>Ga0207719_100353_pt1 | contig 30489 bp, 24 predicted proteins | sample A23P1SouthBayCA_2_FD_187279 | JGI IMG/M metagenome (GOLD analysis project Ga0207719, IMG submission 187279) | Aerobic enrichment media microbial communities from Eden Landing Ponds, California, USA - A23 P3 (3) (SPAdes) | ecosystem: Environmental > Aquatic > Marine > Unclassified | place... | reverse complement strand
CCCGCCTGCTCGACGTCGAGACCCGCCGGTTCAGGGCCGTCTCCTGTACCCGGTGTGGCTACACGGAGTTCTACAGGGGGCGCCGGCCGAACGAGGCAGCCGCCCTGTTCGTCCGGTGAGCGGGTGAAGCGTACGCTGAGGAAGGCCGGCGGTGACGGACCCCCTAGGGGGCCCGGTCGTCGAACTCGACGCCCGTGATTTCGAAGCGTGCGCCCCCCTCGGCACCCTCGGTGACGCGAACGTCCCAGCCGTGGGCCCTGGCGATCCGTTCGACGATGCTCAGACCGAACCCGGTCCCGGCGTCGCTGGTCGAGTAGCCGGCATCGAACACCGACGGGCGATCCGCCTGGAGGATGCCGGCGCCGTCGTCCTCGACGGCGAACCCGTCGGCAAGCGGGGCGACGGTCACCGTGACGTCGTCGCCAGCGTGGTCGATCGCGTTCCGAAACAGGTTTTCGAGGAGTTGCTGGAGCCGCTCCCCGTCGGCCTCGATCCGTCCGAAGCCGTCGGTCGATCCGACGTCCCCGACGACCAGCGTCGGGCCGTGGCGTTCGCCGCCCGCGATCCGCCAGGCGGCCGCGACCGTGTCGGCGAGGTCGACCGGTTCGGTGTCGCCGATGTCCCGTCCCTCCCTGGCGAGCCAGAGGACGCCGTCGACGATCCGTTCCATCCGACCGATCGCGTCGTCGATCGCGTCCAGGTGCGGGCTGGTGCACTCCTCGCGGGCGAGTTCGAGCCGCCCGTCGATCACGTCGAGTGGGTTCCGGAGGTCGTGCGAGACCACGTTCGCAAACTGCTCCATCCGATCGTTCCGCTCCGACAGCACCTCCGCCTGTCGCTTGCGCTCGGTGATGTCCCGGAAGAACCACACGCGGCCGTAGAAACCGTCGTCGTCGACGACGGGCGCGGTGTAGCGGTCGATCACCCGCCCGTCCACGAGTTCGATCTGGTCGTGATGGGTTTCGCGCGGGTTGTCGGTGATGCGGTCGATGACCTCCATGTGCGTCTCGGGCCGTTCGAGTTGCTCGCGGACGAGGTCGGCGCCAGGCCCGGTGTCGTCGGCCTCCAGTTGGTCCGCGGAGAGCCCCCACATGTCGAGGAGCTGCTGGTTGTAGCTGATCGGCGTTCGATCCTCGTCGCTCACCAGGATGCCGTCGAGGCTGGCTTCGAGCGCGGCCTCCAGCACCGACTCGCGATAGGCGAGTTCGCGCTGTCGTTCCTTGCTGGCGGTGACGTCGGTAAACGAGAGGACGGCACTCGTGACGGTCCCGTCCTCGCCGAACAGCGGCGCCCCGTTCACGAGCAGGACTTTCCGGGTCCCGTCCGGCCACTGGATGACGTGCCTGATACCGTACTGCGGTTCGCCCGCGTCGTACACCCGCCGGAACGGGAGTTCGTCGTCCGAGATCGACTCGCCGTCCAGGTCCTGAATCTCCCACCCGGGACCGTCGTACCGCCGTTCGATGACCTCGTCGTGATCGAGTTCGAGCACCTCGGCGGCGCGGCGGTTCGCGAAGACGAACCGCCCGTCTGCATCCACCTGGACGACGCCGCCGGGCACCGTCTTGAGGATCTGCTCGAGTCTGTGGCGGCGGCGGTCGGCCTCGGACGCCGATCGTGCGGCCTCCACGGCGTTGGAGATCCGGTTTGCGAGCACGGCGTACTGACTGGGATCGATCTTCTTCTGGACGTAGTCGGTGACGCCCGCCGAGATGGCGTCGCTGGCGACCTCCTCGGAACCCTTGCCCGTATAGAGGACGAACGGGAGGTCCGGGTACCGTTCGCGGACGGCCTCGAGGAACTCGATGCCATTTCGCCCGGGCATGTCGTAGTCCGAGACGACGCAGTCGAACTGGGTTTCCGAGAGGCGATCTAGCCCGTCGCTCGCCCGGGTTGCGGTGTCGACGGCGAACCGTTCGTCCTCCAGTTCGAGAAACGTCGCGACCGTGTCTCCGAACTCCGGGTCGTCGTCGACGTGGAGAACGCGGATCGTTTCCGGGGTGGCAGACATACACACTCCCAGGCGGTCAGACGACTTGAAACGGACCCTTTGATCCGGCCGCCACAGCGTCACACCGATCGGGACGCCCGGCGGACGGATCAGCCGCCGACTGGGCGGTGCTTGCGTGCGCGTCCCGGGCGCGCCGGTCGAACATCGGGTCGGGTGACGTGAGCGTCGCGACGCGGCCGTCGCCAGACGGGACGCCCGATGACGGAGTACTTATCAGTATCCCGACCGTATCTCCGATACGATGTCAAGACTTCGCCGCGCCTACAACCGTGCCAAGTACGCAGCCATCTTCGCCGCGATCGGTGCCGCCGCCGGCGGTCTGTTCAACCGAAACACCGCGAGCAGCGGCGCCGCCCTCGGCGCGCTCCTCGGGGCGACGATCGGCGAGAAGCGATCGGCTGCCGGGTCGGTCGTCGAGGAACTGCCGAGCGATCCGGTGGACGTCCTCCCGGGCGACGAGTAACGAAGCGCCTGGTTCTCCCGGGCGACGAGTAACGGGGTCACCCGGTCCGGCGAGGACGCTCGCGACCGGGAGATGCCCCGCGGGGTTACGCCCGGTGCAGCAACCGGAAACGTCCCGCCCCGAGCCCGAGGACGCCGCCGGTGAAGTGGGCCACGAACGCACTCCCCGGGGCGCTCGCGACGACCGTCAGCACGAGCGCGACAGCCGCGACGAGGACGACGGCCGCCCGACCGGAGAGGCGCCGGAGGACGACCCCCGACGCCGGGTTCGCAGCGAGGACGTACCCGACGAGTGCAAACGCCGCCCCGCTGCTCCCGAGCACGCCGGCTGGCGCGCCGGTCGCCAGCCCGACCCACACCTCCGAGACCCCCGCCAGCATCCCCGTCCCCAGGAAGAACAGATGGAACCGGGGCGTCGAACACCCTCGGCCGACGATCGTCCCGGCGACAGCGACGAGGAGCGCGTTCGCGAGCAAGTGCCCCGGCCCGGCGTGCGCGTAGACGCTGACCGCGAGCGCCCAGGGCGGGTCGAACACTGGCGCCCCGAGGACGAACGGATCGATCACGCCGACGGCCCCGCCGATCCACGTAACGACGGACGCAAGCAGCATCGCCGCCAGCGTCTGCACGACCGGGCCCCTCGCGGCCGTCCGGTGCCAGGGTTCCTCGTAGGTCTCGCCGGTGGAATCTCGGTTCATCGCGCGTCGGGTGGATCGATCGGCGACGCGGCGACAAAAGGGCTCCCCCGTCGCGGACGTCCCGACAGCCGCCGGTCGAAACCTTGAGCGACCCGACGCGAGTCGAACACCTCCCGCGGGCGCCCGATCGTCCGCCCATCGAACCGGGACGCTCGTGGGCCGTGGTGCAGACGTGTGGGTTCGTCACCAACTACGCTTAAGCGTCGCCCGCCCCTGGTTGCCGAGAACCACAACGAGGGATGCCCGTCACAACTGACCCGATCCACGTCCTGCACGTGGACGACGACCCCGACTTCACCGACCTGGCAGCGACGTTTCTCGAACGCGAGGACGACCGGATCGCGGTTCGAACCGCGGACTGCGCCGAGGCGGGGCTGGCCGCACTCGCCGACCACGACGTCGACTGTGTCGTCTCGGACTACGACATGCCGGGGCGAAATGGCATCGAGTTCCTCGAAGCCGTCCGCGACCGGTATCCGGACCTTCCGTTCGTGCTGTTCACGGGGAAAGGCTCCGAGGAGATCGCCAGCGACGCCATCTCGGCGGGCGTCACCGACTACCTCCAGAAGGAGGTGAGCACCAGCCAGTACGCGGTCCTGGCCAACCGGATCACCAACGTCGTCGAACAACACCGCTCCCGACGGGCCGTCGAGGCGACCGAGCGGAAGCTTTCGGAGATCGCCGACAAGACCGACGACGTACTCTTTATGTTCTCGGGCGACTGGAGCGAGTTGCTGTTTGTCAACTCGGCCTACGAGGCGGTGTGGGGCGATCCCGTCGCGGACCTCGAAGCCGAGCCGCGGTCGTTTCTCGACTCGATCCACCCGGACGACCGCGAGGCCGTCCGGGAGTGCATGGAAGGGCTGTCGGGCGGCGAGGCCAGCACGGTCGAGTACCGGGTACAGACATCCGCGGAGGAGACGCGCTGGGTTCGGACCGAGAGCAAGCCGATCCTCGACGACGACGGGACGGTCGCGCGCATCGTGGGATTCGTCCGCGACATCACCGAGCGAAAGCGACGCGAGCGGGACCGCCGGCGGAACGAACGTCGGTACCAGGCCGTCTTCGACGATCCGAACATCCTCGTCGGCCTGCTCGACACGGACGGAACCGTTCTCGACATCAACGAGACCGCGATGGAGTACGTCGACGTCCCCCGATCGACGGTGATCGGCGAGCCGTTCCCGGAGACGCCCTGGTTCGCCCACTCGGCCGACGCCCAGCGGGACGTACAGGAGTGGATCGAACGCGCCGCCGCGGGCGAGTACGTCGACTTCGAGGTGGGCCTCCTCCGCCCGGACGGGAGCCCGTACGCCATCGAGGGAGTGTTCAGGCCAGTCACGGACGACGACGGCGAGGTGGTGTCGCTGCTCGTCTCGGATCGGGACGTCACCGAGCGCGCGGCCCGGGCGCGGGAGCTCCGGCGGGTGAAGCGGGCGATGGACGAGGCGCCGGTGGGCATCACGATCACCGACCCCTCCCTGGTTGACAACCCGATCACGTACGTCAACGACAGCTTCCTGGGCCTGACCGGCTACGACGAGGCGGACGTCCTCGGCCGGAACTGCCGGTTCCTCCAGGGGCCCGAGACCCGGGCGGAGCCGGTCGACGCGATGCGGACGGCGATCGAGTCAGCCGAGCGCGTCTCGGTCGAACTGCGCAACTACCGGAAGGACGGCACCGGGTTCTGGAACCAGGTGTCGCTCGCCCCCGTCCGCGACGACGACGGATCGGTGACGGCGTTCGTGGGGTTCCAGCAGGAGGTCACCGAGCGCAAGGAACGCGAGCGGGAACTGGCCCGGACCCGCGAGTTGCTCGCCCAGACCGAACGCATCGCGGACGTCGGCGGCTGGGAGATCGGCACGGACACCAGGGAGGTGTTCTGGACGGCGAACCTCTTCGACCTCCTGGGCTGGGACGGCGACGAGGAGCCACCGCTTTCGGAGGCCCTCGACGTGTTCCACGAGGCCGACGGCCCCGAGGTCGCAGCCGCCGTCGAGAGGGCCCTCGACGCGGGCGAGGCCTTCGACGTGAACGCCCGGTTCCGTCGCCCCGACGGCGAGATGCGCTGGCTCCGGATCCAGGGCGAACCCACGACTGAAAACGGGGAGGTCCACACGCTTCGGGGCGCCGTCCAGGACATCACCGAGCAGGTCCGCCGGGAGCGCGACCTCGAACGGGCACAGACGGAGTACCAGGAGCTGTTCAACGGGATGAACGACTCGGCGTGGGTGCTCGACGACGACGGGTCGGTGCTCGCGGTCAACGACGCCGCCGTCACCACGACTGGATACAGCCGGGCGGAGCTACTGGAGATGCGGGCCCACGACGTCGACGAGGGGCTGCCGGACGACGAGGTGACGAACCTCATCCAGACCATGCCCGAGGACGGGGTCCAGGTGTTCGAGACGGTCCACGAGAGCAAAAGCGGCGAGCGGATTCCGGTCGAGATCAGTTCCAGTCTGATCAGCTACGAGGGGGAGACGAAGGTGTTGAGCGTCGCACGCGACATCTCGGACCGAAAGCGACGGGAACGACAGCTCGAGGAGTTCGCGTCGATCGTCAGCCACGACCTGCGGAACCCGCTGAACGTCGCCCAGGGCCGCCTGGAACTCGCCAGCGAGGCGTGTGACTCGCCGCACCTCGACGCCGTCGCGGGGGCCCACGACCGGATGGAGGCGCTCATCGAGGACCTGCTGGCGCTCGCCCGCGAGGGGTCGGAGATCGGCGAGCTCTCGCCGGTCGTCCTCGGCGACTGCGTGGGGGAGGCCTGGCGGAACGTCGCCACGGAGGAGGCAGGACTACGGGTCGAGGTCGAGCGGACGGTCCGCGCTGCCGCCCCCCGCCTCAAGCAACTGTTCGAGAACCTGTTCCGCAACGCGGTCGAACACGCCGGATCGGACGTGACGATCACGGTTGGCGGGCTCGACGGGGGATTTTACGTCGAGGACGACGGGCCCGGAATCCCGCCCGAGGATCGGAAACAGGTGTTCGAGGCCGGGTTTTCGACCGGTATTGGGGGGACCGGCTTCGGACTCAGCATCGTCAAACAGATCGTCGACGCCCACGGCTGGACCGTCCGGATCACCGAGGGGACGGCGGGCGGGGCGCGCTTCGAGATCATCGGCGTCGAGATGGCGTAGGCTGGCACCGAAGCGGGATGGGGTAGGCCGAGACGCCGAGCGGAGCGACGGGGGACGCCGCCCACTGGGGGGACCGCCTCCCGGTACTACGTTCCGCGGGAGGAGGGGTCGGCCGTCCGCGTGGGACGTGCTCCGTCGGTCGAACCCCCGCCGGCTGACTCCCCGTCGGTCGGCGCTCCATCGGTCGGGGCCCAGCCCAGTTCGAGCCAGGCGACGCCGACGAGAAACGCGGCTATCGCGACGGCGTCCAGCGGCGTCCCGCCGTGAAACAGCGTCGCAAGGGGGAGGCCCCCGAGCAGGACCACTGGAGCGATCGGGGCGCCGGCGCGACGCAGGCAGACGCCCGCCGCGACGACGGCGACGAGCGCCCCGAGGGTGCCGATCGCCCCGATCGCGACCGACGGGACGACCAGCGCGTCGATCGCCCCGGCGAGTCCCGCGCGGTGGCCCGCCGGGTGGGCGTGGGCGCCGTGGACCACCACCCCGGTCGCGACGCCCGCGATCGCCTCGAACGCGACGTAGAAGGTCGCGTAGACGCCGGCGCCCACGCGGCCGACCGTGGCTACGGGGCCGGCGTACCCCTCCAGCAACACGTACAGCGAGGCGCCGAGTAGCCCGAGGAGCGGCAACATCGCGAGGTGGATGAACAGCCAGGTGTCGGCGACGGAAACGAGCGCGTCCAGCCCGCCGCTGCCGTCGGGATGGATCAGAAACAGCGCCCCCAGCAGGATCGGGGCCCCGAACAGGAGGAGCCGGCGACCCGGACTCCCCGCCGGGGGGTCTGCGTCCCGGTTCGAGCGCCGTTCGTCAGCCCGCCGTTCCTCCGCGATCGCATCGGTCGTCTCGTGCGAGGTCATCGGTGGATCACCACGTCCACACGGTCGGGACGCCGCATCATAAGTATTATCGAATAATTGATATAATATCGGAGTGGTTTCAAAACTCGGATTGAGCCAGGAGCCAGCCGTGGGCGGGCGTGAAACCGTTCTTCCGGTTCGGGCGGCGATTCGGTGGCGATTCGCTCAACGCGGTTTTTGTCGGTCCGTCGTCAGTACCGCCGCGTGCTCCGACCAGCGTCGGTGTCGGCTTCGGGGGTGATCAAGGCAGGAGGACCCAAGAGTAGACAATAGTAATTGTATTAGTTTTTGCAGTGGATCGAACGATCGAGGAGAACGGGATTCAACCGGATCGTCGGGTGCGAACCTGGCCAGACCAGGAGAAACAGGTGGAATACCCTGAAAACGCCCCCAACGAGGGTCGGGGAGAGTTCCGACGGTGATTTTGGCTAGGGGTCGAGCGACTCCGACGATACTGACCGTTCATCCCAGAACCGGGTGCCAAAAATCACTGTTTGGGGCAGGTAGGACGGAGAATCGACGGTCGACCTATCGACCGATCGGCTAAGGGCCCGAGGTGGGCAAACGCCCTTCTGGAAGGCCCAGCCCCGATGCATCCCTCGCCCTCGTTCGCCCAGTTGTCCAAATACATCTATGACTTCTGTCTCGCAAGGAAGCGGTCGGCGCTCACGTGTGTCCGGAACGTCGGGTCCGAAGGGGCGTCACCGGTCCAGCGCTGCACCCGCTCGGCACCGGGTCAATGCCGCCGGGACGGACCGATCGTTACCGGTTGTCCTGGAGGTACGGACTGGGTGCGACCGTCGCGTCGATCTCCGTCTGCGTATGGGGCTCGATGAGCGGATTCTTCGAATCGTCGCCCTCACCCCACACCAGCGTAACCTCCGTTCCGGGGTCGCTGTAATCCACGTCGATCGAACAGATGGAGATCACTTCGCGGTCGGTGAACGAGTAACAGAAGCTCTTCGAGTGGCCGACGACGTCGCCGTCCGCCCGAACCTCGTCGTGGTGCCCACCCCAGCGGTCACGGGGGAGGTCGAACACCTTCTTCGGCGTTCCCTCCTGGACCAGCGAGGCGAAGAGGTCGACGAAGTCGTCGTCGTCCCAGACGAGGGTGACGCGGGTTCGCCGTGGATTCTCGACCTCCGCTTCCAGGGCCTCCCGGCCGACGAACTCGTGATCGAATTCGATCATGTGCGAGTAGCCGAGATCGACTGGGCTCACGTAGTAGTCGGTGATGTCGTCCGACCGGAAGCTTCCCGCGAGCGAATACGTCGCCTCGTAGGAGTCCGCGCTCAGCCACTCGCGGTAGGGCCGCAGTTCCTCGCCGGTGTAGATGGCCGGCACGTGGGTCGTGACCCATCCGAGTTTAACGCTCAGGGGTTCGTACGCACGGGTGCCGAGACGGCGGATCCCGTACTCCTCGCCCGCGTCGAGGATGGCATCCCTGATCTCCTCTGCGTGCTCGTAGGGACCCTGTAGCTCGAATCCGACCTCGCCGGCCATGCCGTGACGAAGCGCCCGCAGCTCGTGGCCGTCGATACGCACCGTGTCGAAGTTGAAAAACGGGATGTCGGGCAGCGGCTCCTCGGTCACCTCCTGGACGACGTCGAGCGCGTTCGGTCCCTGGACCTGGTAGGTGAAAAAGTGCGGTCCGTCCTCGTTGACCGACGACTTGCGATAGATCGTCTCGGAGGCGTCGTAGTCCCCCGTGTCGATGTGGTAGGCGAGCCAGTTCGCCGCGGGCACCTTGCCGCTCATGACGAACCGCTCGTCGCCGATGCGCTGGAGGACGCCGTCCCCGATGAACTTCCCGTCGGGGTTACAGAAGATGGCCTGCTTGGCATGGCCGACTTCGAAGCCGTCGAAACTGTTCGTACAGAGGCTTCGAAGCAACTCGAAGGCGTCAGGTCCCTCGATCACCTGATCCATCTGGTGGTGCGAGAGGTCCGCCAGAACGCAGGTCTCCCGAACCGCCTGAAGTTCGTCCATCCAGTTCGTGTACTCGCGGGCAACTTCTTGAGGCCACACCCACCGTCCGCCGGCCTCCTCGAGCATGTCCACCGGATTGCCGGTCGCATCGAGAGCGGCCTGTAGAGTTTCGGTCGAGAATTGGGTCGCCATATCTCCCCGAATCCAGGGTACGAATATAAAACTTTGGTAAATAATGAGATATAATATTGGCAAACAGATCCCGGTCGGATCGCCACCCGGTCTGTCCCGGGACACTCGGCCGGCGGTCAGGGGACGGTCCTCTCGCCACTGTATCGATGCCCTCGATGCGCGGGCCGCGGTGCTGCCCGTCGTTCAATATACTCGAATAAATCACGTTCCGGCCGCCATCCACGGGGGCGAAGCCGTCGGGCGACGCGACCAGGGGCGGGGTAACCGCCCGACAGCGCGTCCCTGGAGGACTCACCGCTTCCTTTACACCAATAGGACTGTAACAGGTCGGGCGATAGGTCGTCCACCACCACCAGGAGCGCCACGGTCGGCCCGGGCCACAATCCGTCCCTGTTGCCCACGAGTCGGCTGCGATGCCGTCGTGCGGATACCGACGAGTGGCGGTACTCCGGCTCGGGGACGACGGGGAGCCGAACTCCGTTTGACAATATAGAACAGTTCGGGACGCCGGGCCGATCAGCCACGCGCAGCCGTTTTGGCATCGAAGTTCGGTCGGGGCGCTCCGGGTGCGAACCGGTACCATCCAGCGAAATCCACGTCCCGGTACCGGGGCCGACCCGTGTCGCAGTCCGTTTGAGATCGCTGCATCAGCAGCGCCCGGAGGGGAAGCCGGCGACCCGGGCGGCTCGCCTCGCTGCGCTGTTTCGACGATTTCCTGACAGATCCGTGACTAGTTAGGAAAGCTATTTGCCTGGGGATCCTAAAAGCCGTAGCAACCATGAGTAAGGTCGCCTTCAACCAGGTTCGAAAGTCGTACGGCGACATCGTCGCGGTAAAGGAGTTCGACATCGAGATCGAACCTGGGGAGTTCGTCTCGCTGCTCGGGCCGTCAGGCTCCGGGAAGTCGACGCTGCTGCGGATGGTTGCGGGGCTCGAAGACATCTCAGAGGGGACGATCCAGATCGGCGACCGGGTCGTCAACGACGTGCCACCGCGGGATCGGGACCTCGCGATGGTGTTCCAGAACTACGCGCTGTACCCTCACATGACCGTCCGGGAGAACATGTCCTACGGGCTGAAGCTCACGACGGACCTCTCGAAGTCGGAGATCCGGGAGCGCGTCGAGGAAACCGCGGAGCTGCTCGGAATCGAGGAGCTGCTCGAGAAGAAGCCTTCCACGATCTCCGGTGGACAGCAGCAGCGCGTCGCCACGGGGCGGGCCATCGTCCGGGACCCCGCCGTGTTCCTGATGGACGAGCCCCTGTCGAACCTCGACGCAAAGCTCAGGCTGCACATGCGGACGGAGCTCCAGCGAATCCACGAGGACCTCGGAACCACGACGATCTACGTCACCCACGACCAGGAGGAGGCGATGACCATGTCGGACCGGATCGTCATCCTCGCGGAAGGGGTCATCCAGCAGATCGGCACCGCGGACGAGATCTACGGGAACCCGGCCAACCTGTTCGTCGCGAACTTCATCGGGAGCCCGACGATGAACTTCTTCGACGTCGAGGTGGACGGCCGGACGCTGGTCGGCGAGAACTTCGAGTACGACGTCTCGCGGGAGTTCGCCGACGCGATCAGGGACCGGGCCGCCGGAAGCGTGGTCATGGGGATTCGCCCCGAGAACATCACCGTCGAGACGGGCGACACCGACGGGGCGATCGAGACGGTGGTCGACGTCGTCGAACCGGTCGGGAGTGACAACTTCATCTACGTCGACGTCGGGACCGACGCCTGCACTGTCCGGACGCCGGCGGACGTTCGCCCGGAGGAGGGGGCGACCGTTCACGTCCGGTTCGACGAGGAATCGATCCACGTGTTCGATGCGGAGTCCGAGGAGAACCTGTTCTACGAGGATGAACGACCGCGTGCGACGACCGCCACACAGCCCGTCGAGAGCGAGAACTCCGCGGACTGAGACCAACAGACGCGTCGGGCGTGCTGGACTCACGGCGGGTGACCCCTGACCCGGAGGCGACTCGTGCCCGGCCTGGCAGGGCCCAACATGCGGCAAAATACCGTACCACCAGTAATTATATATTATATTAGTCCCGTCTGTGGTGTGTTCCGATGGTTAGCAAGCAATCCGAGCAGAACAGTTGTGCACGGAGAAGGTTCATAAAAGCAGCAGGAATTGCCGGTGTTGCGGGGCTAGCCGGGTGTACCGGCGGGGGCGATGGCTCTGACGGAAGTTCCGGAGGCGACTCCGACGGGAGTTCCGGGGACGGCGGCTCCGAGGACGGCGACACCGGGACGACGACCGGGTCGGCCGGGTCGGAGACGACGACCCTGAGCTTCTGGACGCTGTTCACCGGCGGGGACGGCGAAGCGATGGTAGAGCTAGTCGAACAGTTCAACGAGGAGCACGACGATATCCAGATCGAACGGCAGCGACAGCCGTTCGACCAGTACTACGAGAAGCTCTCGACGTCGATGTCGGGCGGGAACGCCCCGGACCTCTGTGTCATGCACAGCAGCAAGCAGCTGCGGTTCGCCGAGGGGCTCGTACCGCTCGACGACCACGTCGACGCGGAGCCGTACGTCGAGACGACGTGGGATCGCGTCGCCCCGTCGGGGACCCACTACGGCCTCCCGCTCGGGACGTTCATCTGGGGCCTGTACTACAACAAGGACATCTTCGAGGAGGCGGGACTCGACCCCGAGAGCCCGCCCACGAACTACGAGGAGCTCCAGTCCGCCTCGAACGCGATCGTCGAGAACACCGACAAGCTCGCGTTTAACCCCGCGCCGTACGGTGGTCCGTACAACTACGCGTTCATCTCGTTCCTCGAGCAGGCGGGAACGTCCGTCCTGAACGAGGACAAGACGGCGGCAGGGTTCGACAACGCCGACGGACAGCGGGCGGGCCAGTTCCTCCACGACATCGCGGCGAACGGCTGGGACAAGGCCGACGCGTCGGGCAACCGCGGGAACAAGGCGTTCCGGAACGGCGACCTCGCGATGACGATGAACGGGACCTGGTACCAGCTCGTCCTCAGCGGCCTGGACATGAACTGGGGCCACGGCAAGGGGTTCGTCATGCCGGACCGGAAGCGAAAGGCCAACTGGGGCGACACCCACATCGTCAACGTCCCCAAACAGGGCGGGATGAGTGACAGCGAGATCGAAAAGCGCGTGACTGCCGCCAAGTGGCTCACGCAGCAGGGAACCATCTGGGCGACCACCGCGGGCCACGTGCCGACGACGAAGGCCGTCATGGAGTCCGACGAGCTGCGGAACTCGCCGGTGTGGGAGAAGACGCTCAAGAACTACGTCGAGATGGCGCGTGACGGGCAGGTCGCCTACTGGCCGGTCGTCGAGAACCGGTCCGACTACGTCCGTCCGCTCAACAAGTTCGGCGCACAGATCTATTCCAACCAGATCGAACCGGCCGAAGGGGTCTCGATGGCGGCGGAGCAGATCACGACCAACCTCCAGAGCTAATGTCCACCCTCGATAAGGTTCGCGAGGCCCGGACGAGCATCTTCGGGACCACCGTCTCCCGGGAGACCAAAGACGGGATCGTCTTTGCACTTCCCTACCTGGCGCTGTTTTCGGTTTTCCTGCTGTACCCGCTGCTCAAGGGGTTCTACATGAGCTTGCTCGACTGGAACTCCTTCCAGCCGGCCCAGTCGGAGTTCATCTGGTTCGAGAACTACGTCCGGATGTTCCAGGATCCGATGTTCTGGCGGGCGCTCCGCGGGACCGTCGTCTTCGTGGTGCTCACTGTCCCGACCATGGTCCTGCTCGGGCTCGGGCTCGCCCTCGGGGTAAATAGGGAAGTCAAGGGCCAGCGGCTCCTGCGGTTCATCTACTTCAGCCCGTACGTGCTGACGGTGTCCGTCGTCGCGCTGATCTGGGAGGAACTGCTCGCGCCGGAGTACGGGCCGATCAACTACTACCTCGGCTTCGTGATGGAGAACCCACCGCAGTGGCTCACGTCGTTCACCTTTGCCATGCCGTCACTGGCCGTCACGACGATGTGGTGGCTCGTCGGGTTCAACTTCGTCATCCTCCTGGCCGCGCGCCAGGGCATTCCGGAACACCTCTACGAGGCGGCCAGGCTGGACGGCGCGCGCTCCTGGCACGCCTTCAAGGACATCACGTTGCCCCAGATGCGGCCGGCGCTGGTCTTCGTCACCATCGTCCAGTTCATCTCGTCGTTCCAGGTGTTCGGCCAGCCTTACATCATGACGCAGGGAGGTCCGGGCTACGCGACGGAGACGCTCGTGATGTACCTCTACCGGATGGCGTTCAACGACGGCGAGTTCGGGTACGCCGCGGCAATCGGCTACTTCCTGTTCGCCGCGCTCGTGGTCATCTCGGTGGTCAACTTCAAGATCGCGGGGGAGTCCAATGAGTAACTCGACAGGCTACACGGTGCCCGGCGTCGGACGCATCGACGAGGAAACGATCAGGACGGCCGGCGTCTACGTCGCGCTGTACGGGACGGCCGCGCTCTTTCTCGTCCCGTACGCCTGGATGCTGTCGACCTCGCTCAAACCGGAGGAACTCGTCTTCTCCACCATCCCACACTGGATCCCACAGGAGGTGTCGTTCCAGTGGTACGCCGAGGCGGTCGCCGCGGCGCCGCTTCTCCAGTGGCTGTTCAACACGACGCTCATCGCGGGCGCGACGACGGTGATCGTCGTGATCGTCGACTCGATGATCGCCTACTCGCTGACGAAACTCGACTGGCCGGGCCGCCGGGTCGTGTTCGCACTGATCATGGGCAGCTTCATGATCCCGATCTACGTCAACATGGTGCCGCTGTACACGCTCATCACGGACATCGGCCTGCTCAACAGTCCGCTAGCGGTCATCCTCCCGTTCTCGTCGTTCCCGCTCGGCGTGTTCCTGTTCGTGCAGTTCTTCGGCGACGTCCCCGACGAGATCATCGAGGCGGCACGGCTCGACGGGTTCTCCTCGCTCCAGATCTACACCCGCATCGTCCTGCCGCTGATGAAGCCAGCGATCGCGTCGCTGTCGCTGTTTACCTTCGTCTACACCTGGAACCAGTTCCTCTGGCCGCTGATCGTCCTGCAGGACACCGCCAAATTCACCCTGCCCGTCGGCGTCGTCACCGTGGCGACGGCCCGGACGTTCCAGCCGGGGATGAAGATGGCCGCGACGTTCCTCGCGGCCCTGCCGCTCTTCGTCGTCTACCTCATTCTGCAGGAACAGATCGTCAAGGCGGTGCAGATGCAGGGGACCACCGGGTAGTCGACCCCGGCGGCGTCCCTCCGTGATCCCGACGACCTCGCGCGGAGCAGCCACCTGGGGGCCGATTCGATGGCGCGATCGAAAGCGTTGTGCCGGTCGGGAGTGAATCCGTGCCAAACCAATGTACCATCGACGCCGGGGGGGTGACGGATGAGGGGGCTCACGTCCTCGATCGGAACGGCGTCCGGCGAGGACGTCGACGATCCCCCTGGGGGGCCGTTCAAACAGACCCTCCGGTTCGCCTACCGGCACAGCGCCACGCTGGCGATACTCAGCGTCGCGTGGACGCTGGCCTCGCTCCCGCTCGTGACCGTCGGCCCCGCCACGCTGGGGGTCTACCGGGCCATCGTCTCGCTCCGCGAACGGGGAGAGTGGACGGTCGCGGAGGTCACGGCGACGGTCCGGGCGAACCTGCTCGCGGCCGTGCTGTTCGGGCTCGCACCCCTCTTGCTGGGCGGCATCGGGGCGCTGTATCTCGTCTCGCCGCCCCCGGTTCTGGCGTCGTTCTCGCTCGCCCTCGGGCTCGCAGCCTCGTATCTGGGGCTGTACGTCGGGCTCCTGCTGATCCCCACGTTCTACCTGATGGCCAGGGGAGACGATCCCGTCGAGTCGTTCCGCGCCGGCTACCTCTGTTTCGCCCGGGCACCGCGCCTCGCGCTCCGGGTGGTCCTCGTAACGGGCGTCCTCCTCGTCGTCGCCGCCCTGTTGACGGTCACGCTCGTGGTCCTGTTTCCCGGGTTCACGGTGGCGTATCACGTCCACGTGATCGGCCCACTGCTCGCGGAGCAGTCCGAACCCGGCGGCGACTGACGGTGTCGGCTCCGCGATCCGCGGCGGCGGCACTGGGCGCACAGATCGCCACCGGAGCCGTCTCGACGACCGATCCGACCACAAATTTTTTGTTATCCTCCCGCGAGGCGGGTTGCATGGAAGACGAGAAACTGGCTAGCATCGGGACCGTTACCGAGATGAGCGAGGAGAAACTCTACCGGGACGAACTGTTCGACCAGGAGGACTACCTCAAGGACGACGGCACGCTGGACGTGGGCGCCTGGATCATCAGGACGACCTACGAGATCTGGGACATGCGGATGCCGGAGCGGATCGACTACTACTACGTCGACGACGCCGCGATCAACGAGGGCGCCGGCGAGCGAATCGAGGGGAAGGAAGCCATCATCGAGGCCACGCGAGAGGGCCAGGCGCCGTTCCCGGACCTGGAGATCAAGATCCTCGACGTGTTCTGGGAGGGCAACGAGGAGGACGGGTACAAGACGACGATGCCGAGTTACCGCGTCGGGACGAACACGGAACCCAGCAAGTACGGGCCACCGACGGGCAAGAAGCTCACCCGGGAGAACAACATGGCGATCGCGAACTGTCTCGTCGAGAAGATCGACGGCGAGTGGCAGTACACCCAAGAGTGGGTTCGCCACGACGAAGTGGCGACGAAGCGGGTCTGTACCCCCGACGAAGAGCTGTCCGAGTAACGCGGCCGGAGCGGCTCCCGTTTTCAGTTCATAGGACTGCACACACCGGCCGCGCCGACGCTGGCGTGGCCCGACTCGCCGCCGGGTCGCGACTGAGGACCGCCGAGCGTCGTCAGGTGTCGGGCAGTTCGGCGCTGTGGTCGTCGTAGGCCGCCAGGTCGGCGTCCGGCCGGCGGATGTACGACGACTTCGCGTGTCCCTCGAGTCGCTCGATCTGTGACTGGCGGGTCGCCCAGGGTTCGAGGGCCGCTGCGCCCTCGGCGGTGACCTCCTGATAGGTCGGATGCTTCAGGAACTCGTGGACCGAGAGGCCCGCGGTGTAGCGGGCGGCGCGCTGGGTCGGGAGGACGTGGTTGGTCCCGATCAGCTTGTCGGAGAAGACGTTCGCGCTCCGATCCCCGAGGAACAACGTCCCGTAGTTCGTAAGCTCGTCGAGCACCTCGCGGGGCGTTTCGATCTGCACCTCGAGGTGCTCCGGCGCGAGGTCGTCGGACACCGCGACCGCCTCCGCGAGGGTGTCGACGACGAGTACGGCCCCCATCTCCTCCCACGAGGTTTCGGCGATCTCGGCGGTGGCCAGCGTTTCGAGCTGTGTGTCTACCTCCTCGATCACGGCACGACCCAGGTCCTCGGACGTCGTCACGAGGAGGGGCCGGGCCCCGGTGTCGTGTTCGGCCTGCGCGAGGAGGTCCGCAGCGACGAGCTCCGGATCCGCCGTCGCGTCGGCGAGGACGAGAATCTCGCTCGGCCCGGCCAGGAGGTCGATGCCGACGGTCCCGAACAGCTGTCGTTTCGCCTCCGTGACGAAGATGTTGCCCGGACCGACGATCTTGTCGACCTGCTCGATCTCCTCGGTTCCGAGTCCCAGGCCCGCGATGGCCTGTGCGCCGCCGGCGACGTAGATCTCGTCCGCGCCGGCCGCGTCGGCCCCGTACACCGCCGCCGGGTGGGGGAGCCCGTCGTCCTGTGGCGGCGTCGCGACCGCGACCGTCCCGACGCCGGCGACGGCGGCCGGCACGACCGCCATGAGCGCGGAGGAGAGCAGCGGGTACTGCCCGCCAGGGACATACGCCCCGACCGTCTCGATGGGGACCAGCTTCTGGCCGAGCGTGACCCCGTCCTGGACCTCCACCTCGAACTCGCTGACGTGGTCGCGTTGGGCCTCGGCGAACCGCCGGATGTTCTCGATGCTGTTGTCGATGATGCGCTTTGCCTCGGCGGACATGCGGTCGATCGCCTCGCGGCGCTCCGCATCGGTGAGCGCGTTCGTCTCCCGTTCGACGCCGTCGAACCGCTCGGTGTACTCCCTGATCGCCTCGTCGCCGGCGGCCCGCACCTCGTGGATGATGTCGTCGACGGTCCCCGCGACCTCGTCCGGAACGGCGTACGTACCGAACGGTGGCTCGTCAGGCTCTTTGAGGTACTGCATTCGTCGGGGGGAGGTGAGCTACCACAATAACCGTTTTGGTGGCTCGGGGATAGGTTCCGGTTGCCGGCTGACACGGCGCGGGCGAGACGGCGACCGTCCAGGCGAGAGCGCGGGTCTCCCGGGCGAGACGGCGACCGTGCCGGCCTGCGGTCGACGAGGGCGCTCACTCCGAGGCCAGATCGTACAGCGCCGGCTGCCTGTCGCCGAGGTAGTCGTGGGACTGGGATCGGTCCGGATCGAGCGGAACGTGCCCGGTCGACGCCTCAACGACGTCCGCGCCGAGCGAGAGGATCCGCCTGCCCCGGTGGGTTACGATCCCGCTCCGCCCGAAGAAGTCGACCCCCTGTTCCTCCCCGACGCGGTTACAGAGGACGTGCGGACAGCCGTTCTCCAGGGCCCGGGTCCCGTGATACAGTTCCTGGTCCCGGACGCAGGGGCGCATGTTCGCAGAGATGGTCACGATGGTGTCGGCGCCGTTCATGGCAAGCGACCGTGACACCTCCGGGAATTCGACGTCGTAGCAGATCTGGACCCCGAGGGTCCCCACGCCGGTCTCGAAGGTCGGGAACTCCCGACCGGGCTCGAAGACGCCCGGCTCGTCGCCCCACAGGTGGGTCTTGTCGTACCGTCCAACCGTCGCCCCGTCCTCGAGGACCACCGCGGCGTTCCGGATGCCGTCGTCGGCGTGGACGGGGGAACCCACGACGACGACCAGGTCATCGGTCGCGGAGCGAAGCCGATCGAGCGCCGCCTGCGCCTCGGTGGCGAGCGCGTCGGCGTCGTCCGCGATGTGATACCCGGTCAAAAACAGCTCCGGGAACACGACCAGGTCACAGTCCGTCGCCTGCGCCTCGGAGATGATCGCGTCGGCCGTCGCCTCGTTGTCCCGCACGTCCCCGAGCGTCGGATTCGTTTGCGCCACGAGGGTTCGGAACGAGTCCGACCCCGTCATCGATCGATCACCCGCGTCGCCTCCGCGGCGTCCGACCGCCGGGGGCGAACAGCCCGCCCGGTCGCGACGCCGGGTCCCGTCCGTGGGGTATCGCCAGCGCCGGGTCCCGTCCCTGTGACGAGCGAATGAAGTACAGTCGCCGGTGGCTCACGGGTCGCACTAGTGGTCCCTCGCATCAGTGAACGCGTCTTCGCAGGGTGAGAGCATAAACATTCGGCCGCAATCCACCGGCCGTCCGGTCACCGCCTGGAACTACCCCTGGCCACCAGCCCGACGGCGGGCGTCGATTCGAACACCGCACCTGTTGTTCAACAGTGTCAAACAGTGTCGTCGCCGGTCCCGAGGCGAGCACGCGTCCGTTCCACCGGTCAACCCGCCGACGGAGCCGGGTCTGCTCCCGGCGCTCAAAATGTTTCGCCTGAGATGAGACAACAAGCACCACACAGCTATTCGTCTATCTCAAACACACCTCCAGAAGCCGGCGGGCCGTCCGTCGACGACGGACGAGAATGCAGGACTGCGCCGCAGTCGGCAGTCGATCGGTGAGGACGCCGACCCCTTTACAGTCATATGAGTGTAATTTTGCTGCCCCTCCCCGTCGAAGATCCGTCGACCCCCCGTGACGCGGGGACGGACAGTCAGATCCCGCTCTGGGAGTACGTCAGTTTCAGCTCCAGTTCGTTCGCCGCCCCGCACACCTGGCTCGGGATCGCCTCCTCGTAGCGCTCACCGACGAACCGGTTCGCGGGGCCGGCGAGGCTGATCGAGCCGACGACCCGCTCGTCGAGGAGGATCGGCGCCGCGACGGCGCGCATTCCCTCGACGGACTCCTCGTTCGAGGTCGCGTAGCCGCGGTCGCGGATGCGCTTCAGTTCGGCCCGGAGCGCGTCGGGATCGGTGATCGTGTGCTCGGTTTTTGCCTCCAACCCCTCCTCGATGATCGCCTCGATGTCCGCCTCCGGGAGGTACGCCATGATCGCTTTGCCGCTCGCGGTGCTGTACATCTCGGATCGATCGCCGATCGAGAGATCCGTCCGGATCGACCGGTCGCCCTCCACGCCGTAGATGTAGATGGCGGCGCGCTCCTCGCGGACGAAGCAGGCCGCCAGCTCCCCCGTCTCCGCCGCGAGCTCGTCGACTTTGGACTTGACCGCCGGATAGATCGGGACGTTCATCAGCGAGTGTGTGCCGTACTCCAGAAACCGCAGCCCGATCTCGTATCTGCCTCCCTTCTTCGTGACGAAGTTGTGGTTGTAGAGGGTGTTCAGATACACCTGGATCGTGCTTTTCGGCTTCTCGAAGTCGTTCGACAGTTCGGTGACGGTCTTCCCCCCCTCGGTCTTCAGATGTTCGAGTATCTTGAACACCATGTCGACCGATTTGAGCACGTTCGTGCTTCCTGTCATACTACTCCATGACGAGCCAGGGGATAACAAGGGTTCCGCCGCCCTGAGCGTCCGGGTCGGGTTCAGTACTCTCGAATAGCCCCCGCCGCCGGACCGCTCGGTCGGGTCGTCGGCCGACGTGACGGTCCCGCTCGGGGGTGACGATCAACTATTTATTCCCCGACCGAGGAGCATGAGGCCGTGACACGAGAGTTTCAGCAGACACCCCTGTACGTCGACGGAGAGTGGCGCAGTGCCGACCAGGATCGCACCATTCCGGTGGTCGATCCGACGACGGAGACGGAACTCGTCGCCGTCCCCTCGGCGACGACGTCGGAGGTCCACGAGGCCACGAAAGCGGCCGAGCGGGCCCAGCCGGACTGGGCAGCGCGTCCCGCAAAGGAGCGTGGCGACCTGCTCCGGGCAGTCGCCGATGTCATCGAGGCGAACGTCGAACCGCTCGCGGAGACGCTCGTCGCCGAGCAGGGCAAGACGCGCTCGGTCGCCGAGTACGAGATCGCTGCCGCCGGGGACATCGCCCGGTACAACGCGGAGTGGGACCGCCGCATCGAGGGCGACGTCGTGCCCGGCAGCACGCGTCGACAGTCGATCAACCTCCTCCGGAAGCCGTACGGCGTCGTCGCGGGCATCATCCCGTGGAACTTCCCGGTGTCCGTGTTCGTCCGGAAACTCGCCCCCGCGCTCGTCACGGGCAACGCCGTGGTCGTCAAGCCGAGCGAGCTGACGCCGCTAACCACGCTCGAGCTGACGGAGCTGCTCCACGAGGAGGTCGACCTCCCGCCGGGCGTCCTGAACGTGGTGCCCGGCGGCGGCGACGTCGGCGCGGCGCTGGTGGAGGACCCGGCGGTCGACTTCGTCACGATGACCGGGAACGTCGACACCGGGAAGGCGATCATGCGGAACGCGGCCGACGACCTCACCCGCGTCTCGCTCGAACTCGGCGGGAAGGCGCCGGCGATCGTCTGTGCCGACGCCGACCTCGACCAGGCGGTCGAAACCATCGTCGGCTCGCGGACGATCAACGCCGGCCAGGTCTGCACGTGCGTCGAGCGCGTGTACGTCCACGAGGACGTGCGCGACGAGTTCGAGCGGCGGTTCGTCGAGGCCATGGCCGACGTCGAGGTGGGCGACCCGCGCGACGACCCGGACATGGGGCCCCAGGTGAGCGCGGGCGAACTCGAGAAGACGAACGACGCCATTCGCCGCGCAGTCGAGCAGGGAGCGACGGTCGCGACCGGCGGCGCCACCCTCGAAAACGCGCCCTCCGACGCGGGCTACTGGACGCAGCCGACGGTCCTGACGGACGTGACACAGACGATGGACGTCGTCCACGAGGAGGTGTTCGGCCCCGTCGCGCCGGTCGTCGAAGTCGACTCCGTCGAGCAGGCCGTCGAGTACGCCAACGACTCGGAGTACGGCCTCTCGTCGTACGTGTTCACCGAGCGGTACCGGGACGCGATGCGGGTCGCCGAGGACCTCGAATTCGGGGAGACGTTCGTCAACGGGAGCGGCGGCGCCCAGCAGGGCCACCACATCGGCTGGAAGGAGTCCGGCGTCGGCGGCGAGGACGGCAAGTACGGCGCGATGAAGTACACCCAGATCAAGTCCGTCTACCACAACTTCGACTGACCGGCCGATGCGAGCGGCGTCGTCGGATCGACCGCTCGGCCATCGGTGCGGCCAGGCCCACCGCAGGTCCAGCGGACCCAGGTGGCTGTACCCGGAACGCACCGTCGCGTGAGACCGTTGCGTGACACCGTCGCGGCCGACGGGCGTTACATTAAAGACCCGAACGGGAGAGATCCATCCATGTCATCGACGACAGTCGGAGTCGTGGGACTCGGCAAGATGGGCGGGAACATGGCCAAACACCTCATCGACGAGGGACTGACCGTCCACGGGCACGACCTCTCTCCGGACGCCCGGGACGCCTTCGCGGAGTACGGCGGCACGGTCGAGGACACCGCCCGGGACGTCGCCCGCGCGAGCGACGTGACGATCACGAGCCTGCCGAACTCGGATATCGTCGAGGCGGTGTACACAGCGTCGGACGGACTCGCGGCCGACGACGTCGAGACGACCTTTCTGGAGATGAGTACGATCGCGCCCCCGACGACGGAGGTACTCGCGGAAGCCGTCGCAGAGACGCCGTCGGCGTTGCTCGACGCGCCGATCACGGGCGGCCCCGAGAACTCCAGGGACGGGACCCTCACCGGACTCGTCGGCGGCGACCGCGAGGCCTTCGAGGCCGACGCGCCCCAGGAAGTCCTGCACGCGCTCTGTGCGGAGGTCCACTACGCGGGGTCCTCGGGGGCGGGGCACGCGATGAAGCTCCTCAACAACACCATGTCGATGGGGAACCTCCTGCTCGCGATGGAGACCGTCGTCCTGGGCGCCCGATACGGAATCGACGGCGAGCGACTGTGGGAGATCCTCGGCAACGCGAGCGCGACATCCGTCGCCTTCGAGAGCCGGATGCCCCGAGTACTCGACCGCGACTTCGAGGCGGGGTTCACCGTCGACTTCGCCCGCAAGGACGTCGGGCTCGCGGTCGAGATGGCCGACGACGAGGACTACCCGATGGTGCTCGGCAACATGGTCCACCGACTGTACACGCGGGCGAGCGACGAGGGGTTCGGGGGGGAGGACGTCGGCGCCGTCGTCAAGATGTTCGAGCAGCGACTCGAAGACGAACTCGGCAGTTCGGAGTAACTCGGCGCGCCCGGCCAGCCGAGAGACGGGGCAGATTCTCAAGCCCGTTCGGTCACTCCTCGTCCAGGAGGGTGTAGAGTTCGTCCGCTTCGATGGTGTTTCGGTCCCGCGCGTGGATCGACTGCGCCGAAGAGCTGAAGTTCGACTCGAAGTTGACGTACCGGTCGAGCTTTTCCGAGGCGTTCTCGAACACCGGGGTCCCGTGGTTGAGCAGGGCGACCTCGAACTCGTAGTCCAGCAGCTTTTCGAGGTTGACCTCGGCGGCGACGGCCGCCTCGGGGGGCTGGTTCGTGTGGGTCGCCTGCGGCGGGTGGATGAGATAGCCCGGTGGGAGCCCCCGCCTGTCGGAGCCACAGACGGTGTCGGCGCAGTGGGCGAAGCCGGCCGCCTCGTCGACGAGGACCGAGTTCCCCGGGGAGTGCCCCGGCACGTGGACCGTCTCGAAGCGGCCGATTTCCTCCCGATCCCCGTACAGGTGATCCGGCTCGGTTTGGATGTCGATCCCGTAGTCGTCGATCTCGACGGGGTTGTCGGCCTCGGGCACCCACGTTTCGAGGTCGTATCGCTCCGCGACCTCGTCGAAGGCGCCGACGTGATCGAGGTGCCGGTGCGTGATGATCAGCCGTTCGGGCTCGACGCCGACCTGCTCGATACCCTCGAAGAGGTAGTCGACGCGGTTCTGAAAGCAGGTGTCGACCAGCGTCGGAACGTCGCCCGGAAGGTCGAAGAAGTACGTTCGGTGTCGCTCGCCACGCGTGATGTCCGGCCCCTCGTCGGCAGCCTGCCAGGTGATGTCGTAGACGGTGTCGGCGATATCCAGCTCTCTTACCACTGGTGTGCTGTCGGCCATGTGCAGGGCAATTCGAGCCGGGTACAAATAGGTGTCGTGGCGGCCGATCCACCGGTCGCCGACCACGGCGGGTCCGAGGGACCAGTGACGGCCGAAACGTGAAGTCGAATTGAAATTGGCAGAAATTTTATTAATGAGCTTACATTAAACTCATCTTATTAATTCGACGGGACGGTCTCTCCTCACAGGACGTGGAGTCAGAAGGTGATGGGCCGGCCGCTGATCGCGGGCTTATCACGCCACTGGGTCGCCACATAACGGATCTTTTCGGCCATTAAGTCTCCATATATGCAGTTATCATACGTATTTCGGGACGCATCGGAGTCCGTCAGGGCGCCGTGGTTCGCCTTCGGACACCCACGTGGTGAACGAGTCACCGACACTCGGCAAAATACATCAGAATACAATAATACATATTTATCTTATAATAAGGGGCGATTTCGTCGTCCGGGCGACAGGTGTTTCGGTCTAGGGGACGGCCGTGAACCTATGACGGTCGAAGCACGCATCCGAGAGTACTACGAGGCGCTCCGGGCGGGGGAGCCGCTGTCGCCCTTTTTCGCCGCCGGGGAGGACGTCGTGAAGTTCGGCATCACCGAGCGACTGACCGGCTTCGAGGAGATCGAGGCCGGCCTCCGGGACCAGACTCGTACCACCACAGACTGGACGGTCGAGAGTTCGAACCTCCGGGTCGTCGAGCGGACCGACCACGCCTGGTTCTCGGACGACGTGGCCATGGCCTGGACCCACATACCGACGGACCGGGGGCTGGCGTTCGACACCCGCTGGAGCGGCACGCTCGAACGCCGCGACGGCGCGTGGCTGTTCGTCGGCATGCACGTGAGCACCGTCCCCGAGGACGCCTTCTGAGCGGGGTCAGCCGTCCGGCGAGACGTCCGGGGCGCACCCGACCGCGCGGACCGGCGCGCCGTCGGCGTCGAGCGCGAGCGGGTAGGCCCGGAGTTCGAACCGCTCCGGGACGGCCCCCAGGTTCGCGAGGTTCTCGAAGATCAGACACTCCGCGCCGAGGAGGGCACGATGGGCGGGAACAGCCGGGTCGTTCTCGGTCCCGTCGCCCGTGGCGTCCGCGGGCGGCGTCGGGTCCGGGCTGAGCGCGTCGATACCGACGGCGACGCCCAGATCGGCACACCGCCGCGCCGCCGCGGGCGAGAGATACGGGTGGTCCCGGTAGCGATCGGTCCCCCAGTGGGCGTCCCACCCGGTCCGGAAGACGACGCAGTCGGCGTCGGTGGCCGGGACGCGGTCGGCCGGGATCGGCGCCCGGTCGTCGAGGTCCCGACAGTCGACCGTGATCGCATCGCGGACGAACGCCGCGACGTCGTACGCCCCGAGCGTTCGTCCGTCGCGTTCGGTGTGGGCCGGCGCGTCGACGTGGGTGCCCGCGTGGCTCCCACAGGTGAGCCGGGAGACGCGAACCCCGTCGCGCTCGTGGGTCATGGCGGGGTCGACGGTGACGGCGGGATCGCCCGGGTAGATCTGCATTCCCGGTTCGATGGGGTGAGAGAGGTCGTGCATGGGTTCGGTCGGAGGGGCGTAAAGAAAGGCGCTACGACCGCAGTGTGACCCCTCGCGACGGAACAGCCACTGGACAGACTCGTCGGCACCGGAAACCAGTAGCCACAATCCTTATCATCATATTTTCCAACTGATACGTATGACGTCCCAGCGAGACCCACAGCACGTCGAGGCCTACGCCGGCGGCTACCACGGGCTGAGCCACGGCGTAACCCTGCCGGACGGCTACCCGCTCGCGGAACGCGGGGAGGGGTGTTACATCGAGACGAAGTCGGGGGAGACGTACGTCGATTACATGCTCGGGAGCGGGGCGGTGATCTGTGGCCACGCACACCCGGAGATCAGGGAAGCGATCGAAGCCCAGACGCGGAAGGGGACGAGCTTCATCCTCCCGTCGGACCCCACCGTCGAACTGTCCGAGCGGCTGGTGGACGCCGTTCCCTGTGCGGACAAAGCGATCTTTACCTGTACGGGATCGCAGGCGGTGTATTATGCGCTGCGCCTCGCGAGGTCGTACACCGGAAAGGACGACGTGTTGAAGTTCGAAGGTGCGTATCACGGCTACCACGACGCGATGTTGAAAAGCACGAGCTGGGGGGATCGTGACGAGCTGTGGGACCTCGAGTATCCGGACGGCACGCTGGACTCGGGGGGCATCCTCGCCGATACGGCCGAGCACACGCTCGTCTCGGAGTTCAACAATCTGGAGCGGACGGAAGCGATCGTCGCCGAACACAGCGAGGACCTCGCTGCCGTGATCGTCGAGCCCGTCCACCGATCGCTCCCCCCGGAACCCGGCTTCCTCCAGGGGCTGCGCGACCTCTGTGACGAACACGACGTCGTCCTCATCTTCGACGAGATCGTCACCGGGTTTCGGCTGGCCTGGGGGGGTGCCCAGGAGCGCTACGGGGTGGAGCCGCATCTGGCCACCTACGGCAAGACGATGACGGGCGGAACGCCGATCGGGGCCGTCTGCGGCGACAGGGAGATCCTGGAGCTAGCCGATCCGGGCGTCTCCACGGCAGATGGTGGCTGCCTCGTCGGGAGCACGATGAACGGGAATCCGCTGTGTGCCGCGGCGGGGAACGCGACGCTGGAGATCCTCGAAGCGGACGGAGCCTACGATCGTCTCGATACGTACGCGGCCGGGTTCCGCGAGTTCGTCGTCGACCTGCTCGACGACGCCGGGATTCCCGCGGAGCCGATGGGCGAGGGGGGAATCATCGACTACGCGATCACGGATGACGAGGAGTTGACCGACTGGCGGTCGGTGGCACGGAGCGACGGGGACCTCAAGCGTCGCATCGAACGGGAGGTAGTGAACCAGGGCGTGCTGGTGTTCACCGGCGCGAAGAAGTACATCTCGCTGGCCCACGACGACGAGGCGTTCGAGCGAACGAAGGAAGCCTACAAGGCTGCAGTCGAGCAAGTCGACCCCTAGAAACCGATTGCGTGGCTCGTGGCCCCGGATCCGTTCTCGGATGCGGTCCACCCGGGGATGCCGCGGCCATCGATCCCGAACACCGCCCCCGTCCCACTACATTTATGACTGCGATCCGAGAAGGTCGGCCACAGAGATGCAGAAGACGGTTCTGAACCCGAACGAGCACGCCGGGTACGCCCGGGCAGTCGTCGTCGAGAAACCCACCCACGACCACGTCTCCATGGCCGGGGTGATCCCGACGGACGAGGACGGGAACGTCGTCGGGGACGACATGAAAGCCCAGACCCGGCAGGTCTACCGGAACATCGAAGCCCACCTGCAGGAACTGGGTGGCAGTCTGGAGGACGTCATCCGGCATCGCGTGTTCGTGACGACGATGGACGACGATGCGGTCGAGGGGTATCACGAGGGCCACACCGAGTTCTTCGACGAACCCGAGAACCTCCCTGCCGGGACCCTGATCGAGATCGACGGTCTCGTCCTGGAGGACGCGATGATCGAGATCGAGATCGAGGCGATCGTCCCCGACGACGGCTGGGAGACGACCGTCCACGGGACCTGACCGAGCGGAAGCCTCTCGGCGGGCTACCGTCCCGGACAACCGTTCTCGCGCAGTTGTGAAAGCGGAACCCGAGCCGGCTTCCGAACAGATGGTCGGCGTCCGGTGGTCCGGGTTTCGACTCACACGCCACCCGGACGGCCCTGACTCACTTCAACGACAGCCCGTCCGCATCAAGCAGCGTGTCATAGACGTGCTCGAAGGGGCGACGTCAGTGAGGCCGGGCGTGTCGTCGTGTGGTGGAGGCGCTGGCCGAGGGCGGTGTTACTGGCGGCAGTGGAGCCATAGGCGGTGCGGGCGAACTCGACGCGATAGCTGTGAAGGCACGGCGACTCGTGCGGGTCGGGAGACGATACATCGCACCGTGGGTGACAGCGCGCGAGCGTCCGGAGCGATTATTTGTATAAGTAATTGAATAGTATGGCCGAAAATAGACGAGCTGGACTCGCCAAGGCCTGGGAGGGACCAGAGTGGATGCTTCGGGGCCCTGGTCGTCGAGCGGTAACGGTCGAAAATCGCCCCGAGACACGCCACGAGTCCGTGTCGAGGGCACCGAGGTGCTCATCGTGCCTGGGTCGCAAGGTAAGCAGGACTCCCACAGTCCTGGACCCATCGACCGACGCCTGGACCGCGACGGGAAAGACGATTAGAGCCGGATACAGGCCACCGGGCGGATCGTCGTCCAGCCACGAGTGGGAATCAGGCAAACGTGTCAAAAAACCAGATTACTGTCCAGTTACTTCTACGTCGAGCAACCGTCTTCTCTCCGGGTGGTTACGCTTGTTCTATGACGTACGAGCCATCGCTTCGTCGGCGACAAACGGAATGTCGTCTGGCGACTCGGCCGCCAGCAGGGTTCGAGGGTGCCGTACGAGATCTTCGATGACACAGGTCGGCTGTTCGGGCCTCACTTCGATCCCACGGATTGCCCGTTTGAGCGCCGGTCCACAGTCGTCACGCGAGCGCCGCTTCGGTTCCCTATGCTGGCAACTGGAGGCCCGGCTTCACCGTCCCTGATGAGCTGCTACCGGTTTCGTCCGTCATTGTCAAATCCCGACCGGTGGAAACTACGTCGATGGTGGCGTAAAGTCGAGGCGTTGTCCATCACAGATCATCACAATGACGCCACGACCAGAGGTAGATTACATCAATAGGATTGTAAAGGAGATGGGCAACGGTGGATCCGGTATCATCAAACGGCACCTCCGCTGTGGATAGACTCACAGTCCCTCGAAGCGGTCCTGACGTAAGTCGTCCTCCCCGGACTAACCCAACCAGGGGCTGAAACCGTGGGGCCCGTGACCGACTCCCAGCATGACTCCGGAAATGTTTCTTGATAATGTCAAGCGAACGACCGCATAAATATCAGATTCAAACCAAAACAATTTTAAAATGTATGCAAGTACAGTGAGTCATGCTATCTCATAGCAGGAGGTCGTTCCTCAAATCGGGCGCCGGCGCAGCTGCGGCCGGGCTGGCTGGATGTCTCGGTGTGACAGGTGGTAGCGGGCCGACCCAGCTGGGCCTCAACTTCACAGTCCCCATCGAGAACCTGGCGTCGCTGTTATCCATTCCCGAACTACAGAACGAACTACAGAACATCGAGGACGAGTACACGCTAGACGTTTCACAGAACGCCAGTACCGCGGATTCGCTCACGGCCATGGCATCCGGTGAAGCGGACGTGGCTCTGGTAACGCCGGTGAGTTACGCGTCGGCAGTGATGGAGGAACCGGTTCCGGGGAACATCAGTGCCGTGGGGTTCGGATTCTGGGACGCGCACCCTGACAACTACGGAATCACGGCGTTTGCTCACCCCGACTCGGGCATCACCGACCCCGAAGACATGGAGGGGGCAAAACTAGGGATCAACGCCATCAACACCGGGATTCAGGCCACCTACCGGAAGCAACTCCTTCAACTGGACCTCAATCCGGAGGAGGCGGTGGAGTACGTCGAACAGGGGTTCCCCACGTTCACGGCCGCGCTGGCGGACGGCGTGTTCGACGTGGGAATTTACCCGGCGACGTTCGCTGTCGGTGCCCGGGATGCCGGCTACGTCGAAGTGTTCAGCAGTCAGGACGTCTGGGAGGAAGCGTATCCCTTCGTATACATCGCTGCGGCAAACGACTCGCTGGACTCGAAGGGGGACGCGATACGGGCGTTGATGACGGACTACACCGACCTCGTGGACTATCTCTACGAGAACAGGGACGAAGTGGTGTCGCTCGCGAGCGATCACTTCGACCTTGACCGGGGCCTCGTGGATGCGTTCTTCCTCACGGAGAAGGATTACTATCGAGACGAGGTCGAAATCGACTTCGATCGCTTCCAGTTCATCATCGACGAGATGCACCGGCTGGAGTTCATCGACGACACCTTCGACGTCCAGGAGTACGCGACGAACGACTATCTCGAATGAGGGCGTTGCGGCGGCGGTCGAAGCGCGGCTGATGACTCACCTCCGGGCGGAGGCCGTACCCTCCAATTGGACCGGCGGGTCCCGCTCGTCCAGCAAGCCACAACTCCGCTGTTGACGGGCATCACGCTGAACACCCGGTAGTCAGAACCGAGCCAGCCCGTCGCTGACCTGGCCCACTCGCTGGAGCCGACAGCGGTTCCCCGGATCGAGTCAGTGTGAGCGTCCCCCGGACCCGTCCATGCGCAAACGTTATGTCAGTTAGCCTGTGATTGGGAATGCATGCCAGACACAGAGTCGGAACCCACGGTCGGATTTGTCGGTCTCGGAATCATGGGCGGAGCAGTTTCCCGCAACATCGTCGACGCCGGGTACGATCTGGTCGTCCACGACGTCCGGGAGGAAGCTATGCGGGAGCTGGAGGAGTACGGCGCCGAGTCGCGATCCTCACCGGCCGCCGTTGCTGAATCGGCCGACGTCGTACTGTCGTCGCTCCCCACGGGGGACCACGTCAAGGAAGTAGCGCTCGGCGACGATGGCATCGTCGAGGGTGCACACGAGGACCTCATTTACGTCGACATCAGTACGATCGGACCCAACGCGATTCGCGAAGTTGGCGACGGGCTCGAGGAGGTAGGCGTCAAGACCATCGATGCTCCGGTGAGCGCGTCGGAAACCGGTGCCCAGGACGGGACTCTCCGAATTATGGTCGGCTGTACCGGGGAGATCCCGGACGTCTGTGACGAGATATTCGACGTCATCGGCAGCCAAACCGTACACATCGGAGATCTCGGCGCCGGACAGGTCGTGAAGGTCTGTAACAACCTCGTCGGGGCCGCGTCGCTCGTGAGCATGTCCGAGGCGCTCGTGTTCGCCGAGAAAGCCGGGATCGACCAGGAGAAACTGCTCGAGGGAATGCAAGGCGCCACCGGGGAGACGTGGGTTCTCGACAACCGTGCCCAGGACATGATCGACCACGAGTTCGAACCGGGGTTCTTCGGCTCGTATCTCTACAAGGACCTCCGCATCGGCATCGGCAACGCGCAGGAGTACGGGGTCCCCCTTCCAATCGGCTCGACCATCCACGAACTTTTCAAAATCCTCGAAGAGAAGGATCGGGGCGAGCGCGACGCGGCGGCAATTCTCACCGTCCTGGAGGACATGGCGGGGG
>Ga0207719_100352_pt1 | contig 30551 bp, 23 predicted proteins | sample A23P1SouthBayCA_2_FD_187279 | JGI IMG/M metagenome (GOLD analysis project Ga0207719, IMG submission 187279) | Aerobic enrichment media microbial communities from Eden Landing Ponds, California, USA - A23 P3 (3) (SPAdes) | ecosystem: Environmental > Aquatic > Marine > Unclassified | place... | reverse complement strand
ACAAGTTGACGCAGTATCTCAGAGCGTTCCAACTCCGTCGAGAAGTGTATCGAAAATCAGGACGAAACGCTCTCAAACACGCCATTCGAGCAACGCTGTGAAATCAACAACGTGCTACGCAAGAGCGTATTGATTAACAGAGTGAATCTAATCCAGTAGCTGAGTTATCCTCAAGGAGCGCCATACCCAGCGGATTCTCGTCAACAAACGAGTCGCCATTGCCTTCTATTCACTCAGTTAATTAGAACAGAGGGAGAGAGTGAAGAACAATAGTGTTTTAATTACTGGATTATAAATATATACAGATGGCTTCCTTACCATTATTGAACGAGAAAGAGTTCGATCTCTTGGTGGCCTACTCGGTCGGTAGTGGTGAGGAGATGACTGAAGCAATAGTAAACGCCTTCCACGCGGCCGACATTGCGGTATTCGAGAAACCGACACAGCTGAATGATTGGGTCAACGCTGACGTGTTCGAGTCCATACAATGGATCTCTGACCGTCCACTGTATCTGAGTACGCGTCTCTGGAACCAGAGAGTTGTCATCACCCACGAAGAGGTGCGAATCTACACCCCGATACATCTCAGTTGACCTGACGAGACGACGAACCCGAGTACCGATCTATCAGAGCGAGGCCCGATTGTCACGCCACGTTCAGGGCATTCGTCGTCGAGATCGGTGGAGTGGACGCGAATCACGATGAGACGTTCACCGACTGCTGATCACTCTTCGCCGGACTCGTAGTGTTCGCCGCCGGCCGAGGGGACGCGGGTACGCCCGGCCAGCGCGAGGACGATGATCACGACGACGAAGGGGATGATCCGGACGAGCGGGCTCGGAACGCCGATGTCGACGTTCTGGAGGCCGGTCTGGATGGCGTCGAGGCCGCCGAACAGTAGCGTCGCGAAGAAGGCGCCGACGGGGTTGTAGTTGCCGAAGAGGTAGGCGACGATGGCGATGAACCCCTTGCCGTTGACCATCGTCTGGCCGTTGCCGGTGAACTGGCCGAGGCCGAGCGAGAGCGCGGCGCCGCCCATCCCGCAGAACACGCCCGAGAGGAGCACCGAGGCGTAGCGGACCCGCGAGACGTTGACGCCGGCGGTGTCCAGCGCCTTGGGGTTCTCGCCGCTGGCGCGAACCCACCGACCGAACCGGGTCCGGTAGAGCAGGTACCACGAGGCCCCGACCATCAGGAACATCAGGTAGATGGCCACGTCCGCCTCGACGAGGGCGCCGACGACGACTACCACCGAGGCGTGGAACAGGCCGCCGACGACCGGCAGGTCGGCGACGGCCGTCAACACGTCGCCGACGGCGCCGCCGCCGACGGAGACGACGGTCCCGACCACCGGCAGTCCGGTGAGCACCTCGTTCATGCCCGGCGGCGACCGGACGCTGTCGGTGTTGGGCGCGCCGTAGACGACCTGCGAGGCGAAGGGTGCCAGGCCGAGCGCGATCAGCCAGACTGCGAGGCCGGCGATGATCTGGTCGGCGCGGAACTCGATGCAGACCACGGCGAACAGCCCCGCGAACACCGTACTGACGAGGACCGCGACGAGGAAGGCGATCCAGAGGTTGTTCGAAAGCTCCATCGCGTAGACGGCGGCGAACGCCGCGACGATGAGCAGCCCCTCCAGCCCGATGTTGATGACGCCGCTTTTCTCGGCGAAGATGCCGCCGAGCGCGGCGAGGACGATGGGCGTCGACCGCCGGAGCGCCGACCCGACGGTGCCCTTCGCGAAGATCACCTCGAGGAGCGTCCCGAATATCGACCCCGGGAGGAGGGTGCCGAGGAGTCCGATGGCACACAGCGTCCCGACCGTCGCGACGGCGATGGAGGCGCGCCTGCCGAGTTTGATTCCCCTGAGGTCCCCTCCGCTCGGGAGTTTCGAGCGGACGCTCATCGCCGCTCACCCCCTGTGGAGTCGGCGCTCTCGTGGGCATCGTCGGACGCCACGCTGTCGCCGTGAGTGCGGGCGTCGTCGGATTCCACGCCGTCACCGTGGGTGGGAGCGTCGGACTCCACGCCGTTCTCGGAAACTCCGCTGTCGCCGTGGGTGTGGCCACCGTCGGTCGCGGCGACCGGTTCGCCGGGTCGCTCGTCGGCCGGGAGGACCCGCCGTCCGGCCATCCGGAAGAACTCCGGCATCGCGACGAAGAGGATGATGAGCCCCCGCAGGACGCCGACGAGCTGTGGCGGTACGTTCGTCGAGAACTGGACGACGGTCGTGCCGCTCTTGAGGACGCCGAACAGGAACGCGGCGAACCCGACGCCGAGCGGGTTGTTGCCCGCGAGGATGGCGACGGTGATGCCGTCGAAGCCGTAGGCCGGCACGCCGGTCTGGTAGTTGCCGAGGACCATCAGGACGTACACCGCGCCGCCGACGCCCGCCAGCGCGCCGGAGAGGGACATGCTCGCGACGATGGTCCGCTTGGCGTCGACGCCGCCGTACTCGGCGGCCTCTGGCTGGATACCGCTGGTCCGGAGGTCGTATCCGAAGGCCGTCCGGGTCAGCACGTAGTAGAGCGCGAGGATACAGAGGGCGGCGAACGCGAGCGCGACGAACGAGAAGCCGTAGTAGTCGGGGAACAGGAACGAGGGGAAGGTAGCGAAATCTGGCAGGGGTTCCGTCTGATTCGACAGGCTGTCGGGGTCTTTGAACACGTCGCGGACGAGATAGAGGATCACGCCCGTCGCGACGAAGTTCAACATGATCGTCGTGATCACCTCGTTGGCGTCGGCGTAGGCCTTCAGCGCCCCGGGAACGGCGCCGTAGAGGCCGCCGAACACCGCGCCGACGAACAGTCCCAGCGGGATGAGTACGAGCGTACCGACGAGCCCGGAGAAAAGCGACGAGGCCCACAGCACCGCCATCGCGGTCGCCAGTCCGCCGACGATCATCTGCCCCTGCGACCCGATGTTGAAGATGCCGGCGCGGAAGGCCAGCGCGACCGACAGCCCGGTGAACACGAGGATCGTCGTCTCCCGGAGCGTGTCGGACATCTGCCTGTTCAGCGGGTCGTACCCCTCACGGAAGGGGTTGAGCGGCCCGCCGCTGAACGGCGAGAGCGGCCCCCATCCGTCCTTCAGTGGGTCACCCAGCGCCCCGAGGAAGAGCCTGTCGAAGACGTTCACGGGGTCATAACAGAACCCCATCCGGAACAGTTGCGGGACGCCGAACGGCTGGGGATGCGTGAGCACGAACGCCGCTTCTTCACACGTCGTCATCCGGCCGCCGGCGAGGATGATGAGCGTCCCGATGACGAGAGAGAGGACGAGCGACGCGAGGCTGATGGCGACGCGCTCGGCCGCCGACGCCGCGATCAGGCGCTCGAGCGCTCGCCGGGCGCGGTCACGGACGCTCACGTCCGATCCCCTCCCGACGCCACGGTCGTGTCGTCGTCCGGCCGCTCTGCGGGCGAATCGCCCCCCGGCCGCTCGCCGGCCATCAGCAGGCCGAGTTCCTCCTCGGTCACGGCGTCGGGGTCGACCGTGTCGACGAACGATCCCTCGTAGATGACAGCGAGGCGGTCCGAAAGCGCCTGGACCTCCTCGAGTTTCGAGGAGACGAGCAGGATTGCCAGTCCCTGCGCCCGCAGTTCGAGGAGGCGCTCGTGGATAAACTCGATCGAACCCACGTCCACGCCGCGGGTGGGGTGGGACGCGACCAAAAGCGTCGGGTCCCGCTCGAGTTCGCGGCCGACGACGAACTTCTGCTGGTTCCCGCCCGAGAGGGACTCGGCCTCCGCGTCGGGGTCCGGCGGCCGCACGTCGTACTCGTCGATGACGGCGGCGGCGTGCCCGCGAGTCTCGCCCCAGTCGATCCGTCCGTTGCGCGCGAACGGGGGCTCGTGCTGACTGCCGAGCAGTCCGTTCTCCACGAGGTCGAAGTCCATCACGAGCCCCTGTTCCTGGCGGTCCTCGGGGACGTAGGACATCCCCGCCGCGATGCGCTGGCGGCGCGACCGGTCGGTCAGGTCCCGCTCCTCGAGAGTGATCGTCCCGCTGTCGGGCGTCTGGAGGCCGGTGATCGCCTCGACGAGTTCGCGTTGGCCGTTGCCGTCGACGCCGGCAATTCCGAAGATTTCGCCCTCGCGGACCGACAGCGACAGGTCCTCGACGGCGCGCACGCCCCGCTCGTCGGTCACGACCAGGTCCTCTACCCCGAGGACGGGGTCGCCGAAGTCGGTTGGCGGCCGCTCGACGTCGAGCAACACTTCGCGGCCGACCATCAGTTCCGCGAGTTCCTCGCGGCTGGTCGCGTCGGCGTCGACGGTGCCGACGTTCTTCCCGTCACGGAGGACGGTGATCTCGTCGGCGGCGGTCATCGCCTCGCCGAGCTTGTGCGTGATGAAGATGATCGTCTTGCCCTGGTCGGTGAGTTCCTCGAAGACCGCAAAGAGGTCCTCGACCTCCTGGGGGGTGAGCACGGCCGTCGGCTCGTCGAGGATGAGCACGTCGGCGCCACGATAGAGCGCCTTCAGGATCTCGACGCGTTGCTGGACACCGACCGAGACGTCCTCGATTGCGGCGTCGGGGTCGACGTCGAAGCCGTAGCGCTCACCGAGTTCGACGACTTCCCGGCGGGCCGCCTCGCGGTCGACGGCTAGCCCGCCCAGCCGGCGGGGTTCGTTGCCGAGCGTGATGTTCTCGGTGACCGTCATCGGATCGACGAGCATGAAGTGCTGGTGGATCATGCCGACGCCGGCGTCGATGGCGTCCCGGGGCGAGTCGAACGCCCGCTCCTCGCCGCCGACGGCGACGGTCCCCGAGGTGGGCTCGTAGAGCCCGTAGAGGACGTTCATCAGCGTCGTCTTGCCCGCGCCGTTCTCGCCGAGCAGGGCGTGGACCGAGCCGCGCTCGACCGTCAGGTCCACGTCGTCGTTGGCGACGACGCCCGGGAAGCGCTTCGTGATCTCGCGTAACTCGACTGCCGGCGGACTCATTATAGGGTCAGGGTGTGGTGGGGCCGATCAGACGTTTTCGGGGTCGGACGGGACGGAGATGTCGCCGTCGATGATACCCTGTCTCGACGCCGCGATGGGGTCTTTCACGTCACTGGGGACCTCGGAGCCGAGCTGCTGGCCGTAGACGATGTCGACACCCTCGTCGACCAGCCCGAGCGAGACGACCGATCCGCTCGGGAACTCGTCGTTGACGACCGACTCGATGGCGTTGTAGACGACCGTGTCGACGCGCTTGACCATGCTCGCGAGGATGACGTCCTGGTAGTCGCTTTTGGTGACCGACTGGTCGCGGTCGACGCCGATGGCGAACCTGTCCTGTTCCTGTGCGGCCTGGAAGACGCCAGTCCCGGTGTTCCCGGCGGCGTGATAGATGATGTCGGCGCCGCTGCTGTACATCGAGAGGGCGGCCTCCTTCCCGCCCTGGACGTCGCTGAAGTCGCCGACGTAGTTCGTGATGACGTCGACGCTCTCGTTGGCCTCCTTGACGCCGGCGGTGAATCCGGCCTCGAACTTCTGGATCAGGTCGGACTCGACGCCGCCGACGAAGCCGACGTTCGTCGAGTCGCTGGACGTCGACCCCGCGCCGGCCGAGAACGACTGGGAAGTGAGCAGACCTGCGAGCTGTCCGACGAGGAACGACCCCTCGTGTTCCATGAACGTGTAGCTCGCGACGTTGTCGGCCTCGACGACGCTGTCGACGATCATGAAGTCCTGGTCGGGATAGTTCTCCGCGGTAGTGCCGAGCGCGTCGGCCTGAAGGAACCCGATACAGTTGACCAGGTCGTAGTCGGGGTCGCTCGACTCGGCGAACTGCTGCTGGAAGGAGCCGAATTCGGAGGACGACTCCGGCTGGACTTCCTGGTACTCGAGGTCGAAGTCCTCCTCGGCCGCGTACAGCCCCTGCTGGGCCTGGTCGTTGAACGACCCGTCGCCGAGGCCGCCGGCCGCGTACACCATCCCGACGTTTGTCGGCTCCCCCGGCGTCGGCGAGGCCGTGGCGTCGCCCGGGGTGTCCCCGTCGCCCGGTGGTTCGGTATCCGCTTCGGTATCGGTCGAATCGCCCGGTCCGCCCGAACAGCCCGCGAGGCCAACGATGCCTGCCGCACCGATGCCTTTCAGGAGTCGTCGCCTGTCGTAGTCCATAGTCGAATCAACAGTGCGGTGAAGCCCCCATAAAATCACCGCACGAATCCGATTCGAGGTGCGCTGTTCCCCTACGATCGATCAGTGTATTCACGCGAATGGGGTTTTCGAACATACACCGGGCCCCGGATCGTCCATTTTTGTCGAACCCGTCGCTCCGTCTCGCGTTCGCTGACGATACGGCGGTCGTGGTGGGCGTACCCTCGTTCTGTTATGCTGAATACTGATCTCGGATATTCGCATTCTTCCCGAGTGATCGTTTCCGAAGCGGGGGCGGACCGGGATTCCGTTTTACATTACTGAACTTACCTGTTGTCACAATGTTTTTTAGTGATCGTTCGCAGGTCAGTCCATGGATCGGAGACGATTCCTTGCGAAGCTCTCGGTGGCGTCGGCGCTCGGTCTCGCCGGCTGTTCCGGGGGTTCGGGTGACACGGACACGCCGGGTGAGACGGACACGACAGGGCCGGGGCCGACGGCGACGCCAACCGCGACGCCCGCGGACCCGCCGATGACGACGGCGACGCGGTCACCCGCCGACGAACCGACAGCGACGCCGACAGACACGGCGACGCCGACAGACACGCCGACTGCGACACCGACGCCCACCCCAAGTGGCCCCGTCGAGTCTGACCTGCCGGCGCTGCGAACCGACGGGAAGTGGATCGTCGACGAGAACGGCAACGAGGTCGTCCCGCGGGGCGTCGCGTCGGTCGAACCCCGGTGGGGAATGAACTACGCCGACCAGAACGGCGGGGACTACTGGGAGACGCTGGATCACCTGACCGACGAGAGTCGCGCCTGGTATCCCGGCGTCGTCCGAGTTCCGTGTACCATCGGCAGTTGGGAGGCCGTCGGCGGCCCGCGGTCGTACGCGAGCGAATATCTCGACCGGATCGTCGACCACTGCGCGGAGAACGGGGTGTACGTGATGATCGACCACCACCTCGTCAAGGAGTACGAGTCCGACGAGACCGACCAGAAGATGCGGCGATTCTGGAACGAGATCGCGCCCCGGTATGCCGACCGGTCCCACGTCATCTACGAACTGTACAATGAGCCGACGACGCCGGCCTACTGGGACGACGACGAGCAGGCCTGGAGCGCCTGGAAGGAAGTCGCCCAGCCGTGGGTCGATCTCGTCCAGGACCACGCGCCCGACCGACCGCTGGTCATCGGCTCGCCGCGGTGGACGTCGCTTCCCCACATGGCTCCCAAGGACCCCTTCGAGGGGGACAACCTCATCTACGCGGGACACATCTACCCCGCCAACGGCGACCCCGAGGGGTTCGACGACATCTACGGCCAGCCCGCGAACGAGGTTCCGGTTATGATCACCGAGTTCGGCTGGTCCGAGACGGGCGAGGCGGACGTCGACCAGGGAACCACTTCGGGATGGGGCGAGGGCTTTCGCGAGTGGGTCGACTCCTACCCGAACATGGGCTGGCAGGCCTGGTGTTTCTCCGGCGGATGGCTCCCGCGACTTATCGACTCCGAGGCGAACGTGCTCGGGGGAGACGCCTTCGCCGGCCACACCGTCAAGGAGTGGCTCTACGACAAGCGCAACGACCGCACGCCCGACGCGCTGACGACCACCGGCGCGGACTACGAGGAGCCAAGCGACGACACGGCGCCGCCGATACCGACGAACCTGTCGACGTACGAACTCTCCGACGACGAGTTCGAACTCTCCTGGAGTCCCGCCGAGGACGAGGAGACGACGACGCAGTTCTACCGGGTGTACGTCGACGACTCCGAGCAGGCGACCGCGACCGCGGAGGCGTTCCTGATGGGCGGGACGCCCGGCGAGTCCTACGAACTGAGCGTCACCGCGGTCGACGCACTGAGTAACGAATCACCGCGCAGCGAGCGCGTCACCCACAAGATGGGCGGGGAACTCCAGGTCATCGCGGAGATCCCGGAAGCCGACAGCCCCCCCGCAATCGACGGCGAGGTCGACGACGCCTGGTCCGACGTGAGCACCCACGAACTCGAGAACACGGTCCAGGGGAGCGTCGACAGCGAGGACGACCTCAGCGTCACCTGGCGTGGGCTGTGGGACGACGACGCTTTCTACGTCCTCGTCGAGGTGACCGACGACGAACTCGTCAGCGACTCGGACGACCAGTACAACGACGACTCCGTCGAAGTGTTCATCGACGCGGACAACTCCAAGGGCGACGAGTACGACGGAACCAACGACTTCCAGTTCTCGTTCCCCTGGGACGGCGACACCATCGCCGGCCAACACCCACAGGACGTCAGCGACGTCGAATGGGCCCAGACCGACACCGACAGCGGCTATCGAATCGAGGTGGCGTTCCCGTGGTCGGTGCTGACCGTCTCGCCGTCGGCCGACCACGCGATGGGGCTGGACGTCCACGTCAACGACGACGACAGCGGCGGAGCCCGCGGCGGCAAACTCGCCTGGTACGGCGAGGAGGACGTGGCCTGGAACACCCCGAGCGCGTTCGCGACCATCCAGTTGGTCGAGTAGAACGGGACAACATCCCCGGATTCTCGCCCCGCTACAGGTTCCGCCAGGACCGCTCGGGTTCCCATCCGAGCACGTCGTGGGCCTTCTCGATGCTGATAAGCGACTCCGTGCCCGAGAGTTCCGCGCGTCGGTCGGCGTCGGGGTAAAATTCCGCGGCGAGGTCGTCCGAGGGAACGGCGGCAGTCGTGTCGCTCGCCACCGCCCAGAAGGGTTCGTGCCCCTCGAAGTCGGCCTCGACACAGCGGCGGGCGATGCTCGCGGCGTCGTCGACGTGGAGATACGAAAAGAGGGTGTCTTCCCCACTGTGTCGCGCCGCCCGGATCCCCGCGAGACTCCGGTCGCGGTCGGTGAATCGCTCGCGGAGTTGCTCGCTCGTCGCGACCCAGGGGTATCGCAGCGAGGCGATCTGTGGCGTGTCGGGTCGGCGGCCGAAGCCGTCGCCGGCGGCCTCGGTCGCGTGTTTCCCCAGCGCGTAGGGGTCCCGCGGCGTGAGCGGATGCTCCTCGTCGACTTTGAGATAGCGCACGTCCGTCGGCGCCTCCTGATAGGCCGCGCCCATGACGTTGATGCTCGACGGCAGGACGATAGCCTCCAGTCCCAGCGAACTCGCAGCCTCGAGGACGTGGTAGGCCGACATCGCGTTGCTCTCGAAGACGGCGTGTTCGGCGTGGGAGACGGGGTGGGGGATCGTGCCCATGTGGACGACGGCGTCGGCGTCGCTGGCGGCCAGCGCGCCGTAGGTCTCGCCGGCGTCGAGAAGGTCCGTCGTGCGGTACTCGTCGGATTCGTCCTCGCGCTGTTTGCCGCGCGCGACGTTTATCGCGTGGTAGCCGTGGTCGACGAACTCCCGCAATATTGCCTCGCCGATCTTGCCGTTGCCGCCCGTGACGGCGACGCGCTCGATGGTCATATCCATCCCTCGCCCGAGCCGCGAAAAGAGGTTGCGGAAGGGGAAGCCGCTTCCCGAAGCCCGCGCAGTCGAACCGGCTCCGTGTCCGCACGAACCGGCTCCGTGTCCGCACGAACCGGCCCCGTGTCCGCACGAACCGGCTCCGTGTCCGCACGAACGGAGCGCGAGGGGAGGTGTTTCCAATAAAAAGTGATCGAACGAAATCATCACGAACGTTCGGGGTAGATTTATCCCGACGTGTAACGTAGTGTGAACTGTCCCAGCGGGGGTACGAAACCAATGACTGGCAAGAACATTCTGCTCGTAACCGGTGATTTCGGCGAAGACTACGAACTGATGGTACCGTTCCAGGCGCTCCGGATGGTCGGCCACGACATCGACGCCGTCTGTCCGGACAAGGAGGCCGGTGATACCGTCAAAACCGCGGTCCACGACTTCCGGGGCGACCAGACCTACATGGAGACACGCGGCCACAACTTCGAACTGACGGCGACGCTCGATGAGGTGGATCCGGCAGACTACGACGCGCTGGTCCTGCCGGGCGGCCGGGCGCCGGAGTACATCCGCAACTTCGACGCCGTCATCGACACCGTCCAGCACTTCTTCGAGACGGACAAGCCGGTCGCCGCGATCTGCCACGCGATGCAGATCCTCGTGGCGGCCGAGGTGGTCGAGGGGCGGACCTGCACGGCCTATCCCGCGCTCGAAGCCGACGTACGCGCGGCCGGCGGCACCTGGGCCGAGGGAGTCGCCCGCGACGGCAACCTCGTCACCGGGCAGGCCTGGCCCGACCACCCCGAGTGGCTCGCGGAGTTCCTGGACGTTCTCGGGACGGAGATCGACCACGGAAAACCGGTGACCGCGGACTGACGCGCTTCGAGACGGCCGAATATCCGAGTTGTCCTACCGTATCCACGTGACGAGAATGGTTCTCGCGAGGCCGACCGCGTAGCCCAGCCCCGGTTTTTTCGTCTCGCCCGCGTCGCGTTCGAGGATGGTCACGGGCACCTCCTGGATCCGGAGGCCGTTCTTGCGGGACTCGATGATGAGTTCCGGTGCGGAGAACCGTTCCTCGGTGAGCGTGAGTTCCGGGAGTCGCGAGCCACGGATGGCGCGAAAGCCGTTCGTGCAGTCGGTGATATCCGTCTTGGCGAGGCGGTTTATGAGCCAGGTGAACGTGCGGATCCCGCCGCGGCGCGCCAGCGAGTTGTCCGACTGGTCGGTGCCGCGATAGCGCGACCCGAGCACGTAATCGGCCTCGTCGCGGACGATGGGGCCGACGATCTCCGGGAGCTGGTCGGTGGGGTGTTGCCCGTCCGCGTCCATCGTGACGACCACGTCGGCGCCGTGGCGGCGGGCGATCTCGAAGCCGGTCTTGAGGGCGCCGCCCTGGCCCTGGTTGAGGGGGTGTTCGACGACGATGGCATCTGATTCGCGGGCCACGTCGGTCGTCCGGTCAACAGAGCCGTCGGAGACGACCACCGCGCGGAGGACGTGGTCGTGGACCGTCTCGGGCAGCGAGTCGAGGACGCCGCCGATGGTGTCGGCCTCGTTGTAGGCCGGGATGACGACGTAGACCGAGTCGTCGTCGGGGGCGGCGTCCTCGGTGAGCGCGGCCTGCTGGACCGTCAGCCCGCGGGTGAGGTCATTGACGAGCGTCCGGTTCGCGTAGACCTGCGAGACGAGATAGAGGATGAGGAAGACGAAGACGGCGTTGGTGAGGATCTGGATGACGAGAAAGCGGCTCTCGATGTCGAGCAGGTTCGCGACGGCACCGTAGATACCGGGCGCCAGCGCGACGGAGGCGAGGCCGGCGGCGACGGCGACTGCGAGGCCGAACTCGGCCCGCGAGAACGTCGTCCGGTAGCGCTCGAAGCCCCAGAACAGGACCGCCAGAGCGACGCCGAGCAGGAGCAGCGTCAGCGCCTGGTTCGACAGCCCAGGGAGAGCGCCGGACTGGAGCACCGCGAACGCGTGCGGGGGCATCGTATCGACGACAGACGCCTCGCCGGTTTGTATCTGCCGGTCCTGCGGCCCTCTCCGGGGTCGAACAGTCGACGCGGGAAGCGGAGGATCCAAGTAGGCCGGGGCGCTATCGGGTGACGAACTACGTCGGATGTCACGCGTCCCAGCCGCCCTCTCGGTCGACTTCGAGTTCTTCCAGCACGCGCCGGCCTACCGGACCGCGCGCGGCCGGACTGACCGGTCGGCGCTGGGCATCGAGGCCGTGGACTTCCTGCTTGAGACCTTCGACGACGCCGACGCCGCGGCAACCTTCTTCACCGTCTCGGACATCGCCGCGACCCACGGATCCCTCCTCCGGGAGGTCGTCGACACGGGCCACGAACTGGCCTCGCACACCCACACCCACCGGCACCTGACCGACCTCACCGCCGCCCAGCGCCGCGAGGAGTTCGTCACCTCGCGCGAGCGACTGGCCGCGGCCGCGGACACCGAAATCGTCGGCTTCCGCGCGCCCTCGTTCGACATCGCCGACGACCATTTCGGGATGCTGGCCGACGCGGGCTACGCGTACGACTCCAGCGTGGTGCCCTGCCGGTCGATCCCGGGATGGTACGGCGGGGAGTTCGACGCCCAGCGGCCGGTTCCCGCAAGCGCCGTCGACCCGAGCGCGCCCGCCGACCTCACGGAAGTTCCCGTCGCGGTGATGCCCGGCCTGCGCCTCCCGCTCACGGGGACGTGGATCCGGTTTTTCGGCGTCCGGTACACCCTGCTGGGAATGCGCCTGCTCGCTCGCCGCGGGATCGCTCCCGTGCTGTACGTCCACCCGTGGGAACTCGTCGACCTGCCCCGGATCGAGGGGGTGCCCGAGCGCATCTACTACCGGTCCGGGGCGTACATGCGCCGGGCGGTCGAGCGGATACTCGCCACGGACTTCGAGTTCGTGACCGTCCGGTCGCTGGCCGAGAGCGTCGACGCGCCCCCGGGCCCCGCCGAATTCGACGGGGGAGGCCCGTCGCCGTGACCGCCCGCGACCGACTGAAGCGCCGCGCGATAACCGCCGTCCAGTGGGCCGTCGCGCTGGGGGCGTTCTGGTGGGTCGCCCGCGACGTGGACTGGGCGGGGACGGCCGACCGCCTCGCGGCGGTCGACCCGTGGATCCTGCTGGCCATCGGTGGCGTCACGGCGCTAGAGTTCGGGTCGCGGTTCTCGATGTGGTACGTCCTGTTGAACGGCCGGGAACCGACCTCGCTCGCGACGACCGTCCGGATCGACCTGGTCATCAAGTTCGTCAACCACGTGATCCCCTCGAAGGCCGCCGGCCACTCGGTCGCGCCGCTTATCGTCCGCCACTACACCGAGACCGACTGGTCCGAGGCCGCCACCATCGCGGCGCTCAACACGGGCCTCTACGCATCGCTGTACGGGTGGGTCGCGCTGGTCGGTCTGGGCCTGTTCGCCACGCGACTTCCCCGTGGCGTCCTCGTCATCGTCGCGCTCTCGACCGCTATCTACGTCGTGGCCGGCGCAGTCGTCGTGCTGGCCGGTCGCCGCCTGGAGGTGGCCGGCGCCGTCTTCGCCGCACTGGCCAGGGTTGCGGGTGGCGTCCCCCGCATCGGGGACCGACTCGCGGCGCTCGTCGGGAAGGCCCCCTCGTTCACCGAGGAGTCCGCGGCGGTGTTCCGGGATCTCTCCTCGCGGCCCGCCGTGGTCGTCCCGTACGCGCTCGGGTGGGCGGGGACGCTGATGGTATTTCCCGGCCTCCGGGTGTGGCTGCTCCTGACCGGCCTCGGTGGGGAGTTTTCGCCCGCCGTCGCGCTCCCGCTCGTGCTGGTGATGGCCTACAGCGTGACGGTGCTCCCGCTGACGCCGGGCGGCGTCGGCGTTGCGGAGGCCTCCGCGACGCTCGTGTTCACGAGCCTCGGCGTCGCCCCCGAAATCGCCGGTGCGGTCGTCCTCGTCGACCGGACCTTCGGCGTGTACCTGCCGGCCCTTCTCGGGTGGATACCGACGGCCGATATCGACCTGACCGGCCTGGTCGCGGGCGAGAGCGACGGGTGAGTCGTATTCGGGAGCGCCCGCGAGAGGTGAACGAAACGCATTTCCCCCGTCCTCGCGGGGTTCGATCCATGACGCGGACGTTCGTCGTCGGGCTCGACGGCGGGTCGTGGTTGCTGGCCGAACCCTGGATCGACGCGGGACTCCTGCCCAACCTCGAACGACTGCGCGAGACGGGGTCGTACGCGACCAGTCGAAGCTGTCTCCCGCCGGTCACCTACCCGAACTGGAAGTGCTACTCCTCGGGGAAAAACCCCGGCAAGCACGGCGTCTTCTGGTGGGAACGCATCGACCTGGCCGACGAGCGCATCGACATCATGAGCGGGACGGACTACGACACCGCGGAGCTCTGGGACTACCTCAACGCCGACGGCCAGCGGACCGGCGTCGTCAACATGCCGTCGATGTACCCACCCCGTGACCTCGACGGCTACGTCGTCTCGGGCGGCCCCGACGCCGTCGAGGGCGAGTACCGCTCGCTCGAAGGCGGCTACACCGCCCCCGCCGAGTTCGAGGACGAACTCCGCGAGCGCTACGACTACAGCGTCCATCCCGATCCGTTGCTCTCCTCGAACGAGGAGCGCGGCGCCGAAGTCGAGGAGATACTCCGCCTGCTCGAACTCCGCCTCGAAGTCGCCCGCGACCTGTTCGTCGAGGAGGACCTGCCGTTCGTGCACGTGACCCTCTTCTACCTGAACGTCCTGCATCACTTCTTCTGGGACGAGGAGCCGACGAAGCGAGCGTGGCAACTCGTCGATGAGTGGCTGGGCGAACTCGCCGACCTCGAGGACACGAACCTCGTCGTGATGTCCGACCACGGCGCCGCGCCGACGACGACGGAGTTCTACATCAACGAGTGGCTGGCCCGCAACGGCTACCTGACCCGCGAGACCGGCGTCGAGGACTACTTCCAGAAAGTGGGGCTCACCCGCGAACGAGCCCTCGACGTGGCCAAGCGCTTCGGCCTCGTGGACGTGCTCGCGCGGACCGTTCCCGAAGGGATCCAGGAACTGGTTCCCCAGAGCGCCGGCGCCAAGCGCGAGCGCAAGATGGAACTGGTCGTCCCCGGGGAGACGAAGGCCCTCGCCAGCGGCCAGGGACCGATCTACGTCAATCCCGCCTTCGACGTCGAGTCGGTCCGCGAGGACCTGATCGCCGACCTCGAAGCGGTCACCGACGAGAACGGCGATCCACTCTTTGCCGGCGTCTACAGGGCCGAGGAGGTGTACGACGGTCCCTACGTCGACATCGGGCCGGACGTGGTCGTCGACCAGCGTCCCGGGGTTCACGTCAACGACGGGATGGGGCGGCGGGTCGTCCAGACCAGGCCCGACCGCTGGGCCGCGGAAAACACCCCGACCGGCATCTTCGTCGCCAACGGCCCGGATATCGCGAACCGTGGCGACCTCGGCGAAATCGACATCCGCGACATCGCGCCGACCATCCTGGCGAGCCACGGCGTCGACACCCCGACGGACGTGGACGGCGAGGTGCTCGACATCTTCCACGAGGCGCCCGACGTGGGCACCCAAGAGCCGATCGACCCCGACCGCGCGGGCGGCGACGGTGACGACGAAGAGGTCGCCGACCGACTGAAGGAACTCGGGTACATGGAGTGAGCGGCGGAACCGCGAACCCGCCCTGACGCGACATCTCAGCGTTACACCGACCTGATATTTCGGAGTTACACCGACCCGACATCTCGGAGTTGCGCCGACCCGACTCCTGAAGGCGCCACCGCCCCTAGCACGAACCGAATGCTCCCGAACGTGGACCTCCCCGTCGAGATGGGCTGGCGGACCGTCCTGTTCGCCAACTGGCCGGTCGACCCCGCTGTCGTCGACGCACACCTCCCCGACCGACTGACCGTCGACACCTACGAGGGTGACGCCTGGCTGTCGGTCGTCCCGTTCACGAACGTCGCCGTGCGGCCGAAGGGGCTCCCGGCCTCGCTTGGCTTCGCGCTCCCGGAACTCAATCTCCGGACCTACGTCACCCGCGGCGAGAACGAGGGCGTCTACTTCTTCAGCCTCGATGCAGACGGCCTCCTCGGGGTCGCCGGCGCGCGCCTCTTTCACCACCTGCCCTACTACGTCGCCGACATCGACCTCGCAGCAGAAAACGGTGCAGTCCGGTTCACGAACCGTCGCAAACATCCCGGCGCACGACCCAACGTCTTCGACGCCACCTACGAGCCCGTCGGCGAGCGGTTCCGCGCCGACCCCGACTCGCTCGAAGCATTCCTCACCGAACGGTACCGCTACTACACGGAGACGCCGGGCGGTGACCTGCGCTACGCGGGGATCCGCCACGACCGCTGGCCGCTGTACGAGGCCCGCGTCGACTGCCGCAAAAACCAGGTCTTCGAGACGAACGGCTTCGCCGACCCCGAGGGGGAGCCAGTCCACCTCTACAGTCCGGGCGTCGACGTGACCGCATCGGCGAACCGCACGCCTGGGACGGGGGACTAACTGACCGCGAGCAGAATGTCCCGGTAGCGGCGTTTGGCGGCCGCAAAACTGTATTCGGCCTCGATCAGCGCACGCCCGTTCGCGCTGATGGTGGAAAGGTCCGAACGGTCCAGAATGTCGAGGAGGTCCGCGCGGATCGCCGCCGGGTCGGTGTCGGCCATCAGGAAGCCCGTCTCGCCGTCGCGCACCACGTCCGGCACGCCCGAGACCGGCGTCGCGTACACGGGCGTCCCACAGGCGAGCGCCTCCAGTATCGAGGTTGGGAGTCCCTCGGTCGGTTCGGAGGGCAGCACGACGAGGCTGAGGCGGTTGAGTTCGGCGGGCACGTCGTCGTGGTCGACCCAGCCGCGCATCTCGACGGCCCCGGACTCGATTTCGGCGGCGAGTTCGGTCTCCAGCCACTCGCGCAGGTCGCCGTCGCCGACGAAGGTGAAGGTCACGTCCTCGGGCAGGCGCTTCGCGACGGCGGCGAGTTCGCGGACGTTCTTCTCCTCGTCGAGGCGGCCCACGAAGCCGACGCGGCGCTCGCGCTCCGCGAAGGGCGTCCGCACGTCGAACTCGTCGGTTTGGACGTAGCGAGCCCCCGTGGGATACACGTCGGGTGCGTCGGGGTTCAGGCCGAGCTGTCGGGCCATCCCGGGCGTGTAGGTGACGACGCCGCTCGCGGCGGCAAAGCCCGCGCGTTCGAGCGCACCCACCAGGCCCGCAAGCGCCCGCGCGACTGGATTTGGAAGGCTGCGCTCCCACTGGATGCGCAGGGTCAGGGGCACGTCTCCCCGGGGTTCGACCAGAACTGTGCGACCGATCGCGCGGGCGAACAGGATCGGGAGGAGATACGCGGTGGCGCCGTAGAACAGGACGACCTCTTCGTCGCGGCCGGCGAGGACGCGACACATTCGAAGCTGGTTCAGGAGGAATCGCGCGGCGGCGACTGGCACCGAGTCACCGGCGCCCGCGCGAGTTATCTCGACGAGTTCGTGGCGGTCGCGGATCGCCGAGTCGTCGGGCAGGTCCGCGGTCACCAGCGCGACGCCGGTGACCGCCGCGAGAATGTCGAGCAGACTCCGGGTGGCGTTCTCGCCGGCGGCCGCGAGCGGGTGGGTCACGACGCAGACGTCCGGGGGGTCCGGCATCGCCCGGCCCTCGCCCCGGAGCGCGCTTAACGGTGCCGGATGGCCCCAGCCCTTCGGCCCCCACTCACCCCCCACTTGACGATGCCGTAGAGATAGCCCAGGCCGACGGCGCCGGTCAGGAGGAACAGCCAGACGAGCTGTGTGGCTCTCGTGGCGTCGGGGTCGGCGACCAGTTCGCGCAGGCGCTCGGGAACGTACTCGCCGAGGAGTCGCCCGAGAAAGGACCACTCCTCGCCCGACGACTCGGGCGCGAACGTCGCCATCCCGCGCTTGGAGTAGCCCTGCCAGAACGCCCGGTCGAGCAGCCACGTCGGCTCGGTGCGGTAGGCGAAGACCTTGTGGGCCACGACGGCCTCGGGGTCGTAGTAGACGCCCTGGCCGTACTCGTCGCGCAGACGGGCACAGAGCTCCGTCTCGCCGCCCTGAAGGTTGTTGTCGCCCTTGCGGCCGCCGATGTCGGGCTCGAACCCACCCAGGTCGCGGAACACCTCGCGCCGGAAGGAAATGTTCGAGCCGTTCGTGTTTCTGACCTCGCCGGGCCGGTCGACGCCCTCCCCGAACCCGCGGTGGGTGACGCCGATGAGGTAGTAAAACTCCGCGGGGAGAAATCGGGGCTTGCCCGCGACCCACATCGGCGTCATCTTCCCGCCGGCCGCGACGGCGTCGTGGTCCTCGTAGGCGGCGACGAGGCGCTCGACCCACTCCGGGTGTGCGACTGCGTCGTCGTCGATGAACGCGACCACGTCGCCGCTCGCCAGTTCGGCGCCGCGATTCCGGCTCACGAGGAGCCCGCGGTTCTCGTCGTTGCAGTGGACAGCGACGTCCGCGCAGTCGCCGAAGTCCGCCCGGAACCGGTCGGCCACCTCGGGGTCGCCGTCGCTGACGAAGACGAGTTCGACGTCCTCGTAGGTCTGGTCGCGGACGCTCTCGGCGGCGTCGACGACCGACTCGTAGCGGTCCATCGTGTGCGCACAGAGGACCACCGACACGCGCATACCGGCATTCGACAGGGGCCGGCCATAGGCTTTCCGTCTGGGAGTCGTGAGCGGTTCTGAGAGGGGTTCGACGACGGATCGCGACCATGTGCGCGGGCCGTTTGAGTCGCGATATGACAAGGCTTATGCGCGCGATGGGACTGTCATCGGCTAATGAGTCAATGGCGGGGCAGAATCGAGGACATCGATGAGCCCGGGGACGTCGTCGAGTTCGTCGGGGACTACTACCACGTCCCGACAGTCGTCGTCCTCCTCGGGTTCATACTGTGGTCCCGGGCGAGAAACTGGCAGGAGTCCCTCATCGACGGGACCGTCTACTTCAGCGGGAACGACGCCTGGTACCACTACCGGGCGACGACGTACACCGTCAAGAACTGGCCGCAGACGATCCCCTTCGACCCGTGGACGTACTTCCCGTACGGGACCCACTCGAGCCAGTTCGGGACGATCATGGACCAGATCGTGGCCACGGTGGCGCTGGTCATCGGCCTCGGGAGCCCGAGCGACCACACGATCCGGCTTGTCGCGCTGTTCGCGCCGGTTGTCTTCGGGGCGGCCGTCGCTATCCCGGCGTACGTCATCGCCCGGCGCGCGTCGAACCGCTTCGGCGGCGTCGTCGCGGTCGCGACCATCGCCCTGGCGGGGTCGTCGCTGATCGCTCGCGGGAGCGCAGGCTTCTACGACCACCACATCGCGGAAGCGTTCTTCCAGACCGTCGCCGTCCTCGCGACGATGATCGCGGTTTCGGCCGCCGAAGGCGAGAAACCGGTCTGGGAACTGTTCGAAGCACGCGACTGGGCGGCGGTCCGACGCCCGGTTGGCTGGGCCATCGTCGCCGGGGTCGCTACCGCCATGTACGTCTGGACGTGGCCGCCCGGCGTCTTCCTGATCGGCATCCTCGGCGTCTACTATCTCGTCGAGCTTTCCTCGAAGTACGTTCACGGGGAAAGCCCCGAACACGTCGCCATCGTCGGCGCTATCTCCCTGTCGACCGTGGGGGTGCTCACGTTGGCGTCCATCGAAGGGATAGACCTCAGCGCGACGAGCCAGAACCTCCTCCAGCCCGGCCTGGCGTTCGCCGTCGCCGCTGGCTGTGTCTTCCTCGCGTGGCTCGCCCGCGAGTGGGACGACCGCGACCTCGCACGCGGACAGTATCCCGTCGCAGTCCTCGGAATCATCGCCGTGCTCGCGGGTCTGTTCGCCGTCATCCTGCCGAACACCTTCAGCTTCTTCGTCGACCAGACCATGCGCGTCATCGGGCTGTCGGTGACCGACACCGCAGCGACTATCAGGGAGGCCCAGCCTCTCGATGCCGACCAGCTCTACGAGAAATACCGGTTCACGATATTCATCGCGGTGACGGGCGTCGGCTACGTGTTCGCGAGCCACCTCTTCGACAAGCCCCGCGCCGAGGTGACACTTCTGGGCGTCTGGACGGTGTTCATGCTGCTCGCGACGCTCACCCAGCAACGGTTCGACTACTACCTCGGCGTGACCATCGCGGTAATGACCGGGATGTTCGTGGGGCAGTTCGTCGAGTTCGCCAACCTGTTCGAGTTCGAAGGAGACATCGAGACGTACCAGCTACTCACCATCGTCTCCATCGTGCTCGTGGTGTTCGCACCGATGGTCTACCCCACCGCGCTGGCGATGGAAGCGACCGGCGGCGGTCCGGGCCCGTCGCCGGCGGCCTGGAACCAGAGCCTGGGCTGGATGCAGGACAACACCGCCGATGAGGGTAACTTCGCCGGCGCCGGCAACGACATGCCCTACTACGGCACCTTCGAGCGTACCGACGACTTCGACTACGAGTCCGGGTTCTACGGTGTCCTCTCGTGGTGGGACTACGGCCACTGGATCACCACCATGGGCGAACGGATACCGACCGCAAACCCGTTCCAGCAGGGTGCCAACCAGGCGGCCAACTTCCTGCTCTCCGACAGCGAGCAGCAGGCCAACGAGGTCATCGACCGGCTGTCCGACGGTAACAACACCGACACGCGATACGTGATGGTCGACTGGCAGATGATCAGCACGTCCTCGAAATACACGGCTCCGTTCCAGTTCTACTCGGACGGGAACATCTCCGCGGGCGACCACATCAGGCCGCTGTACACGCAGAGTCAGGGAGGCTATCGGCCCTTCTACGCCCACGAACCGGCGTACTACAACACGACGATGGTCCGACTCTACCGGTTCCACGGGAGTCGAACGGAACCGCGCCCGATCGCCCTCGACTGGGAGATGCGGTCGACCCAGGGCGGTGGCCAGGTTCCGGTGATAAACGGCACCCCTAACTTCGAAAGCCTCCAGCAGGCCAGGGACTTCGTCGAGGAAGACCGGACTGCGATGGTCGGCGGCTTCGGCCCCTACACCAACGGCCCGGTGCCGGCGCTCGAACACTACCGGATGGTCCAGGGGAGCGAGCGGTCCACGGTGGCAAGCCCCGGTTCAGGGGAGTCGAACTGGGTGAAAGTCTTCGAACGCGTCCCGAGTGCCACCATCGAAGGTGAGGGGCCCGCCAACGCGACGATAACGGCGTCGGTGCCCATGCGTGACCCGGCGCGCAACAGCACCTTCCAGTACCGCCAGCAGGCCCAGGCCGACGCGGAGGGGAACTTCGAGCTGACGGTCCCGTACTCGACGACCGGCTACGACGAGTACGGCCCCGAAGACGGCTACACTAACGTCAGCGTCCGCGCGACCGGCCCGTATACGGTGGCGTCGGAGCGACGCTTCAACGAGAGCCTCGCAATGATCCGGCACAACGGGACCGTCGACGTGACCGAGGGGCAGGTCGTCGGTGAGAACGACTCCGCAGCCAGCGTGACTCTCGAACGGGAAGTCCTCTCGCCGCCCCAGCAAAACACCACGGCGCCGAACGAAACCAACGGTTCGGATTCGTCGACGAACAGCTTGGACGGGGCTGGCGGCTCCGATGGCACGGCCGGGACTGACGGTTCCGACGGAACCGAGACGGGCGAGTCCGACCTCGCGGCCCCGGTCCAGTCCGGTCTGGACCTCCGGACGCTCGTCCCGCTACTCGGCGTCGGCCTCGTCTCGCTGGTCGCGACCCGCCGGCGGCGGTAAGCCGCCCCTCTTTTCGCTACCGGACGCCGCTATCCGTCACTACTAACTACCCGCTCGGAGTGAGTCACGCGTATTCATGCGTAACGGAGCGAAAATCCCCGGCGTCGACGCGGCGACCCTTCGGGAGGCGGAGCGATGGTAGTCGACGCGGGCCTGCTCGCGGCCGAGATGTTGCTCGTCGCGTTCGCGGGCGGTGCCCTCGGCGCTGCCATCGGCGGCTACGCGGCGTACGGACTGGCCGGCCTCGTGATCACGGCCGGCGAGATCAGTCGCCTCGCGCTCGGCCCCGGCGGCAACGACCTCCTCGTCGAGAACGCGACGGCCAGCGTGTCCGGCGCCGCCAACGGTACGGCGTCCGCCGGGATCAACGCGACAGCGACCGCGGGGATCAACGCGACCGGGCTGATCGGCTACGGACCGGCGCTGGGGCCACACGTGGCCTTTGCCGGCGGGGTCGCGGCGGCCGCGTTCGCCGGTCGGAAGGGGTATCTCGCCACCAGCTACTGGTATCACGAGGCCAAGCACGTGACCACGGCGCTTGGAACCCGGCCGGACGTGCTCCTCGTCGGTGGCGTCTTCGGCGTCGTCGGGTACTGGCTGGCCCAACTCTCGGTCCGCTTCGCGCTCCCGTGGGACCCCGTCGCCGCAAGCGTCGTCCTCTCGGCGCTGCTCCACCGGACCGTCTTCGGCTACCCCCTGATCGGCAAGCTCGGAACCGGGCTCCTCGACATGTCCCCCTTCGAGCGCGGTGACCGACGCGGCGGCGGACAGCCATCGAATGGCGGGCAAACGCCGGCCAGCGGCCCGGAAAACGGACAGGGATCCGGCCCGGAAAACGGACAGGGATCCGGCCAACAGGGCTCCGCCGGGCCGACCGGTCGGCTGACCGTCGAGCCGTGGCTTCCACACCAGTACCGCTGGGCGAACGTTGCCGTCCTCGGCGCCGTGGTCGGTACCTTCGGCGGATTTATCGCCGTCGCGACCGGGAGTTTCGCGCTGGCGTTTGGTATCGCCGCTGTCGCGCTCTTGCTTCCCGTCGCTGGCGTCGACCGGGCACCGATCGTCCACCACATGGCGTTCCCGGCCGGCATCGCGGCGCTGGCGCTCCCGGGTGCCGACCCCACAGTTGCCATCCTCGTCGGCGGCGCGTTCGGCCTGTTTGGCGGCGTTGCCGGCGAACTCGCCCAGCGAGTCTTCTACGCCCACGCCGACACGCACTTCGACCCGCCCTCCGCGTCGATGCTCGTGACGACAGCCACTATCGCGGTGCTGGACGTGGCTGGCGTGTTCACGCAGACCGTCGTTCCGACCGGAGCGCTCGGCTGAAATCCGTACCTCGATTCCGGCTCACTTCTCGAGTGAGGGCGGCAGATATGGGGTATTCACAGTGTTTTTATACTGACCTCGGTATGTTAGACGTAGATGCTGTTGTGGCTGGGAGCAGGGGTTGGAAAGTGGGAGACTTCCTCGCACGCCGGGTTGGCACTCGCACAGTCGTCCGGTGACGTGGGCGGAATGGTGCTCGCAGCCGTCACCTTGCTGGTACTCGGGCTCGCGGGCGTGGCCCTCTGGCGCGCGGACCTCTCGGCGTTGCTGTCACGCGGCCAGCGTGGCGAATCAGCACCCGGGCAACCGTCCGAACCGACTGCCTCGGAGAGCGAATCCGATTCCCAGTCCTCCTCCATCGACCGGTCGGCCGAAGCGACGGCAGCGGAATCCGAAGCGCTGACCGACCGGGAACAGGTGGTCTCGTTACTCGACGACAACGACGGGCGCATGAAGCAGGCGCGGATCGTCGACGAGACCGGCTGGTCGAAATCGAAGGTGAGCATGCTCCTCTCAAAGATGGAAGACGACGAGGACATCAGCAAGCTCCGGGTCGGCCGGGAGAACATCATCAGCCTGAGCGGGAACGAGCCCGAAGCCGCGGGGTCCCCGTTCGACGATGAGTGAAAACTCCGCTCGTGAGTGACCGGTCGACCGTACTCGACGCGTGCGGGAATCGCGTGGCCGGCGTGTGGATCCGTGCCGAATTGGACCGAAAGCGGAATCGTTAAACCCGAAACCTCGCTACTGAGAGATACGCGCTCCGATGGTGTAGTCCGGCCAATCATATTGCCCTCTCACGGCAATGACCAGGGTTCGAATCCCTGTCGGAGCATTCCGGTCCCTTCGCCTTCTGGTGGTTTTCGGTAGTTGATTCGCGTTGTGAATCCAATCGCGTTACAACAAAAAAGCAGGGTGGTTCTCGCACCCCGACGCCATCCTGCGATTACGTAACGTGTTAGGGCAAATATAAAAAATGACCCTCGAAGACCTGCCCATCACGACTCGAAACGACACCAACTACCTCACCGACAAACAACTCCAGACGTGGGAAGTCAAACGCAAAGGATTCGCTAAATGGCTCCTTGAGCGTGGAAAAGAACCGAAGTCTCTCGAAGGCTACGCCGAACACACCACGAAGGACACCCTGTATCGGACAGATCAGTTTGCCCGCTTCGTGTGGAATGACAAGGGGTTCCAAATGACGTTCACGCACGATGAGGCGGACAGTTACATCGAGAGCCTACTTCTCGACAATGACTGTACGAACAGCCACACCGAAGGTACCGAAAAAGCCCTCAAGCGACTGTTCAAACACCAAGAGTCCAACAACGACGACTACGGAGAGTGGGACCCGGAGTTCCACATCTCGAACCCTGATAAGAAGCGGAGTGTCAATGACGTGTTCTCGGAGAGCGAGATCGAGAAGATCTGGACGGCGGCTCTCGAATACAACAATATTCCAAACTACAACGACCTCACACCGGAAGCCCGGAGCAAGTGGAAGGCGTATCTCTCGATGAGCCTCGGCAAGCCTAAGAGCGAAGTCACTCCTGCCGATTGGAAGAAAGTAGACAACTGGAAAATACCAAGTCTCGTGAAAGTGGGGATTGACGCCGCTTTCCGTCCGGTTGAGGTGGAACGAAGTAACGTCGGTTGGCTGGACTTAGACGAGAACCGCCTCCTGATTCCCGCCGACGAGTCCTCGAAGAACGACTCGAACTGGCGTGTTGGACTCGGGGATATGGCAACTCGCGCCCTCGAAAATTGGATGGAACAGCGAGATACGATGCCGAAGTATGACGATACAGATGCGATATGGCTCACGCGAGAGGGGAATCCCTACTCCAGTAGTAGCCTTCGCTACCTCATTCTGAATCTCTGCGAGGATGCGGGTATCAACGCGGAAAACCGCTCAGTAAGTTGGTATTCAGTGCGTCACGCTACCGGAAGTTACTACGCGAAAAACGGTACCCTCTCGCAAGCTCAAGAACAACTCCGCCATACGAGTCAAGAGACAACGAAGAAGTATAGCCACTCTACGAGCGAAGAACGGTCAGAGATCGCGAACGAGCGATAGGCCTCGATGAGGCGGGGCGTGCAGTTCGTTCTGCCTCACCCTATACGTCGCTATCTGACTCGGACGTAGAAACGCGCAACAGCGCGGTGGAGCAAATCTGGTAGGCTGTAGCGTTCGTCAGATTCGGTCAAGGAGTTCTTTCTTTTTCTCCTCAAACTCCGCCTCCGTAATCGCGCCTTGTTCTTGGAGTTCACTCAGCCGTTCAAGCGTGTCGGTGGGGTTGGCCTCCGAAGACACCTCCACGTCCACTTCTGATTCCGCTGAGTCGTCAGTCTCCTCAGCCCGAACCTCTTTCGAGACACCCTTTGACGCTTTGTAGTTGTCAGATGCTCCCTTTGCACCTAATGCCCATCCAATTGGAGTAAGGCTCGTTACCGCTGTGGCCCCCCACCACAGCCCACCTCGCTTCGTTGGCTTCCAGCCGCAATTTGGACAACGCTTCACGCCCGGTGAGATTTCTGCGTGGCACTCACGACAAATTGCTTTGGTAGGTTGACTTTTCGAATCTTGTGTTTCTTCAACACCCTTTCTATACTCCTCGGTTACGTTTTTATTGAACTCCATCGCCCTACGTTCTGATACGCGAAAGTGCAATAGACAAGTGACGGCCACTATCCCAAACACCGCCACTACCCCACTCATAAACGAACGGGTTGAGATGAACGACAGAGAAAATACGATTGTAACCGGAATTGAAATTGCTGTAAGGATTGTACCAGCCGGTTCTGCTTTACTCATCTCAACCCCAAACACGTTTTTCGAGTCGCTATATTTCGCTAATGAAGGTGATTGAGTTTCAGTATCTGGCGACTCGTTTGATGACACGGCTTGATTTTCTTCCATTGCGATATATTTCTTGGGTACTCAGAAGGTGATTCTCTCTCGCTTTGTTAGATGTTCTACTCGGGAATTTTTCTTCTCCCGTCGCGCACACACGGCCAACACGGGAAGTCATCAGAGAGTTCCGCGCAGTCGCAATCCGCGCGGTCGGCTTCGATGAGGGCGGCGGCGTCATCGCGTCTTTCCTCGGCAATCACACCACCGTCAGCACGCAGGCGTTCCGCGAGTGTCGTGGAGTCCGTTCCTTCGGTGTCGTGGGTGGGGGTTGGACACTCCACAGCCGTTTGCAGAACGACGGGACCGGCGGTCGTAGCGCAGGCTACACGATGCTTGCACGCGTACTCCTCATTGTAGAGGTCAGCCTTACACTCGCACTCAGCAGGCACAGGGACGCCGTCACGTTCCTCCACTCCTACGAGATAACTGTGGTCGTCTTTCTCGAAACCATAGCTCGCATTGGTCACACGGACTTGGTGGGGACGTTCTACAGCGAACTCGAATGCCTCCCACCCAACTCGCTTCGCCGTCTTCGAGCCGAAATTCAATGCCTCAACGATGCGCTTATCTGCCGTCGTAGTGCTATCTTCCATTGGCGTTCTGTCTCCACAGAAGGCCACCGTCCGGCGGTGCAACGCCGGGCGCTTTCACCGAACTTCGCCCCGAGGGACGGCTACCTTCTCGACTTTTCCTACGGAGGAAAGACGTATATAGTTTCCTGTGCAGGAAACAACTTTACGGCTACGGCTGTTAACGGGGAGTATGAGCGATGAGGGCGGGGATTCACGCCAGCAATATACAGATGAGGAGTTTCTACAGGCGGTTCGTGACCAGCAACCTGCGTCCACTGGCGAGGTCGCAGACGCGGTCGGCTGTACGCGCCGGAACGCGGACTATCGACTACGTCGGCTTCGCGATGAGGGGGCTGTCGATAAGAAAACGGTGGGGAACTCTCTCATTTGGTTCCCAACAAAGTGAGAAGACACTCAGCACGAGGGGTCACCCATACATATATCGGTATCTTTATGCTCATAGACGTTGTCTATAGAGTGAGGGCAATTCGGACGAAGTATTGTGGTTTTGATGTGGTAGTTCAGTATTGTATTACGGCTTAGTATCTTCTTTCAGAGTAGTCTTCTACCATCCACGACGCGATGAGGGGAGAGCGTTAACTCAGTACTGCGGTGAGTTAAATCTCCGGTGTCGGTTTTAGCGGTGTTGTAGTCTACAGCAGAGTTGAACTCCAACAACTCTGTCAACACCCCGCCTCATCGCAATTCAGCTCAGCGAATTTATCCCCTGAACCACACCTCGAACTACCACTCTGTAGTCTCTCCTTCTTTCTGCTCCCCTGAAGTGGCGACTTCGAGATTAAGCGCGATGAGGTGGGGTTAGTCAGGTACATCCCGATCTCGGCCAGCACCCCGCCTCATCGCGGCGAGGCTTGGAACGACAGCTCGAACTTCCGGCTCGGCTGAAACCACAACCACGGAAGGGCGAGCGCGCGGTTAGCACCTGCGGGAGCGGGCGTGAGACGTACTAACGTAGCCGCGCCTCAGAAATATCTCACTTAGAGGTGCAGTTTCAGGTAATTGGATGCGTCGACTAACTCTCGACGGCGTCGAGATTTTGCAGGGTGTTTGACTCGACATACCGACGGTTTTTCGACATTACGAAGGCTCGAAGGCCAGAGAGTTTGGAGAGTACGAAGGAAATGTCATTCCGGAGTTCACTCACGACCTCCCTGAGGACGTGGTTGAATTAAGGGGTGTCGCGCGCGAGAAACGGCGTCTAATAGGCTGTACAGTCCTTTAGATAGACTTTAGCCCAAATATGAACCGATTTCGGGGATTTTACCGGATAATGTGCCCGGTAAATACCGAGGGAAAACAGCCGTTAGGAGGGGTTTTGCGCTGTTCTCACCCCCTCCTATATAAACCCTTTACCTTTCATAAGAGTGAGGCGGTGGAGAGCGGGCGAGTGAAACTCTCGTCAAGTAGACCCCACATTAGGTCAAGGTGGCTATCCAAGCAGGGTAGCCATCTCGCTGATTCCCGTAGAATGGTCAGGAACCAGCCACCGGAGGTCGCAGTCGGGAACACAACCGACTAACACCTATGACGGTGTCTGGTGCGGAATACCTGTTAAGAAGGTTCGAGGGTAAACGCGGCTGATGGGGACGAAGAAAGGGCGAGAGTGCAGTTAGAGAAATGGAGGTATAGAGGAGTCCCCACCAACAGTAGTACCAACTTCAACTCGGAGTTGAACTGCGATGAGGGCAGGATTCGATCTAAACGTAGAGTTCAACTCTGAGAGAGTGAGTTTTCTACCAGAAATTAACCTCACTCCCCCCTCATCGCGACGAACTCCACGAACTGAAATTCGATTTTACAATGATTTCCAGAGAGATTTCTCCCCCATATGTCGTCACGAGAGGGCAACCACGAGGACTTTCGTGGAGTGAATACGCTGACTATTACGGAGTCCCGCCCCGAGATTGGCGGAATGTCGAAAACGTCACGCGAGGGACAAAGTCTTAGAGATCTTCTCCGGAGAACACTAACCGGGTGCTGTTCTCCTCAAGCCAACGCGAATGTTCCTGATACCTCGGGTCGTGTTCCGCAACAAGTGACCAGAACGCATCGGTGTGATTGGACTCCCGAAGGTGAGCCAACTCGTGAACCACGATGTAGTCTACTACCTCCTGTGGAGCCATCATCAGCCGCCAGTTCAACCCGAGCGTTCCAGTCGTCGAACAACTTCCCCACTTCGTCCTCTGTCGCCGGACTTCTATTTTCTCGTATTCTACGCCCATTTTCTCAGCGAAGTGTTCTGCTCGCTTCTCGAACCGCTCACGAGCCTTTCGCCTGTAGAGCGTTTCGAGGGCACGCTTGACCGATGTTTCTTCGACGTGATGTTTCGCCAGCCGTAGCGTATCCTCTGTAACACCCGATGAGGGGCGGCGTTCCACCACGACCTCTCGCTCGTCGCCAAGATACGGAAACATCGCGCCCTCATCGAACTCCCGCTTCGGAATGTCCTCGCGGTATCCGTCGTACTTCTCTTTCTTCTCGACAACCCACACGGCGTTTTCTCGGAGGAGTTCCTCGGGATGCGCTTCGTCGGATTCTGGAACGACAACCGTGACGCCGTGAATGTCCACGTCGATGCGCGGCTCGGTCGCATCGTCGCTCCGCCGAAGTTCGTACTCAACGGACTGCCCCAACAACTCCACCTTCCGTCGTTGAGTCTTAGCCATTGTTCTGGATGAGGTAGTTCCGCACGTCGTCAACGAATCCGTCGTCGTCCTGGATGAGGTGGCCAAGGTCGTGTTCGACTACCAGTACATCCAGCAGAATACGCTCGATTTCCGCGATGGTCTGTTGGTTTGTCTGCCAGCCCGCGTATCCCCTGTCAACGCGCTCGCGGAACTGTGTCACAATCTCCTCAGCGACAGCCTCCGCCTGCTCATCGGACTCTATCGCGTCGGGCGTCTCCTCAGTCAGGTGCGTGTAGATAGCGAACTCGGCGGCTTCCATCCCCTCCTCATCGGCTTCCCTCTCGACGTTCAGCACCTCCTCCTCAACCGATTTCAGGGCTTCAACCGCCTCGGGATCGCCTATCTCCTCACCTTGCCAGCGTTCAACTATGTCCGTCACCCGTTCACTCAGGCGCTTGTATCGGGGGTTCTGGTTCTCGCGTGGGTGGAGATGTTCGCGGGTCGCGTGCGCTATCTGGCTTGCCTTCACGCCGGGATTATCCAGCCCTTCTACGTCTTCGAGGTATTCTTCTCCGAGTTTGTAGGTCGGAAAGTCGCGCTTGATTGCCCCGATTTCGACGTGGTCGTTGATTATCTCCCGCGTCTTCTCGCGCATTTCCTCCTCGGGGTCGTCCTCGCCCGAGGTTGTTCGCTTGAACGCGACGTGGATCCGGCTCAGCCACTTGTAGTCGCGCTCGACGCCCTCACTCACGAGCCGCCCATCGGGAGCGACGGCTTCGTAGAGATTCTGGAGCCGCCGGAAGTTCTGCTTGAACTCGCGGCGTTCCGGGTGCGTGCTAACGCGCTCGACAGCCTCGAAGGTTGCCTCCTGTGTGTCGTCCTTCGGGATACCGTCGAAAATGTCCATCACCTGCTCGACCTGCTCCACGAGGTCATCGTAGAGGTCGTCTTTGTTGCGGGCGGCGTAAGCCTTCGTCTCGGCGTCGTAGTCGAGTGCTTCGTCGATGTTCTCGAAGACGCCCTGGAAGTCCACGATCTCGCCGTTCTCCTTCCCGGCGGCAGGCCGGTTCGTTCGGGCGATAGCCTGCATCAGATTGTGGTTCTTGAGATTGCGGTCGAGATACATCGTCTTGAGTATCGGCGCGTCGAATCCCGTGAGAAGCATATTGTGGACGACGAGGAGTTTCGGGTTCTCCTCCTCTTTGAACGCCTTGACGATGCTATCGCGTTCTTCTGAGTCCGTGTGGAACTGTCCGATGAGGTCGGAATCGTCTTTCGTAGAGGTGTAGAGGACTTCCACAGCCTCCTCGCCCATTCGACGCCGTAGACGCTCGCCGTACATCGCCGCGGACCGGCGGCTCGGGGTTACTACCATCCCTTTCCAGCCGTTCGGGGAAACGTGGTCACGGTAGTGAGTGTCGATTTCTTCGACGGCCTTCTCCACACGCGGTTCCAGTTCTGCGAGCGTCGTCGCGGTGACGTTCTCGCGGATTGCCTTGCGCTTCTCGTCGGTCGTCATCCCTCGGAACTCCTGCTCGAACTCCTCGTCAAGTCCCGCCTCGTCGATCTCCCACTCCATCTCGTGTCGGAGCGTGAAGTACACGGGGAGAATCAGGCCGTCGTCAATCCCCTGCTTGACCGAGTAGCGGTGAAGGTAGTCCTCGCCCTCGGGAGAGAACTCGCGGAACGTGTTGCGGTCTTCGTGGCGCTCGCCCTCTCGGACGGGGGTTCCGGTGAACCCGAAGTGGTAGCAGTTGGGAAGTGCGGCGTCGAGACGGCTCCCGAGGTCGGCTTCCATAAATCGGTGTGCCTCGTCGCTCATCACGATGACCTCGTCGTTCCCCTGCACGTCGGGGTCA
>Ga0207719_100349_pt1 | contig 31065 bp, 23 predicted proteins | sample A23P1SouthBayCA_2_FD_187279 | JGI IMG/M metagenome (GOLD analysis project Ga0207719, IMG submission 187279) | Aerobic enrichment media microbial communities from Eden Landing Ponds, California, USA - A23 P3 (3) (SPAdes) | ecosystem: Environmental > Aquatic > Marine > Unclassified | place... | reverse complement strand
GAACATCGTTCGTCGGGTGACGCGGTCGCGTCACCCTTGCCTGCTGTGACTTCTAGCTCCAGCTGAGAACTGACCAACAATCCTCTACCCAAGAGCGGTCCTCTTTGACTCTACAGCAACCGCTCTGCAGTCTCTCAACAATCTCCTCCCGAAGAACATCCTAAGATCCTTCTTTGCACTGTATGATGGCGAACCTATGACGTTCTCTATATGACTAGCTGCCCTTTTGTTTTGACCCCCGCCTGTCCGGATTAGAAAAGATAACAAACGTACGCCTGTTAGACGATTTGTCCCATCGCGTCGTAGCTCGCCTATAGATTTACGCGTACGAAACCGTCAGCTCGAACTCTTTGACAGCTCCCGTCACTAGTTCAGGAAGATTGGATTCAAATCGCTCTCCTCGCATCCGATGAATAGGCCCGGCGACAACGAGGCTGCCAATTACGTTATCGTCCGGATCAAACGCGGGTGCAGCAACAGCTCGCAATCCATCAGTGTACTCTTCGTGCGCGTATGCGTATCCACGATCGCGGATCTCTTCGAGATTCTCAAGGAGTTCTTTTCTATCAGTCAGTGTCTGTTGGGTACGAGGTGGGAGCCCGTATTGTTCAAGAATCTGCTCACGCCGGTCGGCTGGAAGATGAGCTAAAATGGCTTTGCCTGCTGCCGACTGGTTGAGGAGGAGATTCTGCCCAACTTTCGCCTCCGAGGGGACGCCTTCGGTTCCCATCTCACAGTAAATGAACGTCCCAATTCCCTGTTCTTCGACGAGAAATCCAACGAACTCGCCAGTTTGGTCGGCTACTTGCTGCACGATGGCTTTTGATTGACGATGAAATGGATAGCGCTCTCGAGCTGCCCCACCGAAGCGGAGAAACTCCAGTCCGATCTCATACGTATCGTCTTCCTTCGAGACGAGTCGGTGGGCCCGAAGTGTTTCCAGATGACGATGCACAGTACTCTTTGAGACATCTACTTCCTCTGCAATTGCTGTCAAGGAGGGCTCTTCGAGTGCATACAGGGCTTCGAGTATTTCGAGGAGTGTTTCGTCGGATTTGATCGTGTCGCGCGTTGGTGTTTGCATTCACGTATCTCGTATGAATTTCTCTCACAAATTTGTTCCGCCTCGTGCAATGGCAAGCATATTCTTCATTATTATCTCTGTATCAACCCGAACTTTTGCACAGGATGGAATTCTATTTCTAATCTCCATATAGTAATGTATGTTCTCTTATCTATTGCTAAATGCCTATTTTGTCGCGAAAAAATTTGGAAAGTAGTTATAGTGTATAGGTTGTATTCAATTATATCGGCCGTATCCTTATTGACCTGATTGCACATCGTGATCCTATGTACCTATTGTCTGCAATGTGCTGTGACGTGTGTGGAACAGCCAAATCATCAAGAGAAGCATCTAGCTGCTGTCGCTACTGGAGAATCGGTGTGAGAAGAGAAGGCCTTACGACTCAGACCGGGTTGAGTCGGATTCCTCAACCAGATCAACAATTCTGTCCTCAAGTGCTTTCTTTTCGATCTTCCCCACCTCTGTCCGTGGGAGTGAGGGCAAAATCGCGAGCCGTTCAGGTCGTTTGAATACTGCTATCCCGCGGTCGTCTAAGAACGACGAAATCTCCTCGAGAGAAATATTATCTGCACCGTCTGCTAGTTCCACAACTGCAGCAGGGCGTTCTCCAAGCCGGTCGTCCGGAACACCGACGACAGCCGCATTCGCGATTTTTGGATGTTCAATGAGTTCGTCCTCTACTCCCGGCGCGTATATGTTCTCACCACCCCGGATGATCGTATCTTTGATTCGTCCGTAGACCTCGAGATTTCCATCAGGTCGCCGTGCAAGGACGTCTTCAGTGAAGAACCACCCATCCTCCGAAAAGTTCTCGTCGTTTTCCTCCCCATTGCGGAAATACCCCGTAAAGAACCCTGGCCCTCGAACAGCAAGCTCACCTGCTTCGCCAGTGTCAATCTCCTCCTCACGGTCAGTGTCGACGATTCGGACCTCATCAGCCTCTGGGGCAATGGGACGACCAACAGTGTGAGCCTGTATCTCGAGATCATCTTCGGGCCGGGAACAGATGAGCGGTCCTTCTGCCATTCCGAAGATGTTGCAAAAGCCAACCCCCCACCGCTCTACTGATCGTTCGACAACTGCAGGGGGTACCTTTTGACCGCCACTGACAAGCACTTCGAGGGAACTGAGGTCGTATTCATCAACCTCTGGGTGATCCAAGATATCGAGGATCTGGGTTGGCATCGGGAGCGTGTAGCTACCTCCCACTCGTTCAATGAACTCCATCAATCGCTCGGGCTTGAGGACTGGTTCGACGGCGACCGTCGCACCCTGCCACAACGCTGCGCCGACAATACAATTCAACGAAGCGTTATGCCCGATGGGGACGCTCGGGAATGCAACCCAATTGGTGCTGACGCCGGCTGCAGCAGCCATTTGCTCCCACTGGAAGAGGTAGTCGTTGTGGGTCCGGGGGATTGCTTTTGGGAGTCCAGTTGTACCACCGGACAGAAGCATTACCCCCGGCTTAGACGGGTTGACATTGATGTTCGCAACGTCATCCCCATATATTGCCGTCCACTCTTCATCACGCATCGAATCGAACGATACGCAGTCCTCAACGGAGGATGTTTCATCAGCCGTCGTGGCGATAAGATGATCTAACGGATCGTGGGCTTCCCGCACGTCGTTTGCGAGGTCGACAAAGTCGAAATGGTTTGGATACCGATCGTGATCAACAATGTATGCGCGAGCATCCGTTAAGTCGACCACGTGGTTCGCTTCAGCTTCACGATGCCGTGGGAGTACCATTACTGGGATGACACCGATCCGTGAGCAAGCGAGAAACGCCTCAAGAAACTCGGTACAGTTTGGGAGCTGGAATACAACGCGTTCATTCGGCTCCAGTCCGAGTTCACCAGAGAGATAGGCCGCAATCTGACGGGTATTTTTGGCGAGTTCCGCATATGTGAGTTCGCGCTGAGGGCCAACAAGAGCAGTGCGATCAGGGGTAACCTCCGCGTGGTCATCAATCACCTCGTGGAAGGTCATCTCTGGCCAACAGCCTGCCTCAACGTACGCTTCCTGCCTTTTCTCGTCGAATGGGACGTATCCAGCTAACGAAGCCGTATCTATAGACTCACCTGCGGTCATTGCTACGCCATCACGTATCTGATGCAGCGTGATAAAACTATAGTGTTGGTTGCAGTTGACTCCTAGATCTTCCCCCTCAGCTTAGGGGCATAGTCCGAGCGTCACCGAGTAGCGGTCAGTAATGTACTTTTCAGATAGATTCAAGTACCCCTATTCCAAACGTGAGGACCGGTAGCATGATTGGCGATAGCTTTTGGACACCGAAGCAACCGGTCCGTATTGCATTACTAGGGGCCGTATTGGCGATGGTCGTACTACACCAGAGCGGATGGATCGGATTGATGAATTCACAGGCGCTGATTCTGGGATGGATCCCAGCACAGATCGCCTACGACGTTGCATACCTCATCGTTGGGACTGTTATCCTGGCGGTGATGTACGTCGTGTCACCTGAGCCACCGGCAGAGCACGAAGCAACGGCCAGCGAGGATCACACTCCAGTAAATTCGTCGGCGAGTGGACAGGGTGAGAACTGATGGTATCAGGATCGAATCTCCTCGTTGTCGGCATCACAGCAGTGTATCTGCTGATCGTTTTAGGCGTCGGGCATCTTGCAGCCCGCGCGACTGGGACGTCCCGTGAAGATTACCTGATGGCCGATCGATCGTTTAGCACGATCATCCTCTTGGCGGCGTTATTCGCAACTAATATGACCGCCGTGGTGATGATCGGGGCTCCTGGTCTTGCATATGGTGCCGGTGCCGGAGCATTCGGCTTTTTCGTCGTGCTCTTCGCGTTCTTGTTCCCGGTCTTCTTGATGACGGTTGGATACCGCATCTGGGTGGTCGGCAAAGAATTCGGTCACATTACGCCGGCACAGATTATCAACCACCGCTGGGATGCCAACTACCTCGGTCTGGTAGCGATGGTTATGTTCTCCATCTGGACAGTCCCATACATCTTGGTCGGTGTCCAAGGTGGCGGGATTGTCTTTGAGACCCTCTCGAATGGACTCGTTCCGTACTGGCTTGGTGCAGCGATTGTGCTTGTTGTCGTCGGAGGTTACGTCTATCAGGGTGGTATGCGCGGGACCGGATGGACAAACGCGTTCCAAGGTGCAGTGTTCATCGTATTCCTCCTCGCGATGTTCATTTGGGTCCCACTCCGTCTCGGTGGGTTCGAGAGTGCAACAGCAGCAGTTGCTCAAATCAAGGGTGGAGCTCTCCTGAATCGAGCCGGTATCCCGCCGTTCCAGTCTAGACCGTGGTTCTCACAGGGACTCATCGTCGCGTTTGGCGCGTTTATGTTCCCTCATCTGTTCGTACGGTATATGACGGCGCGGTCCGTCAAGAACCTCCAGCAAACCGCTGTACTCTATCCCATCGCGGTTATTGTTGTTTGGACACCAGCAGTGCTTCTTGGCTTCTGGGGCCTTGCGCAGTTCCCGGAGCTCGCAAACCCGGACTTCATCCTCCCGACAATGGTCAGTGAGTTCCTGCCGATCTGGGTCGTTGGGTTTGCCCTTGCAGGTATCCTTGCCGCACTGATGTCCAGCCTCGATGGACAGGTACTTACGCTGAGCACGTTCTTTACAGAAGACGTCCTGCGAGAGTTCTTTGATATCGGTGAATCTCGGGAGATCTACTACACACGCGGCTTCCTCGTTGTGATCTTCCTCGCTGCGTTCATCGGAGCGATGGTCACTCGAGATAGCATCGTCGACACGGCGACGTTCGCGTTCTCAGGTTATGGGCTAATGTTCTTCCCGATTTGTTCGGCCTTCTATTGGCGGCGCTCGAACAAGTATGCCGCCTACGCGGGGCTCCTTTGGGGATTCCTTGGTATCTGGGCCTTCGAACTTGGCCTGCTTCCAAGTAGTCTTACGTTCGGCTTCCTCCCGTTCGTTCCGCTCGTCGTGACGCAACTGCTCGTGATGATCGTCGTCGCGTACGCCACAGAGCAACCCCCCAAAGATAAGGTTCAACAATACGAAGACTTGTTTGAGCACATCTGGTAACTACGATCAGTGGGTCAGCGAGATCCAGAAGGATCCACTGCCAGAGCATTCCAGCTGTATCGGGTGATGACCAAACTACGATAACCACTAATATATGAACGTTAACACCATTGGCGGCGGTCCTGGGGGGCTCTATGCGAGTCTCCTGCTGAAGCGGACACATCCCGACTGGGATGTCACTGTCTACGAACAAAATCCACCAGACGTCACGTACGGATGGGGTATTGTCTTCCCCAATCGTACGATCTCGAATCTCGCAGAAGCTGATGGACCCTCGCACGAAGCTATCACAGAGGCATTCGAGCGATGGGACCCCTTCGACATCTACTATGAGGGAGAACACTACCGGTGTGGAGGCAACACCTTTGCGAGTATGATGCGGACCGACCTTCTCAACGTGCTCCAAGAGCGTTGTCGGGAGGTTGGTGTGGAACTCCAATTCGAGACCGAGATCACAGATCCTGGTGCCCTTGCGGCAGATTCAGATCTGTGTCTCGTTGCAGACGGGATCCACAGCAATACCCGTGATACGTTTGCAGAGGAGTTCGGAACCAACATCGCTGATGGTGAGGCGCGCTTCTCGTGGTTCGGAACCGAGAAAGACTTCGAGGCACTCACGCACATCTTTGTCGAAAATGAAGACGGGACCTGGTGTGCCCACACCTATCCGAGTCCGACAAGCACGTTCATCGTGGACTGTGATGCTGAAACGTGGGAACGGTCCGGACTAGAAGATGCGAGTGAGTCCGAGTATATAGCATATCTCGAAGATGTCTTCTCAGAGTATCTTGATGACCACTCGCTACTGTCTCAGCAAGACCGCTGGCGGACCTTTGAGACGATCACAAACGAAAACTGGCACCACGACAATATGGTGCTCCTCGGTGATGCCGCCCATACAGCGCATTACTCAATTGGCTCGGGGACGACGCTTGCGATGGAAGACGCAATCGGACTGATGGAGGCTTTCGAGGAGCACGACGGTGTTGAAACGGCTCTGTCAGTGTATGAAGCCTCTCGAAAGCCGTTCTCGAAAAAGCTCCTGTCTGCTGCTGAGAGAAGTCGCATCCATTTCGAAGATATTCGGCGGTATGATGATCTGCCTGGCCAGCAATTCGCTATTCATCACCTGACACGCAGTGGCCGTCTTACCTACGGGAGTCTCCAGCGCCGTGATCCGGACTTTATGCAGGCGTTCGACGAGTGGTTCGCTACAGCCACGCCTGGTGATACAACAACCCAACCACCAGCATATCAACCAGTCACGGTTGGTGACCTTGAGATAGCGAACCGGTTTACCCGACCACTTGAACCGACGTATTCAGCGGCTGATGGGGTTCCTTCAGAGGCACAGCGCTCCACATTCGCTGCGGCCGCTGCAGAAGAGCCTGGACTGCTACTCACAGAACCTTTTGCAGTCGCCCCCGAGGGACGGCAAACAGACGGCAGTCCCGGTCTGTACACCGACGAGCACAGTGACATTTGGTCTACTGCTGTCGCAAGCGTCCCCGATACTGTTGCTGTCGGGGCACGGCTATCCCACGCAGGTGTGAACGGTGCCCGTGAGCCGGATTTCTTCAGTCCCGCAGGGTTAACCAAACGTGAGTCAACGTGGGCGCCGCGCCTCAAGGACGAATATCCGATTCGCCCAGTACAATTCGCTCTAGAATCACTCTCCGAAGATGAGAAGGCGGATATCGTCGATGATTTCGTGACGGCTACTCACCGTGCTGCTGATGCTGGCTTCGAATACCTACAATTAGACGCAGGGCCTGAGACTCTCCTTGGAGACACACTCTCACAGACGGACGTACCATTAGATGACCGGATGGAGCTTCCCGTCGCTGTCATTGAAGCCGTCGCTGACGCGTGGCCGGCTTCCCAACCCCTCGGTGTGTCACTGCCGGTCGTGGATGCTGATTCCGGTGGCCTCAAGCTTGACACGGTGTTTGAGGTTGTCTCTCGACTTGAGGCGGCTGGATGTGACGTCGTCGTACCCGTTGATGCTGCTGCCGGCCCCCGAGTTGTTGATCAAAAGGGTGCAAGTGACTTCAGCGACGATATCCGCAACGAGACGGGTGTGCAGACGATCGCCACAGCCGCCACATCGTCTCTTGATAAAATAAATACACTCGTTGCGACTGGACGTGCCGATCTCTGTACATTCACGCGTATGCCACCCGAGAGGTGAACTGCCACGAGCGTGGGGGTTCGTAGCTTCTCCCCGCGGATCAGCTGAAGTGAGGCACTATTCGTTATCAATACGAACGACATCAAAAAATTCGGGAGCTTGTGGACGCCGACCACACAGTCGAAGTAGCTGAACGGGTCCCGAGCTACGAGAGTCAGCCCGTATATCGAGTCGAATTTTCGCCCGAGACGATTCTACTTGGTTCAGTCGTCGCGCAAGAGAACGGATTCGCGTTGAACGCGTATCGACACAGCAGTGGGTGGGTTGAGCGATGGCAACTCCCCAGTCGCGATTCGCTGCAAAGAATATGGAATTTTGCGGAGGAGGAGTCGTTCGTCTTCGAGATCTGTGAACTCCACCGGATAGCAGGTTGTAAAAGTTACAGTGGGTCTCGTCTTACGGAGAAACAGCTAGAGTTGCTCGAGGCTGCATACGCGAACGGATATTTCGAGAAGCCTCGGGGGATTACACTTGAACAGCTCTCAGAGCAGCTCGGAATCTCGACGTCTGCAGCGAGCGGCCGTCTCCGCCGAGGGGTTAAGCAGCTGATCGAGTCGTCGGACATCGAATTAGCGCTCGAGTGAGGGGTTTCCGAGTGACCAGCGTGTCAGCGGTTGAGCGTGTGAATAGCCAGTCCCCGTTCGTTGGCAGCGGCTTCGTAGGTCGCCTCCGACAGCGTCGGGTGTGAGTGTGTCACTTCGGCGAGTTCGTTCGTCGTCAGCCCTTCCTCAACCGCGAGCGTGATTTCGGCGATCAACTCGGACGCCTCCGGTCCCACGACTTGACCGCCCAGGACGACGCCGTCGTCGCCGCTCACGAGACGGACGAACCCCTCTGCGTTCCCGGTCGTGAGCGCGCGGCCGCTGGCACGCATCGGAAACTCCCCGACTGACACCGTGTGCTCGGTCTGTTCGGCTTCCGCTTCAGTCATTCCAACGGTTGCAATCTCTGGCGACGTGAACGCGACGGCGGGGGTTGCCCGGTCTTTCGAGACGGGGGTCCGGCCGGCAATCCCGGCGGCGGCAATCTCGCCCTCGGTCGAACCGGCGTGCGCGAGCATCGGTTCACCCGCCACGTCGCCGACAGCGAACACGTGCTCGACGTCCGTGCGTCCGTACTCGTCCGTCTGAATGAATCCGTCCTCGTCGAGTTCCAGGCCGATCTGGTCGAGATCCAGCGTCTCGGTTACCGGGTTCCGGCCTACAGCGACGAGCACCGCCTCCGCCTCGTGTTCGTGACGAGCGTCTCCGTCGACGGACTCTGTACTGACCGCGACACCCTGATCGGTGGGTCGGCACTCCGAGGCGAGTTCGCCGTAGTTCAGCTCGATTCCGAGTTCTGACGCGGTCGAGGAAACGGGGGCGACCAGATCGGCTGCGAACGCCGGCATCATCTCGTCGAGTGCCTCCACGACCGTGACGTCGACGCCGAGTTTCGCGAACAGCGTCGAGAGTTCCATCCCGATGTAGCCCGCGCCGACGACGACGAGGCTGTCCGGAAGCTCCTCGAGTTCGAGCGCACCCTTGGCGTCGAGCACCCCGGACTGGTCGAACTCGAAGCCCGGCAGTTCGATCGGGCGGCTCCCCGTGGCCAACACGGCGTGCTCAAAGGTGAGTCGATCCGACTCGCCGTCCGGCCGCTCGATGCGGACCGTGTGGTCGTCTGCGAACGCCGCGCGTCCGTCCACGAACGAGACGCGGTTGGCTTTACAGAGCTTCTCGACGCTCCGGTTCATATTTCGAACGACGTCGTCTTTCCACTCGACCATCTGCTGGAAGTCGACGTCGATCTCGGCCGAGATCCCCATCGCCGACCCATTTCGGGCCTCGTGGACGACGTTTGCCGCAGAGATCAGCGCCTTCGAGGGGATACAGCCGCGGTTGAGACAGGTCCCGCCCAGGGCATCCATCTCGACGAGCGTCACGTCGAGGTCGTACTGCGCCGCTCGGATGGCGGCGACGTATCCCGCTGGACCGCCGCCAACGACGAGGACCTCCGTGTCGAAGTCGTCACTCATCGGTTCCCTCGACGTCCTGCCACGAGAGCCGCGGATTCCGCGCAGCACTCGTCTGGTCGATGCGCGCCGCAGCGGTCTTAGTCGGTGCGTCGGCGAGTTCGTCGGACGTCTTTTGATTCGTCGCGGTGAACGCCGCTGCCAACACGTCGATTTGGTCCTTACTCAACGCTTCTGTGGGCTCGGTCATCAGCGCCTCATCGACGATCTCCGGCCACTTAGTCGTCGGCGGGTGGACGCCCTCGTCGAGCATTCCCTTGGCGAACTCCGCAGCGTCGACGTCGCCGGCGCTGGCGACGAATTCGTGGTGGAACGGCCCGTACGGGATGTCTAGATCGATCTGGGAGGCCAGATAGTTCGCGTTCAGGACCGCCATCGCCGAGGTGTCTTTCAAGCCGCCGTCGCCGAGCCGAGAGATGTACGCGTAGGTCTTCAAAAGCACCAGCCAGTTGCCGTAGAAGCCGTGGACCTTCCCGATGCTCTCGGCGGGTTCGTAGAACTGGAACGATCCGTCCTCGGTTTCGCGGACGTGTGGATCGGGGAGGAACTCGGTGAGTTCGTCGACGACGCCGATCGGACCGGCTCCCGGGCCACCACCGCCGTGCGGCGACGCGAACGTCTTGTGGACGTTGTAGTGCATAATGTCGAAGCCCATATCGCCGGGGCGAGCACGCCCAAGCAGCGCGTTGAGGTTCGCGCCGTCGTAGTAGAGCAGACCACCCGCGTCGTGGACGATGTCAGCGATATCGGCGATGTCGCGTTCGAAGAGCCCGAGCGTGTTCGGATTCGTCAACATCAGTGCGGCCGTCGAATCGCCAACCGCCTCTTCGAGTGCGTCGACGGGAACTCGTCCGTCCTCGTCGCTCGGGAGTTCCACGACGTCGTAGCCGGCCATCGCTGCACTCGCGAAGTTCGTGCCGTGCGCCGACGCAGGCACGATCACTTCGCGGCGCTCGTCGTCTTCGTCGTTCGAGCGGTGATAGGCGCGGGCCACGAGAAGCCCAGTGAACTCGCCTGCCGCCCCGGCGGGCGGTTGGAGGGTGGCGGTCTCCATTCCGCCGATCTCCGCGAGGTACTCCTGAAGTCCGTGGAGGATCCCGAGGGTCCCCTGGGCGTACTCATCGGGACGGTCGGGGTGGATCGCACCGTCTTCCAGCGCGGCGACGTCTTCGATGAACTTCGGGTTGTACTTCATCGTACAACTCCCCAGCGGGTAGGGCCCGTGTTCGACGGAGTAGTTCATCTGTGAGAGCCGCGTGTAGTGACTCGCGACCTCGGGTTCGGCCGGTTCCGGGAGCGTCAGTTCGTCGCGCACCAACTCCTCCGGGAGGTCGACGTCGTCGTAGGTGACCGTCTGCGTCCGCTTTTCGGACAGGAGCGGTTCGTTGACCGGTTCGCCGCTGTCGGTTTCGCGCGTCCACGTGGCTTGTTGGTAGTTCATTCGAGCACCTCCTGGGCGGCCGCGACAAGGCCATCCACTTCGTTGCTATTGGTTTCGGTCACGCAGATCTGGATCTCGAACTCTCCGACTTCGTGGACGAGGAACCCGCGATCGGCCAGTTCTGAGGCAACCTCGGCTGCGGGACGCTCCGTGCGCGCGACGAACTCGCGGAAGTGGTGCCGGTCGTCCACCGGAGCCGTGACGCCCTCGACGGCGTCGAGTCGAGCAGCGGCCTCGGACGCCGTCGCCACGCAGTCCTCGGCGAGCGCCGCCAGGCCCGACGCACCGAGCGTCGCAATGTGGATCGCCGTTCGGAGCGCGACCCACGCCTGGTTCGTGCAGATGTTCGAGGTGGCTCGCTCCTTCCGGATGTGCTGCTCGCGGGTCTGAAGCGTCAGGGTGTACGCACGCCGCCCCTCGGCCGTCTCACTCGTCCCCACGAGTCGTCCAGGGACCTGCCGCAGATACCCGTCTTTGACGGCGAATAGACCGAGTCCCATCCCGTGGCTGGCCGAGAGCCCGAGGACGCTCGCGTCGCCAATGACGATGTCAGCGCCCACGGCGGCTGGCTCTTTCAGGAGCGCGAGTGCAACGGGGTCAGATCCGAGGCAGAACGCCGCCTCGTGGTCGTCAGCGAGGGTTGCGACCGCCGACAGTCGCTCCTCGATCGCCCCTCGGGCTGTCGGGGATTCGGCGTACACCATCACGACGTCCTCGTCGATCACCTCCGCAAGCGCGTCGGTGTCGGTGTTCCCATCGGTAAGTGGGTACGTCTCTACCGTCAGCTCTGCGCCGTCGGCGTAATTTTCCAACACGCTGCGTCGCTCCGAGCGGATCGTCTCGGGGACGAGCACTCGCGATCCGTCGGTCTCTCGGACGCGTGCGGCAAGCAGCGCTGCCTCACCAAGCGCGGTCGCCGCGTCGTACATCGAACAGTTGGCGACGTCGAGTCCAGTCAGTTCGACGATCATTGACTGGAACTCGAAGAGCGCCTGGAGGAACCCCTGCGACGTCTCCGGTTGGTACTGCGTGTAGGAGGTCAGGAACTCAGAGCGCAACGAGAGGTAGTCGACGACCGATGGCACGTAGTGGTCGTAGTGTCCGCGACCGAGGAACTCCGTCCGGTCGGCGTTCTGCCCGAGTAGCTCCTCGATTTCGGAGACGACCTCGTACTCAGATTTCGCTTCGATGTCGAAGTCCCCGTCGAATGCGACTGCCTCCGGGACGTCGAACAGTTCTTCGACGCTGTCAGCGCCGATTGCCGAGAGCATCGCGTCTACTTCCTGCGGCGTCTGGGGGGCGAAGGGGCTCGATTCGTCCAGTTCGTGTGACGGGTCCGTTCCGTCGTGCTGTATGCGTTGCATCGTCGTTATTCGATTTGTTCGCGGTAGTCGTCTGCGCCGAGCGCGTCGTCGGGTACCTGTCCGTCGATCTCGAAGAGCCAGCCGTCGCCGTACGGATCGGTGTTGAGCAGTTCCGGCTGATCGAGAATAGCCTCGTTCGTCGCAGTCACCGTCCCCGAAACCGGAGTGTAGATGTCCGAGACCGCCTTGATGCTCTCGACGACGGCACAGGCTGCTCCGCTCTCCAGAGAGTCGCCCTCGTTCGGAAGTTCGACGAACACGACGTCGCCGAGTTCGTCCTGTGCGAAGTCGGTGATCCCGATCCGAAGGGTATCCTCTCGGTTATCGATCCACTCGTGTGAGTCGGTGTACAGTAAGTCGTCGGGCGTTTCGTGCGTCATCGGTGCTGGGGTTTCTGTAGTATGTCGTTCGTCATCGTCTCTGTGTCGGGTGTTCGGTGCGTGTTATTCGCCACACGATTCGAGGAAGGGCGTCTCGACGACGGTCGCCTCGACGGACCGATCGCGGATCGATACGGTGAGTTCGGTGCCGGGAGAGGCGAGACTGGCGTCGACGTATCCAAGCGCGATCGGGATCCCGAACGAGGGACTCATCGTCCCGCTCGTCACCCGGCCGACGGAGTCGCCGTCAGAGCGGATCTCGTAGCCGTGACGAGCGATCGCTCGCTCCTCGATGCGCAGTCCGACGATCTGTTCGTCGGTCCCGTCTCGAGCCTGTTCTACGGACGACCGACCGACGAAGTCCCCGCTATCGAGGTCGACGACGAAACCGATACCTGCCTCGTAGGGGTTATGTGGCTCGTCTTCGGGGTCGAAGTCCTGTCCGGAGAGTAACAGTCCGGCTTCGAGACGAAGGGTGTCTCTGGCTCCGAGCCCACATCGCTGGACGTCGTCGAACAGGGTGTCGATCGCCGTCGCATCGTCGCCGGGGAACAGGATCTCGACGCCGTCTTCACCAGTGTATCCGGTCCGGGCGACGAGGCACTCGACGTCACCGATCGAGGTCTCCGTTACGGTGAATGGCTGCAACTCCTCGATTGGGTCGTCCGCTTCCGTCTCAACACGAGCCACCGCCTCGGGACCCTGCACCGCGATCATTCCAGTCTCAGCCGTCCGGTTCTCGACCGTCACGTCGAGGTCCCAGCGGTCGGCGTGTTCGCGCAGCCGACCGTGCAGACCCTCGTCGTGGCCGGCGTTCGGCACGACGACGTATTCACTCTTGCTCGGGTGGTCGTACACGACGATGTCGTCGAGTATGATGCCGTCGGACCGGAGGAAACACGAGTACTGCGCCGCGCCCGGTTCGAGGCTCCGGACGTCGCTTGGGACGAGTCGATGTAACAGCGTCTCCGCTTCGGGCCCGTCGACCACTAGCTGTCCCATATGGCTCACGTCGAATAGTCCGACACCGTCTCGAACGGCCCGATGTTCCTCCCGGATCGAGTCGAACGAGACCGGCATCTCCCACCCGCCGAAATCGGTGAAGTCTGCGCCAGCCTGACAGTGGGAGTCGTACAGCGGTGTTCGATTGGATGACACAACATTCACTACACAACTGCAGGTATTTATGCGTTTTTTACTTGGATAACTACCCATTTGTTATATTCTCTTTCGATAAAATTCGCAATGGGTGAATGATTGGGGTCCGTCAATGAAGTCTGTGCCCCCAGTACGGACTGGGTCGACTCAGTCGGGAGGTAGGGCCGAATCCGTGGCTACAGCACGTGCTGTCGTGTTTCGGTGGTAGAGTCGGGAATCAGATATGTTCGGCTTATCATTCTTGATCAGGTCGTTACCGAGAGGGCGTTCGCTCCTGCCGGATCATAGCAGTGGACAAGCCGAGTCAATAGGCCCAAATCGGTGGGCAATCTCAGATTTATTCGTCGGTTAATGACGAAAACACAACTCCGAGGGCTACGGCGATATTCTCGCCGTGAAGATTCTCTTCTGATTTACTCTCGAAATTCGGGTTTCGTGAATATTTATATACTATCTCGATAACAGTCGACCGTGCCAAGAAATGGACGCGAACTAACCACGACCGCCACCTCGCTTCGCATCGTCGACGTGATCAGTCGTCTGGAGGGGGCCCAGATGAGCGAGATCGCTGCGGAACTGGAACTGGCCAACAGCACCGTCCACGCTCACCTGACGACGCTTCGCAACCACGAACTCGTCGTGAAGGAGGGCAACGAATTCCACCTCGGAATCAAGCTCTTTCACCTCGGCGAGCAGGCGCGGCACAGAAAACCTGAGTATGAGATCGTGCGACAGCACGCCCACAAACTGAGCAATCGTCTCAACGAGGAGGTCGCATTCGCCATCACTGAGCACGGCCGGTCAGTCATCATTTTCGACGAGAACAACGACCCCACAAAAGAGGGGTTCCAGGTGGGACGGTACTTCCATATGCACAACTCCGCGAGCGGGAAGGCGATGCTCGCAGAGTGGTCCCGCGAGCGCGTCGAGGAAGTGCTCGATCGGTGGGGGCTTCCCAAGGAAACCGAGAACACGATACAGAGCAGGGCCGAACTCTACGAGGAACTAGAGCGGACCCGCGAACGTGGCTATTCGCTCAACGACCAGGAAGCCCTGGAGGGGCTGATGGCCGTCGGGATGGCCATCACGAACCCGGACGGGAGCGTGCTGGGCTCTCTCGACGTGTCGGGACCGCCGTATCGACTCTCTGAAGAACAGATGGCCTCGGAGTTACGGGAGACCGTGACCCAGATCGAACGCGAAATCGCGTCTCGGTGATCGAACCTACCCTCCTCGTCTCCTTTGAACGCTCCCCGAGGGCGGCGCTCCTGTCCCACGCCACGCAGAGTTGATTCGTATGAGCGCCCGTCGAGTCTCTCCGGAAAGTACTGAGCCACTGAGCGGTCGGAAACTTCCATCCACGGTTGACCGCGACCGAGCGCGTCCCGACGGTGACTTGCGGCACGCAGATCCTCGTTAGCCGGGGTGATAGTAGGGTTTTCGTTGACCTCATTGATCGAAACTCGTTCGTTTTATTCATTTAGTTCGTTTTGTTCGTTTTACTCATTGATCTGTATGAATTCAACGAGTGGTTTGCAAATGGACCGCGGTGCTGGAGGTGGATGCCTCCTCCTCGGGGAAGCTGAAAAATCAACAGACAGAGAACGAAAACCCAGTCTTGACCCTCACTCCAAACCCCGGTCCTCACTGCTGACGAACTCTTTGACAACCTTCTCTTCCGCACGGTGGAGCTTCTCGCTCGTCGTCGACTTCGCGAGGCCCGCAGCGTCGGCCAATTCGGTGAGTGTACAGGTCCGTGGCGTGTCGTAGTAGCCCCGCTCGATTGCTGTCTCGAGGAGGGCGAACTGCTCTTCGGTCAGGAGCGATTGGGTGTCAATCGACCGTGTGATCGATAGCAACTCGAACGGAATACCGAACTGGTCGAGTAGCGTGCCGAGTTCTGAAAACTTCTCTCGGGAGGCCGTCAGTTCGAGCGTCACCTCCCCGTCGACGATGGTGATCGGAAGCTCCAGTGGGACTCCCGCCTCGCTCAGTGAACGGATCAAGAGCGGTTCCGTCGTCTCGAATTGTACGAGGGCGCGGTCGGCCTGCGCTTCGAGAATCGTCACCGAAACGACGGTGTCGTAACCGTCGATCGTAGTCACTATCGGTTCGATGTCGTCTGCGGTAACTTCGACGAGTCCGACCCCAGTGTCTCCGGCGGGCATCGCAGCGAGCACCGTGAACTCGGCGTCGGGATATTGCTTCGAGAGCGTCGAGACCCACACCTGCTCGGGAAGATCCAGACAGAGCGTTGCTCGGGGCATCGTCGATGCATCACCACTGGAGTGAAGGTAGAAAAATATGCACGAATATGTTCGCCCACACCTCCAGCTCAAAATCATAGGGATTATCGTAACTGTTCAGAGATTCTCGCCGTACTGTCTGGCGAGAAATCTATGGCGACTTACGATAATCCCTATCAGTGTCACCCGCACGTGACGAAAGCCGTGCGGAGGATGTCAGATCTCGACCTCCTCGGGATGTGAGTGATTCCAGTACTCCTCGCCTAGTCTGGTTGTGTTTCACTTCTCGTGTGTGTTTGGGTTCTGGAAGAACTTCGGGGGATGGCGCGGATGAATCGAGTCGTGAGTCCGAGCCCGGTGAGACTGAGAAGAGCGAAGAGTACGATCTGGGGGAGGGGGACGGTTTGGCCATTCCAGTGCAGGAATACGATCATAGCAAGAACCGCGAGACCGAGGGTGGTGCCTTTCACGAGAAGGACACCGGTAAAGACGTAGCCCCAGGCTCGCTGCTTCCAGAGGAATGCCGCCGAGAGGGAAAACGATGGGACGACGACGCCGAGATCCAATGACTGGATGACGGGAACGGGAAGCGTCGTCTCGGCGATGCTCGGGGGTCTAGTTCCGGCGAGGCTCGATGGACCGACCTCGGCGAGCCACATCAGCGCCACGAGTCCGGCGACGAGTGCTTGGAAGGCGACGTATCCACCGACTGGGTGGCCGTCGAGTGCATCCTTCAGGTCTGTCGGATCGATGTGAGCGATCCCGCCGATGAGCGTGAATAACGTCAGTCCGAACAGCGCAACGTAGACGAGATAGAGTTCGTTGAATGCCGTGAGGAGTGCGTACGAGGCGTACGTGTAAAGGAGGTAGCCCGTGACGCCGAGCCAAACGACGTAGCCCCGGAGTGATCCCCGGTGTGCGTAATAGAGGGCACCGGCAAGTGCAGGGACGGCGACGACGAGGGTCAGCAGGTCCTGTCCGTACAACTGTGGGAGGAGGACCTCGGCGTCCCGGTAGAACTCGGGGACGAACAGTCCGACGCTCGTCGCGACAACCGCGAACAGGAGGGTAAGCGTCGACGCAACAAGATAGGGCCGAGTGAGCCGTCGGGGCGGTTGCGAGGCTGTCATACCGCCGGATCCTCGGTGGTGTCCTGGGCAACGCCGAGACGGCCTTCGACGAACGCGGCGACATCCGCTGCGAAGGCGTCGACAGCGCCCCAGTCGGTGAACTCGATATCACCAGTCGGTTTCCGCTTGTGGGTAAGCAGGTCTTTTGCGATCTGCTTCATCATAAGGCGTTTGAGGAACCCGTACTCGGAGAACCGAAGCGCGCCGCCGAACTGCCCGATTCGATCCGGATGCCACCCCGTTTCCGTGACGAACGATTCGACGTATCCCGCAGCCTCTTCGCGTTTCTCCTCGTTTGCCGAGGACAGCGAGACCTGAAAGAACGCGGTCGGCATTCCCGACAGAGCGTCTCGATTGTCGGTGACGAAGTCACGGACCTCATCTTGGTGTTTGCCGACGTGGATCGACGCGCCCACGACGACGGCATCGTACTCTTTCAGAGTGAACGAGTCCGGTCGATTATGCACGTCGATCGCGCTCGTCTCGTGGCCGCGCTCGCTGATCGTGGCTGCGATCCGTTCTGCGATCTTCGCCGTCTGGCCTTCGCCCGTCCCGTAGAGTACTAGGAAAGAGCTCACGTGTTCACACACCTCCGTACGTGTGCGTTCGCCGCGTCAGCAGATAAATTCTGGTAGATCCTGTAATTCCATCCGAGTCACGGCTCGACGCAGGCATCGATTCGCGCCGGAGCAACCCGGTACTTGCAATGGATGTCCATCGTCGGTGGGTATCATTCTGCGGCGTCTGATTCAGTCTCCGCTGGGAGGCCGGCATCTTGGGGGGTCGGTGGATCGCAGTTCGCGAGGCGGTCAGCGCCGTAGACGACGACCAGGAGGATCGCGACCAACACGAGAGGAACGGCGCCGGTGACTTCAGCGAGCAGGTTCAGCCAAGGGTCTGGTACACCGCCGGGGATGAGCGCCTCTTGGTCGGCGGGGTGGAAGATCCCCATAACATTAATGCCGGCGTGGAACACTGCGACGGCGAGGACGCTCCCGCCGGTGCTGTTGTACATCCACGTCCAGAGGATGGATCCAGCAAGGATGGAGACCATCCAGAGGAGTTGCTGGGAGAGCAGCCAGCCGCTGTGAGTGGTCGTGGCGTTCAGGAACAACGGGAGGTGCTAGGCGGCCCACGTGACGCCCACGATGGCACTCGACACCAGCGCACTGTAGGAGTCCTGAAGGATAGGGAGCATAAAGCCACGCCACCCGAGATCTATGAAGAGCTGCGTGGTCGAATCAGGTCCGTTAGCCGACGGCCGTCACACTTGTCTTCTCCCACAGGACTCAGTGATTGACTGTATTGAGGGCGGAGAGAGGGTTACGAGCTATCCTTCGTCACATATGTATTTACATATTTATCTGTCGTTTAGTTTATTATAATGCAACTGCGTTCGAGCCTCTGGGACAGTTCAGAGGACCGACTTCGTGCGCCGGTCCGCCTCGTTGTCGGCTTCTTCATTATAGCACTATTCGCCGTTATTGGTACAGTACTTACCGACGTTCTCACAGCCGTGCTATGGCCAACGATCCTGCCGGCGTACTATCTCGTCTTCACTACCATCGGTCTCGCGTCAGGCGCAGTCTTCGGTGTCGCTGTCGTCGCTCGAACGATTGACCGACGACCGCTACACGATTACGGCTTCCGCGGCGGCCGCGCGTGGTGGCGTGACCTACTCGTTGGCGTCGTACTGGCAATCGTCGTCCAAGCCGTCGTGCTGGGCATCGAACTCGCAGCCGGCTGGGCTACCGTCGTCGATACCGCTGTCGCTGGCCCCGATGGCTTCGTGACCCTACTGATCGCCTCGGTCGTCCTGTTCGCAGTTGTGGGGTTCTACGAGGAGCTCGTCCTTCGCGGGGTTGTCCTGAAGAACGTCGCTGAGGGACTAGCCGGGCGAGGTGCGGTCGTAGCGGTTACTGTGGCCGTCCTCGTTTCCAGTCTCCTCTTCGGTGTCATCCACCTTGCAAATGCTGGTGCGTCAGTCGTCTCCGTGGTGGTGATCGGATTCATCGCACTCACAGTCGCTGTGAGTTACGTCCTGACCGGCCGACTTGGCTTCGCAATCGGCTTCCATACTGCGTGGAACACTGCCATCGGCGTACTGTTCGGCCACCCTGTAAGCGGAATTATGGCACCCGCTCGTATTCTTGCCGTGGACGTTACGGGCCCAGCCCTCTGGACAGGTGGTGGCTTCGGTCCGGAAGCAGGGCTGCTCGGCGTCGCTGCTGGCTTCCTCAGCTTCCTCGGCGTGGTGGTGTACGCCCGGATTGTCGAAGGCAATCTCCGGATCCATCCCGATGTCCTCGTTCCTGTTCGGCGTCCCAACGATCCGGTCGCCAAACACCTGACTGAAGAACCCGACGCTGGCGACGGGAGCTCGCTCAAATCCTGAGTGTGACTCGCAGTTATGATCCGAATCTCTCTTCGGATGCGCGGTTACGGTATCCGGGAACTGTTCGTAGCTACGATGATACAGCAGTCAGCCACCTGAGTGCTGTCGATAGTACGGATACACGCCAATCGACAGAAGACTTTCCGGATTTCACGTCGATGGAGCGGATATGGAACCACGGACGTTCTTGCGTGTCGAAGGGGTGGCCGCTCTGGGAATCGCCGTAGGCGGTTATTTCACGCTCAACGGGCCGATTTGGTTACTAGCCGTTCTTGCGCTGGCCCCCGACGTTTCAATGATTGGCTATCTCGCTGGCCCTCGACTGGGGAGTCTGAGCTACAATATCGTCCATACGTATACACTACCGCTTGCTCTCGGAAGCGTTGGCTTCTGGGGTGATGTTCGAATAGCGCTCCTCGCCGCGTTAATTTGGACCGGCCACATCGGTGCTGATCGTCTCGTCGGCTACGGCCTGAAGTTCGAATCTGGGTTCAAGAACACACATCTCTCTACCCAACCGGCCCCGTTAGAGGCCTTCACAGAAGCTGAGTAAAAGTACATCACTCTGTTGTATAGACTATCTGTGTTCAGCACGACCGTCAGGCTGTGAGTGTGGTATGTCAATGTGCGATTGATTTTGTCTGTTGCCTCCGGTTTGGCTGTACGCGAACTCCCGTGGAAACCCACTCAATCTTCACGCATCGAACGAAAGCAAAACTGTGCCCGTTCGACCGATCATCACCACGTTGTCGTGCGATTATCGTGGTCGAAATCTATGGGCTCTGCAGGCTTTCGCCCCGAACGTGTGACAAACGTGGCTATGCCCCCGGGATCCCGAACGCGCCGACGCCGAGTCGGAGAACCGAGTTCACGAGCAGGAGGATGATCAGAGCCGCAAGCCAAGCCACGACGCCGATCTGAGCGGCTTTGACCCAACCACCCGGGTACCGCCAGTTGATGACTCCGACCCACACGACCAGTGCGATGAGTGGACCGATGAGCGGGATCCAAGCAGTGAGCGCCCATCCGATCGCACCGAGCACCGCTGTGATGACTGCATAGCCGTAGTCGTCGACATCAACTACGAGCCGAGCGCTGATGTAAATCGCTAGCCCGCCAACGAGCAGGGCAATGACGAACGCGACGAGGGAGCCGACGAAAGGTATGGCCATATCATAGTATCAGTAGAAGACTACATAACGATAGGGGGCCACGAGCACACCACCCTGCAAGTGTTCCATACAGTTTGTCCACGAATGTCAAGAACACCACCCTGCAAGTGTTCTACTCCGTCTGTTCCCGAACTCGTGATCGCAGGCGATACGAGAGAGGATTTCCGAGAAATCCTCTCTCGTGTACTCACCGCACGATTTGACGCCAAAATGTAGCTCCGGGAATAGCAACGTCGAAGCAGCACGACAGACTTGTTTCACCTCTGCTGTCTGGACCATCTTTCGACCAACGCAGCCCAGCGTGAAGAATCTCAGTTAGGTTCGGCAACTACTGGTCACGGCGGGATTCTCTCCTCGAAGAAAGAGAGAAAATCGACCGCCTCAGCGGATTCACGACCTAGATTTATCTGAGATTTGGTGAGCGACAGCAGACGCTCGGGCGAGCGATGAAGCCACCACCCGTGAAATCCACGAAAGAGATAAGTGTTATCATTCTACACGTTAATTGTTATCAAATAATAACGGAGGTGGCCCCTATCACAAACTACGGATTCGTAATCGATAACCGGAAGTGCATCGGCTGTCACGCCTGCACAGTCGCCTGCAAGGGCGAACACGACGACCCCATCGGCGTGAACAAGACGTGGGTGAAGTACATCGAGAAGGGTGAGTTCCCGAATACGAACCGGAACTTCTCCGTTATGCGGTGTAACCACTGCGACGACTCCCCCTGTACGGACGTCTGCCCGGTCACGGCGCTCTGGGAGCGCGAAGACGGCATCGTGGATTTCGACCCAGAGCGTTGCATCGGCTGCAAAGCCTGTATGCAGGGCTGTCCTTACGACGCGCTCTACATCGACCCGAACACCGAGACTGCCGCAAAGTGCAACTACTGCTCGCATCGGGTGGACTCAGGCCGGGAACCGGCGTGCGTGACTGTCTGTCCCGAAGACGCCATCCTCGCCGGTGATCTGGAGAACGCCGATACCGAGATCAGCCGCACCATCTCTCGGGAGGAGGTCCAGGCTCGCAAGCCCGAGAAGGGAACGGAGCCGAAGCTGTTCTACGTGGACGGCGACGAAGGCAGCACTACGCCAGGCACGACCGCGCGCGAGGAACACTATATGTGGAGCGACGCCCCACACCAAGTGGAGACGGAGGGCGCAGAAGTTCCGGACTTCGACCTCCAGAAGGCCGCCGAGTCGTTGGCCGAATCCGATGTCGCCCTCGGCAGCGGCGACCAGTCGGAGGCCCGCCCCGATGGTGGGAATCCCGACTGCGGCTGCGATTCCTGTGGCTGTAGCGAGGGTGACGATGCGGGATCAACCGCCGGCGCGGATCCGCTCTCCGACGGTGGGTACGGGACGGCGGCCGCGGCGACGTCGAACGACGACGACTCGAAGGGCCGCACCGAGCGGGCCTACGAGCTCCTGCACGAAGAGGCCAAGCGCGTCTACGACGTCGGCGAGAGCCACTATCAGTCGTGGGGCTGGGAGGTGTATTCGTACACGTGGACGAAGGGAATTTCCGCCGGGACGCTGCTGCTGTCGGCGCTGTTTATGCTGTTTGGCGTGGTCGACCCAGACCCGATTACCTTCGCCGCGAGCGCCTTGGTCAGCAGCCTGTTCCTAGCTGCGACGGGCGTCCTGCTCATCCTGGACCTCGAACAGCCGACCCGATTCCACTGGGTGCTGCTGCGGCCGAACTGGAACTCCTGGCTCGTGAAAGGAGCCTACATCATCACGGTGGCCGGCGCGTACCTCGGGCTTGCCGTCGTGGGGGGCTTCCTTGGCGTCGAGGCCGTCGTCCATCCCATCTCGCTGGGAGTCGGCGCTGTCCTCGGCGCAGCGACCGCCGTCTACACGGCGTTCCTGTTCAGCCAGTCGAAGGGGCGAGACCTCTGGCAGAGCCCCGCGATGCCGCTACATATGTTCGCCCAGTCGATCGTCGCCGGCGGCGGGACGCTGGCCATCCTCGGTGTCGCGGGCGTGCCCGGCTTCGGTGAGATGGTCGGGCCGTCCGCGCTGGCACTCGGCGCCGGGTTGGTCCTGCACGCTGTCCTCGTCGCCTCCGAGATATTCACGCCACACCAGACCGAGGACGCCGAGGAGGCTGCCGCCCGGATCACCCGTGGCCGGTTCCGGACAGCGTTCTGGGCCGGCGGTGTCGTCGTCGGCATCGTCCTGCCGCTGGCGGCGCTTGCCGTCGGGTCACCTGGCCTCGCGGCGGCCGCCGGCGCACTCGCGCTGGCCGGCCTGTTCGCCTTCGAGTACTGCTGGATAACTGCCCCGCAGACCATTTCACTCGCCTGATTATGGGACACGAATTCGATCCGAGCCGTATCGAGAAGTTCGCCGAGCGGCTCGGCGTGATTTCGAACCGAACCGAAGAGACGAAGAAACAGCGACAGCGCCGGGGCGTCGACGGCGTGAACCGCATCGCGCCCGAAGGCCAACTTGGCTCGTATCCTGACCCCGAACAGTGGCACGACTGGGTCGAGTACGAGTCCGAAGGCCTCCCGAAGGAGTACTCCGTCGTCCCCACCGCCTGCTTCAACTGCGAGGCGGGATGTGGGTTGCTCACGTACATCGACAAAGAGACGGGCGAGATACGCAAGATCGAGGGCAACCCCGAGCATCCCGGGAGCCGGGGCAGAAATTGTGCGAAGGGGCCGGCCACCATCAACCAGGTCAAGGACCCCCAACGAATCCTGTATCCACTCAAGCGTGACGGACCCCGAGGGAGCGGACAGTGGACCCGTGTCTCCTGGGACGAGGCGCTCGAGGACATCGCCAGCGAGATGCGCCAGACCATCAAGGACGGCCGCGAGAACGAGATCACCTACCACGTCGGGCGTCCCGGCCACGAAGGGTTCATGGACCGCGTGATCAACGCGTGGGGGCTGGACGGCCACAACTCCCACACGAACATCTGTTCGGCGGGCGCCCGAGCGGGCTACGCCTTCTGGCAAAAGTACGACCGCCCCAGCGCGGACTTTGCGAACGCCGAGTTCATCCTCTTGCTGTCGGCGCACCTGGAGTCAGGTCACTACTTCAATCCGCACGCCCAACGCATCATCGAGGGCGTAATGGAGGGTGGCCAGCTAGCCGTCCTCGATCCACGGCTCTCGAACACGGCCGCAATGTCGGACTTCTGGCTCCCAACACAGCCCGGAAGCGAGGCGGCCGTCCTGCTGGCGATGGCCAACGTCATCCTCGAGGAGGGACTCTACGACGAACAGTTCCTTCGGACGTGGGTGAACTGGCAGCAGTTCCTCGACGAGGCACACCCCCACCGAGAGCGGACGTTCGAGACGTATCTCGACGTGCTCCGGGAGACGTACGCAGACTTCACGCCCGCCTACGCCGAGGCCGAAAGCGGCGTTGACGCTGATATGATCGCGAAGGTGGGCCGGAAGATCGGGACCGCCGGCTCTCGGTTCGCCAGCCACATCTGGCGGTCCGCAGCGTCGGGTAACGAGGGCGGCTGGCAGGTCTCACGAACGCTGCACTTCCTCTCAGTGCTCACCGGCAGCGTCGGCACGAAAGGTGGCACCGCCCCCAACTCCTGGCACAAGTTCGAGCCCGAGATGCCCAACGAACCGCCCCGCCAGCAGACCTGGGACGAGATGCAACTCCCGCCGGAGTGGCCGTTCGCTCATTACGAGATGAGCCAGTTACTCCCGTACTTCCTCAAGGAGGGGCGCGGAGAGCTGTCGGTGTACTTCACCCGCGTGTTCAACCCCGTCTACACCTATCCGGACGGCTTCTCCTGGATAGAGGCACTGTCCGACGAGGATAAGGTCGGGATGCACGTCGCGCTCACGCCGACGTGGAACGAGACGGCGTATTTCGCCGACTACGTGCTGCCGATGGGTCACAGTCCCGAGCGCCACGACATCCAGAGCCAGGAGACTCACGCCGCGACGTGGGTCACGTACCGCCAGCCGGTCCAGCGGGAGTACGCAGAGCGCGAAGGCGAGGACGTAGACCGCACCTACGAGGCCAACCCCGGCGAGGTCTGGGAGGAAGACGAGTTCTGGATGGACCTCTCCTGGCGAGTCGACGAAGACGGCGATCTCGGCATCCGCGAATACTTCGAGTCGCCGTACCGCGATAATGAGGGCGAGGAATCGGCCAGCGGCGCGGCTAATGAGCGCGAGGGATCGGTCAACGACGACGCGGCTGACGAGGACGAGAGGGGCGTGGATACCGACAACGCCCCACAGATGACCGTCGACGAGTACTACCGCTATATTTTCGAGCACGAGGACAATCTCGTCGAGGTGGCCGAAGAGAAGGGGATGGACCCCCTCGAATATATGAAACACCACGGGGCGTTCGAGGCCAGCCAGAACGAGTACGAGCTCCACGAGGAGCCGGTCGATCCAGCCCTGTTGGAGCACGGAGCCGTGTTTGTCGACGAGTACGACACCATCCACCGGGTGCTGTCCGCTGACGCCGATGTCGACGCCGCGGAGACAGCAACACTCGACTACGACGGCGACGCCTTCGAATCCCGCGTCTACGAGCACGATCGGGTCGCGCTAGGCGACCTCGAGGACGTCGAAACCACGGTCGAGGGCGTCCTCGTCGACGGCGAACCCAAGCGCGGGTTCCCCTCGCCAACAGGCAAACAACAGTTCTACTCGAAGACCCTCGCTGACTGGGGCTGGGACGACGAGGAGTACACCATCCCCCACTATCTCAAGAGCCACGTCCATCCGGAGAACATCGACTACGAGGCCGGCGAGATGGTGCTGGTGCCGACGTTCCGGCTGCCGACCCAGATACACTCCCGGTCGTCGAACTCGAAGTGGCTGGAAGAGATCTCCCACAACAACCCCGTGTGGCTCCACAGCAAGGACGCAGAGCGCCTGGATGTCGAGACGGGCGATCTCGTTCGAGTGGAGACCGACATCGGCTACTACGTGAACGAAGTGTGGGTGACCGAGTCCATCAAACCCGGCATCGCCGCGATGAGCCACCATATGGGTCAGTGGAAGATCGACCGTGACGGCGACGGTGCCGCCGACGGCGACTACGACGAAGGGGGCGACCCCTATGGGAAAGTCACCGTCGACCTGCAGGACGGCGACAGCACGTGGGGGATGCGCCAACAATCGGGCATCGGGCCGTTCAACAGTGATGACCCCGATTCCGCGCGGGTCTGGTGGACCGACGGGGGCGTCCCACAGAACCTCACGCACGCTCCCCACCCCGACCCCATCTCGGGGATGCACTGCTGGCATCAGAAGGTCCGCGTCCGGCCCGCGACCGAGGACGACTATTACGGCGACGTCTACGTCGACACAGAGCGGTCGATGGAGATCTACCGCGAGTGGGTCGAAAAGACCAGCCCAGCGCCGGGCCCCGATGGGGTGCGCCGCCCGAAGTGGCTCAAGCGACCCATCGCGCCTCCGACCGACCCCGGCGAGGACGACGCCTGGTTTATCGACGGCCCAGTCGGCCGTGAGAACCGCTGGGACGCCGAGAACTTCGGCCCGCAGCGCCATGAGTGAGTCGGATCCGGGCCGTATTTCGGCGATAGCTCGAAACTCGGCGGGATCGGAGGGGCGCGAACGATGACGTCCGAGGTCTCTCCGACCGACCGTGCCGCAACCGTCCGCGACGCCATTGCGTCGGCGGGCGTCGGCGAATCCGAACTCCACGCCGACCTCGTCGATATCGATGGCGTCGGTGACATCATTGTACGAGACGGCGTAGCCTCAGTCGAGGTCTCACTCCCAGTACCGAGCGACCGACTCCGAGAGCACCTCGCCAGCGGCATCGCCGACGCAGCGACCGGGGTCGAAGACGTCGACTCCGTCGAGGTCGGGTTCCGCGGGGACCCCGTTGACCCCGGCGAGCACATCGAAATGGTGCCGGACGTGAAGAACGTCGTCGCCGTCGCCTCCGGCAAGGGCGGCGTCGGCAAGAGCACCGTCGCGGCGAACGTCGCAATCGCGCTGGCCGACGCCGGCGCCTCCGTCGGCCTGATCGACGCCGACGTCTACGGCCCGAACGCGCCAGCGTTGTTCGGCCTCAGCGAGCGGACGCCCGACACGACGACAGCTGACGAGATGGTCCCGCGAGAGGCCCACGGCGTCCATGTGATGAGTATGGGGTTCCTCGCCGACGAGGACGATCCGGTCATCTGGCGGGGGCCGCTGGTCGACGAGTTCATCAAGCAACTGTTCGGCGACGTCCACTGGGGCGAACTGGACTACCTCATCGTCGATATGCCACCGGGAACCGGCGACGTGCAACTGTCGCTCGTCCAGCACTTGCCCGTCGCGGGCGCGATCATCGTGACGACGCCCCAAGAGGTTGCAGTCGACGACGCCGGTCGCGGCCTCGTCGGATTCGCCCGCTACGACGTCCCCGTGCTCGGAGTCATCGAGAATATGGCCGGCTTCGAATGCCCCGACTGCAGTGAGGTCCACGACATCTTCGGGACCGGTGGCGGCGACTTCCTCGCCGAAGAGTACGGGGTACCAGTCCTCGGCCGCGTACCTCTCGACCCCGCTGTCGGGACCCTCGCACCCGACGAGGACGAGGGCGAGACAGTCACCGCACCTGGCATCGACCTGCCGCTGATCGGGCGACTCCAGTTACCTCGCACGCGTGAGGAGCGCGAACAGACTGGGTCCCTGCCCCCGATGGCGCTGCGCGAGAACGGGGGCGAAGCCCGCGAGCGGCTCAGGGCTGCCGCCACGCGCGCCGCAGCGCGACTGAACCAGGCTGCCGTCCAGTTCGACCACTGACTGCTCCCGATCGCGTCGCCTCGTCATCGGGTTCGGACAGCAGTTGGTTTGGGAACGTCGACAGGGTGCTCGCGTCACAAGGCCTGTCCACAGACACATTACTCTGCAAGTGTTCCAGTCGGTCTGTTGACGAGGCGCAGACACACCACCCTGCAAGTGTTCTAAACGATTCGTCGGTGAGGAACAGATACACCACCCTGCAAGTGTTCCAGTTGGCCTGTCGACGAGGCGCAGACACACCACCCTGCAAGTGTTCCAGTTGGTCTGTCGACGAGGCGCAGACACACCACCCTGCAAGTGTTCCAGACGGTCCATCGACGAGGCGCAGACACACCACCCTGCAAGTGTTCCAGACGGTCCATCGACGAGGCACAGACACACCACCCTGCAAGTGTTCGGTGATTGGTGAAGGCCGGGGGAGGAAACAGGATCCTGGACGAGGCTGTACGAGACTGGACGAAAATGGACAGAGAGCTTCGCGCTCCTTGTGCTGAGGTCCTCTACGTTGAATCAGGTGAAGTGCCAGATCTGCTGTTGGGTCTCGTCGTCGGGATTAGGGGCCTCGAAAGATGTTGCCTCGTCTTCTTTGTAGTGTTCCAAGATATTCCACACGTTGTTCGGAAGCGCTTCCTGATAGTCGGATTTTACGACAGCGTTGATGATGTCGACAGGGTCATCGGTTACCTCGTAGATGAATCGCCGACCGCCACGACGTCCCTGATTGTGATCTTCAGACCTGACGAATCCCTGCATCGAAAGCTGATCGAGGTATTCGTAGAGTTTCCGCTCGGAGCGCGGGTCGCTGCCCACAGCCTCGGCGATCGACGAGTACAGCGTGTAGATCCGCTTCGTGCGAGCCTCGTGCTCGGGTTCGATGATCGCGAGCGTCGTCGCAATGTATGCGAGTGCCTGCTGTCGAGTGAGGTCGTTGTCGAACGAGTCGAGAATCTCGTCCGTCTCGATTGTTTCGGTAGCCCGGCGAGTGTGGTCCTCAGTGACCGACGATTTTCCGTCCATCCGCGCGTATTCGCCGGCTTTTTCGAGGATCTTGAGCCCCTGGCGAACGTCACCCCGCTCTTGGGCGGTGAATGCCGCAGCGAGGGGGATCACGTCGTCGCTCAAGACGCCATCGCGGAAAGAGAGGTCGGCATAATACCCGAGAATGTCACGGAGTTCGTTGGCATCGTACGGTCCGAATTTGATCTCTCGTTCACCGAGGGTGCTTTTGACCTTGGGCTCCAGCGAGTCGACGAACTTCAGGTCGTTCGAGATACCAATAAGGCCGATACACGCCTCGTCGATCGCGGCGTTCTCACTCGCCTCTGCACGTGGGAGGTCGTAGAGGAAGTCGTTGCGGGCGTCCGGCGGAATGTTGTCGATCTCGTCGAGGATGATGAGGACGTTCCCGCCTACGTCTTCGATTTCTTCGTACAGGAACTCGAAGACGGTGTCTGTGCTATACCCACTCTTCGGGAGCTGATTGTCGGGATCCCGGAACTCGTTTACGAGTCGACTGACGAGCCGGTAGGACGATTTGTAGTTCCGGCAATTAACAGGGCCGAGGATGTCGAGATCGACGTTCTGCTCGTCTGCCTTCTCGAGTAGCATATCTCGGACCCACTTGGTCACCGCTGTCTTGCCGACGCCTGTTGGCCCATACACGAAGACGTTGTTCGGTTCGTGGCCGACTACAACGTCCTGGAGAGCGTTCACGTAAAGGTCGATTTCCTCATCTCGGTGGAAGATCGTCTCGGGGTCGAAGCTGTCTTTCTTGAGCGGTTGCTTGGCCGCGAAAATCTCGTCCCGCCCGTCGAACGGATTCTCGTCCGTCTGTACCATCTTACTCCAGCATTAGCGTCTGTCGTCATAAAACCCAGCACCAGGCTGCAAGTGTTTCAAGTGTTTTGCGTCTCTCGATTTTTTCGGACCCACACACACCACCCTGCAAGTGTTCTTGATACTCACGAGTGAGGGGGTAGTTCCTCGTCATTCCCAACGTGGAGTGGCCTTTCCGCTAGCTAGAGTTACTGCCTACTGCTGCAACAACTAACTACAATATCACGTTACAATATAATATAAATCTTTTTGAAGAAGTAAATAATGATATGGTGGATAGGGAAAGAAAGCGTAGAAGCGTCTAAATGAGCACTATACAAATATAGACAGCTAAAAATTGTTTTATTTATATACAATTGGTCTCTATCCATATTATCTGGTATCCCATTGCCGACGCTCAGAACACTTGCAGGGTGGTGTGTGTGTGTAGGTACTAGGGGCCCGTGTGAACGATCTCGAAATATTTGATCAATCAACTTTTCAACTGAAGCGGTAGCGCGGAGTCCCCTTCCTCAAGGAGGGACCAGCGGGAGCGAGTAGGGAGGGGAGGAGCGCGTTCGTATCGGTTACAAACACTACCCTCTAAGTAGCCCCGCGCTCACATTGAAACTATGGCAGACGACTACGTGCGTCGGACGGCAATCACTCGTCTCGAAGTTACTGACGAGCAACGCGACCTCCTCGAAGAGACCATCTCCGAGTGGAAGCGTGGTTGCCAACTCGCCACTGATATGGCGTGGGGCAAGTGCAACGCGAAGAGCGACGTCCAGCCCCTCGCCTACGACGACGTGCGCGAACACACCGACCTCGGCAGTCAGCACGCGATTCTCGCCACCCACCAAGCCGCCCAAGCCATCACCGGCTGTCTCGAACGCCGGTCCAACAGCAAGAAAGCAAGCAAGCCCACCTTCAGTGCACCCACGGTGAAGTACGACACCCGGACTATGACACTCTTCGATGACGATACAGTGTCTCTCTCCACTACGGAGAGCCGTGTCCGCTGTCCGCTTGCTCTGCCCGACGCCGACGATGGCTACCAACGGCAGTACCTTGACTCCGACGAGTGGCGTGTCACGGAAAGTACACTCACCGCCCGCGACGGCGACTACTTCTTGCATATCGGTTTCCGCCGACCCAAGAACGACACCGAACGGAACACCGCCGAGGACGGAACGGTTCTCGGGGTCGACCTCGGTATCGAACACCTCGCCGTCACTAGCACTGCCTCCTTCTTCAGCGGGCGAGAGCTAACCCACGACCTCCGCGAGTTCGAGAAAGTACGCGCCGGACTCCAACAGACAGGGACTCGAAGCGCCCACCGGACGCTTGAACAGTCGAGTGGTCGTGAACTCCGATACGTCCGCGACGTTCTCCACCGAGCGTCGAACGCCATCGTAGACGAAGCACTCCAATACGACTGTGACGTGGTAGCGTTTGAGGACTTAACCCATATCCGCGAGCGAACGGGTGCGGCGTGGGGGCACAAGTGGGCGTTCCGGACACTCTACGAGCAAGTAGAGTACAAAGCCGAGGCAGAGGGTATCTCGGTGAAGCAAGTCGGTTCGGCGTACACGTCTCAGCGGTGCGCCGAGTGTGGGTTCACGGCGGATGAGAACCGCCCGACTCGGAACGACTTCCAGTGTCAGAAGTGTGAGTCGGAAGCGAACGCGGACTACAATGCGGCGAAGAACATCGGGATGCGGTATGTCCGTCGGGGCCAACAGTCGTCTCGACGGACGGGCAACAGTCAGCTTGCCCTGAAGTCTGGGACTGTGACGCCAAGTGGCGGATTCACCGCCCACCCGGACGGGTTCGAGACAGAGTTCACGGACAAGCC
>Ga0207719_100347_pt1 | contig 31191 bp, 27 predicted proteins | sample A23P1SouthBayCA_2_FD_187279 | JGI IMG/M metagenome (GOLD analysis project Ga0207719, IMG submission 187279) | Aerobic enrichment media microbial communities from Eden Landing Ponds, California, USA - A23 P3 (3) (SPAdes) | ecosystem: Environmental > Aquatic > Marine > Unclassified | place... | reverse complement strand
CCGAACCCACCATCGATCGTGAGCGTGGTGCCGGGCGTCGACGCCTCCAGCGACCGGATCTGCTCCTCGACGGCCGTGGCGGCCTCCGCGGTCGGGGCGCGTACGTCGACCTCGGCCTTCGCCCCCGGCGCGACGACGTTCGGGCGGAGTCCGGCCTCCACCTGCCCAACGTTCACGGTGACTCCGGAGTCGATATCGGTGAGTTGGTGGAGCCGTTGAATGACGCTCCCGAGTTCCTCGGTCGCGCTCGCGCCCTCCTCGGGTTCGATGCCGGCGTGCGCCGCCTTGCCCTCGATCGTCACCGTGAAGCGGCCGACTGCCTTTCGCGCGATCTTGATTTTGCCTTCGGGGCCGCTCGCGGGTTCGAGCACGAAGACCCGGTTGGCCTGCTCTGCGAGTTCGCGGATGCGGGCTTTGGACTCGGGGCTGCCGATCTCCTCGTCGCTGGAGACGAGCACGTGCACCGGCAGCGACGGCTCCAGCGAGAGCGACTCGAGGGCGCGCAGCGCGAACGCCGCCTGGGTCAGCCCGCCCTTCATATCCAGCGCGCCCGGGCCTTCGAGCACGTCCGTCCGACGCTCCGGCGGGTCGTCGTCGATCGTCCCGAGCGGCCAGACCGTGTCCGCGTGCCCGAGCACGAGCTGGATCTCGTCGGCGGACTCTCGGTCGGGCGTCCACGCCTCCAGTCGCCCGCCCGTCTCCTCGCCGGGGGAGCGCTCGGTCTCTAAGCCTGCCTCCCGGAAGTCGTCCCCGAGTCGGTCGAAAAACGCGTCGAACGTCTCGGGGTTCTCACTCGGCGTCTCGATCTCGACCAGGTCGAGGAGGTGCTCGGCGACGTCGTCGCGGTGGTCTCCCACCCAGTCTTCGATTCGCCGCTCGACGGGCCCGTCGTGGTTTGATGCAGACGCAGTCATTTCTCGAATCCCTCCGGGAACGGGAACGCCTGCGTCTCGCTAACGCTCGCGAAGCGGTCGGGATAGAGATACGTCATCACCGGCGCGCGTTCGAGCACCGATTCGGGCTCCTCGTCTGTCGCGTGGTAGGCGTCGCTGTGGACGTACTTGCCGACAATCTCGCCGGCGACGAGCGCGTTCTCGCCGAACTCGTCGACGGTCTGCAGCAGCTCACACTCCAGTACTGCGTAGGCGTCTTTCACTGCGGGCGCGTCGACGGAGTCGGCCTCGACCGTTTCGATCTCCGTCAGCGAGGGCTTCGAGCCGTCGTCGTCTCGTGGCCCGGCAGCCAGACTGGCTTCGAGGACGTTCTCCGGTCGGGGATAGCTGACGGTGAACTCTCCCGTTCGCTTCGCGTTCTGGTACGTGCTGTGCGCGGGCGTACAGACGAACCCGAAGTAGTCCGACCACCCGAGTGGGAACGCCATATGCTTCGGCGCGAGGTCCTCTGTCCCGTCGGACTCGCGCGTGCCGACGATCACGAGGGGCGACGCTGTGTACACCGTCTCGAAGAACGGTTGGTCGGGCTGTAACGCGCGGAGGTCGGGCTCGTCGGACAGAGTCATCGGCGATCTGTCTGAATATGTCACTCACGGGAAAAACCGGTTTCGGTGATTCTTACACAGGTGTTTTCGCTGGCGTCGAGCGCACTTTCCCACCTCAGCGGCGACGCCTCGGCGCCGCCACGTCAGTCGTCGTAGCGCTTGCGTTCCTGCGTCGGATGGTCTTTGATGTAGACTTTCGTCTGGTCGGGGATGTCCTCGGTGATCCAGGAGTTCGCGCCGATGCTGACGTGGTCGCCGACGTCGATCGCACCGAGGACCTTGGTTCCGGCGCCGATGACGACGTGGTCGCCGATGTCGGGGTGCCGTTTGTAGCCCTTCTTCAGCGCGTGTTCGTCGCCTTCTTCCTCCTCGAAGTGGAGCGCGCCGAGGGTGACGTCCTGATAGAGGCGCACCCACTCGCCGACGGTCACGGTTTCGCCGATGACGACGCCGGTGCCGTGGTCGATGAAGAAGTACTCGCCGATCTCCGCGCCGGGGTGGATGTCGATCCCCGTCTGGGTCTTCGCGTACTCGGTCAGTTCGCGGGCGTACTCGGCCGCGCCGATGTCGTAGAGCACGTGAGCGACCCGCTGGATCATAATCGCCTGAAATCCGGGGTACGACCGGATGATCTCCATATACGTCTTCGCCGCTGGGTCACCCTTGTACGCGGCCTCGACGTCCTTCTTCAGCAGTCGGCGGATCTCGGGGAGGCTGTCGAGCAGCGCCGCGACGGTCTCGTTCGGCCGGCCGTCTGAGTAGGGGCAGACGCCCGATTTCACGAGGCTTCCGAGTTCGTCGAGTCGATCGACGATCGCCAGTTCGTCGCGGACGAGTTCGGGCGCGTTCCAGGCGGTCGGAAAGAACAGTTCCTGCAGCAGCGAGATCTCCCGTCGGGAGTGATCGCGCTCCGGGAAGCACGCCGTCACGCTGGACGGGAACGGGTCCGTGTCGTCGTGATACGAGGCGAACAACCGCTCGTGGGCGTCGCCGGCGTACCGGTATTCCATAGTGCTGATTGTCGCCAGGTGCCTATTATAGTAGCGCTTGCCGACAGACAGACCGTTATCGGCGCTCGGAATCCAGTTTATCGATGCGCTCGCGCGGAATTGGATCTTCCGGCGTCGTGGTCGTGTCCCGTGCCCTGTTCCACGGTCGTGCGCCGACGACCGCAGGCCGCACAAGTGTTTTTGTTCGGTGCACACAATATCGACGTGACTGCGCGACCGACCAACCCTCTCTCACTCAAATCAATGGACCCAGAAGACGAACGCGCGTGGAAGCAGGCCGTAGAGCAGAACCGAGAGCGGAAGGAGCGGTACTTCCGTGAGAATCAGCGCTCGCCGATTCCGCCGGAACTTCGCGGTGCGGACTTCCCTGGCCTCGACTACTACGACGTCGATTCCGACTATCGGTACGAACTGGAACTCGAACGTTACGACGACCCCGAGACGGTCACCGTCGAGACCACGGCCGACGGCGAGCAGACGTACCGCCGCGTCGGCCAGTTCCGCTTCGAGGTCGACGGCAACGAGGTATCGCTCGACGCCTTCGAACCGACAGACGGGAGCGATCGACTGTGGGTACCGTTCCGCGATGCGACGAGCGGCGACGAGACCTACGGCGCCGGCCGGTACATCGATCTCGAACCGGAGGAGAACGAGATCGGCGACGACACCTGGGTGCTGGACCTGAACCGGGCGTACAACCCGACGTGCGCGTACAATCCTGCGTACGAGTGCCCGCTCGTGCCGTCGTCGAACTGGCTCGAGGTCCCGATCGAGGCCGGCGAACGCGACTTCCCGGCCGACATCTACGGCGATCACTGAGGCACTGCGGCCGCCGCTGACGGCTCTTTTCGAGGGCGAATTCCGCGCCCTTCGACCACTACGCGCTCGCTGACCGGTCGTCGTTGCGGGCGCGTCGCGCTCGACCCGTGAGCGCTGTCGCCGCAAGGAGGAGACACGCCGTCGGGAGGACGAAGTACCAGCCGATGCTCATCAGTCCGATGACCGAGACGACCGTCCCGGCGAGAGCGGTGCCCCAGAGCAGGCGACGACGGCCGGTCCAAACCGCTCCGACGCCGACGACCACGACCGCGAGGAGCACCATCGCCCACGCGAAGAACGTGGCGGCGTTGCCGCCGCCACTCCCGAGCAGGTAGTCGATTCCGGAGCCACAGGCACGACTGACGGCCCTCGTCCCATCGCTCGATGCCATTCTCCCGGTTCGGCAGTAGACCGGACCGAACGCGCCGAGCATACTGAGTACGCCAGCGAGACCGCTGAGCGCGGCGGTGACGCCCGCGCCGCGGGCGACGCCCTGGAGGGAGGGGCGGAGTCCCATAGCCCGAAATTCTCGAACGAGCGATAAATACGTTCGCCCCAACGGCAGATTGATACCTGGATTACACGAACGGCACGTATGGTCGCGTGGACTGAGGTTCTCGTTTCAGCCTTCGTTCTTCAACTGTTAGTGCTCCCGGGAGAGAAAGGGCAGATGGTCATCGCCGCGCTCGCGACCAAGTACTCGCCGTACGTGGTCGTCGCCGGCGCGGCGACCGCTTTCGGGGGCTGGACGGTGCTTGAGATCATCCTCGGTAACGCGCTCAAGGGTGCCCTGCCGGAGGTCTACCTCGACGGGATTACGGCCGGCCTGTTCATCGTCTTCGCGGCGTGGATCCTCTACACTCCGGCGTTCGACCTCGACTCGGAGCCGGAACCAACGTCGATCACCGACGGCGGCCCGGCGATCGCAGCGGAGGCGGCCGACGCCGTTCCGTCCCGCTTTGCAGGGTTCGTCCCGTCGTTCTCGCTGATGGTCTTCGGGGAGTTCGGCGACAAGACGCAGTTGATCACGATCGGGCTGGCGGTTCAGTACGGTGCCCACCCCGCGATCTGGTTCGGTGAGATGCTCGCGATCATCCCCGTCAGTCTCCTCACTGCGCTGTTTTTCTCTCGCGTGTCTCAGTACATCAATATGCGCTGGGTCAGATACGCCTCCGCGACGCTCTTTGTGCTCTTCGCGATGGACGTCACCTCGAAGTACGTCTTCGGAACCAACCTCCTCCCATTCTGAACGCTGCGTCCGATACGATCCCGCTGCGTCCGATCGCACGCGACTGCCGTGCAGACCTCCACCCGAAGGCGTCGCTACCTCTTGAGTAGCACCGCGGCGAGGACCGCGCCACTGACGAGGAACGCGCCACTGACGATGGCGCCCATCGCGATGGATCCGAAGCCGGTGCCGGTCGTTCCGGTCGCGGCCGGCGTCTGCGTCGCGGGCGAGGCGTCCGCGGTGTCTGCTACCGTCGTCGCCCGCGTGTCGGCAGCCTGAACGACGAGACTTCCCACGTCGGCGGGCTGGGAGGTCCGTTCACCGCCGGCGTACAGGGATACGTCGTACGTCGCCGGGTTGAGCATCGAATCGAGCGACGTCTCCGAGCGCACCTGCACGCTGTCGCCGCCGGAGGTGCTGAGCGTCTCGCCGCCGCGTCCGGCGAGCGAGGTGTCGACGTAGAGGACGGCCTGTCCGTCACCGTCTTCGTCGCGGACGAGCGCTTCGAGTTCGTAGTTGGATTTGGTCTCGTTCCCGAGCACCACGACCGCTTCGTCGCGCTCGTCGAAGGTGAGCGGGATCGCCGCCACGCCGCCAGCGTCGACGACGAAGATGTTCTCGCCGAACGCGACCGGAGCTGTCGCTTGAGCCGTCTCTGTCGGCGTCGGCGTCTGCTCGGGAATCGGTGTCGGCGTTCCGCTCGGCGGGGTCTCGGCGCAGTCACCCTCGCAGGCGACGATTTCCCCGTCGACACCGGTCTCGGCGGAGCCGTCTTCGAACGCGGCACGCAGCGTGAACGTGTCGCCGGCATCACTCTCTGCGAAGTCGAACGCGACCGCCCACGTGCCGTTCTCCGTCACGACGCCGGTCCCGACTTTGAGGAACTGCGGCGAGGTGTTCCCCGACGAGCGGACGCGGACGACCACCTCGGTCCCCACTGGCGCATCTGCCGTTCCGCGCACGACCTGTGACGTTCCGTTCGCGACGGTCAAGCGGTCGCCGTCGTGTTCGATGGTGATTCCCGAGTCTGCGGTGGCTGACGCCGTCGCGGTCGACTCCGCGGTGGCCGTCGAGGCGAGGACCGCGGGTCCGAGTGCCGCTGTCAGAACGACGAGCGCGAGCAGTATCGGCCGGGAGCTACGCATCCGTTACCTCCGCTGGTCGGACTATCTCGCCGCTCGACGGCTCGATCGACTGCACTGCAACGTCCGTTCGAACTGGTCTGGAGGGCATACGGGTCCACTGACGAGTGCATCCGATTAAGAATGTCCGATAGCTTCGAGAGCGGTTTACGCCACTTGTGATTCCGGGAGATTCAAACGTCAGCGGACTGGAGTATCGACGTCGTGACGAGTGACCGACGGGACGGATCGGGGTTTCGCGTCAGCCGCCGCCGCGCGCTGACGGTCGGCGGTGCGGCGGCATTAAGCGTGTTGAGCGCGCGCGGACTGTCCGTCGCCACAAGCTCTTCGAACCGTTCGGATGGCCGCCCAGAGCGCGATGCGCCCGCGGACGACGCCGACCCGATCCGCCGCGTTCACGACGCTGGCGTCACCGGTTCGGGGGTTCGCGTCGCCGTCCTCGATCCGACGGGCTTCGACCCCACGCACGCGGCGCTCGCGGACGCGGTCACAGACATCAGACAGTTCGGCGCCGAACGCGCCGTCGTCGATCGGACGACACACGGCACTGCCGCGGCGGCGTCGGTTGCTCGCCTCGCGCCCGACGCGCGCCTCCTCCTCGCCTCGTTCCGCACGCCCGAGGAGTTCGTCACGGCCATCGACTGGTGCCGCACGGGCGATGTCGATGTCGTACTCGCGCCGGTTGCGGCCCACGGAACCGTGGCGTCGCCACAATCGGACGTGTACCGTGCGACGCGACGGGCGATCGATTCGGGAACCGTCGTCGTAGCTCCGACTGGAAACGCCGCGCTCGGACACTGGCGCGGGCCGTACGCCGCACTGGCCGGCGACGGCCCGGACAGCCGCCGGCGACTTCGAATCACGGCGTTGTCGGCCGCCGATTCTCTTTCGGGCCGTTTCCTCGCGTGGCTCGTCACCGACCCTTCGCTGGACGTCGATCTGACGCTCGCACTCTTGCGCGCTGTCGACGGCGGCGAGCGCTGGAACCTCGTCGCCGTCTCCCAGCCCGTCGCGTCGCGGTCGGGACAGCGACTCGTCGCCGACCTCTCGGACGCCGAGTACGCGCTCGTCGTCCGGCCGGCTGGCCGGACGTCCTCGTTTTCGCCGTCTGCAGCGGGGGACTCGGCGGCCGGAACCGGCCGCGTCGAAGTGACGACGCCAACGCACGCGCTCTCCCCCGCGCGACCGCTCGGGAGCATCGCCGCCCCAGCGAGCGTCTCTGGCGTCGTTGGCGTCGGCGTCACTGAGGTCGATCGCGACGCAGCGCCTCCGGGGCACGCGACCGCGACTGCCTCGGACGCCGCGCTTCCCGACCCCGTTTCGCCGCACAGCGGCCGCGGACCGACGCCCCAGGGCGGTGTCGGCGTCGACGTGGTCGCGCCGCCGCGCCCGTGGGTCGCCGACGGTCGTCCGGGAACGTCGGCAGCGGCGGCACGTACCGCCGGCGTGGCGGCGCTGCTTCGCGGTATCGACCCGGCGCTCTCGCCCCGCGACGTCACCGAGGTGCTGCGTCGCTCGGCCGGTGACCTCGGTCGCTCGGGTCGGGACCTCTCCAGCGGCTGGGGGCGACTCGACGTCGTCGCCGCCGTCCAGCGGGTACGCGCTCGCTAACAGCGTGGCCCGCGCCGCTGGCCCTTGGTTTTCTACGACTCAAAGAGCCGCTTAAGTTACGCGGACATTGATGCACCCGGTCGCCGTACGTCTACTCAAGGATGTCCTCCCCGATCGCGCGACTGGGCGACCGGACTCGTTCGCCCGACGCCACGCCGGCTGTCGTCGACGTCGCCGACGAGGACGCCGGCGAACTCGTCGACGCACTGAGCTCGGAGACGGCGCGCGAACTGTTCAGCGCGCTCCACGACGACCCCGCGCCACCGTCCGAACTGGCCCGCGACCTCGACACCTCCGTGCAGAACGTTCACTATCACCTCTCGAAGCTCCAGTCTGCGGGCGTCGTTGAATCCGTCGGGACGCGCCTCTCGGAGAAGGGCAACGAGATGACCGTCTACGGACCCGCGGCCGACCCGATCGTCTTCGTCGGGGGCTCCTCTCCCGCACAGCGCGGCACGCTCAGACGCTCGCTCGCGGACTGGGCGACGGGAATCTCGGTTCTCGCGTTGACGAGCCTCGCCGTACAGATCGCCGCCGAACGCTTCCTCGGCGGCCCCGCCTCGTCGCTCTTCGAGCCAGCCAGCCTCGGTGTCGCCGACGGGAACGTATTTCTCCGTGGCGCCCTCCTCCTCGCCGAACCGGGGCTGCTCTTTTTCCTCGGTGGTCTCGCCGTCTTCGTCGCTGTCGCGCTCATCCGGGCCTGAGCGAAGACGAGCGCGTCTGCCTGCCCCTGGCGATCGACGAACGCTCACAACGCAAGCGGTATCGTGCGGGGATCCTGTAGGGTGTGTGTGACCGACGCCGAGCGAGACTCAACACCGCCGGACGGCGACGATAGCGCCGCCGGGACGCTGCCTCCCGACGGCGCCGACGCCGCCGCCGACGCTGACGATCCCGGCGAGGACGTCGAAACGCCGAAGAACCGCGGCCGCATCGTCGGCACGCTCTTTCTCGTCGTCTTCATCGACCTGCTGGGGTTCGGGATCCTCATCCCGGTCATTCCGCTGTACGCCCAAGCGTTCGGCGCGAACGAGTTCGTCGGCAGCCTCCTCATCGCGACGTACTCGCTGTTTCAGTTCGTCGGCGCGCCGATCCTGGGTCGACTCTCCGACGAGCGCGGGCGGCGGCCCGTCCTCCTCCTTTCGCTCTTTGGAAGCGTGCTCGCGTGGACGCTGTTCGGGTTCGCCGGCGAACTCGGGCCGCTGCTCGGCGCGACGAATGGGCTCGTCGTGCTGTTCGCTGCGCGGGCGCTCGCCGGCGCGATGGGCGGCAACATCGCCACGGCGAACGCCTACATCGCCGACGTGACGCCGCCCGAGGAGCGAGCGAAGGGACTGGGCATTCTCGGCGCGGCGTTCGGGCTTGGCTTCGTCTTCGGACCGGCGATCGCGGGCATCGTGTCGAGTCCCGTCGCGCTCGAAATCCTGCGCGGCGTGCTCCCGAGCGTGATCCCCGTCTCGGAGTTCACGATCCCGTCGCTCACTGCGGCGGTTCTCACAGGTCTCAATCTCGTGCTCGCGTTCGTCGTGCTCCCGGAACCCCCGCGGAGCGAGCCGCGGACGACGGCCCCGAGCGAGTCGCGCCTCAAGCAACTGTACGAGGCCATCTCTTCGCCCGACCTCGGCCCGCTGGTGCTCTCGTTCTTCCTCGCGTCGTTCGCCTTCTCGGCCTTCGAGAGCCAGTTCATCTTTCTGACGAACGACCGTCTCGGCTACGGGACGGCGGCGAACGCCGTCCTCCTCACGTACATCGGCGTCCTGATCGCCATCATCCAGGGCGGACTCGTCGGTCCGCTGACCGACCGCTTCGGCGAATATCGGCTCGCGGTAGGAGGGGCCGCAATCCAGGCTGCGACGCTCGCGCTCGTCCCCTTTTCGACGTCGTGGACGTTCGCTCCGTCGATCGGCCCGGTCGAACCGGGTGCCGTCGCGCTCGCCATTGTCGCGACGCCGCTGGCGTTCGGAAACGCGCTGACGAACGTCTCGCTCAACGCCCTGGTCTCGTTGAACGCGGGCGCGGACGAACAGGGGGGCGCGTTCGGACTCACGCAGTCCGCTGGCAGCCTCGCCCGGACGTTCGGACCGGCTGCGGCCGGACTCCTGTACGTCGTCGTGGCCTACTGGGCGCCGTTCGTCATCGCCGGCGTCCTCTTTCTACCGGTACTTCTGGTGCTCGGCGGCGTCGCCCGCGAAAAAATCCAATCGACTGCCGACACGTAGTGTCCGCCTGCTCGTCTCGCACCGTCCCGGTAGCGTCCGCCGTCCCGGATGGTCACTCCGCGCGTGCGTCGTCAATCGCCTCGCGGAACGCCGCAGCGCGATCGGTGATCGCCTCGTAGTCGCCCGCCGCGACGGCGTCTGAATCGACGAGGGAACTGCCGACCCCGACGCCGTCGGCGCCGGCCTCGATGAAGTCCGCGACGTTGTCGAGCGAGACGCCGCCGGTCGGCAACAGCGGCAGGTGTATGAGTGGCCCCTTGAGACTGCTGACGTGGCCGGGCCCGAGCGTCGACGCGGGGAAGACCTTCAGCAGGTCAGCGCCCGCTTCGTAGGCGTCGACGGCTTCCGTCGGCGTCATCACGCCGGGCGCGACGACGGCGCCGTACCGATTGCAGGTCGCGACGACCTCGGGATCGAAACTGGGCGTGACGACGAACTCCGCCCCTGCCCGAAGCGCCGCGCCCGCCGTCTCGGCGTCGAGGACGGTCCCCGCCCCGACGAGTACCTCGGACCGGTCGAAAGCGTCGCTCACGCGGCTGATCGTCTCTAGCGCGCCGTCGGTGTCGGCGGTCACTTCCACCACGTCGACGCCGCCGGCGACGAGTGCGTCGACCACGTCGACCGTCTTCGCCGCCGGCACGCCACGGAGAATGCCCACGATTCCGGTGTCGAGCAGGCGCGCGAGGTCAGTATGTCGGTGTCGGCTCATACGCCTCCCTGTCGAGTGACGGTGATAAATCGACCGACGAACGGCGCGTTCAGTTAGCTCTCTGTTCGCCATTAGTGAACAGAGATTGGAATCTAATCTCTGTTCAGTATTACTGAATATCTTAGTCAGCGAGATCGAGCTCGACCCGTTTGGCCGCGCTGAGGACGAGTCCGGGCAGGTCCTCTTCGAGGCGCTTGCCAGAGAGCCGCTCGGCGGGGCCGAGGACTGCCACTGCGCCGGCGAGTGCGTCACCACGTTCCCCCTGTCGAATCGGTGCGGCGACAGAGCGCATATCCTCCCAGACCTCGCCGCGGTCGAACGCGAGCCCGCGGTCGGCGATCGACCGCAGTTCGTCGCGCAAGTCTGACGACGACTGGACCGTCCGGTCGGTCAGTCTGTCGAGCCCGTGCGTCTCCACGTACGCCTCGACCTCGTCCCGCGATCGGTACGCGAGGATCAGCTTTCCGGCGGCGGTCGCGTGCAGCGGGAGTCGGCTCCCCAATCTGATCCGACGATCGTTGCGTTCGGCGTCTTCGACGGCCGCGTGGACGGCCTCTCCGTGTTCGGGGACCACGAGTGCCGTCGACTCGCCGGTGGATTCGGCGAGTCCGTTCACTTCCGGATACGCCGTCTGGTACAGTGTCATCCCATCTCGGACACCGATCCCGAGGTCCAGAAATCGCAATCCGAGCCGGTACCGACCGTTCGATGAAAGCACGACACCTAGCCGTTCCAGCGTGACGAGGTGGTTGTGCACCGACGCTTTCGAGATCGACAATTCTTCTGCGAGTTCCGTTACCCCGGCCTCCCGCCCGCCGGCGAGTGCGCTCACGATCCGAGCTGTGGTGTGCGTTGCGCCGACTGGATACTCGGTCACGAATCCGTCTCAGTTCCGGAACTACTTAAATACTGTTCAGCGATGGAGAACAAAACGGGCGAATTTATGATAGATTGTGAAGGTTACTCGGGCGGCAGAATTTGCGATATCGACCGGGTAGAGCGCCTCAAACTACCGTAATTCCGCTTCGGTGCCTTCCGATACCGTTCACTATCACCAAACAAGTTTGTTATGAATACATACTTCCACCTATGTAAAAACAGCTTTAGAAGCCTCCTAACGTGGTTTCACAGATCAATATACCCAAGATTTAAGTATATAATTTCCCATGTGTGATGTGAGACTCAGTATGACAAATGATGACAGAAAATCGGTCGGTCGTCGTAACGTCCTCAAGGGTGCTGGCCTCGCGGGTCTCGCGGGTCTGGCGGGCTGCGTCGGCACGGGCGATCCGTCGTCCGACTCGACGGCGACGCAGGCGAGCGGCGGCAGCACGGACGCGGGCGGGTCGACGACGACGACGGCCGCTCAGGCGGCGATGGCGCAGTCGGCCGAGGTGTGGGGCTGGGACGTCGCGGCGAAGGCCCTGAACCTCCTCGACGAACCCTACGAGGAAGCCAACGGTGGCGACGTCTCGATCAACCAGATCGGCCGCTCCGACCTGAAAGACAAGTTCAAATCGACCCTGCTTTCGGGCTCCGGCGCACCGGCGGCCTCGATGATGGAGAGCGTCGACGCCGCCTCGTGGGTCGACACGGGCGGCCTGCGCGACATCTCCGGTTGGCTCGACGAGGCGGGTATCAAGGGCGATTTCGTCTCCGGGAAGTGGGGTCCGCTTGAGAAGGACGGCGGCACCTACGCGCTCCCGTGGGACATCGGCCCGGTCGGGACGTTCTACCGCCGCGACGTGATGGACGAGTACGGCATCGACGTCGAGAGCGTCGAGACGTGGGACCAGTACATCGAGGAGGGCAAGAAACTCCCCGAGGATCAGTACCTGCTCAACCTCCCGTCGAACGACTACGACGGCCTCTGGCGGATGATGTTCCGGCAGATCGGCGGCCAGCCGTTCACGCAGAACGGCGCGGTCAACATCGCCTCCGACAAGAGCCTGCAGGTGGCCCGCATCCTCAAGCGCATCCGCGACTCGGGCGTCGCAAACGACCTCGCCTCGTGGTCGTCGTCGTGGTTCACGGCGTTCGGCGACGGGACGACTGCGAGCCTGACCGCCGGTGCGTGGATGGAGGGTACGCTGAAGGCCGAACTCGGCGACACGTCCGGAAACTGGGGCGTCTTCAAGCCGCCGGCGGTCGAATCCGGTGGCTCCCGCGCGACCAACTGGGGCGGCTCGAACCTCACGATTCCCGCGCAGGTCTCAGAAGAGAAGGCCAAGCGCGCGTGGGACTATATGGCCTACGCCCTCGGTCGCGAGGAGAGCCAGCTCACGATGTACCGCGAGTACGGCCTCTTCCCGGCACTGGAGACGACCTACGAGTCCGAGGCCTACGACGACCCGCACGCGTTCCTCGATGGACAGCCCGCCGGTCGTATGTTCGCGGAGATCGCGCCGAACATCAAACCCTACCGCTACACGATCGACACGCCCGAAGTCACCAAGGCGATCAACACGCACTTCCGGGATATGATGGCCGGCGACAAGACGCCCAAAGAGGCTGTCGACGCCGCGGCGTCACAGGTGGCCGACCGAACCGGTCGCGACCTCGCCTGAGGACGACCGATGGCCACTCGCGACTCTCTCTCGGGAACGGAGCCGTCGTTCCGCGACCGGGTGCGGTTCGCCCGCCAGTCGGTCGGCGAGCGACTGCCAACGCCGGGTGAGGGGATCGTCGGGTACCTGTTCTTGCTCCCGGCGTTTCTCCTCTTCGGGATCTTCCTCGCGTTCCCGATCGTCTACACGTTCTACCTCTCGTTCTTCCGTTTCGAGGGGGTCGGCAACGACACGCTCCTGTGGATCGACACCGGCTTTTTCAGTTACCGGCTGACGAGCATCGCGGACCTTCGATTCATCGGTCTGGAGAACTACATCGCGATGTTCTCGGACACGCTGTTCCACCAGGCGCTTTTCAATACGACGTTCATCCTCGTCGTCCAGGTCCCGCTGATGGTGGCGCTCGCGCTGCTGTTCGCCGTCGCGCTCGACGCCTCGTTCGTCCGACTCCGCGGCGTCTTCCGGACCGTGCTCGCGCTGCCGGTCTCGGCCAACCTCGTCGCGTACTCGACGGTGTTCCTCCTGATGATGCAGGATGCGGGACTCATCAACTACGTCCTGACGTCGATCGGCCTCCCGGCGATCCCGTGGCTGACCAGTTCGTTCTGGTCGCGAATGACGATCGTCGGCGCGGTCACGTGGCGCTGGACCGGCTACAATATGATCATCCTGCTCGCGGGGCTCCAGAACATCCCCCAGCAGCTCTACGAGGCCGCCGAGATCGACGGTGCGACTCGGATCCAGAAGTTCCGGTACGTCACCGTTCCGCAACTGCGCCCCGTCCTGCTTTTCGTCTTCGTGACGTCGACGATCGGGACGTTCAAACTGTTCAGCGAACCGGTCATCATCAACGGCGGCGGCGCGCCGCTGGACTCGACGATCACCATCGTCCAGTACATCTACCAGACGGCGTTCATCGACTTCCGCCTCGGGTACGCCAGCGCGCTCACGTACGTCCTCATCGGCGTGGTGAGCGTCCTCTCGGCGATCCAGCTCAACGTCGGAGGTGAGAGCGATGCGTGAAGAGACTCGCCGCGAGGCGGTCTGGCAATTCCTCACGTACGCGTTCATCCTCCTCGGCGCGATCCTGACGCTCGTGCCGCTGTACTGGATCTTCGTCGCGTCGACGCTCAAGGAGTCGCAGTTCCTCTCGTCGACGTCGCCGCGGCTCGCCCCGGGCGATAGCTTCTTCGCGAACTTCCAGTCGCTGCAGGCGCGCGAGAACGTTCAGTTCGTCGGCCACGTCGGCGAGATGACCCACTATATCGACTTGGGACCGTTCTACATCGCCTACGACTTCTGGAACCTCTGGAATATGGGTGCGATCGAGAGCAGTATCTTCGTCGCGGGCGTCTACACGCTGCTGTCGCTCTTGCTCTGTTCGATGGCTGGCTTCGCCTTCGCGAAGTACGAGTTCCGGTTCAAGAAGCCGATCTTCTACGCCATCCTGGCGACGCTGATCCTCCCGATTCAGTTGCTCGTCATCCCGCTGTTCCTGCTGATGAGCCAGCTCGGGCTGACGAACAACTACTGGGCGATCATCCTCCCGTGGGCGGCGAACCCGCTCGGGATCTTCCTGATGCGCCAGAATATGCGCTCGATCCCCGACGCTCTCCTGGAGTCGGCGCGGATGGACGGTGCGACCGAGTTCCAACTGTTCTACAAGATCGCGCTGCCGACGATGAAGTCGTCGCTGGCGGCCCTGTCGATCATTCTCTTCTTGTTCCAGTGGAACCTCTTTCTCTTCCCGCTCGTCATCCTCGATCAGGGCAAGTACACGATCCCGGTCGCGATCAATCAGCTCGTCGGCGCCCAGCGCGTCTACTACGACCAGATTATGGTCGCTGCAACGCTTTCGATCATCCCGATCTTCATACTGTTCCTGTTTCTACAGAAACAGTTCGTCAGCGGGATCCTCGCAGGATCTGTCAAGGAGTAAATTATGTCAGGCATCACATTAGATACGGTACGGAAGGAGTTCGGTTCCGGCGAGGAGGCCGTCCTCGCGGTCGAGGACGTCGATCTAGAGATCGAAGACGGCGAATTCCTCGTCCTCGTGGGGCCGTCCGGCTGTGGGAAGACGACCACACTGCGCTGTATCGCCGGCCTCGAAGACGTCACGAGCGGTCGGATTCTGTTCGGCGACCGCGACGTGACCGAGTTCAGGGCCCGCGAGCGCGACGTGGCGATGGTCTTCCAGAACTACGCGCTCTACCCGCATATGGACGTCCGAGACAACATCGGCTTCGGGCTGAAACTGTCGACCCAGCAGTCGGCGGCCGAGATCGACCAACAGGTCGAAGACGTCGCCGCGATGCTCGGTATCTCTGACCTGCTGGACGACAAGCCGAAGGAACTCTCCGGCGGCCAGCAGCAGCGAGTCGCGCTCGGTCGCGCGATCGTTCGCGACCCGGCGGCGTTCCTGATGGACGAACCGCTCTCGAACCTGGACGCGAAGCTCCGCTCACAGATGCGGACGGAACTGCAGACGCTACAGCACGATCTCGACGTGACGACGGTGTACGTGACGCACGATCAGACCGAAGCGATGGCGATGGGCGATCGGATCGCCGTGATGAACGACGGCCGACTCCAGCAGGTCGGGACCGCCGAAGAGGTCTATCGGTCCCCGGTCAACGAGTTCGTCGCGGACTTCATCGGCTCGCCGAGCATCAACGTCTTCGACGCCACCGTCGACGGCTCGCGCCTCGACGGCCCGGGCGGGTTCACCTACCACCTCTCGGACGCCTCGCCAGTCGAGGGCCTCGACACGGTCCGCGTCGGCATCCGTCCCGAGGACATCACGCTCGTCGACGACGGCATTCCGATGGTCGCGAACGTTCTGGAACCGATGGGCAACGAGAACTTCCTCTACACCACGCTCGGCGATCACGATATCACGGCTCGTATCGACCCCACGAAGCGGCCGCAACCCGACGAGACAGTCGAGTTCGCGTTCGAGGAGTCGGCGCTGTATCTGTTCGATCCCGACACCGGCGATGCGTTAAAGACGAAAGACGACGGCGAAATTCCCGACCGGGGAGCCGACACGAACGCCCGGTCGAGTGAGACCGACGAGGCGCTAGAGGAGGCGGTCGAATGACCCGCATCGTCGACTACGACCTCTATCAGGTTCCGCCGCGGTGGCTCTTTCTCCGTCTGGAGACCAGCGACGGCCGCGTCGGCTGGGGCGAACCCGTCGTCGAAGGCCGCGCGCGAACGGTCGAGACGGCCGTCGAGGAACTTCTCGACACCTACCTCCTCGGTGAGGACCCCGCGCCGATCGAGGACCACTGGCAGACGATGTACCGCGGCGGCTTCTACCGCGGCGGCCCGGTTCTGATGTCCGCTATCGCGGGCATCGACCAGGCGCTGTGGGACCTCAAGGGCAAGGAGTTCGGCGCGCCCGTCTACGACTTGCTCGGCGGTCGCGCACGGAACCGCGTGCGCGTCTACCAATGGGTCGGCGGCGACCGGCCCGAAGGCGTCGCCCAGGCCGCCCAGGAGAAGGTCGACGAGGGGTTCAGCGCGCTCAAGATGAACGCGACGGCGGAACTCCGCCGGATCGACACCCCCGGCGCGATCGACGCCGCACGCGAACGGATCGCCACCGTCCGCGAGACCGTCGGCCCCGAGGTCGACATCGGCGTCGACTTCCACGGTCGCGTCTCGAAGTCGATGGCAAAGCGTCTCGCGAAGGCGCTGGAGCCGTACGATCCGATGTTCATCGAGGAACCGGTACTCCCCGAACACAACGACTGCCTCCCGGAACTCGCCGAGCACACGACGACGCCCATCGCGACGGGCGAGCGGATGTACTCGCGCTGGGATTTCAAGGAGGTCTTCGAGGACGGCGCAGTCGACGTGATTCAGCCGGATCTCTCACACGCCGGCGGCATCACCGAGGTGAAGAAGATCGTCGGGATGGCCGAGGCCTACGACGTGGCGATGGCCCCGCACTGTCCGCTGGGGCCGATCGCGCTCGCGGCCTGCGTGCAGGTCGACGCCTGCTCGCCGAACGTGCTCATCCAAGAGCAGAGCCTCGACATCCACTACAACGAGCAGAGCGACGTCCTCGATTACCTCGCGGACCCCTCGGTGTTCGAGTACCGCGACGGCTACGTCGAACTGCCGACCGATCCCGGCCTCGGGATCGAGATCGACGAGCGGCGCGTCCGCGACCTCGCCGACGAGGTCGACTGGCACAACCCCGTCTGGCGACACGAAGACGGCAGCGTCGCGGAGTGGTGACCGTGGGAATGGAGCGATTCACCGACCGCGTCGCCGTCGTCACCGGTTCGACCCGCGGCATCGGCGCGGGCGTCGCGAAACGACTCGCCAGCGAGGGCGCGAAGGTCGTCGTCACGGGCCGCACCAGAGAAGCCGGCGAGGCGACCGTCGCCGAAATCGAGGCCGACGGCGGCGAGGCGGCGTTCGTCCGGGCCGATATGCGCGACCCCGACGACATCGCCGCGCTGTTCGACGCGGCAGTCGACACCTACGGCGGCCTCGACGTGCTCGTGAACAACGCCGGCGTCGAGACGAACACCGGCGTCACGGAGGCGACGCGCGAGGACTGGGAGTTCGTCGTCGAGACGGACTTCCGCTCGTTCTGGCTCTGTGCCAAGGAGGCTGCCGCGCGGATGGACGAGGGGGCGATCGTCAACACCTCCTCGAATCACGCGTTCCTGACGATGCCCGGGATGTTCCCGTACAACGCCGTGAAAGCGGGCATCAACGGAATGACGCGCGCGATGGCGCTCGATCTCGGCCCGCACATCCGGGTCAACACCGTCAACCCCGGCTGGGTCGCCATCGAGCGGACGCTCGCGGAGATGGACGACGCCGACCGCCGCGAGATCGAGTCGATCCACCCCGTCGGCCGAATCGGCACGCCCGCGGACGTCGCCGCCGCGGTAGCGTTCCTCGCGAGCGAGGAGGCCGGCTTCGTCACGGGCGCGAACCTCCTCGTCGACGGCGGTCGCACGGCCGTGATGCAGGACAATACGTTACCTGATTACCGCGCTCGCCGGGAGGGACAGGAGTGACGCGGGTCGACCTCGGACACACCGCGGTCGCGTACGATCCCGACGCCGACCGGCTCACGGTCGAAGTCGGTGCCGATGCCCCGGATGCGGACGTAGCTCCGAAAACGCTCTTTTCGGGGTCCCTCGGGCTTCGACTCGTCGCCGACGAGGACGACTACAGCGACGGGGATGGACTGGCCGTCGACGTGTCGGTCGAAGCCGCGGACCGCGACCGCGGTGACCACGGCGCTGGTGACGTCGACCGCGACGCCGTCGACCTGACCGTCGCGGTCGAGAACCGCACGACAGAGCCCGTTCGCCTCGACGCGATCGAGGTGCTCGACGGGACCGTTCCGTTCGGGCCTACCGACCGCGTTTTCGTCCACGGCTACCAGTCGTGGTCGCCGACGGCGACGCTCCGTCTCGACGAGCGCTTTCCGGAAGAGACTCCAAAGAGCCGCCCGCAGATGGTCGACCTCGCCGCGCCGGACGACGCGCTGACGAGCCACGCTGTCACGGCGCTGACCGGCGATTCGGGGACGCTCACGCTCGGCTTCCTCGATCACGACGCGTCGCTGACGCGGTTCGACCTTCGCACCGACCGCGACGCGGATCAGACTGCGCTCACTGCGCTCTGCCCGCTCGACGGGGTCGCGATCGGCCCAGGCGAGCGACGCGAGAGCGCGACGCTCCGGATCGACGCGGGCCAGCCGCTCTCGGCGGGGCTCGAATCGCTCGCGGCCGACGTCGGTGAGCGGATGGACGCGCGCGTTCCCGAGACGGCACCAACCGGCTGGTGCTCGTGGTATCACTACTTCACCGACGTGACCGCAGGCGACGTCCGAACGAACGTCGCGGACCTCGACGAGTGGGACGTCGATCTCGACGTCGTCCAGCTCGACGACGGCTACGAGACCGCTTTCGGTGACTGGCGGACGCTCGCCGACGGCTTCGAGTCGATGCGCGACCTGCGCGACGACGTCGCGGCCGCGGGCTACGACCCCGGACTGTGGCTCGCCCCGTTCTACGTCCAAGCGGACTCGCAACTGGCGCGCGAACACCCCGAGTGGCTGCTGACCGACGGGGGCGACCCCGTCGACGCCGGCGCGCGCCACGGCCCGATGTACGCGCTGGATACGACGCATCCCGAGGTGACCGTCTGGCTCCGCGAGACCTTCACGACCGTCGTCGAGGAGTGGGGCTTCGAATATCTGAAACTCGACTTCCTCTACGCTGCGGCCCTCCCCGGTGACAGACACCGCGACGTGACGCGAGCCGAAGCGTATCGCCACGGTCTGGAGACGATCCGCGACGCCGTCGGCGACGCCTTCATCCTCGGCTGCGGTGCCCCGGGCTTCCCCAGCGTCGGCCTCGTCGACGCGATGCGGATCGGGCCGGACACCGCGCCCTACTGGCGGCGCGAGGGCGACAGCGCGAGCCAACCCGCCCACGAGAACGCCGTCCGCAACGTCCTCAATCGGCAGTTCTGTCACCGCCGGCTGTGGGTGAACGACCCGGACTGCCAGCTGGTGCGCGAGACGACGGAGCTCACCGTCCCCGAACAGGAATCGTTCGCCGCGCTCGTCGCGCTCACGGGCGGCTCGAACTTCCTCAGCGACGCCGTCGCGGAGATCGACGACGCCGGGCGAGGGCTGTTCGAGCGCACCCTCCCGCCGGTCGAAGACGGCCGCGTCCGCGGCGTCGGCGACCGCGAGTTCCCCGACCGCGTCGTCTGCGAGCGCCCTGTCGACGGGGCGGTCGCCGTCGCGGCGTTCAACTGGAGCGACGAGCCGCGCCGGGTTCGCGTCGATCCGTCCGCGTACGTGGGCTCCGGTGACTCACAGGATTCGGACCGATCGGCGTTCGCCTGGCCAGCGCTCGGACCGACCGACCCGCCGAACGGGATCGCCCGTGGGCCAGTCGAGCGCGAAGTCGCCCCGCACGGCTGCCTGCTCGTCCACTGTGCGGCTGCGCCTGCTGCGTCCCGCCCCACACCCGTCGGCGCCGATCACCTCGCGAACGGCGCGTCGCAGGTGGCTGACGTCACTTGGACTGACGACACGCTGTCGGTTCGGCTCGACGCCGACGCACCGATGGAGTTGGCCGTTGCTGTGTCGGAGTCGTGGCGACTGCGTGATTCTACCCGGAGTGACTCCCATAGTGAACGCACCAGCGCCGGTGACGGCGCCGACGCCGTCACGCTCACCGCCGCACCGGGCACGAACGAGTTCGAATTCGAGAGACGAGAATGACTGACGACACAGACGGAGATTTCCAGGAGCACAGCGACGAGGCCGCCCACCCGACACCCGCACTTACCGCCTCAGACGCGTCGGCGACGGCGACGCCCCGCATCGGCGTCTGTTACTTCCCGGAGCACTGGCCGCGCGAGCGCTGGGAGACGGACGTCGAACAGATGGCCGAGGCCGGCATCGAAGTCGTGCGGATGGCCGAGTTCTCGTGGGGCCGACTCGAACCGGAACGTGGGGAGTTCGACTTCGAGTGGCTCGACACCGCCGTCTCGCTGCTCGGCGACGCCGGCATCGACGTCGTCCTCTGTACGCCGACGGCGACGCCGCCGAAGTGGCTGATCGACGAGTACCCCGAGATCCTGCAGGCAGAGCCCGACGGGACGACCCGTGAGTTCGGCAGTCGCCGTCACTACTGCTTCAACTCGCCGGTATATCGAGAGGAGAGCAAACGGGTCGCTCGGCGGATGGCCGCACACTATGCCGACGTCGACGCGGTGGTCGGCTGGCAGACCGACAACGAGTACGGCTGTCACCACACGGTCCGCTGTTACTGCGACGACTGCGCCGCGGCGTTCCGCGAGTGGTGTCGCGACCGCTACGAGAACGTCGACGACCTCAACGAGACGTGGGGCACGACGTTCTGGAGCCAACAGTACGGCTCCTTCGCGGAACTCCACCCGCCGCGACACACCGCGGCCGAGCATCACCCCTCGCGACTGCTCGACTACGCGCGCTTCGCCAACGCGAGCGTCGTCGACTACAACGAGATGCAGGCGGAGATCCTCCGCGAGGCGAACGACGAGTGGTTCGTGACGCACAACTTTATGGGTCACTTCGACACGCTCGACGCCTTCAGCGTCTCTGAATCGCTGGACTTCGCCACCTGGGACTCGTATCCGACCGGCTTCGCACAGGACCGAAATACCGAGTCAGTCACCGAGGATCGCCTCCGAGCAGGCGACCCTGATCAGGTGAGCCTCAACCACGATCTCTACCGCGGCCCGGCCGGCTTCTGGGTGATGGAACAACAGCCGGGCGACGTCAACTGGCCGCCGCACTGCCCGCAACCCGGCGAGGGCGCGATGCGCCTGTGGGCCCACCAGGCGGTCGCCCACGGGGCAAACGTCGTCTCGTACTTCCGGTGGCGTCGCTGTCGACAGGGCCAAGAGCAGTACCACGCCGGCCTGCGGAAACACGACGGCTCGCCAGACCGCGGCTACGAGGACGCCGCCCGCGCGGCCACGGAGTTCGAGTCGCTCGGCGAACTCGACGGCGTCGACGCACCCGTCGCACTCACCTTCTCCTACGACGACCTGTGGGCGCTCGCCGAGCAATCCCACTCACCCGACTTCGACTACTGGGGCCTCGTCGGCGCGTTCTACCGCGCACTTCGATCGCGAGGCGTACAGGTGGATGTCGTCGAACCCACGGCCGACCTCGACGGCTACGAGGCCGTCGTCGCGCCGACGCTTCACCTCGCGGACGAGTCACTGGCGACCCGGCTCGAATCGTACGTCGACGACGGCGGGTACCTGCTTCTGGGGCCGCGCTCGGGGTACAAACTGCCGGGCAACCGGCTCCAGTCCGACCTCGCGCCTGGCCCGCTCGCGTCGCTCGTCGGCGGACACGTCGACCAGCACGAGAGCCTCCCCGAGTCGGTCGAGACCACCCTGACCTATCGTGGCGACGCGTACGACTACCGGACGTGGGCCGAGTGGCTCCGCCCGGAGACCGCGGACGCGGTCGGTGAGTACACCTCTGGAACCGCCGGTGGGCGTCCAGCCGTACTCGACCACGACGTTGGCGACGGCTCGGTCACCTACTGCGGCGTCTGGCCCGAGCCTGAGCTGGCAGACGCGCTCGTCACTGACCTCCTCGACCGCGGCGGCGTCGCCTACAGCGACCGGCTCCCGGAGACCGTCCGCGTCGCCGCACGCGACGGCCACACGTGGGTGCTCAACTTCGGCGGCGACCCCATCGAGGTGGACGCCCCCGACGGCGCCGAATGGCACGTCGGCGACGCGTCGATCCCCGGCTACGGCGTCGGCGTCGTCGACGCTGCAGTGACCGACCTGTCGGTTCAGTAGCGGCCGCGCACGCCCCTCCTCGGGAGCCCGAGCCCTCCGTTTTCAGCGCCGGAGAACGACCACTCGCCTTATGCCTCCGTACCGCTGAGATACGACAATCAGTATGCAGCGACGGACCTACCTTCGCGGCGCGGCCGCCGCCGGCGTGCTCGGCACAGCGGGCTGTCTCGGATTGGGCGATTCGAACCCGGACGTCGCCCTGCCCGAACCGGACCGCGAGTACACGAGCGAGGAACTCCCGTACCCTGCGTGGGGGCAGCGCATCCCGGACGCGACGCTTCCGGATCCGATCGACGGCGGCGAAGTTTCCGTTCGGTCCGTGGGGAAACCCCAACTGCTGACGTTCTTCTACAGCCACTGCAACACGGTCTGTCCGGTGTTGATCCAGTCGATGCGGAACGTCCAGGCGCACTCTCTCGAACAGGAGTACGCCGACGCAGTCGCGTTCTTCCCGGTGACGTTCGATCCGCAGCGTGACGACGCAGAGCGGCTCCGGACCTACGGCGAGGAGATGAACGTCGCGCTCGACGCCGGCAACTGGCACTTCCTCAGGCCCGAGTCGAAAGCACGGGCGAAAGCCGTGGTGCAAGAGCAGTTCGGCGTGAACTTCCAGCGGACACACCCCGATAATATGGATATGTATATGTTCGCGCACTCGGCGATGACCTACCTCGTGAACAGCGACGGCTACGTCGAGCGGGCCTACCGAACCGACTCGCCGGACCCCGAACAGATCATCGACGACCTCGAAACCGTCAGAAACCGATGAACCGCCGACAGCTCCTGACCGCACTCGGCGGGCTCGGGCTCACGGGTGCCAGCGTCGCGGCGCTCCGCGGCGACCTGCCGGGTACGGGCGGCGGCGAGTCCGGGCTCCCGATGCGCCTCGAGACGCTCGACGCCCGCGGGTCAGAGGCTGGCGAGACGGCGATCCCCGTCCCCGAGACGCCGACGGTGATCGACCTGTTCGCGACGTGGTGTGCGCCCTGCAAAGAGCAGATGAACGAACTCTCGACCGTCTACGAGGAGTACGGCGACCGCGTCGCGTTCGTCTCCGTCACCAACGAGCGGATCGGGGGGACGCTGTCGGCCGACGATATCCGGGCGTGGTGGCGGCGACACCACGGCGAGTGGACCGTCGCCCTCGACCCCGACAGTGACCTGATGGCGGCGCTCGGTGCCGGCGGGATCCCGTACCTCGTCGTCACCGACGCCACTGGTACCATTCGCTGGCAGGACGCCGGTCTGACCCGCGCATCGGATCTCCGAACCGAACTCGACGCCGTCCTCTCAGAGACGTGACGTCGGCTGCCTTCTTCGGAACCGTCGCGTTCGCCGCCGGCACGGGCGTGACGACGTTCTTCGCTCCCTGTGCGTTCCCGCTGCTCCCCGGATACGTCGGGTACTACGTCCGCCGGAACGACGATACGCCTGGGCTCGTCTCCGGGCTCGCGGCCGCCGCCGGCGCCATTGTCGCGCTCGGCGTTATCGCGTCGCTCGCGTTCGCCCTCGGCCAGCGTCTCACCTCGTTGTTGCCGCTGTTCGAACCGCTGATCGGCGCGATGCTGGTCGTCTTCGGTCTGTTGGTCCTCTCTGGGTGGACGCCGCCGACGATCCCACTCCCGAAGCGCCCGGAGTCGCTGCTCGGATTCGGCGTGTTCGGCGCGGTCTACGCGGTCGCCGCGGCGGGATGCGTCGTCCCGCTGTTCCTCGGCGTGATCGCGCAGGCGTCGGCGCTCTCACCCGCGCGCGGTCTCGTCGTCCTCGGAGCCTACGCCGGTGGCGTCGCGATTCCGCTCGTGGGTGTAACGCTGCTCACCGACGCCGGCGTGACCGCCTGGCGCGGGGCAGGCCGGTACGCGGGCTATCTGAAGCAGGCCGCCGGGGTACTCCTCGTCCTCGCCGGCCTCGGACAGTTGTACCTCTCTATCGTCGTCCTCGACGTGCTCTGAAGCTGGCGGTCGCGCCACGTCTTACTCGGGTCTCACACGCTGTGACGTCTTGCGTTGGAACTCACAACCGCTGTGCGAGCGCATCGAGCGCGTCGCTGCCGCCACTCTGCAGCGGCGTGCCGTGTCCCATACACGCGACCTCGAACGGCGGTGCGTCCGCTGCGAGCCGTCGGATGCTCTCGCGGACCTGGGCCGTGTCGTAACTCATCGCCCAGCCGGACGCTTCGAGTGCGCCGTCTGATTCCGCGACCAGGTCGCCGAGCAACCCCACGTCGAGTTCGGTGCTCACGTACGCCACGTGTCCCGGCGTGTGGCCGGGCGTGTGGTAGGCGGTGAACGTGCCGACCTCCTCGCCGTCCTCGACAGACGCGACGTCGAGTGACGGATGGGTCGTGAAGACGCTGGCGAGTCGCTGGAACGCGCCCTTGTGGTTCGTGACGGGCGGCGACCGCCGGTTCGTCAGAATATCTGCGTCGAACGGTCCCGCGTGCACAGTCGCGTCCAACTCCGGCGTCAACGCGGCGAGCGCCCCGATGTGGTCGAGGTCGTAGTGGGTGAGTAGCACTCGTTCGATCTCGCTCACCTCGACGCCGGCCGAATCGAGTCCGTTCCGGATCGCGGCCTCGTCCAAGGGTGTCCCCGCGTCCACCAGCGTGGGCACGTCGTCGAAGACGAGATATGCGTTGACGCCGCGCAACGCGAACTGCCACACGTCGTCGGTCAACTGCGTCGCCATACTCGGTGTAGGCCCCCTGCGGGTTTGAACGCTGGTGTAACACGTGCCGAACGCGGTTGCACGTATCGCTCGTCCCGGCACGAAACTTCTCGGGTGGTGTCGCCGACACCGAAACGCTTCAAGCGCCACATCTTCGATGTACTATACCGAATGACGAACACCGCCTCACCCGCACCTCTTCCGGACGCGACCCGACTCGGCCGGTCTGCACTTCGCGCCGCCGACCTCGACGAGATGATCGAGTTCTACCGGACAGTCGTCGGCCTTTCCGTCCAGTCCCGCGACGAGACGCGCGCAACCCTCGGCGTCGACGACACGCCGCTTTTGGTGCTGAGTCAGGATGCGGACGCGGTGCCGCGAACTGACCGGCAGGCCGGCCTCTTTCACAACGCGTTCAGAGTCCCATCGCGCACAGCGCTGGGTGCGGCTCTCGAACGGGTCCGCGACCACTGGACGTTGGAGGGCGCGTCGGACCACCTGGTGAGCGAGGCGCTCTATCTCAGCGATCCCGAGGGCAACGGCGTCGAAATCTACTGTGACCGTCCGCGCGAGGAGTGGCCGCGTTCGAACGACGGCACGGTCGAGATGTCCACGTTACCCCTCGACGTCGACGCCGTCGTCTCCCAGTCAGACAGCGCCGCCGACGCGCCCGCCGGAACCGATCTCGGCCACGTACACCTGGAGACGACGTCACTCTCGGCCGCCCGTGAGTTCTACGTCGAGACGCTCGGCCTCGGCGTCCAGATCGACAGCGACGCCGCGCTCTTTCTCGCCGCTGGCGACTACCACCACCACGTCGGGATCAACACGTGGAACGGACGGTCCGAGCCAGCGGGCGGCCGCGGACTGGCGTGGTTCGAGGTGGTGGTTCCGAGTAACGACGCGCTTGCGGCCGTTCGAGAGCGTCTCGTGGATGCGGGCGTCACCGTCACCGACCGCTCTGATGGCGTTGCAGTCGCCGACCCGGATGGGATCGGTATCCGTCTCCGCGTGGAATAGCGATCCGAGCGATGTTCGCCGCCCGGACGATCTTACTCCCCGTCGGGGCGCAATCGCGCGAGCCGCATCGCGTTGCTGGTCACGCCGACGGTCATCCCGGCGTCGCCCGCCAGCACTGCCAGCCAGATCGGGACGTAGCCGAACGGCACGGCGACCGCCAGGAGCGCCTTGATTCCGAGGCTGGCCCAGATGTTCTGTCGAATGACGCCGTTCGCGTTGTTCGCGAGTTCGTAGAGGTACGGCAGTTTCGCGAGGTCGTCGGCCATCAGCGCGATGTCGGCGGTTTCCAGCGCCGTGTCCGTCCCCGCTGCGCCCATCGCGATTCCCACCGTGGCCGTCGCCAGCGCCGGCGCGTCGTTGATGCCGTCGCCGATCATCGCCACGCCGCCGTCGTCGGAGGTGTCGATGAGTTCCCGGACCGAATCCACCTTCTCCTCGGGTAGGAGTTCGGCGCGGTACTCGTCGACGCCGACCTGCTCGGCAATCGCGCGCGCCGTCCGCTCGTTGTCCCCGGTCAGCATTACGGTCCGTGAGACGCCGAGTTCTTTCAGTCGGGCGACGGCGCGCTCGGCTTCGGGTCGGACCTCGTCGGCGACGGCGATTACCCCCTCCAGTTTGTCCGCTGTTCCGACGAGAATGACAGTCTTCCCCTCAGATTGGAGTTCCGGGACTGTGCCGTGGAGGAGGTCGACGCAGTCGTTGCGCTCGCAGATCTCTTGGGCGCTCTGGGTTACGACGCCGCCGTCCGTGGTCGCGTGGACGTGTTCGAGATCGAAGCCGAGTTCCTCGAACAGGCCCGGCTTGCCGGCGACGTGCGGGGTCCCATCGAGCGTCGCGCGGACGCCTTTCCCGGTGAGGCTCTCGAAGTCGTCTACCGTGCGCCCGTCGACGCCAGCCGAGTTGGCTGCGGCGACGATGGCTTCCCCGACCGGATGTTCGCTGCGCTCTTCGAGCCCGCGGGCGCACCGGAGGACCTCCGCTTCGGAGTTCCCGTTCAGTGGGACGATGTCGGTGACCGTCAGTTCGCCGCTCGTGAGCGTCCCGGTCTTGTCGAAGGCGACGACGTCGACCGCGCCCATCGCTTCGAGGTGCGATCCGCCCTTGATGAGCACGCCGTTCTTCGCCGCGCTCGTAATTCCAGACACGACGGAGACGGGCGTCGAGATGACGAACGCACAGGGACACGCGAGTACGAGTAGCGTCAGACCGTAGACGACGGCGGTCGGCCACCCGACGCCGAAGACGAACGGCGTTCCGAGGGTCACGACGACCGCGAACGCGACGACGACCGGCGTGTAGTACGCCGAGAAGCGCTCGACGAACTGCTCGCGCTCGGTCTTCTTCGACTGGGCGTCTTCGACCATCTCGACGATCCGTGAGAGTGTATTGTCGCTCGCCGCCGCCGTGACGCGGATCTCCAGATAGCCGTCCTCGTTGATCGATCCGGCGTACACCTCGTCGCCGACAGTCTTGTCGACCGGCACGCTCTCGCCCGTGATCGGGGCCTGGTTGACGGCGCTTCCGCCGGCCTCGACCGCACCGTCCATCGGGATCTTTTCGCCGGGTCGAACGACGACGACGTCGCCGGGTTCGACGGCCTCGACGGGCACCGTCTCTGTACCGCCCTCTCGCTTCACCGTGGCTTCGTCCGGCGAGAGATCCATCAGCTCTCTGAGGGAGTTGCGGGCGCGATCCATCGAGTACCGCTCCAGCAGTTCGGCGACGCTGAAGAGGAACGCCAGCGTCGCCGCCTCGAAGTACAGCGCCTCGCCGAACGCGAGACTCGCCAGCAGCGCGCCGACGATCGCGACCGACATCAGGAAGTCGATGTCGAGATTCAGATTCCGCGCGGAGTAGTAGCCGTTCCGGAGAATCGCTTGTCCGCCGGTGGCGACGGCGAGGAGAAAGAGCACGTCAGCGAGCAGCAACTCCGTTCCCAGCGCGCTCGCGACTTGCGCGTTCGATCCCGGGAGGAAGAACTCGAAGGCGAGGCCGATCGCCAGGAAGACGCCGCTGACCCACGTTTTCACCGCGCGTGAACTCGTCCAGATCGAGTCCCGGCCGCCCTCCTCGCCGCTCACGCCAGGGCTGTTTCCGCCGGTATCTCCGCTGGGGCTCGCCGCGTCAGTGACCTCGTAGCCGGCACTCTCGACTGCGTCCACGAGGTCGCCCGGCGACACCGTCCGCTCGTCGTAGGCGACGCTCACGCTCCCGGTTGTCGGTCGCGTTTCGTGCGTTTCGATCCCGTCGACGCGGTCGAGCGCGCTTTCGACTTTCCCGGCGCAGGAGGCACAGTCCATCCCCGGAACCGAGAGGCTGACCGTCGCCTCGCTGCGCCCCTCGACGCGGTAGCCCGCCTTCTTGATCCGGTCTTCAATGTCGTCTGCGGTCGTCGCGCCCGTGTCGTAGGTGACGGTGAGGCGTCCGCTCGCGACGCGCGGGTCGATGTCTTCGATCCCGTCCAGTTTCGAGACGCTCTGCTCGACCTTTCCGGCACAGGAGGGGCAGTCCATCTCCGGGACGTCGAACGTCGCGGCCGCGCCGTCGCTGCCCGCGGACGCCCTACCCTCTCGTCCGCCGCCTTCGTCCTGCGAATCCGGGCGACCGGCGTCCCGGCCGCCGCGCGCCGAACCTGTCATTACTAGATCGGTGGGATCCACGTCTTATTAATTCATCTGCTATTTACCCGGGCAAAATTCACAGTAATTATTAAAAAATAAGAGATAGATTAACACTTCTGCACAGGGGCTTCGATATCTCACTTCGGTACTGCATCGACATAGGCGTCTCGGATTCCGTCCGGCGGTCTTCGACAATCCTACCACATCGGCTTTCAGGGCAGCGACGCTACGCTCGTCTATGTCTGATTCACACGACAACGACGGACTGACTCGTCGCCGCGCGCTCGGTGCGGGCGGGGCGGTACTCACACTCGCGCTTGCAGGCTGTAGCGGCACCGGCGACGGCGGGACGACGGAGACCGAGACGGCCACCTCGACGCAGACGGAAACGGAGACGCCAACCGCGGAACCGACAACGACCGAGGCCGGCGAAGCCTCACTCAGCCCGCTCGAAGTCCCCGAGGACGCAAACTGTGCGGTCTGCAATATGATGCCCGCGAAGTTCCCGGACTACAACGCCCAACTCCAGTACGAGTCGTCCGAGCCGAAATTCTTCTGCTCGAACGGCTGTATGGCGTCGTTCGCGGCCGATCCGGGGCACTTCGAGGAGGCGTACGCCGACGCGTCGATCGCTGCGGCGTTCGTCCACGACCACGACACCACCGACTGGATCGACGGTCTCGCGGCCTCCTACGTCTTGGAGATGAACTCCGAGCGGGTCGACGACCCGATGCGGATCAATCCGCTGGCGTTCGACACCGAGGCCGACGCCACGGCGTACGTCGACCAGTACGACGATCTGACGGCTGAGGACGTCGTCGGCTTCGACGCCTTCGACCGCGACCTCGCCGAGCAGTACCGCGCGAGCTTCTTCGAGTAAACTGATGCGTCGGGACGCCGCCCTCGCCGCCGTCGCACTCGTCCTCGTGACCGCGTACGGCGGCGCGTTCGTGGCGGACGCGACTCACGACCCCGACCCCGTGTCGTTCGGCACCACCGCCAGCTCCGGGCTGACGGCGGAGACCGTCCGTGAGACGCAGGCTGCGGGGGCTGTCGTCCCGAAAGCGCAGGTCTCCTACGCCCAGTTCGAAACGGTCGTCGGCTACTACGGCATCGGCTCGCTCGTCGCCGCGCTCGGTCGCGAGGGCCACACACAGCGGTTCGGTCCGCCGCTCGGCGTCTTCGTCAGCGACTTTTCCGGGACGTCGCCGACGGTGAGCGACGGTGGCTATCCGGTCCCCACCGCGGGCCGACCCGGATGGACCGCTGCGGCCGACGCCAACTACGTTGTCGTCCCCGAACGCTCCCCTGCGGGCGGTGAGCCCCGTGAACGTCTCCTCGTGCCGTTCAGCGATCCGGCAGCAGCCGGGGAGTTCGCTAACCGCGTCGGCTCCGATGCGACAGTCTGGTCGTGGGCGACCGTCCGCGAGCGGATCGACGGGCCGTCTCGAACGCGTTCGTGGCCTCAGACTGTCGAATCCAGGGATCAGGCGGCGAATCGGACCGCTACGGAGGTCAGGTCACTCGCAGACCGCCCTGTCTCGCAGGTCGTCGGCGAGGACGCATCCAGCATCCAGCGCGCCGTCGACGCCGCGCCACCGAATACGACCGTCTACGTCCCGCCCGGAACGTATCACGAACGCGTTCGGATCGACCACCCCATAACGCTCCGCGGGGCGGGCGCCGAGACCGTCGTCTCGGCCGGGTCGAACGGAACCGGTGTCACGGTTCTGAGCGACGGCGTCGGCGTCGTCGACCTCGCGATCGAGGACGTCGGGACGGAGACCATCGACGTCGGTAACGGGAGCGAAGCGTGGGACACGCACGTCAAGCAGACGTACGGCCGCGGCGACGCCGGCGTCGCGTTCGTGAACACCTCTGGGGCTCTGGTCGCCGACGTCACGGTGCGGACGCCGTCGAACGGCGTCTTGCTCCGGCAGACGAACGAGACGCTCGTCGAGGACGTCACTGTTCACGGAACCGCGACCGACGGCACGGGCTATATGGGCGTGATGGCGATGGAAGCGACGGCGGCAGTCGTACAGCACTCGACGTTCGGCGGGACGCTCGACGGCGTCTACTCCCATCGGTCGAACGGCCTCGTCGTCCGCGACAGCCGTATGCGGGACGTCCGATTCGGGACGCACCTGATGTTCACCTCCGAGACGCTGCTCGCAGACAACGTCGCCCGCGACACCGACACCGGTCTCGTCGTGATGACCCGCCCCTCGGGGAACGCGCTCGTCGGCAACGACGTCCGCGACTCGGGACGGGGGATCGTCACGGCCGGCAGCGACTCCTACGTCGCGCGGAACCGACTCGCCGACAACGAGGTCGGCCTGGAGATCGGAACGCGGCGCTCGCTGTACGAACACAACGTCCTCCTGCGGAACGGCGTCGGGGCGGACGCGACCTCGATCGTCGCCTCGAACCGCGTCCTCGCCAACGACTTCGTGCACAACGACCGGCCCGCGGACGCAACCGGTGGCGCGACGCGCGTCTGGTCGAGCGCCGCGGGCGGGAACTACTGGGCGCGAGCGGCGGGCGGCCCGGTCGACGCCGTCGACCGCTCGTACCGGCCGACGAGCGCCGTCGACGCGCGGTACGGAGCACCGGGGACCCGTCTCCTCTCGGAGTCGCCCGGGCTCGTCGCCCTCCGCGAACTCCGGGGCACCGTTCCCGGGATGCGAAGCGGCGGCATCGTCGACCAGCGG
>Ga0207719_100346_pt1 | contig 31218 bp, 24 predicted proteins | sample A23P1SouthBayCA_2_FD_187279 | JGI IMG/M metagenome (GOLD analysis project Ga0207719, IMG submission 187279) | Aerobic enrichment media microbial communities from Eden Landing Ponds, California, USA - A23 P3 (3) (SPAdes) | ecosystem: Environmental > Aquatic > Marine > Unclassified | place... | reverse complement strand
CGCGGGCGAGCGCAACCTCCAGTTCGCGCTCTCGGAGATCGACCGGATGGCGTCTGCCCTGGGCGTACCACGATCGGTACGGGAGGTCGCGTCGGTCATCTATCGCCGCGCGCTCAACGAGGACCTCATCCGCGGTCGGTCCATCGAAGGCGTCGCCACCTCCGCGCTCTACGCCGCCTGCCGGCAGGAAGGCATCCCGCGCTCGCTCGACGAAGTCGCGGAAGTGTCTCGCGTTCCACAGAAGGAGATCGGTCGGACGTATCGCTACATCTCCCAGGAACTCGGCCTCGAACTGAAGCCGGTCGACCCCAAACAGTTCGTCCCCCGATTCGCCTCGTCGCTCGGACTGAGCGAGGAGGTCCAATCGAAGGCGACCGAGATCATCGACGTCTCCGCGGAACAGGGACTACTCTCGGGGAAGTCGCCGACGGGATTCGCGGCCGCGGCGATCTATGCAGCGTCGCTGCTCTGCAACGAGAAGAAGACCCAGCGCGAGGTCGCCGACGTCGCGCAGGTGACGGAAGTCACCATCCGGAATCGCTATCAAGAACAGATCGAAGCGATGGGCTTCCGCTGAACGGTCTCTGCTCCTCGCAGGCCCGATCCGCTCTCACTCTTGGATTTCGACGCCCGTAATCTCGAACCGCGCTCCGCCGGTTTCGCTATCGGTGACGGTGACGGTCCAGCCGTGTGCTTCGGCGATCTGATCGACGATGTTGAGCCCGAGCCCGGTCCCGTCGTCCGCGGTGGAGTAGCCGGTCGCGAACACGTCTTCGCGCTCCTCGGCGGGGATGCCGGGGCCGTCGTCGGCGACGTAGAAGCCGCCGTCGACGTCGCCGACGGTGATCGTCACGTCTTCGCCCGCGTGTTCGATGGCGTTGCGGAGGAGGTTCTCGAACAGTTGCCGGAGCCGCGCCGGATCCGCGATTATCGTGCGGTCCGTGTCGATCACGAGCGACGCCTCCGCTGTCGAGACGGTTCGCCAGCATTCGTCCATCAGGTTGCCGAGCGCGACGGCGTCAGTAGCGTTCGCGCGACCGCCTTCGCGCGCTAACACGAGCAGGTCTTCGATCAGTTCCTCCATCCGTTCGAGCGCCTCCGCGGCGACGTCCAGATGCTCCGCTCCGGCCCCCGCGTTCGGGCGGTCACTCGCACGTTCCGACTGGACCAGATCGATCCGCCCTTCGGCCACGTTCAGCGGATTGCGCAAGTCGTGGCTGACGACCGTGGCGAACTGTTCGAGGCGGTCGATCTGCCGTTCGAGTTCCTGTTCGTACTCGTGACGCTCGGAGACGTCGCGGCTGAACGCGATGAACCGCTCGTTGCCGTGAAATCTGATCTTCGTGATCCAGACCTCGACGGGGAAGGTCGTGCCGTCGCGTCGCCGGTGCCGACCCTGAAGCTTTATCCGCTCCCCGATGGCGGCGCCGTCCCAGACGGTCCGGAGTTCGTCGGCGGAGTGGTCAGCCTCGATTTCGGCGACGTTCATCGAGAGCAGCGCCTCCCGCGAGTAGCCGAGGTTCTCGACGTTCTGTCGGTTGACGTCGACGACGTTTCCCTCGGCGTCGTGGACGGTGATCGCGTCCGGCGACTCGTCGAAGAGCGCCCGGAGCCGTTCTCTGCTCCGTTCGAGTTCCTGTTGGCGCTCCTTCTGTTCGGAGATATCGGCGTTGACCGCGACGAAGCGCTCGATATCGCCGTCCTCGCTTTCGACCGGGGCGATCGTCTGATCGACGACGTACCGGTCGCCGGATTTCGTCTTGTTCACGATCTCGCTTCGCCAGACGTCGCCGTCCAGAATCGTTCCCCACAACTCCTCGTAGAACTCCCGATCGTGCTCGTTGGACTTCAGGATCCGCGGGTTCTGTCCGAGTACTTGGTCGGCGTCGTATCCCGTAGTCTGCTCGAACGCCGGGTTCACGTATACGATCGTGCCGTCTCGCTTCGTGAAGTACACCGAGTGCCCCGACGCTTCGATGGCCTCCCGAAAGAGCCGAAGCGAGCGGTCGCGCGCTTTGCGTTCTGTGACGTCTCGGACGATTCCATCGACGTACGTGCCGTCGGATTCTTCGGTCTTCAGAAGCGTGAGGGATCCCCAGCGGTGTTCGCCCGTCAGCGTCCGAATCGGCACGTCGTAGTTCTGCACGACTCCGTCGCGGTCGAGTCGACGGCGTAGTTCGGCCAGGTCTGCTGGCTCCCGAACGAAGTCCTCGACGACGTGCCCCGCGACTCCGTCGGGAGTGTCAGCGCCGAGTAACGTCGCAAGCGTCGAATCCGCCTCGACGATCCGGCCGTTCGGATCGGGGGGCGCTCGGAAGATGCCGGCCGAGGACGCGTCGACTAATCGCTCGTAGCGCTCGCGGTGGGCGTCGGCATCGACGCGGTGGAGTGCGTGTGCGACGTCCTCGCCCAGTTCTGTGAGGAGGTCGCGTTCCTGCGCGTCGAAGGCGTTCGTTCGGTCCGCATAGACGTTGAGAACGCCGTAGAGGTCGTCGTCGTACACCAGCGGAATGGCCGCGCTGGATCGATAGCCGCGGTCGAGCGCGTGGGTGCGCCACGGTTCGTACGTCGTGTCTTCCGGGATGTTCTGTACGACCGAGAGTTCCCGCGTCAGGACGGCCTTCGCGGTGGGACCGCGCTCTTCTGGACCGCTGTCGGTCGTGATCTCGATGGCCTCTAGATAGCCCTGATCGACGCCCGCGGCGGCGACGGGTTCGACGGCGTTCGCGTCCGCGTCGTGCGTGCCGATCCACGCGAAGCGATAGGGGTCGGCCTCGCTGATGAGCCGGCACGTTTGGCGTTCGATCTCCGTTCGAGTGTCAGCGTGGACGACGGCCCGATTAATCTCACTACGCACGCGACGGATCCGTTCGAGCTCGGCCGCACGCTGGGTGCTGCGGTACCGTTCGACGGCGTTCGTGATCCGATTAGCGAGGAGTTCGTACTGCTCGCTTTGTGTTCCCTTCCGGAGGTAGTCCGTCGCGCCGCGTGTGAGGGCGTCGCTCGCGAGCGACTCGCTCCCCTCGCCGGTGAAGAGAATGAATGGGAGGTCGGGATCCCGCTCGCGAACCGCCGCCAGCAGTTCGAGGCCGTTCATTTCGGGCATCTGATAGTCCGAGACGACGCAGTCGAACGACGCCGCGCCGTCCGTGAGCCGTTCGAGACCGCCGGCCGCGACAGATTCAGTGACGACTTCCAGGCGGTCGTCCTGCCGAGCGAGCACCGTCGACGTGAGGTCTAAGAAGTTGGGGTCGTCGTCGACGTGCAACACCCGTATCCCGCCAGTCATACCAGGTGGACTTTGGCTACTATCGGTATAAATGGGGCAGTTTGATTCCGACGAGTGGGTCATCGTTTCTCTGGAGCCGTGAACACGACGACCTCGCGGTTCCACAGACCAACGCGGTATGTCGTCGCCTCGTAGTCAGAGCCGAGTTGCTCCGCGAGCTCGGTGCGGTGTGTGGGCGCAGCGATCACGACCGGCGGCACCGACGCGTTCGCGTACGCCGAATCGAACGTCGAGACGTTCACCGTACTCGTCGCGTCCGCGCCCGCCGCTTCGACGTACCACGGCAGCGGCAGTCGGTTCCCCCAGGCGTCGCCCACCGGTGGGAACCGGGTTGTCCGATCCGGTGGGACGTGGTACGCCGAACCGACGTAGAGGACCTCTGCCGTCGACGGGTCGCCGTCGGCAGCAGCGCGTGCTGCCGCTTCGATCGGCTCGAGGTCGCCGCTCGGCTGGGCGAACTGCGCGAGCTGGTTGTCGCGGTCCGACGGCCCGTAGACGCTGCCGGCGGTGACGGCACCCACTTGCGCGACGACCGCGAGGACCACGAGTGCGACCGCGACGACGGTTCCGGTATCGACGTCGGGGCCGGATGCGGCAGCGACCCCGCGGCGGAGGAGCGCGGCGAAGCCGACCGCTGCAGGGAGCGACAGCGGGACGACGACGTGCACGAGCGTCCACGGGGCAGAGACCTCCGAGATCGTCGGGAACAGGACGACCGCCAGCAGCCCCCAGTAGCCGACGCCCTCTACCAGCGGCCGGCGGGCCGACGCGTAGCGCACCCAGAGCGTGGTTCCGACGCCGACCGCGACGACCGGGAGCGCGACCGCAGCCAGGGTCCCGGCCGCGTCGCCGAGATACGGGAGCAGCGAGTGCGTGCCGTCGGGATGCCGGTTGACAACGCGGACGCCGACGAAGCGCCAGAGCGCGCCGACCGTCCCCTCGTAGATCGCGAGGTGGAACTCCGTCGGATCGTAGAGTCCGACGTCGACGCCGGGACCTGCGCGGGGCGCGAACAGAAAGACGGCCGTCCCGGCGAAAAGCAGCGCGGCGCGGGCGGCCGCCGTCGTCGTCCCCGCGAGTCGCGCTCGGAGCGCTGCCGCCGCCGCTCGGGCGCTCGTCCCGCCGTCGGCCGCGACGCTGCGCTGCTCGACCACAAGAACCCACGCCGCGAGCCAACAGCCGAGGTAGCCGACGACGAAGCCCGACGCCGACGCCGCGAGCGACAGCGCGACCGCGGGAGCGTACGCATCGCGTCGGCTGTCGCGGTCCCACGCCCGCAGGGCGAAGCCGACGAACGCGAAGCCGAACAGCGCCAGCGGCACGTCGCCGCGGAGGAAGCGCGAGTAGTAGAGAACGAGCGGCTGAAACGCGAGGAGAGCGGCGAAAAGAACCGTTTCGGCGTCGTCGAGACGGTCGCGAAAGAGCAGTGCGACGAGCGGGAGCGCCGCCCCGAAGACGGCGACAGGGAGTCGGGCAACCCACTCTGAGACGCCGACGAGGGCGAACAGCGTGCGGCCGACGAGCGGGAGCAGCGGGCCGCCGGCGATCGGGCGGTACTGGTAGGCGCCGCTGTCGAGATAGCGGAGCGTCCAGTAGCCGACGCGCGCCTCGTCCCAGTGAAACGGGCGCGCGCCAAGACCGACGATTCGGACGAGGAGGCCAGCGAACGCGAGGGCGACGACGATGCCGAGAACGCGGTCGCGTCGAAACGAGAGGCCGGCGAGAGGCGCCGGCGTTCGCTCGGACCCTCCGGGCGCGGCGTCGCCCTCGCGAGACATAGCGGTCTCTCGCGGCCCGGAGGGTAGAAACTTTGTGATCCAGATGCCGCCGACGCCGACCGTGTCCCCATCATCACCGACCACGGCCAGCGAACCGATCCGCAACGCACAAACGGCGTCCCGCCCCAGCGCGGGTATGACCGTCGTCGACGCGCTGCCGCCGCGGCCGCTGGAACCCCAGGAACTGCTCCAACTGAACGACGCCGAGGCGCTCGAACTGGCCGTCCCCATCGAGGACGAGGGCCTCGCCTCCGGCGTGCTCGTCGCCACCGGAGAGTGGGTGAAAGGCCTCGCCTTCGACGCCGACGCAGAGTCGTGGACCGTCGTCGAGACCGTCAGCCTCGACGAAGGCGTCGAGCGCGTCGACGGCTTGCAGGCCTGCGAGGCGGCCATCCTTCGATTCCGCGGCGACGACCCCGAGGAGATGACGGCCGAGAACGCACCAGGAACGTACGAACCGCAGGTCGACCAGTCGGCCGGGGCCGACGATGCTGCCGGAGCCGAGGACGAGTAGCTGTCGACGAGGACGGATCGACGGCCGACCAAACCGGATGACAATCGAGCGTACCTTCTAAAACCTTCGCGACGTAGGCCCGAGTGAGACGATGTACGACAAGATTCTCGTTCCGACTGACGGAAGCGCCGCGACCGAGGGCGCAGTCGAACACGCCATCGAACTCGCGAAACAGTACGACGCGACGGTACACGCGCTGTACGTCGTCGACACGGGTGCGTACTCCTCGCTGGAGATGGGCTCGGATATCGTCATCGAGGCCCTTCAAGAGGAAGGCAACAGCGCGGTCGAGAAGGTCGAAGCGCGCGGCGAGGAGGCCGGCGTGGACGTCGTCACGACTGTCGAGACGGGTATCGCACACCGCGTCATCGTCGACTACGTGGCCGAGGAAGGAATCGACCTCGTCGTGATGGGGACGCACGGCCGAACCGGTGTCGGTCGCTTCCTCCTCGGGAGCGTCGCCGAGAAGGTCGTCCGCACCGCCGACGCACCAGTGATGACGGTCCGCTCGGGGGACAGAGAGGCGGAAGCCGACGGCGGCCCCGCGGTCGACGAGGAATAATACGGTCGACACGCCAACACGACCGGGACGCGACCGCTTCGCAAAGAGTTTTGAAACGGTCCACCGAACGGCGAGGTATGACCGAGTACACCGTCGAGTTCGTCGGCACCGGCGAGACCGTCGACGTGTCGGACAAGCAGACGATCCTCAAGGCCTGTCTCGAAGCGGGCATCGCCCAGGAGTACTCCTGCCGCGTCGGGATGTGTCTCGCCTGTTCGGCGGAGATCGTCGAGGGCGAGGTCACCCAACCTGCCGCACGTGGGCTCACCGACGAGGAGCGCGAAGACTACGCGCTGACGTGTATGGCCCGCCCGCAGAGCGACCTGAAGCTGAAGCGCGGCGTCTACCCGCCGAGCATCGAGCAGGACGCAGCTGACGCCGCTGCTGCAGCGGACGACGACTGAAATCGACTTCCCGCGGGCAGCAGCGCGGCGGAGTCTTTACTCGCCTGAACGGTTCGTCTCGTCTCCGGGCCCGCTAACAGAGACGCCGCCATCGGTTCCCACGAACGCGAACGACTCGTCGGATTCAGAGTCGTCGCCGTTCTCGATCGAACTACCGTTCGAGAGGACGTCACGCGGTGGGCCATCCGCGTCCGACGTGTCGATTCCAGCCGGCGGTTCGGCGTCGAAATCGAGGTCGGACGGCATCCCACTCCTTCCGGAGTCCGTCGACTCGGCGTCGCTGTCGGCCGTGACGAGGCGATCCGCGGCGTCCTGAATCGTGTCCATCCGCTGGGTCTGTTCGCGGCTGGCTTCCGCGACGTCGTCGACGCGGTCTGCGATCTCCTCGGAGCGCTCGCGCGTCGTCTCGACCATCGCCGTCACCTCCTCGGCGCTGACCGCCTGCTCGTCGGTCGCGGTCGCGACCTCGGCGATTCCTTCGGTCGTTCGCTCGACTGCGTCGACGATCTCGTCGAGGCTGTCCATCGCGTCCTCACCGCGGTCGATACCCTCGTGGAGTTTGTCGGTCGTCTCCGAGAGGCTCTCGATCGTCTCGGCGGCGTCGGTTTGGACGCGACCGACCGTCTCCTCGACGTCGCTTGCGCGCTGTCGGGATTCCTCGGCGAGTTGTTTCACCTCATCGGCGACGACGGCGAATCCGTCGCCAGCCTCGCCGGCCCGCGCCGCCTCGATCGAGGCGTTCAGCGCGAGCAGATTCGTCTGTTCTGCGATCTCGTCGATCGCTTCGATGACCTCGTCGACCTCGTCGATCTGCGCCTGGAGGCGTTCGAGATCGGCAGAGGCCTGGTTTGCAGCGTCCGCGACCTCCTCCATCACGTCGATCGCCTCGTCGGCGGCGGTCTCGCCGGAGCGCGCACGCGAGACCGCCTCGTCGCTCGTGTTTTCGACGTCTTCGGCGGTCGCCGCGATCTCCTCGACGGTCGCACTCATCTGTGAGACCTCCGCGGCGACCTCTTCCATATCGCCCGCCTGGTCGTTTGCGATATCGCGGATCGTCGCGGAGCGTTCGGCGACGACCGACGAGGCCGAGGAGACGTCTTCGATCGGGTCTTTGAGGTCCTGTTTGACCTCGCGGGCCAACTCCTCGCGGTGTTCCGCCTCGCGGCGCGCCTCCTCGCTGTAGGCGTGAATGTAGGTGTCCATCGCGATCTGCTGATCGATCGCGAGCACTTTGAGGAGAGAACTGGCCCGGTCGACCACGGCATCGACTGCGGCGTCGACGTCGCCGTTCGTGTCGGCGTCGGCAACAGCGTCGGCACCGCCCGCTCCGTCCTCGTTGTCGCGTTCGTTCGCGCCGCCGACAATCCGCGAGAACAGACCGTCGTTTGCGTCGTCGGGGTCGTCCCCGCCGGACTGCGTCGTGGAAGCAGATTGAGCCGTGTCGCTCTGAGCGGAGCCACCGAACTCCTCTTTGACCGCATCCCCGATAGCCGACATCAGACCGTCGTAGTAGATGCTGTACGCGCCGAGATAGAACTTCGGCCCCATATCCAACATATTGTGGATCTTGCCGATGCGGGCGCGTTGTGCGAAGTAGTCCTGACCGTACTCGCCGCTGGCGAGCGAGCGCAGATACTGTGATTGGGTCTTTTTCAGTTGATCGACGCCCTTGCTCGACCGACCGAGGACCTCGGTCGCCCGAGGATCGCTCGTCAGGTGGTCGTAAAACTCGTCGACGATCTCATCGGCTACTTCGTCGAACGTCGGTTCGAGCGCGCGCATCCGTTCTTCGTCCGCCTCCGTGAGGCGAACGAAGGACTTGCGCCACTCCCGTTCTGATTCGTCGATTCCCAATGCGTCGATTAGCTCGTCGCCGTCGACGAGGCCCCTCGTGTCGTCGGTTACTACGACGCCTCGGTCGTTCATATGTAGGGGACCAACATCTCGACATAAGATTGTTCGCTCCCCGGTATCAGGTCTGATACTCCTCCGCCAACGACGGTGCGGCGAGTGCGACGCACTGTCGCAACGGCGGCAGAAACCGTTAGGTGCTGCGGCCGCTCGGCTTCGATATGGGCCGCGAAGCACGCGACGGAGACTGGCTCCGTGAGAAAGTCGAATCAGCGGAAGCTTCGTCGCTGGCGCTGCTCGGGTCCGAACAGTTTCTCTACGCGGCCGCCGGGGGCGATCCGGTTCCCGAGGCGCTGCTCGTTGCCGCCGCAGCGAGCGAACACGCGGCGCGGGAAACGTTCCGACAGTGGACCGAAGACGAAGGAGACGACGACGCCCGCGCTGTTTTCGAGTCGGTCGTCGACCAGGAGACGGAACACCGCAGCCGGGTCGCGAGCGAACTGGACGGCTGGAGCCCCGAGAGCGAGCCCCCAGGGCCGATGCACGCGTATCTCCGCGGCCCTGACGCGACTGTCGAGCGCATCGCGGGCGGGATGGTCGGCCGTCCACTGGTCACGCTCCGTACCCACGAGCGGCTCGTATCCTTCTTCACAGCGCGTGGCGACGACCGGCGCGCGGGTCTCTTTCGAGACCTCCGCGCGGAGACGGCGGCCGTACTCGACGACGGCATCTCACTGCTCGAAACGCGGTGTGCGAGCGATTCGGCGTGGGAGACCGCCAGGCTCGTCGCGACGTACACGATCCGGTTGGCCGGCGACGACACGGCCGACGCGCTTCGGGGGCTGGGTATCGACCCGTCAGTGTCGAACAGCGGGCGAGAGTGATCGGCCTGCGGTCGGGGTCTGCTGGGTCGACAACCGGGTGAGAGCGGGCAGTGCGAACCGGACCGCCCTACGCCTCGTCGAACAACTCCTCGCCGTCGACCATTCGCTCCGCGACAGCGTCCATATCGAGCGTCACGCCGAGACCGGGCGTTTCGGGGACCTCGATCGAGCCGTTCTCGATGACCGTCTCCTCCACGAGTTCGTCCCACCAGCCGAGTTCGTAGGAGTGATACTCGACGGCCAGCGCGTTCGGAATCGCCGCGCCGACGTGGGCAGCCGCCATCGTGGCGACAGGCGAGGCGACGTTGTGCATCGCGACGGGAACGTAATACTGGTTCGCAACGTCGGCGATCTTCCGCGTCTCGCGCATCCCGCCGACTTTCGGCAGGTCGGGGGCGACGATGTCGACCGCCTGATTTTCGATCAGTCGGCGCACCTCCGTGACGCGATAGCGGTTCTCGCCGACGGTGATTGGCGTCGTCGTCGACTTCGTGACTTCCTCTTGAACGTCGAGGTTCTCCGGCGGGACGGGATCTTCGAGCCACCAGACGTCGAAGTCTTCGATCGCGGCCGCGAGGCGCTTGGCGGACCCACCCGAGAACGTCCAGTGGCAGTCGAAGGCGACGTCGGCGCGATCCTTCACGCGCTCTGTGACCTGTTCGACGATCTCGGCTTTGTGTCTGATCTCTCCGGGACGGAGATGCCGGTTCGCGCGGTCTTTTTCCAGCCCCGAAGGCACGTCGAGGTCGAACTTCAGCGCGTCGTATCCGAGCTCTTCGACGACGCGCTCGGCCTCGTCGGCGCAGGCCTCCGGGTCGGCCTCGTCTTCGGTGTGGCAGTCGCAGTAGACCCGCATCTCGTCGCGATACTTGCCGCCGAGCAGTTGGTACGCCGGGAGTTCGAGGATCTTCCCCGCGAGGTCGTGTAGGGCGACCTCGATGCCCGAGATAGCCGTGACCGTGACGCCCTCGACGGAGCCCTCGCCGGACATTTTCTGAATCAGGTGTTCGTACAATCGGTCGATGTCGAGGGGGTTCTCCCCGACGATCATCGGCTTCATCCGCTGGATGAGTTCCGGCACGCCGGCCCCCCAGTAGGCCTCGCCAGTCCCGACGATGCCGGCGTCGGTGTAGACCCGCACGAGCGTCCACGGGAAGTTCCCGTCGACCATCGTCGTCTGCACGTCGGTGATCTCGACGTCGCGGCCGCCACCGCGTTTCGCCGTCACGCCCATCGTCTCCGCGGAGAGCTCTCGCATCGTGTACTCCGCGTTCGGGTCGTGCAGCTCGGAGTAATCCGTTCCCATAGCAGTCGGTTTACTCGGTACAGTGAAAGTCTTTGGTCGTCGGCCGGCAGTCGACCTCACTCCGGGGGCGGACGGTTGCGAACGCCGATTCGCGCCTGCTCGTGCGACCGGTAGTGAAACACGGCAGAGACGAAGAAACTGAGTACGACGAGTCCCGCCCAGCCGGCGTCGGGGAGCAGCCCGAACGGGAAGAAATCGAGCCACGCGACGAGAAGGAGGGCGGCGCTGACGGCTGACAGCGCCAGATAGTACTCGTGCCAGGGGAGGTCGTTGCCCCGCACGACGTCCAGATAAATATTGACATCCTCTTTGGCGGCTGTCGGCCGAACCGTTCCGCGGTCTTTATCGTAGACGACGAGCCCGGCGTTGTGAAGTTTCGGCAGGTGAAGCTGTTGGAGTGCCGTATAGACCGACTTTCGGTCCTCGCGACCGACTCGCTCGACGGTCGTTCCCTTCTCCCAGGCGGCGACTGTCTCCGCCAGCGATCCGATGTCGTGGGCGTCCGACCCCGAAAGAACCCGCAACACGTACCGCCGCCGGTGATTCGCGAGCACTTCGAAGAGCTCCTCCTCGGAGAGGGCCTCTACCGACCCGTCGGGTTCTGGGTCGAGTGTCGCGGGCCGCACACTAACGCCAGAAGGTTTCACGTAACGGACATTATCTTTCGGCAGCATAAGTATCTCCCTTCGTGTTACGGAAGCATCACGTCAGGTAGAGCGAAAATACCGTCTCCGTCACTTATGTCGTAATTAGCTATGCCGCCACTCAACGAAGCATTCGCGTGATGAGGATCGCCGGCGAGCGGAAGATACAGTGGCGGCAATCGGAGTACACCGGACCGAACAGATGTCTCGCGTGTACTGCCGTCAACGTCGCACTAACCGGAGTCCTGGCTGTCGGCATCAGTTTCGTCAGCGTTCCGGTCGGCGTCGCGGTCGGCGTCGTCGGACTCGCGGCGGTCTACTTCCGCGGGTACCTCGTGCCGGGGACGCCGACGTTGACCAAGCGGTATCTCCCCGATTCGGTGCTCCAACTATTCGACGGGCACGACACACCGGGGGTCGCGTTCGGTGCGGGACCGTCCGCGGTCGTCGATATCGAGCGGTTTCTGGTCGACGTCGACGCCCTCGAACCGTGCCGAGGTGGCGGGGACCTGTGTCTCTCGCCGAGGTTTCGAGATGCGTGGTTCGAGCAGATTGATCGGGTAAACCCGGATGAAGCGGTCGAATTGCTCTTCGAGAGCACCGCCGGCGACCAGCCTGTTTCGACAGCGCGGCGATCGCACGCGTTCGTCGCGATGGCCGATTCGGAGACGGTCGGCAAGTGGGAGTCAGAAGCCGCGTTCCTCGCTGACTGCGCCGCGGACGCAGTGCTTCGTGACCGCACTGTGGCCTGGCGGAGGTTCACCGACGAGGCACGTTTGGAGGTGCTCGGCGCGCTTCGACTGTGGCTCGATCGCTGCCCCGCCTGCGGTGGACTGATTTCGCTCGACGGGGAGACAGTCGAGTCGTGTTGTCACTCCTTCGAGGTCGTCGCCGCGACGTGTGAGGAGTGTGGGACGCGGGTGTTCGAGGCGCGGCTCCCACCGGGAGAACGAGAGTAGCGTTTGCACGTCTTCCCGCGGTCGCAGGACGGCGTGCGATCGGCTGTGCAATCCGTTGCAAACGTTACTACGAGTGCGTCATAGGGGTCTTTCTACGACAGTTTATTTCACGAGCTTACAACGGTCACCTACAAGCGCCTGCTGGTGAATAGACACGTTCGATAGGCAAATTAACAGTCAGGGATTGTTGAACAATCTGCCAACGAGACATCCGTGATTAGGACTCACACCACCGGCCGTGGGGACTTATGATGGCCACCGGAGCGGTCGCACTCGTCACGTTCGGTCTGAGCATCGGGGCATTATGGATCGGTGCGGAAGTGTTCGTGTCGAATGCGGCCCGAATAGCACGCCGTTTCGGGTTCTCGGAACTCGTCGTTGGCCTCACCGTCGTCGCATTGGGAACCTCGGCACCCGAGGCTGCCGTCAGTATCGATGCTGCCCTCGTTGGTAACGGTGATATCGCTGTTGGGAACGTTGTCGGCTCGAATCTTTTCAATATCGGGATTGTCCTCGGTGGGATCGCTGCCGCCGTTGGCGTTCGAAGTTCTTCGCGGATGGTCCGTCGGGATGGACTAGCAATGGTACTCTCGACAGTGGTGATGCTGGCGCTCCTGTGGGATCTCCACTTGAGCCGTCTCGACGGAGTTCTGCTGCTCGTCACTTTCGCAGGCTATCTGGTCGTCTTATTCATCCAGCCGGACGAGCCGGGGGAAACACCAACTAAGGAATTGGAAACAACGAGGTACACGGCCCTTCGGCTCGTCGGTGGGCTCGGTATCGTTATCGTCGGTGCACACTTCCTCGTGGAGTCCGCAGTCGCTACTGCGCAGGCGGCAGGACTCTCAGAGTGGGTCATCGGCGAGACGATCGTGGCCGTGGGGACGTCAACCCCGGAGATTGTTGCCTCCGTCGCTGCCGCCCGGAAAGGGATGAGCGACCTCGCCGCTGGCAATCTCATTGGGAGCAACGTGTTCAATGCGTTGTTCATTTTGGGCATCACGTCGACACTCACACCTCTCCCGGTCGTTGCGGCCGCGGTCGGGACGACGATCTGGCTGCTTGGGCTCTCCGTACTCACCGCTGTACTCCTCGCAACAAAGGGCAGGTTAGGGCGGCTCGAAGGGGCGGTGCTCGTAGCGATAAATCTGAGCCGATGGATACTTGACGTATTGTAGTCCGCGGCTGTCTACTGAGTTCGATCCTCTTGGAGGGCGTCATAGAAGACGTCCCACACTAAACAGGATTTGTGCAGTACGGGCGCCGCTTGTACTGCGCGAATCCTATTCAGGTGTGGCAACTGTTCTATGACACACAGAACGTTACTATAGAAGTACAGCACCGTTACTGAACAGTAGTGGGACTCGTTTGAGGCGACGACAAATCGGATGTTCAGCTGGGCCAGCCGCTGGCGACGTCGATAGAGAAACCGTTCGGTCGGCGTCTCGGGTAGTTCAGTACTAGCGCGGGCAGTAAACGGGCGTTCAGGACAGCCGAGAGAGGTAGAACCACCGATGTGACCAGATCTGATAGAGCGCCGACCCGGCGATGATCGCGAGGAACGCGCTCGCGAAGACGAGCGGGTCGACCGCAGAGAACAACGGCACGCCGGTGAGCGAGAGCACGATGAGAACCAGCGAGAGCGTTCCCAGCGTCCGGTAGTACGTCGCCCAGGTCACACCGTACTTCGTCACGACTTCCATATACACGTCGACCGCCCGTGCCTCCTTGCGGAGTCTGATCGTCTTTCGATTACGGTCGTAGTCGACGACGCCAGCCGAATCCAGTCGAGGAAGATGGCTCTGGTGCAGCGAGATGTAGACACTATCGCGGATGTTCCGCGGGGCCGGTGATTCCCCCGTCTCGACTTCGGCGATCTCTTCGGCGAGGTCCCGGAGCATCACCTCGCGCCCGCGATCCTGGAGGTACTTGATCGCGTAGCGGCGTCGATCGTTGCGAAGTAAGTCGTGAATATCCGTTTCTGAAATTCTTTGTCTCGTGGATTGTGATCTATAACTCATACCTGCCCTCGGGTAATTATTCATTGTTCACACAAGTATATAGTAATCATCTTCAAGAAAACAGAGCAGAAGCGCTGAACGTATCGTTAACCGCGGACCGCTCCTCTTGGAATCTCACTCGGCGCCAGCAGGATCGTCTTTCCACCCTGGTTTTTCGTTCAATGTCGTCATTCCCCGCTCGCCTCGGATCCGTCGATCTCCGAAGTCGATTCCGTCGTTTCTGCAGTCCACGAGCCTCCCAAACGTGGCGTTAAGCGCCCGTGAGTGCCGTTAGCCAGGAAAACTCGCAATTAGCTATGCGGGTATGAGGGGTGGGGGTAGAGTGTGGAAACACCCACTCGGGGCGCCGCGGCGGACCAGCGACGGTCGGTCCTCGCGACGGCGGTTCGACTCCGCCGGTGGGCATCCCCCAACGGGGGAACACAAACCATGACAGAACGGTTCGAAATCTCACGACGGAAGGCACTGGCGGCTCTTGGAACGATCGGCGTCGCGTCTGCGGGCGCAGGACTCGGTACGAGCGCGCTGTTCACGGACGAGGAGTCGTTCGAGAATAACTCCCTGGTGGCTGGTTCCCTCGACCTGTTCGTCGACTACTGGACGTCGTCGGACCAGGGCAGCTACGGAAGCAGTGTCGACAGCGGACAGGTGGACGGCGAAGGAGACGCCACGTACGCGTACGAACTCTCCGACGTCAAGCCGGGCGACAGCGGTGCGCTGGCGTTCTGCCCGAAGATCGTCGACAACCCCGCCTGGCTCTGGCTCGGCTCTGGCGGCGTCGTCGACTACGAGAACGGCCAGACCGAGCCCGAAATGGACGCCGACGCGAGCGGCGGCGGCTCGATCGGTCTCCCCCACGACGGCGCGGGGTTCGGTGAACTGAGCGAGTCCATCCAGGTCACGATCTCGTACGCGGAGGGTATCACCCCCATCGAAGAGGACGAAGAACTCGTCGGCTTCGAGTGCGTCAACCCCGTGGCACTGAACAATCCCGAGGACTACACTCTCGCGGACCTCAGCGAGGAACTCCTCTTCGGCTTCCTGATGGACGTCGCGCGCGGGGAAGAAGGCCCGCAGCCGTACCCCGGCTCGCCCGACGTCGAGACCCAGACTGGCCCGTGTCTCTGCATCGAGTGGGAGCTCCCGATCGAGGTCGGCAACGAGATCCAGACCGACGCCCTCGACTTCGACTTCACCTTCGTCGCCGAGCAGTCGCGGCACAACGGCTCGCCGATGAGCCCCTTCGTCGACGTCGACGCGTCGAGCACGGTCGTCACCCAACCCGCTGACGCACAGGCCGGCTACCCCGGCTCCTTCACCCTCCGCGCGAACGAGAACGTCGTCGAAGTCGACCTCTCTGGCCTCGCGGAGTCCTTCCCCGCTGACACCGCCGGCAGCGACAACGTCGGCGTCTTCCTCGGCGATGCAGGCGGGAACTACCAGGTCGAAGTGAAACTCGAGGCCGACGGCACGTTCGTCCTCGCGAACAACAACGCTGGGGCATCGATCGGTGACTTCAACGCGATGCTCGACGGCGACGTGATCCGGATGGACACGGCCGGATTCGCGTCTGTCGGCGTCATCGCGAACATCGTCGACGGCAACGCGAGCACCACGCAGGCGGTCGCGACGCCCGGCGACGACAAGCCGTGGCAGGGCCCGCTCTACGTCATCTGAGCCGGCGACTCCTGCACAGCCTTTCCCCCACCCCGGTGGACCGACCCGACGGCGGGTCGTGACGGTTCGACTCCGTCGGTGGGTCTTCCCCGAACGGGGAGCGTCCGCGGCCGGACGACAAATGCAGACCAATGACAGAACACGAATTCGACCTCTCGCGGCGGAAAGTCCTCGGTGCACTCGGTGCGGTCGGCGTGGCCTCGGCCGGCGCCGGTCTCGGCACGAGCGCGCTGTTCACGGACGACGAAACGTTCGAAAATAATCAGCTGACGGCGGGGAGTCTCGACCTCAAGCTCGACTACAAATCGACGTACAGGGGCGGCCCCGGTCGGCTCGACGCGATCAAAGCGATGGGCTACCCGGACGCCGAGGACCTCGGCGACGGCGTCTACCTCCTCGATCAGGCCCCCTCGCCGGCGGATATGCAGGCGTGGGAAGACCTCGTGACTGGCGAGGAGTTCCAGTTCTGTTCGCCGGAGGCCGACGAGTACCTCGTCAACGGCGACGGCATCCCGGTGTTCACCCTCGAAGACGTCAAGCCGGGGGACTACGGCGAGGTGACGATCAGCATTCACATCTGTGACAACCCCGGCTGGCTGGAGATGGTCGGTGGCCTTCGCTCGAACGCAGAGATGGGTATGACCGAGCCCGAGATGGGCGTCGACGACCTCAACGCAGGCGAGATCGGCGAACTCGCCGACCGAATGCAGGTGCGAGTCTGGTACGACGAAGACTGCGACAACGTCTACGAGCCGACCGGCACCGGTGAACAGCAGGAACTGGAAGTCGCGCTCGTCAGCGACGTCTCCGGGTCGATGGGCGGCTCGCCGCTCTCGGCTCTGAAGACCGCCGCGAACGGGTTCGTCGACAACCTCTCCAGCCCGGACGAGGCCGCCGCCATCTCGTTTTCGACCACTGCGACGACCGACCAGGAACTGACGACGAACTACCAGGCGGTCAAGAACGCCATTAACAGCTACTCCGCGGGCGGTGGCACGTCGATCGCGGCTGGTATCGCCGAAGGGGCTGACGAACTGCTCAACGGCACGAACGCCACCGCTGGCGCGTCGAAAGTGATGATCCTGCTGAGCGACGGCCAGTCCAACGCATCGGCCGCACTCAGTGAGGCCGACGACGCCAAGGACGCGGGCATCCGCATCTTCACGATCGCGCTCGGCAACGCAGACACGAGCCTCCTCGAAGACATCGCGACCTCGCCCGACGACGCGTTCATCGCGCCCAACCCCGCCGATCTCGACACCGTCTACGCGGAGATCGCGCAGGTCGTCCTCGCGGGCGAACTGCTGATCGCCGAAGGATCGCTCGCGGACGTGATGGCGCTCCTCGAAGAGGGGGTCGAACTCGACGGCGACCGTTCCGCCGAGGGTCGACAGCCGTACCCCGGCCAGACCACCCAGTGCGTCGGCTTCGAGTGGGAACTCCCCATCGATGTCGGCAACGACGTCCAGACGGACAGCGTCTCCTTCGACGTTGGCTTCAACGCCGTCCAGTCGCGCCACAACGAGATGGGCGACAGCCCCGGGGTCGCTGGCGGGATGAACGAGACGAACACCACGTCGCCGTAGCACGGGTGCTGGCGACGTTCAACCTCGTGCCGGTGCTTCGCAACCTCGGTTGCGAGCGGCCACGGCCGCGACGCGGTTCGACTCCGCGACGGGGTATCCCCCTCAGGGGAACTCACCTATGACAGACAACGATCAGACGTACGCACTCTCGCGACGCAAAGTGCTCGGAGCCCTCGGTGCGGTCGGCATCGCTTCGGCGGGCGCCGGGCTGGGCACCACCGCGTACTTCAACGACACCGAATCGTTCGAGAACAACACGCTGACTGCCGGGACGCTTGATCTCAAGATCGACTGGCAGCAGTCCTACTACGGGCCGACGGAGTCCTGGGAGTACGTCAACGCGCACCCGGACCACGACGGCGACGGCGAGCAGTCGATCGAGATCGGCGGCGAAACGTACGCCTACAGCGACGAGAGCCGGAATCTCGTCGACTACCTCACCTGTTCGAACTTCGATCAGAACTACGCGGCGAGCTACAACGGCCAAGAGCACCTGATCGAGCTCGACGACGTGAAGCCCGGCGACAAAGGCGAGGTCACGTTCAGCCTGCACCTCTGTGACAACCCAGGGTACATCTGGATGCGTGCTGCGGATATCGTCGAGAGCGGCGGTGTGAACACCGAGCCCGAACGGGTCGCCGAAGGCGGCGACGCGAACGAGGCGAACCTCGCGGAGAACGTCGACGTGCGGATGTGGTACGATCAGAACTGCGACAACCGCCTCAACCGCGCGGATATTATGCTCACGATCGACGTCTCCGGGTCGATGCTGTACAGCCAGTACGGCGGCGTCGTCAACAACGACTCGATCCTCGGCTACGACGAGACGACCAAGATCGACCTCGTCGAGGTCGGTGCGGCGGCTCTCGTGCAGGAACTCATCGACACCGACGCGGACGCGCGTGTCGGCGTCGTCTACTTCAACGGCTCCTCCGGCGGCGACCCCCACATCGAACTCGGATCGCCGCTGACGTCCGATCTCGCGGGTCTCATCGCGCCCGGCGGCGCCCTCAACGGCCTCCGTCAGGTCCTCGCCGACATCGTCGGCGCGGGCACGACGGACCCATCGGGCGGCGCCGGCATCAGCACGGGGACCTACATCGGAGAGGGTGTCGTCGAAGCGCAGACGGAACTCGCGAACAACGGCAGAGTCGACACGACGCCGATAAACGTCGTTCTCTCGGACGGCAACTCCTTCCAGGGCGGCGACGGGACGCCATTCGCCTCCCCGACGGGCGCCGCGGACGACGCCCGTGCGTCCCCACCCGCGCCCGCGACGAACGTCTACACCATCGGCGTCGGTGCCGACACGAACGACGCCATCCTCACCGAGATGGCCGGTGCAGCGGGCAGCGCCGGCGACGACCCCGCATACTTCCGGGACGTGCCCGACCCGACGAATCTCGTGTCGACGTTCCAGACGCTGGCGGACCTGTTCACCAGCGAAATCGTCTTCTTCGAAGGGACGCTCGCGGAGGCGCTGGGCGCGCTCGACGGCGACGGCATCCACCTCGACGGCGACCGGACGACCTCCGAGACGATCGAGTGCTTCGAGCCCGAGGTCGGCCACTGCATCGGATTTGCGTGGTCTCTCCCCCTCGAAGCGGGGAACGAACTCCAGGGAGACTCCGTCGCGTTCGACCTGTCGTTCTACACCGAGCAGTGCCGCCACAACGACGGCGTCGAGCAGGTGGCATAGGCGTCGACGAGACGAGCAGCACAGCCGGAACACCGAATCGAGCGAGCCGCGTCGCTGCGGCCGATCGATCGGCCCGTGTTCCGGCGCGTGGCTCACAACGGATTCAAAATGAAGACACCCACACGACGACAGATACTCGCGGCGGTCGCTGGCACGAGCCTCGTTGCGGTCGGCGCGGGGCCGGTGCGAGCGGCTAGCGGACTCGCGCCGGTCGAACTGAATCAGTCGGCGCAGATCCAGACCGGCGAGTCGTTACCGGCGGTCGCGCTCAACTGGCGTGAGACCGTCAACGGCGTCGTCACGGAGGACACGGGTCTGACACCCGTCGCGACCGATCGTACGGGCGATGTCGGCCTCGTCGTCGACGAAGCGGTCCTGCCGGGCGATACTGGGGCTGTCACGCTCCGGGCGGCGCTCGTCGACGTCGGGGAGGGCGAGACCGTCGGATCCGCCGAGCTAGCCCTCCTCTTCTCGCTGACTGAAACCGCTGAGAACGGCCTCACAGAGCCCGAACGAGAGGCGAACGACACGACGCCCGCTATCGGTGAACTACAAGACGCCGCCAAGATCGAGATCTGGAACGATATGGGCATCGGGACCGGGAACGGCAGCAACGAGGACGTCCCGTTTCTGACTGACGGCGACGAGGTGATCGCGTCGGGCACGCTCGCGGCGGTCGCTGACGACCCTGCGTTCACCGATGGCGGATACGGACTCACCCGAGACGGTGAATCCTGTCTCACGGTCGGTGAGGCGGTCTACGTCTCGTTCCGCTGGGCGATTCCGACCGACGCAGGCAACGTCATTCAGAGCGACAGTGCACGGTTCACCGTCGGGTTCGCCGCTCGGAGGTGCAGTGAATGACCGCCGTCAGAGCTATACCGCGTCTCAGAGCGTTTAACGCCTCATTACGTGCGGAACTGTACTTCCGCGCCATCGGATCGACGACCGTTCCGGGCGTTCAAGACGACGATGCCGAAACAGGGTGCCCCCCTAACGCGGCGATAGCTATGCCCGCTAGCGTCCACCTTTCTTCCAGTGATGATTCACCTGCTGGCGAGACTGGAGGGCCGCGACGATGACGAGTGAGCGCAGCACGATACGAACGGTCGCGAACGTACTCGGCGTGCTCTTGCTCGTCGGTCTCGTCGCTCCGTTCGTCGTCTACGGCGTGCCGCAGGTGGCTGGCGCAGACTACAGTTTCGTCGTCCTCTCCGGCAGTATGGAACCCGCGATGAGCCCCGGCGATGCGATCGTCGTCCGTGAGGCCGCGCCGGGTGAGATCACCGAACGGGACGTCATCACCTTCCGGACCGACAGCGAGACGCCGACGACCCACCGCGTCATCGACGTCATCGAACGGGACGGGACCGTCGCCTACGTGACGAAAGGCGACGCCAACGAGGACCCAGACAGCGGAACCGTCTCCCACGAGCAGGTGCTCGGCGAGGTGCTGGTGACGCTCCCGCTGCTCGGCTACGTCGTCCGGTTCGTCAACACCCCCGTCGGCTTCGCCGTGGTCGTCGTCGGCCCGCTTGCGGCTTTCGTCCTCACAGAGGTCTGGACGCTCGTCCGATCGGTCGACGGCGAGCGGATCGACAGCGAATCAATAGACAGCGAATCAATAGACAGCGAATCAATAGACAGCGAATCAATAGACAGCGAATCAATAGACAGCGAATCAATAGACAGCGAATCAATAGACAGCGATACGGATGCAGTGACGAGCGGCGGTACGTCACCGCAGGGAACAGAAGCCGAGGAGAGAGACGATACGCGGGCGTCGGCAGAGCCAGCGTCGACTGAATCGACGCCAGCCGAATCGGGGTCGGCGACTGCGTCGTTCACCCTGACTCGGTCGAGCCTCCAGCTCCTGGGGCTGGTGTTCGCGTTCTACCTCCCATATAGCGCCTACGTCGCGTACACCACGGTCGCGGCGTGGACGATCACGGTCGCGATCGCGACCGCGATCGGACTCCTGTTCGTCGTCGGCCTGTACGTCGGCACCCGCGGCGACGAGAACGCAAACAGGGAGGCCGACAGCGACACGGACGGCAGCGCGGAGAGTTCCTCCGAGGAGGACGACAGCGACGTGCCGAGTGAAGTTCCGATGCCGCCGGCCGGTGAAGACGACGCCGACGCCGTCTATCCCGACCGATCGACCGCTGCCGACGGCGGTAGCGAAATCAGGGGGCGAGACGACGATGCGTGACTTCGAGACAGAACAGAGCGGGAGTGATCTGTCCACCGGAAAATCTGCGCCTGCCGGCGCGGAGGGGCAATCTCCTCCGGAACGACCATCGAACACAGCGGAGACGATAGATGTGACACGAGAGCGCGGAACCGACGAACAGCGAGGTGAAAGTGATCGGGGGCAGGGCCGGATCGGCTTCGGATTGTCGCGGCGACAGCTCCTGTACGCGGTCGCTGCGACCGGCGCGGCGGCCGGCTCGGGCAGCGGCGTCGCCGCGATGCTCACCGACACGGAACGCGTCGGCTCACAGTTCACGGTCGGCACGCTCGACCTCGACGTCGACGTGCGCTCGCCGTCGAGTTGGCAACACGGTGCCTACACCGGCTCGCTCGGGATCAACGAGTCGGAAACGGCCGTCTTCGAGCTGTCGGTCGACAGCAACCCGGCGTACGTCTGGCTCGTCGCCCCCTGCCAGTCGTGCGAGCCGATCGAATCGAAACTCGACGTGCGACTCGACCTGACGATTCCGGGTGCAGACACGGTGACGCTCTTCGACGGAACGCTCGGTGCGTTCCGTGCGGCGTACGGATCGGGGGCGTTGCTCTCGACGCAGGCGCTCGCAAGCGACGGCGAGACGTGGACGGTCACGTTCACTTGGACGCTGACCGAGCCGGTCGCAGACACGGACGTAGCGTTCGGATTCGAGTTCCGGGCCGTCCAGCAGCGACACCTCGGCGACCCGCGCGCGTACGACCTCGGCCTCCCGGCGTGTGCACCGTGCGACGAGACCGGCGACTGCGGGAAAGACATCAGCTACGTCGCGTTCTGTAGCGACGAGCCGATCGACCCCGCGGACGTCACCTTCGCGCGCCATCTGTGCGGTGATACCGATCGATATGCGACGCTCGAAGTCACCGCCCTGCCGGCGCACGTCGACCGCGTCCTGCTCAAACACGGGACGACTCTGGACGTCTTCGCCTACGACGGCGAAGCGATGCCGTTCGGCATCACCACCGGCGGTGGCCAGTCCGATCTCGTGTTGGTGGCGACCTACGGGCAGGACGGCAACGAGTACCCCGGGAGCGGGACGCCGCCGCGGAGCAACAGCGACCCGTGCCCGGGCACGTACTCGCACAAACACGAGTTCGGAGCCTCGAACGGCGACGACCAAGTCGATCACGGGCAGAGCGATTCGAGCGGCGGTGACGAGTAATGAAAAATAAGACGACACTGGCGGTGGCGCGATGACGTTCGATAGCTGGCGGCGCAACGGAGGCAGACGGCTGCTCGCAGTCGCCTTGGCGCTCGTCGTCGTCGCCTCCGTATCAGGCAGTGCGACGACGGCACTGCTGTCGGACCGTGAGTCGATCGACGTCGGCTTGACCGTCGACGATCACGGCGGCGTCTCCCAGTTCCACGTCGAGTCAGTCGCGACCTGTCCGACCGAGGCAACCGATCACGACGCCGCGACGCTACAACTCGCAGAGCGGTTCGACGTCGAGAGCGACGGCTGCGCCCGGATCTCGATCTGGGTCTCGGAGTCCTGGCTCGACCGCGTCGGCACGGACGTCGGCGACGTCGTCATCGGTCACGAGAACGCGAGCGGATGGGCGTACTTCGAGACGACGGTCGTGCGTGAGCAGGCCGGCTGGTACGAACTGACCGCAGTCACGGACGGATTCAGCCCCTTCGGCCTGTTCGTGCCCAACGAAACGTTCGTCGACACCGCCCCCAGTGCGGCAGCCAACGGAGCGAGCGGACCGGACGAAGCCGCCGCTCTCGGCGTGCCCGGTGACCGCGGCGATCTGAACGTCTCGGACAATGTGACGGGGAGCGACTCGGTCAACGAAACCGACGGTGAAGCGGCCGCAGGCTCGGTCAAAAACGAGACTGTCGGGAACGCGACAGCCGGAAGCGGGATGGCCGGAAACGCAACGCAGGCCGAGGACGGTGCGAACGACGAGTCTAGCGAGTCGAACGCAGCGCCAGGGTCGGAAGTGAACGCGACCACGGACGCGTCGACTTCGGAGGCTGGTGAGACCGTCGAAAGGTCCGAACCGTCAGGCGATGACACGCCCGCGGCGAGCGACTCGCCCGACGAATCGCCGTCGGAGCCGAACGACACCGAAACCGAGGCGGACGGATCTGGTGACGACACGGCCGACACTGACGGAGCGAGCGGCGACGACGCCGCTGGCGGCGAGACAGAGGGCGGCGACGGCCACGCCGCGGTGAGTGGCGATGGAAACGACGAGACAGAGGGTGACGCCAGCGTCGAGCAATCGAGCGACGGCGATCCGGGCGCCGACGAGTCCACCGAGGCACCGGTCGACGGTTCCTCGTCCGAGAACCCGGACGAGAGTGAAACCGGCGACGTACCAGACAGTACCTCCGGTTCGGCTACCGGCGAGAGAAGTAGCGGAGACGATGAGAAGGCGGAGAACGAAGATAGCGAGTCGGCGTCTAACAGCTCTGACACGGGCGACGCAGCGAGCGGAGCTGACTCGGGTACGGGCGCGGAGTGATGACCCCATCGGGCGTTCCCGCGACGCTCTCGCGGAAACACCTCCTGGCGGTCGTGGTGATCGCGATGGCACTCACGGGAGCGGGCGTCGGTGTTCTCTCGGACGGCTTCACGCTTTCGCGAGGCCCCGCCCCGGCCGAGGCCGGTGACGCTGCGGCGCCCCTCGCGACGATTGAGGTCACGGCGTCCGACCCCGCCGAGGTCCGGAACGACGCCGGTGATGTAGGCGTCGTCAGCGGGACACTCGGCGGGACGCTCACGCTCGCCGAGGGAATCGACCGAGTGGAATTCGTCGTCCAGACGCGACTGCCGAACGGAACGTGGGCGGTCGCAGCGTCCGGGACCGCGACGGGGGTTCCGGCCGGTCAGTTGAACCTGGAACCGGGCGTCGGCGGGCCAAACACGATCTACCTGGATGCAGCTCAGTCTGACGGCTTCGACGTCCAAGAACCTGGGACCGTCGCGGTCCGCCGCGGCGCGATCGCGGTCACGGCGCGGCTGTTCGTCGGCGATGAAGTAATTGCGACAGTCACGGACGTCGACGGCTACGAACTCACCGTCGATCGGCCGGCACCGGCGACAGTGTCGTTCGCTCCGGTGGACGAGTCGGCGACGGAGGAAAACAGCGGTTCCACCGGAGCCAGTGACCCGACCGACACGACCAGGCGCACGATCACTCAGACCGGGTCGGGACCGGACGGCGGTCCCGAATCAGGTAGTGGAGCCGACGCAAGCGACGCGGACGAGACGACAGACAGCACCACTCCGACGACAGCGTTCTTCGGGGCCGGGGACGTGCTTCCGGGGAGCGCCGGCGAGTCAGCGACGGTCGTAGGGCCGCCGACAGCGGAGATGACCACGCTGGAGGTCACCGTCGGGGCCGCGCTCGACGCCGAAAACGGCGTAACAGAGCCCGAATCGGTGGTCGACGAGACGCCCGAAGATGGCGAACTCTCGTCGAAGTTGGACGTCAGGATCGCCCTCGTTCGGGAGTCCGGCGATCGACAGTACGTCGTCGGCAGTGCAGACGCCTTCGTCCCCCTCGCGACGGCTACCGGCGCGACAGAGTCGCTGACGGTCGAACCGAACGAGCGCGTCTCGCTGGTCGTCGAGTGGCGGATCGACGCCGCTGTCGGGAACGAGATCCAATCGGATGGTACGACGGTCTCGATCCACTACCGCTTCACGTCGGAGCCGTCTTGAAAGACGCACTACGTCGGTTAAGCGACGATTAGCTATGGTGACTGGAGATCACCAGACGACCGATGAAAGCGATCGGAGAGACTCAGTTCAGGTGGCGGCAACCGGAGTACACCGGGGCGAACCGGTGTCTCCCGTGCACAGTGGTCAATGTCGCAATCGCGGGTATTCTGGCGATCGGACTCGCCTCGATCCGCCTCTCGCTCGGCATCGCGCTGCTCGTGGTCGGGGTCGCAGCGATCTACTTCCGCGGGTATCTGATCCCCGGAACGCCGACGCTGACCAAGCGCTATCTCCCAGATTCGGTGCTTCGGCTGTTCGACGCCCACGAGGCTCCGGCCCCGCTCGGCGCGGGGGGACAGGATCCGGGCGACGTCGAGCGGTTTCTGGTCGACCTCGACGTCCTCGAACGGTGCCAGGGTGGCGAGGATCTGTGTTTGACACCGGCGTTCAGGGCATCGTGGGACGCGCAGATAGAACGTCAGTCGGTCGGCGATAGCGCACCCGGCGATCAGTTGCTGTTCGAGGGCCTCGGTGTCGACCGAGGCGAGATAGAGACGAAACGGCAGCCGAACGCGTTCGTCGCGGTCGCCGATTCGGTGACGATCGGTCGGTGGGAGTCCGAATCCGCCTACTGTGCGGACGTCGCAGCCGACGCCGTGCTCCACGCGCGGTCGGCAGCGTGGGAGGGGCTCGACTACGAAACCCGACTGGAAGTGCTCGGCGCGCTCCGTCTGTGGCTCGATCAGTGCCCCGACTGCGATGGCGCAGTCACGCTGGACGAGGAGACGGTCGAGTCGTGTTGTCGGTCCTTCGAGGTCGTCGCCGCGACGTGTGACGACTGCGGGACGCGCCTGTTCGAGGCGCAACTGTCACCGAATGCCCTCTGAACTGACGGGCCCGACACCGACACGGAACGGGACACTTTTTCGCTGCATTTTGATTTCGAGGGGGCGACTATCGGGGCGTCTCGTATCATCTCATCGTCGATCCGAAAGGAGCGCTCACGAGAGCTGATTCAGATACAGCCAGCGACGCGACCACAGTTGATAGAGCGTCGAGCCGGCGATGATCGCGAGAAACAGGCTAGCGAAGATGAGCGGATCGACCGCGGAGACGAGCGGTACCTCGCTGAGCGACAGGACGACGAGAAAGAGCGATACTGTGCCGAGCGCCCGATAGTACGTCGCCCACGTCACACCGTACTTCGTGACGACCTCCATATACACGTCGACCGCGCGGGCGCTGTCTTTGAGCCGGATCGTCTTTCGGTCCTGGTCGTAGTCGACGACGCCGGCGTCGTCGAGCTTTGGGAGGTGATTCTGGTGCAGCGAGATGTAGACGCTGTCGCGGATGTTACGCGGCGGCGGCGACTCGTCCGTCTCCAGTTCTGCGATGTCTTCAGCGAGGTCCCGCAGCATCACTTCGCGGCCGTGTTCCTGCAAACACTTGATCGTCTGTCGCCGCCGGTCGTTTCGGAGGAGGTCGTGGATGTCTGTCTCCGATAGCCCTTGGCCCGTCTGCGTCGATCGGATACTCATATGACAGGTCTAACTGCCTGTCATCGAGGTAACCATATAGTAATCAACCCGATTAACGTCGTGGGATAACGCTCAACGAGCCGTTAATCGGTTGTTTCACGCCCCTACAACGTCGACGAGAGCTCAATCCCTACTTCGATGCCGGACCGCGTCGATAATACGCTATTTTTCTCGGCTGTCGTGAGTAGGTGGGTGCTATTCTCAGTCCCGAGTCTTCGTCCCAACAAGCCGTCGTTACCACCGTTACAGACGCTCTTTGTCCCGAAAATACGGGAATAATCCTGCAATCCGGGCGTTAGCTGCACAAACTCGCGATTAGCTAATGGGGTGTCCCCTGTGGGGTGGCGTGTGGACTCACCCACACTGGATCCGCAGTCGGCGTCTCGACGGCGGCTGCGGCGGCGGTTCGACTCCGTCGGTGGGTTTCCCCGTACGGGGAGAGCACTATGACAGAGCGATTCGAGATCTCACGGCGAAAGGCATTGGCTGCGCTCGGAACCATCGGCGTCGCAGCGGGCGGTGCGGGAGTCGGTACGAGCGCGTACTTCAACGATACGGAGTCGTTCGAGGATAACATCGTCACGGCAGGTACCCTCGACCTGTTGGTCGATTATTACTCCTACTGGGACCAAGGGAACGCCGGTTCCGGGAACGTGGACGGAACAGCAGACGGCGACGCGGTCACTGCCGAATTAGGTGACGTGAAACCGGGGGACTCTGGGCTCATAGCGTTCTGTCCCCGGATTGAGACGAATCCCGCGTACCTGTGGATGTGTGGTGCGCTCACTGATTCGAGCGAGAACGGCTACACCGAACCGGAACCGGAGGACGACAACGGCGAAGGCGAACTCGAAGAGAACATCCACGTCGACGTTAACTACTGTACGGTTGGCGAAGTCGGTGATACGTTCGATACATCAGATGTGACGACGGAGGCGACCGCGTGGTCTGGGACGCTCGCGGAACTACTCGATGCGATCAGATACGGCGTTCCACTCGACGGAGATGCAACTGTTCCCGGTGACGGCGGATTCCTCGGCCCCGGTGATCAGGAATGCTTCGTCGGTTCAGACAATGAAGACAGCAATTACTGTATCTGTCTCGACTGGGAGGTCCCGAAATCCGTCGAGAACGAGATTCAGGGTGATAGCCTTATGTTCGACATCGGGTTCCACGCCCAGCAGTGCCGTCACAACGACGGCTCGACGAACCCGTGCATTGGCGATCTCGTCCTCCTCGACAACAACGATGACTCGCCTGGCCTCGACGAAAACGGGCCAGAAGGTGAGGAACCGTACATCGAGTGGACGCTCGGGACGGACTCTCCATCGCTTAAAGGCAACCAGATAGAGGTCACGTTCAATAATCCCGCTAGCGCGGTCCAGGTTTTCGATTACCGGGTTGACGGCGAAGCCGGCGAAAACACCCAGTACACTGGTAGCACAATCGGATCTGGCCCGCTTGCGGGACAGGACTTCGGGCAAAAATACAATTGGGTCGTGCTCCAGCCCGGAGAGAGCCAGACAGTGACGCTAACCGCCTACGATGGAGTCGAACTCGGTGCTCGAGTGGGCGCCGAGCAAAACTGGTACATCGACTGGATCCGGTTCGACGTGGTATAGTCACATAATTCATTACGCCTCCGCAGCCGCTGGACTTGTCATCTGAGCCGTATTCGCACGGTTCGACTCTGACGGCTGGTTTCACAAAAAGGAGGCAACGGCTGCGGTGAAGGCGGTCACCAACGCAAAGGGACGACGATGACGGATACCGAAAACTGCCGGAACACCGACACGACTCCGACGGGAGAACGATGAACCGGCCTGAAATCCGTCAGTCCACGAGGCCTTCAGCCTGGTTCTTCGCTCACGCTGGCGCGGCGCAGTCTGCGTCGGGCGGTTCGAATCCGCCCGTGAGTTTCCCCCTTGGGGGGCAGCGACCGCGGCTGAGACGGTCACGAACACGAGGAAAACCACAATGACAGAACACGAATTTGACCTCTCGCGACGGAAAGTGCTTGGCGCACTCGGTGCGATCGGCGCGGCATCGGCCGGTGCTGGCCTGGGCACCAGTGCGTACTTCAACGACACCGAATCGTTCGAGGGCAACACGCTCACGGCGGGTGAACTCGACCTCAAAGTCGACTGGGAAGAGCACTACTACGACGGCTCCAGCGGGGGCCAATACGTCAGCTACAGCGATCCCGGCGGCGACGCCGTCGGCTTCCCGGACCCCGACGACGCGCAGGTCTGGATCGACGAAGCGGACATCCCGGACTTTATGAACGCGACGTCCATCGAGGCGTTCCCGGATCCGAACAACGACGGTATCCAAGAGCTGCAGTACGAGGACTTCGCGTACGATGCCTGTGAGGACGGCGCGGACCTGCCGGGGCATCTGGACCCGACCGTCGACGGTGCGCTCCGCACGAACAACGGAGACACATATAACGAGGAAGACGAGGTTATTAAGCCCCTCGTCAGCCTCGACGACGTCAAGCCCGGTGACTTCGGCGAGCTCACGCTGAGTTTCCACCTCTGTGATAACCCCGGCTACGTGTGGCTGCAAGCGGCGGGCGTCAGCCACTCCAGCGGCGAGAACCCCGAGCCCGAAGGTGAGAACACGGCCAACCTCGCCGAGGAGATCCAGACCGTCTGGTGGTACGACTCCCGCGGCGACAACGTCCTCCAGACCGACTGCGAGGAGCGACTCTACCTCGTTGACAGCGGGACCGACCCGACGACGCTGTTCGAGGTCACGCTCGACGACGGGAGCGGCGAGGCCGAGCTGACTGAACTCCTCGGACCGAGCGACTACGGCGGCGACGGCGACTTCGATCAAACCGACGCGATCGCAACGACGCCCAACGGCGACGAGATCCTGTTCTACGACAAGAAGTCCGGTCACCTCGGAACGTACGACATCGACGGCGACACGTTCACCGACGAAGGGTCGATTTCGGACGATCCCGGCGGTATCGTCCTCGCCGGCTACTCGCCCTCGGGAACGCTCTGGGCGGCGAGTCAGGACACCGACGAGCTCTACACCGTCGATCCGTCCGGCCCGACGGCGACCTCACAGGGCGACACGGGGATCGACCTCTCGGGGGCCGATCTCGTGTTCTCCTCGGACGGGACGATGTACATCTGGACGGCGAACACGAGCGCGGACGGCCTCTACAAGGTCGACGATCCGAGCAGCGATCCGACTGCCGTGCCGGTCGATGCGAGTAACATCGGCGAAAAAGACGAGCGGATCACCGGCCTCGCAGTTCTCGACGCCGGCACCGGCAACCTCGTCGCGTCCGATCGTGACAACGATGAAATCGTCGTCATCGACCGAACGGACGGCAGCATCACCGATTCCTACGCGATGACGCTCGGCGGCGAGTCGTACGACTACGACTTCGGCGATATGACGTCCGGAGCGTTCTGCGGCGAGGTGTTCCGCCGAGGCAACCTCAAAGAAGATCTCGGCGCGCTCGCCTCCGGGAACGGGATTCCGCTCGACGCCAACCGCGCCAGTGAGTTCGAAGAGATCGGGGGTGATCCGACCAGCGAGAACCGCGAGTGCTTCCCACCCAGCGTCAACCACTTCGTGGGCTTCGCGTGGTGGCTTCCGCGCGACGTCGGGAACGAGGTCCAAGGCGACTCGGTGAGTTTCGATCTCGGATTCTACACCGAGCAGTGCCGCAACAACGACGGCTCCGGTCCGGAGGTGGACAACTCCGCCTGAACTGGGTCACCACGGCGACCCGAGCCCCTCTCACTCACGCTGGTGCGACGCGACCGACGCGTCGGGCGGTTCGATTCCGCCCGTGGGTCTTTTCCCCGTAGTGGGAAGTGACACCGATGACAGACGAGAAATTCGATCTCTCACGGCGGAAAGTGCTGGGCGCACTCGGTGCAATCGGCGCGGCGTCAGCCGGCGCCGGACTCGGCACGAGTGCGTACTTCAACGACACCAAATCGTTCGAGAACAACACGCTCACGGCGGGTGAACTCGACCTCAAGGTCGATTGGGAGGAGCACTACTCGTTCCCGCAAGCGTACGGATTCGACGACCCGACGAGCGGCCTCGACGTCACCCGAACCGAGCCCGCAGACTCGTCGGGATACGTCGCGCTGCCGGACCCGGAGAACCCGATGGTCTGGGTCGATGAGGACCACCTCGATGACTATATGGACGCGACGTCCATCGAAGCGTATCCGGATCCGGACGGCGATCGGATCCAGGAAGCGTTCGCGTCCGAGCCCGAGACCACCACCGAACAGGACGTCGGCTACATCTGCGAAGACGGCGCCGATATGGACGAAGACCTCGATCCGAAGGCCGACAGTGCGCTCCGAACGGAAAACGCCGACACCTGGGATGCGGAGAAAGAGGAGCCAAAGCCGCTCGTCAGCCTCGACGACGTCAAACCCGGCGACTTCGGCGAACTCACGCTGAGTTATCACCTCTGTGGTAATCCGGGGTACGTCTGGCTCCGCGGCGCGCTCCGATCGAACGCCGAAGGCGGCGTGACAGAGCCCGAGGGCGACTCCGCCGCAGAGGACGGGACCGTCGAGAGTCCGGGATCGGACGG
>Ga0207719_100345_pt1 | contig 31243 bp, 34 predicted proteins | sample A23P1SouthBayCA_2_FD_187279 | JGI IMG/M metagenome (GOLD analysis project Ga0207719, IMG submission 187279) | Aerobic enrichment media microbial communities from Eden Landing Ponds, California, USA - A23 P3 (3) (SPAdes) | ecosystem: Environmental > Aquatic > Marine > Unclassified | place... | reverse complement strand
CACGCACCGCTCCCCGCTCGCATTCGAGACTCTCACTCCGTTCGAGTCTCGCCGCTCGCGGCCGCTGTCTCCGGAAACCGAAGATTTCCGGGATCGAGACGGAGCGAGGCGTCTCTCGTCATCACGAGAGAGCTTGCTCTCTCGGTCGACAGCGAGTCAGAACGCCCGAGCGGGCGGGGGCTTTCATGCTATCTATAGCTGCTTATCTGGTGAAACTGATTAACTAAACACCACCCGCTCACCCCTCGCGGAACGACTCCGGGTTGGCGAGCGCCCGCGCGACGCGGACGGCAGCGACGTTCTCGTAAGCGTCGTGGACGCGGATCACGTCCGCGCCGCGGTCGGCCGCCAGGGCCGTGGCCGCGACCGTCTCGTCGAGCGCCCCCTCGCGCCCACCGTCCACGAGGTCGAACATCGACTTGTGGGAATGGCCGATCAGGATCGGACAGCCGAGCGCGCGAAGCTCTCCCAGCCGGTCCAGCAGTTCGAAGCTCTCGGCGGCGGACTTGCCGAATCCGAGCCCGGGGTCGACGAGGATCTGCGAGCGGTCCAGTCCCGCCTTCTCCGCGAGGAGGACCCGCTCGGAGAGTTCGTCGATCACGTCCGAAACCACGTCGTCGTAGTCGATATCGGTCTCGGGGTCGACCGGCGCCTCGATGCTGTGCATGACGACGACGGGCACGTCGTGGTCCCCGGCGACCAGTCGCATCTCGGGGTCTTCGAGCCCCGAAACGTCGTTCAGAATATCCGCGCCCGCTTCGAGTGCCGCCCGCGCGACGCTCGCCCGCCGCGTGTCGATCGAGACCAGCGCGTCCAGGTCTGCCAGCGCCTCGACGACCGGAACGACCCGCTCGCGTTCCTCGTCCGGCGGGACGACATCCGCGCCCGGCCGGGTCGACTCGCCGCCCACGTCAAGGATGTCGACGCCGGCATCGACCATCGCCGCGGCGCGCTCGCGGGCCGCCTCGACGGAGTTGTACTCCCCGCCGTCGTGGAAGCTATCCGGCGTGACGTTGAGAATGCCCATCACCGCCGTGCCCGCCCCCCACGGGTAGGCGCGCTCGTCGGACCCGCCGTCGGCGTCGCTCGCGCGGTCGCCGTCGGCGCTGCCCGCGTGGTCGCCGCCGGCGCTGCCCGCGTGGTCGCCGCCGGCGCTGCCGGCGAAGCCGCCGCCTGCGCCGCGTACGTGGCGTCCGGGGCCGTGGACCCGCTCGGTCTCGATGCCGAGCGCCGCCCGAAGTTCGTCGGCGAACGGCGCGAGGCCGTGGGACTGGCCGTCGAGTGTGTCCGCCACGCGCTCGAACTGCGCGAGCGTCCCGCTCATCACGACGTCGAGGTTCTCCTCGTCCTGATTGTCGAGCGCCGAGACCGCACACTCCCCGCCGACCGAGAGCAACTCCTCTTTGAGATACTGGGCCTGCCTGGGCCGGACGCGGGTCTTCAGCACGCGGTGGACGGCCTTGCCGCGCATCCGGTGGACGCCGGCATCGGTGACGTTGGCGCCCTGGAGCGTCTCGCGAGCGTCGGCGAGTGAGTCGACCTCTTTCGGGATCGTCGGCCGCGCCCACCGCGTCCGCGCCTCGCTCACGGCGTACAGCGACCCGGCGACAACCACCGCGTCGTCGGGACCGGCCGCCGTGATCGCGTCGTCGAGCGCCCCGGCCACATCGCTTCTGGTCTCGACGGTGGCACCGGTCTCGGCCTCGAACGCGCGGGCGACGACCGTCTCGTCGTCGGCGCGGTCGTGGTCGGGCTGACAGGCCGTGACGCGGTCGGGGTCGGCCGCCGCGAACGCCGCGGCGATCCCGCGGTGGTCCTTGTCGGTCATCGCGCCGACGACCAGGTGCAGGGCCTCGTAGTCGAACGACTCGAGCGTCGTCACCGTGCGCTCGCACCCGCCGGGGTTGTGCGCGCCGTCGAGGACGACCAGGGGGTCCCGCCCCATCACCTCGAACCGCCCCGGCCAGTGGGCGTTCCGGAAGCCGCGCTCGGCGCTCGCAGTGTCGAACTCGCGGTCGAGACTCGCCGCGACCTGTCGGACCAGCGCCGCCGCGACGCCCGCGTTGGCGGCCTGGTGTGCGCCGAGCAGGGGGAGTCGCGTGTCGACGGCCCAGTCCGGGCCGGCGACCGAGACGCTCCCCTCCAGCCCCTCGCGGCCGCCGTATTCGACGGTCACGTCGGGGGCCCGGTCGCGCTCCGGGCCCTCGTCGGCGCCGACGGTCAGCACGTCCGTCACCTCGTCCTCGATAGCTGCGAGCGCGTCGCCGGTCGCGCCGGTCACGAGCGGGTGGTCGGCGGGCGCGACGGCGGCCTTGTCGCGGGCGATTTCCGCGACGGTGTCGCCGAGGAAGTCGGTGTGTTCGAGGGTGACGCTCGTGACCGCGCTCGCGACGGGGTCGACGACGCTAGTGGCGTCGTGGCGGCCGCCGATCCCCACCTCGAGGACGGCCACGTCGACGTCCTGGCGGCCGAACTCCCAGAGCGAGAGCGCGGTCAGCGTCTCGAAGAAGGTCGGCGAGTCGCCCTCGGCCGCCCGGTCGGTGGCGTACTCGCGCATCGACGCGACAAAGTCCGTGACGGCGGCCTCGGAGATTTTCCGGCCGTCGACGCGAACGCGCTCGCGGACGTCGTCGAGGTGAGGCGAGGTGTAGAGGCCGACCGAGAGGCCCGACTCGCGGAGCGCGCGTTCGACCAGCCGCGCGGTGGATCCCTTCCCGTTCGACCCCGCGACCTGGACGCAGGTCAGTCCCTCGTGGGGGTCCCCGAGGTGGGCGAGCAACTCCCGCGTGGGCTCGGTCCCCGGCCGCGGGGCAAAGCGCCGCAGGTCGAACAGGAAGTTCGCCGCCTCGTGAAATTCCATGCCTGTGCGATACTTGCGGGCGCGTTTTAAGATGTCGGACTCTCCGACGACACCGTCGACACGGTCGGGACAGTGTCCCGACGCGGGCCAGTCGGCCGGGCGAAGGGAGGGATTTTTGAGACCCGCCGCCGTCGCCGAGCGTATGCGCGTCGCGTTCGTCTCGATGGAGACATCGTTCCACCGCGACGGCGAGGGAGTCAGCCGGTTCGAACGCGTCGCCCGCACGCTCGCCCGCCGGGACCACGACGTGACGCTCTTCTGTGCCCAGTGGTGGGACGGCTACGACGAGCGCATCGAACGCGACGGCCTCACCTACCGCGCCGTCACCGTCTCCCCCGCGCTCACCTCCTTCGTGGTCCGGATCCCCGCCCTGCTGGCCGCGCATCGACCCGACGTGATTCACACGCGACCGGCCCCGCCCGTCCAGACGGTCGCGGCGAGTCTCGGCGCGACCCTCGCCCGCGCGCCGCTGGTCACCGAGTGGTACGGCGACGAGTCTATCGAGGAATCACGGCTCTACGAGCGGGCCGCGAGCGGCCCGAAGATGGTGGTCACCCCCTCCGAGATGGTCCGCACCGAGGTCCGCGAGGCCGGCGCCAGCGCCGACACGTCGCGAGTGATCCCCGAGAGCATCGACATGTCGCTGGTGCGCTCGGTCGACCCCGCCGAGGAAGTGGACGTGGTCTTCGCCCACCCCCTCGACGAGAGCGCCAACATGGAGAGTTTCCTGCTCGGCCTCGCCGAACTCCGAACCAAGGACTGGACCGCGACAGTCATCGGCGACGGGCCGATGCGCGAGGAGTACGAGAACGAGGCGGCGGACCTGCGAATCGACGACCGGATCACCTTCGCCGGCGCCTGTGACCGCCGTGAGCGCGTCGCGCTCTACAAGGGCGCCCACGCGTTCGTCCAGACGGCCTACCGGGAGTATTTCGCCACCGAACTGCTCTGGGCGATGGCCTGTGGCTGTGTCGGCATCGTCGAGTACCAGGCCGAGTCCAGCGCCCACGAACTCATCGAGGGAGCACAGCGGAGTTTCCGGACGACGAACCCCCAGCAGATAGCCGACGCCATCGTCGACGCCGGGGAGTTCGAACGACTTTCCGTCGACGAGGACTGGGCCGACTACGACCACGACGCCGTACTGGAGGAGTATATCGGCGTCTACGAGGATCTGCAGGACGCGTACGGGCTCTGGTGAGCGGGCGCGTTTCCACTGTGCGGAAGGGACACGCTGCGATGGTCGGAAACCCCGGACTGGCACGCGAGATTCGGAGTTCGCAGTCTCTCGGTCCGCCAGTCGCTCAGCAGGCTACAGCGGTGAGAAACACGACCGTAAAGTGGAATGTATGGCCAGAATCTATAAATCGCTGAGACTACTGCGAAACATATGGTCGGCCCTCTCAGTCGCCGTCAGGTCCTCGCGTTCGGGGTGACTGCCGGTTCGGCGGCCGCGTACGCAGGATATTCCGTCCTCGAAAACGAAAGTGAGCCGACCGTCAGACTCTCGGACGGATTCGTCATCGGTAGCATGAGTCGGAACCCGATCACTGTCCACGTCGAGATCAGCAGCGATGGGACCACACACCACGAGAGCGACCACGACATCGAGAGTGCAGTTTACGAGTCGAGCGACGACCCGTATCCAACGCGAGGCAGTGGTGCCCGCGTGGCGCTCGGAGACTGGGCCACGGAGTCGGCCGCGTACACCGTCCGCGCGACACTCGACGACGGGACGAGCGCGGAGATGGACGTTGCGAAGGAGTGGTCTGAACCCTGCGTCGTTCCCGACATCAAAGTCAGCACGAGCGGGTATCTATCTATCCACCGACTGTCCTGTGAGCTCCGAACCGAAACGTCAACCTCCACCGCCGACGAGGAGTCGTAACGCAGCCTCTCAGTCCAGCACGTCGTTACAACTGTTGACGAACTTTCCCAGTCCCTGAGCCACGTCGCGGTCGAGCGAGACCACGACGCCGCTTTCGCCCCCGCGGTGGAAAATGAGGACGGCAGCCTCCGCGTGGAGTTCCACCGACGCCTGCGTGTCGCCCACGCCGTCGTAGATATCCGTCGCGACGATCGGTTCGTAGGCGCGGGCGCGGTCGACGAGGGTGGGGAGGGCGTCACCGAGCGCGTCGGTCGCGATGTCGTCGCGCGCGTACAGCACCGTCCACTCGTCGGCGTCGTAGTGTACCGCGATCCGGAACGCGTCACCGGCGCGGTTGTGGACCAACTGCAGGAGGTCCTGATACCGTTCGTCGCTCATTGGAACTACCTTGCCGCGAGATAAGTTAGACCTGTCGCCCGGTTAGTGTCGATGCAACATCCAGAAAAGCTATCCCGTCCGGCTATCCGATCCGGCCGTCCGGGTCACCGGGAGTGCCCGGAAGGATTTTGCCGGCGCCGCCGGTGGGTCGGGTGTGTACGACCTCGAACGCTACCTCAACGTCAGGAGCGCCTACGGGGCTTCCTTCGCCCCGGACGGGACGCTGGCCTTCCTCACGGACACGACCGGCGTCCCGCAGGTCTGGACGCTCGACGACCCCGAGGGGTGGCCCGACCAGCGGACCTTCTACGACGAACAGGTCTCCTTTGCGTCGTGGTCCCCCGAGCGGCACGAACTCGTCTTCGGGATGGACGAGGGCGGCAACGAACGCGCGCAACTGTACCTGCTCGACGCGGACAACGGGAGGGTTACGAACCTGACCGCGACGCCCGAGGCGAAACACCGCTGGGGCGGGTGGAGCCACGACGGCGACCGCTTCGCCTTCGCCTCGAACCGCCGCGACGAGGCTGTCTTCGACATCTACGTCCAGGGCCGCGCGGAGACGGGCGACGACGCCACGCTGGTCCACGAGGGCGACGGCTGGCTCTCCGCCGGCGGCTGGTCGCCCGATGACGACCGACTGCTCGTCTCCGAGGCCCACTGGAGTTTCGACCAGGACCTGTTCGTCCTCGACCTCGAATCGGGCGAACTCGAGCACGTCACGCCCCACGAGGGCGACGTGCGATTCACGAGCGCCAACTGGGGGCCCGAGGGCGACGCGGTCTACCTCGTCACCGACTACGAGAGCGATACGCTGGCGCTGGCTCGCCTCGATCTGTCCGCCGATGCTGCGGCCGTCGACGACGTGGGAGAGCGCCTCGATATCGTCGAACGGGGCGGCGACTGGGACCTCGGTGGCGTCGCGCTCGACGCGGAGAGCGGCCGCCTCGTCTATTCGCGCAACCTCGACGGCTACACGGACCTGACCGTCGGCGAACTCGATGGCCCCACCGATATCGCGACGTTCCCGACGCCGGACCTGCCGGGGAACCTCGCGGGCGGCGTCGCCTTCGACGACGACGCCGAGCGCTTCGCTCTCTCCGCGACGGGCCGGACCGAGAACACGAACGTCTTCGTCGTCGACATGGAGACGGGCGCACACGAGCGCTGGACCCGTGCATCGACGGCGGGCATCCCCCGGGAGACGTTCGTCGAACCCGACCTCGTGCGCTACGAGAGCTTCGACGGCCTGGAGATCCCCGCCTACGTCTCGTTGCCCGACGGCTGGACCGCCGGGGAAACGCCAGTCATCGTCGACGTTCACGGCGGGCCCGAGAGCCAGCGCCGACCCTCCTTTGCCGGCCTCACGCAGTATTTCTGCTCGCGGGGCTACGCCGTCTTCGAGCCGAACGTCCGCGGGTCGACGGGCTACGGCCGGGAGTACACCCACCTCGACGACGTCGAGAAGCGGATGGATTCGGTCGCTGACCTGCGGGCCGGCGCGGAGTGGCTGGGCGACCACGAGGCGGTCGACCCGGACCGCATCGCCGTGATGGGCGGGTCCTACGGCGGATTCATGGTGCTTGCGGCGCTGACGGAGTACCCCGACCTGTGGGCCGCCGGCGTCGACGTGGTCGGTATCGCCAACTTCGTCACCTTCCTGGAGAACACGGGGTCGTGGCGCCGCGAACTCCGCGAGGCCGAGTACGGGTCGCTCGACGAGGATCGCGAGTTCCTCGAGTCCGTCTCGCCGATCAACAACATCGACGCGATCGACGCCCCGCTGTTCGTCCTCCACGGCGCGAACGATCCCAGGGTGCCCGTCGGCGAGGCCGAACAGATCGCCGACCGGGCGCGCGAACAGGGCGTTCCGGTCGAGAAGATGGTCTTCGACGACGAGGGTCACGGTATCTCCAAACTCGAGAACCGCATCGAGGCCTACACCGCCGTCGTCGACTTCCTCGACGAGCACCTCTGACGACGGACGACAGCTCCGAGTTCGGACAGAGCGGAGACGGAGGGCAACGGTAGGTGGACCGCGGGCGAACAGCGGGCGAACGACGGGCCGCGGTCAGAGTTCGACGCCGCTGGCGGTCAGAGTTCGACGCCGCTGGGGATGAGGCTATGCCCGCGCAGCAGGCCCCCCTCGTCGTCGTAGACCAGCAGTGTCCGTTTCTCGTAAACCGCGACATCCTCATTGTCCCGGCGGACGACAACGCGGTAGCGCCCCTCGCCGTCTGTTTCGCCGTCGCGTGCGGCGGTCACGAGGTCGAGGACGCGGTCGGCGTCGGCGTTGACCTCGAGCACGAAGTCGCCGGTCACTCGATGGGCGAGGCTGAACACGCCGGTGGCCTCGTCGGCGTCGACGGCCGTCTGGTAGCGGAAGGCGACGTCGACGTCCTCGCGGTCGAGCGGTTCGCCCTCGGTGTTGGCCAGGCGCTCCTCGAGCACCTCGGCCGGCCCGTCGAAGGTCAGCACGGCCGCGGGTTGCTCGTCGCCCTCGTCGGTGTTGCGGACGTCCAGACTAACGTAATCACGCCTCATTCGATACCGTCCCTATGGGGCCAGACGGCAAGAACGTAACGCCGGCGGAACGACTCCGTGGGAGCGGGAACGGGAGCGGGAGCGGGAACGGAAGCGACCCTGTGGGACGGAACGGGAAACGCCGAACAGGGAGCCGGTAGCTTTTCACGCCCGCGGGTCGCGGACTCGACGTGATGGCGCTGGTCCGATCGGAGTACGCGGGTGAACTGGCAGTCGTCGCGGCGTGGATATCGGCGCTGATCCCGGCGTCCGTGCGATTCTTTCGCCCCTCCGCGCTCCCCTTCGATCTGCTGGTCGTCCGGTACACCTACTTTCAACTCCAGTTTCTGCTCGACGCGCCACCGAACTTCGAGACGGACACCTTCCTCTGGATCCACGAAGCCCACGACGCATCGGCGGGTGTCTCGGCCACGCTGACCGTCTCCGCGGTGGCCGCGCTGGCGCTGACGCTCGCGCTCGCGCTGAGCGTCGCGTACTACCTCGCCGAGGAGCGCGTCGAGGACCTCCCGGTCGATCCGGTCCGAGCCATGGGCGTGCTCCTGGGTGTTTGCGGGCTCGCCTCCGCGGCCGCGACGGCACTCACCCTGGAGAACGAACCCGGGATCACCGTCCCGCTTGCGCCCGTATTCATGTTCGTCTTCGCCGCATCACTCCTCCGCGTGGATCGGGACTGATCCGACCGCTATCGTGCGGTATGACAGCGATTCGCACGTCGATATATACAAAAGATTTAAGTAGTTTTCGAACTAACTATTGGTTAGGAAGCGCGGCACTGGAATATATGGCTTACGCCACCGGTAAGCCGCCCCACCACACCCCATCATGAGCGATACAACGATCCGAACGACCAGCGAGGAGGGAACGAGCGAGCGACTGCACGACCGCGACGCCGAGGCGAGCGAGCGAGCGACGGAGAGCGAACAGACTGAAACGGAGTCCGAACAGCTGTGCCCCGAGTGTGGCGGCCGGCTCGACTCGGACACCGAACACGGCGAGACAGTCTGTTCGGACTGCGGTCTCGTCGTCGAGGAGAACGAGATCGACCACGGGCCCGAATGGCGCGCGTTCGATTCCGCCGAGAAAGACCGGAAGTCCCGCGTCGGCGCGCCGACGACGAACATGATGCACGACAAGGGACTGTCGACGAATATCGGCTGGCAGGACAAAGACGCCTACGGCAACTCCCTGTCCTCGAGCCAGCGCCAGAAGATGTCCCGGTTGCGCACCTGGAACGAGCGATTCAGAACGCGCGACTCGAAAGAGCGCAATCTCAAGCAGGCCCTCGGTGAGATCGACCGCATGGCCTCGGCGCTCGGACTCCCGGACAACGTTCGTGAGACCGCCTCGGTCATCTATCGCCGCGCGCTCGACGAGAACCTGCTCCCCGGCCGCTCCATCGAGGGCGTCGCCACCTCGGCACTGTACGCCGCCGCACGACAGGCGAACACGCCGCGGAGCCTCGACGAGATGGCCGCCGTCTCGCGGATCGACAAGATGGAGCTTACCCGCACCTACCGCTACGTCGTCCGCGAGCTGAACCTCGAGATCCAGCCCGCGAACCCCGAGAGCTACGTCCCGCGGTTCGTCTCGGACCTCGGCCTCTCGGACGGGACCGAGCGCCGCGCCCGCGAACTGATCGAGGACGCCCGCGACCGCGGCGTCCTCAGCGGCAAGAGCCCGGTCGGCATCGCCGCGGCCGCCGTCTACGCCGCAGCGCTGCTCACCAACGAGAAGGTCACCCAGAACGACGTCAGCGAGGTGGCCAACATCTCCGAGGTCACCATCCGCAACCGCTACAAGGAACTCCTCGAGGCCGCCGACGCGGCGGCCTGATCGGCTGACACTCGCGGTCACACCGCCGGACGCTGCTGACTCGGTCGCCGGACGCTGCTGACCCGGTCGCCGGACGCTGCTGACCCGGTCGCCGAGTGACGGGCACCGGTCCCCGCCCGACAGCTCTCTTCTCGCAGCAACCTTTTTGCCGTCTGCGAGTGAGAAACACACGCATGGTCGAAGCGTACGTTCGTCTGCTCTGTCCGGAGTGTACGAAAGACTGGGAGTCGACGCCGTCGGAGTTGCCGGATCACACCCGCGTTTTTCACTGTCCGAACTGTCACGCGAGCCGTCGGCTCGCGGAGTTCACGCGAACCGAACACGACCTGGAGACGCTGAAACAGCTCAGTTAATCGCCGGGGCCACCGGGGCGCCGGTCGGGATCGGACTGCGTTATCCGCTCGTCGCCGAGCGGGCGCCACAGGCCTCACAGCGGAGCAAGAGGACGCCGCCCTCGCGTTCGAAGTGGGTGTCCGGGAGGCCACACTCCGAGCAGAGGACGAACTCGTCGAGGTACTCCTCGAGGGCGCCACGGACGCGGCGCTCGTTGAACTCGCCGGTCAGGCGCGCGCGGCCGCTCTCGTCGATGTGACCGCTCGTCCCGAGTTCGTTCTGCAGGAACTTCATCACGTGGTCGTCCTCGCGGCCGAGCAGGTCGCACGTGCTCTGGAAGTTCTCGTAAACCGTGACGTTCCCCTCCTGGCGCACGTCCGGGTCCGGCAGGTCGAACCGGTCGGAACTCCCCTCGATATCCGGAGTCTCCTCCAGCGCCCGGTCGAGCATCTCGTCGTAGTCCATACCCGTGGCAAGCCAGTCCGCCGGTAAAAGTCTTTCAACCGACCGGCCCAACCCGGAGCGGCCCGCCGGACCTCCCGCCCCGAACCGTCCCGCCCCGAACCATCCCGCCCCAAACTGTCCTGTCCCGAACCGTCCCGCCTTCCTTCCACACACGCTTCCCCCAAGACTCAGTCGCATTTGCACGAACCGGCCGGGAATGAAACGGCCGATATCCGGGGTTGTTCACGGTTGTAAACGGGATCTACGCCAATGTGTGTTAACGCGACTCAGGATACTACTATAACCCTCCAGCGGTTAGCCTGTGTTGACTATGAAAAAGCAGGAGCTCATTCACCTTCACGGCCTGCTTGCTCAGGTGGAGAACCAATACGAGATGGAGACAGGGTGTGAAGTGGACCACGACAGGTACACTTCCCTCGGGGTACAGCCGACATCCATCCACAAATCGAAGACCGACCACAAAGACGCTGTTTTTGCGCTTGCGAAGGGGATCACGTCCGAAATGGAGTCCGAGTCGCGAGAGCGCGTCCCGGCCTCCGCCGACTGACTCACGCGAGTCGTTCCTCAACTCCGCTTCTCCCATAGCGACTGCGACGCCGTACGTGCTCGCTGGAGAGCGCGCGGCTGACCGGTAAGACGCTGTCGAGAAAGTCCGAAACGGAACTGTGTCGTCGTGGCCGGATCGACGCCGGTCGTTACTCGTCGATGAGCTCCTCGAACTCCGGGAGGACTTCGCCGTCGTCCCCGGTCCGGTCGCGCTCTCCTGACCGGTCATCATCCCCGGACCGGTCGTCATCCCCGGATCGGTCGTCTTCGGCGACGACTTCCGCAGTCGATGCCTCGGCCGGGGAGTCCTCGTCGGCCGTCGTCTCGCTCGTCGACTCCGACTCGGATTCATCCGCCGTCGACTCCGAGTCATCCTCGTCCTCGTTTTCGTTCTCGTCCTCGATTTCCTCGATTTCGAGGACGTCGAGCGGGATGTTCTCGAGTCGCTGGCCAATCTCCTTGCGGGCGATCCGGGAGGCGTGCTCCTCGCGCTCGACGTTGAAGACGGTCATCTCCAGTTCGAGCGCGACGAGGCTCTCGTCGGCGGCGATAAAGGCCGGATCCAACCCCTCGCCACAGTGCGGACAGGACCGCTCGCCCATGTTGATCTCGACGTAGTTCAGGTCCGGGTTCAGCATCTCCCCCGTCTTCGAGATGGCGATCCGGACCGCCTCGTCGGCCGTTTCCACGTCGTAGACGGGCACTGCGGCCTCGACGACAACTCTGCAGTCCATGTGCGTGTATTTGACACGCAATGATAAGAAGGTTCGGCCGGGTCGATTTTTCGTCGTTACCGAACCGGCGACGCCGAGTCGACCGCTGGGTCGCGTCGGCCGGTCGCAGGCGGCCACTGAACCGACGGCTCGCGGTCAAGCTACCGCGAGTTGCAGTCGCTTCGCGACAAGGAGGGCGACGGCCGTCCCGAGAAAGACGAGGCCGTCGACCGGGGACAGATACGGACCGACCCCGAACAGCGCGAGCGCGGCCGTCGCGAGTAATATCGCCAGGAACGTCGTCTCGACTCTCGACAGCTCTGTCACACGACAGAAGTGTCGTCTGAAGGCCATAATTATTTCGGTGATGGCAGCGGGCCGACTGGTGCGTGGATAGGTGCCGGGTCGGTCCAGCGTCCCGGTCTGCCGGCCGCGTCTCGAAAGGCGGAAATCGCCTGGTTCCCTGGTCCGGGTATGCACCGCGGGACGATTCCGCTCGACGACATCCCGGGCCCGTTCGACCTGCAGTCGACCGTCGAGAGCGGCCAGTCGTACCTCTGGGACCGCCCGGACGGCCGGATGTACGACGAAAGCGGCGTCCACGGCGGCGACGCCTGGTACGAAACGGTCGTCCGCGTCGACGGCGGTACCGCGAGCGGGGCGAGCGACGCCTCGTCGGACCAGTGGTCCGAGGGCGACCCCGAAGTCCTCCGGGTCCGCCAGGTCGACGACCGGCTGGAGTGGGAGTCCTCGACCGACGCCGAGGGCCTCCTGCGTGACCGCCTCCGGCTTGACGACGACCTCGACGCGATCCGCGCGGCCGCTCCCGACGACGACGTGATCGAGCGTGCCTTCGACGCCTATCGGGGGATGCGACTCGTCCGCGACCCGGCCGTCCCCTGCCTGATATCCTTTATCTGCTCGGCCCAGATGCGCGTTGCCCGCATCCACGGGATGCAGCGCAACCTCGAACGGGAGTTCGGCGAGACCGTCCGGTTCGACGGGGACACCTACCGCGCATACCCGACGCCCGAGCAGTTGGCCGCGGCGACCGAGGCCGAACTGCGCGACCTCGGCCTGGGCTACCGGGCGCCGTACGTCCGCGAGACTGCCCGGATGGTCGCCGAGGGCGAGGCCCACCCCAACGAGGCCCGGGACATGGAGTACGAGGCCGCCCGCGAGTCGCTCACCCGCTTCGTCGGCGTCGGGGACAAGGTGGCCGACTGCGTGCTCCTCTTCTCGCTGGACTATCTCGAAGCCGTGCCACTCGACACCTGGATCCGGACGACCATCGAGGAGTACTACCCCGACTGCGACCGTGGGAACTACGCCGACACCTCGCGGGCGATCCGGGCGGCGCTCGGCGGCGAGTACGCCGGCTACACGCAGACGTACGTCTTCCACTACCTGCGCTGAGTCTGTAGGAAATCGGGAAAACGAGGCGTTGGTCAGTCCGACGCGCTGCGCGTCGGGGTCGTCGTACTCGTCTCGGTTCGCGTTCCGGTGTCGGTGTCGGTCTCGATGGCGGTGCTGGAGCGGGCGTCAGTCGGGTGGGGATTGTCCCCACGGTCGTCGTAGTACTTCCGGCCGATGTACTGCTCTGGCAGCCAGCTGAAGAACGTATCGCCGAGTTCCTGTGCCGACCTGAACTGGCCGGTGTCGGCGTGTTCGAAAGTTTCCGCGATGGTCGTGTCCTCGCCGGTCGGCGACTCGATGGTGGTATCGCCCATCGTCTCGATGACGGTGTCGCGGTCGACGGGGTAGCTGTAGCGCTGTTCGAACGTGGTGTAGGCGTCTGTGGGTCGCATTGGTGTTGTGGTGGTGTACTGCTGGGTGGTCGGTGGACGATGACTCGGACGAACGTGAAAACGGAGTTACTGTGGCGGTACGGACCGCCGTACACCGACCGCTGCGACGACCCCGAGAGACGCTGTGACGTGGGTGTCGCGCATCGTATCTACATCATAATCAACGACCATTATAAATCCGTCGATCGTGGAGGTGTCTTGCGGTATGGCAACAGCACACACGATATACGGGCGTGGCGTCATCCACCTGCGGTAGGAGGGGCCGCCCGGGCTGCGGTGGCGACGCCTACCGCTCGTCGACGGGCGTCCACGAGCGGTCGTGGTCGCCGACGTAGGCTGACAGCGGGCGGATGAGGCGGTTGTCGTCGAGCTGTTCGAGCGCGTGGGCCGTCCAGCCGCCGACACGGGAGACGGCGAAACAGGCCGTGAACAGCTCCTTGGGGACGCCGACGCCGTCCAGTAGCGCGGCGGTGTAGAACTCGACGTTGGTCTCAAGTTCCCGGCCGGGCTTGTGCTCGGCGAGCAGGTCGACGGCCACGTCCTCGAAGGACGTGATCGACTCGAAGAACTCGGCGTCGCCGGCGTCGCCGTAGAACTCCGAGGCGGCCGCCTCGAGGACGGCGGCCCGCGGGTCGCGGACGCGGTAGACACGGTGGCCAAAGCCCATCAGCCGCTCGCCGGCCGCCAGCTTCTCCCGGACGTACCCCTCGGGGTCGCCCGACTGGTGGACCGCCCGGAGCATGTCGAGCACCGGGCCGGGCGCCCCGCCGTGGAGCGGGCCCTTGAGCGTGCCGACGGCGGCCGTCACCGCCGAAACCACGTCGGACTCCGTCGAGACGACCGTCCGCGCGGTGAACGTCGAGGCGTTCAACCCGTGGTCGATGACCGTGTTCAGGTACGTCTCCAGGCCCTGAACGGCGGCCTCGTCGGGCACCTCGCCGGTCAGCATGTAGAGGTAGTTGGCCGCGTGGCGCAGGTCCTCCCGGGGTTCGACGGGTGTCTCACCCACGCGGTAGCGCCAGTAGGTCGCGACGATGGTCGGGAAGACGGCGACGACCCGCCGGGCGTCGGCCTCCGGATCCTCCTCCCCGGCGCCGAGGTTCGCGGCCGCCGCACCCATCCGCAGGGCGTCCATGGCCGGCTTCTCCTCCTCGGCTGCCCGCTTCAGCACCGCTCGCACCTCCTCGCCGACGGCTCGGCGACCGGCAAGGTTCGCTCGGAACTCCTCCAGTTCCGACGCTGTGGGGAGCCGATCCTCGAACAGGAGGAAGACGCTCTCCTCGTAGGTGGCGTTGCGCGCCAGCTCGGCGACGGGGTACCCGCCGATGGTGAGCACGCCCGCCTCACCGTCGATGTCGCTCAGTCGCGTCTCGGCGACCCTGATGCCCTCCAGCCCGCGGTTCAGTTCGCCCTCACTCATGTCACCTTCTCTGCGGGACGCTACCAAAGGTCTGTTGGAACACAGTGGATATTTCCGGAGAATATCGAAACGTTCCGACACCTATCCGCTCCAGAACCCAGATATTGTTCAATCGTCGACGCGGGGATCGACAGTCGTGCAACCCATCGGTTCGCTCTACAGACTATCCGTTTGACAGGGGCGCCGATACGGTCACGGCCCGGGTCAGAGAGCGACGAGGAGACCGGCGGCCGTGTCGCCGCGGTGTTTTTCCCGCTCCCGTGTCCTACCTCCCGGTATGACCGACCGAACGCGCGCACACGTCTTCGTCACGGGGCGAGTCCAGGGCGTCTTCTATCGGGCGACGACCAGGGATCAGGCCCGCGAGCGCGGTGTCGACGGCTGGGTGAAAAACCTCGACGACGGCCGCGTCGAGGCGGTCTTCGAAGGCCCCGAAGACGCCGTCGCGGCGATGGTCGAGTGGTGCCACGAGGGCAGCGACCGCGCCCGCGTCAAGGATGTGACTGTCGAGTACGGCGAACCCGAGGGACTGGACGGCTTCGATATCCGACGGTGACTTCGGGGGCAAATGACGCGACTGCCCCCACCCTTATGCGATGGGCGGGCGAACGCCCGCCCATGATTACGGGCAGCAAGATGGCCGTCGTCGACGAGAACGCGGCGGCACTGGGGGTCCCGCGCAAGCAGTTGATGGAGTCGAGCGGCAACGCCGTCGCCCGCGTCGTCCGCGAGGTCGCCGATCCGGGCGACAGCGTCGCCGTCGTCGCCGGCCGGGGGAACAACGGCGGCGACGCGTTCGTCGCCGCCCGCTTTCTCGACGACTTCGACCTGGCGGTCACGCTCCTGGGCCGTCCCGAAGCGATCACGACGAATATCGCCCGCGAGAACTGGACGGCGCTCGCGGCCGGCGAGTACGACTGCGAGACGGTCCGGGACTCGTCGGCGGTCGATCTGGACGACCCTGACGTGGTCGTCGACGCGATGCTCGGGACCGGGATTTCGGGGGAGTTGCGCGAACCCGAGCGGACCGCCGCCGAAGCGATAACCGCAAGCGACGCGACGGTCGTCTCCGTGGACGTTCCCTCAGGGTTCGACGCCGAGACCGGCACCCTCGCCGAGACGGCCGTCGCGGCCGACCACGTCGTCACGTTCCACGACGCGAAACCCGGCCTCGACGACCTCGACGCCGAGATGACCGTCGCCGACATCGGCATCCCCGAGGCGGCCGAACTGTTCGTCGAACGGGGTGACCTCCTGCGACTGGACGAGCGCCGCGCCGACAGCCACAAGGGGGAAAACGGCGAGGTGCTGGTCATCGGCGGCGGGCCCTACGCCGGCGCGCCCGCCCTCTCCGCCAAGGCCGCGCTCCGGGCCGGTGCCGACCTGGTGCGCGTGGCCTGCCCGATGGTCGTCGGGCGCGAACTCCAGGGCTTCGGCGAGGACCTCATCGTCCGGCCCTACCGGGGGAAGCAACTCGACCCGAAACAGGTCGGGTTCCTGCTCGAGATGGCCCGCCAGCACGACAGCGTCGTCATCGGCCCCGGCCTCGGCGACGAGGAGGAGACCCTCGAGGCCGTCGAGGGGATCCTCTCGGGCTTTTCCGGGACGGCGGTCGTCGACGCCGACGCGCTCGCCCGGGTCCCGAGCGTCGACACCGACGCGGACCTCATCTGTACCCCCCACCAGGGCGAACTCCGGGGCATGGGCGGCCCGGCGGCCGACGACTGGCGCGATCGGATGGCCCTGGTCGAGTCCTTCGCCGCGGACCTTGGCCACGTCGTCCTCGTGAAAGGCGCCTACGATGTCGTCTCGGACGGCGAGCAGACGCGGGCCAGTCGGACCGGCAACCCGGGGATGACCGTCGGCGGGACCGGTGACGTCCTCGCCGGCGTCACGGGCGCGCTCGCGGCGACCCAAGAGCCCTTCGACGCCGCCGCGGTGGCCGCCTACGCCAACGGCGTCGCGGGCGACCGCGCGTTCGAGCGCAACGGCAACGGCCTCGTGGCGACGGACCTCCACGACGAGATCGCGGGCGTCCTCTGGACCGACCGGGAGGGCGACGCATGACCGACGAGCGTGCCGACGCGAATACCCGCGGCGGGGATGCCGACGGGGACGCGGAACTGACACACACCGACGACTCCGGCGAGGTCGACATGGTCGACGTGGGCGACAAGCCCGACACCGCCCGCCGGGCGGTCGCGCGCGGCCGGATCGAACTGGCCCCCGACACCGTCGCCGCGGTCCGTGATTCCGAAATCGGCAAGGGCGACGTGCTCGCCACCGCCCGCGTCGGAGCGGTTCAGGCCGTCAAGCACACCTGGGAGATCATCCCGCTCTGTCACCAGATCCCCATCACCAACGTCGACACCGAGTTCGCGCTCCAGGAGAGCGCCATCGAACTCACCGTCGCCGTCGAAACCACCGGCAAGACCGGCTGTGAGATGGAGGCCCTGGAGGGCGTGACGACGGGGCTGAACGTCGTCTGGGACATGGTGAAATCCGCCGAGAAGGACGACGACGGACAGTATCCCGGCACCGGAATCGAGGGTGTCGAAGTCGTAGAGAAGACGAAGCGGAACGTATAGACGGGTCACTCCCCGGGTGCCGCAGGAAACGCTTTCCGTCGCCGACTGTAGAGTGAACCCATGTCCACGACCATCGCAACCCCCGACACGGACGAGACGTGTACGTACTGCGAGTCGCGGATTTTCGACCACGACCCCATCTGTGTCCGCGACTGTGACGCCGACTGCGGGTCGCCCGCGTACTTCTGTAACTACGCCTGTCTGTCGGCGTACATAGACGAGAACGACCTCACGACGGGGAACGTGTGCGAGTGGACTCCCGACGACGAAGACTGCTGCTGACCTGACCCACCGTCGGATTTCCGGACCGCGCTGAACGCGTTTCTCGCTCGTCAGGCCCCACTGACGAAGATGGCGACCCACTCCCCGAGTTCCCGGCGCCGTGTCACTCGGACTTCCTCGACCCACTTGACCCACTGGAAGCCCCGGCGGCCGGGCGCGACCAGCCGCGCTGGCGCGCCGTGCCCGTGCGAAAGCCGCTGGCCGTCGACGTGGGTGGCGAGCAGTGCGTCTCGGGCCTCGCCGAGCGGGAGACTGAAGCGATAGCCGGTCACCGACCGGAACTGTACCCAGGCCGCGCTCTCGTCGGGGTCGACCGCGTCGAGCAGGTCGCCGACGCGGACGCCCTGCCAGTCGTGGACCGAGTACCACCCGCTCGTGCAGTCGAGGAGCGCGCGCCGTTCGGCCGACGAGACGCCGTCATCCGCGCCGTCATCTTCGGGGGCGGTCACCGTGTCGTAGCCGAGTTCGACTGGCTTCGCGACCCTACCGTCGACCGTCAGGGCCCAGTCGTCCCGGTCCACGGGGTCGGGGTCGTCGGCCACCCACGAGGTGACGGGGAAGCGGTTGCCGTCGTCGCTGCCCTCCTCGCGCGACCCGGTGAAGCGGCGGTCGGCGCCGGCGGTGTCGAGAGCGCGATTGATCCCCTCCTGTGCCCGCCAGGCGACGGCCCCTGACCCCACGAGCGCGGCGTAGCGGAGCGCATTCCGTCGCTCGGTGACCGTCTCACGGTTCGGGAGCGCGAAGCGAGCGCGCAAGTGAACGACGAGCAAAACCGGCACGAGCAGGCCCAGTCCGATGTGGAGGTTGAGCAGCCCCCACGGCCCCAGGTCCAGACTGCCGCCGAGCACCCACCATATCCCCGTCGCGAGCGCCGCAGTCGCCGTTATCGCGAGCAGCACCGACAGCGCCCGCGTCGCGTCGAGCGCGCCGGGAGTCACGCGGTGGCGGACCCGCCGGAGTTTCCAGGCCAGCAGGACCACCGTCGACAGCCCCGCGACGGCGTGGACGTCGAACACCCACGCGCCCGTCGGACGGCCGACGACGAGACTGTACAGTCCTGTGGCGAGCAGGGTGAGCACCGCCACGAACAGGGAGGCGTCGACCACCCGCGGCGGCGGTTCGAGCCCGGCGAGCCGTCCCATGCGCCCGTGTTAGGACTCGACGGGCTTGACTGGCGGGGTGGATCGGAGCGTAGTATTCAGAGACGAAGTGACCACCACCTCGAACAGCGTGAAAGCCCCCTCTTGTGTCGTTGAGACAGCGACCGCGAACAGCGTGAAAGCCCCCGCGCGCTCGTACCGCCGCGGCTCGCTGCGCGCTTCGCTCACTCCGTTCGCTGCAGTGCTTGTGTCGCCGGGGCGGCGACGAGCGCGCGGCCCCTTTCAGTCCCACCCGCACAGACTGTCGAACCAGCCGACACGGGTGGGACTGAAAGGGGCGACTCGTTCGGCGAAGCCCGACGACGCAAGCACCACAGGAGCGAGTGTAACGAGCGACGAGGAGCGCAGCGAGGCGCGCGAGCCGAACGAGTCGGGGCTTTCACGCTGTTTGCGGTGGATATCCCAGCAATTCGAGCGGGGGCTGTCGTGCTGTTCGCGGTGGCTGTGATAGCCACGCTGGTCTCGGTGGTGTTCCCGCTATCAACTACTGTTCAACATCCTCAAACTCACACAGTTACGACTCTTGACCGCGAAAAACGCGGAGAAAATCCGGGTCGCAGACGACCGCTTACAGCAGCCCCGTCTTCTGGAGCTTCATCAGGTCCTCGGTGTCGAGGGTTTCGCCTTCCTTGAACTTCTGGTAGATCTCCTCGGCCTCCTCGCGAGCGGCCTCCTCTTTCTCCTGGCGCTGCTCGCGCTCCTCTTCTTCCTCTTTCTTGTCCAGTTCGCGCAGGCGCTTCTGGACGCGCACGAAGTCCTCGTGGTGCTGGTCGGCGGCCTCCTGGGCCTCCACGAACTTCTCGTGCATCTCGTCGGCCTCGTCGCGGATGTCGTCGGCCTCGCGGTAGGCCTCGATCATCTGGTTGTGGTGTTTCTGGGCCTCGTCCGCGAGTTCGGTCACCTTCTGGTGGTGCTTGGACGCCTCGGAGCGGATCTCCTCGGCCTCTTCTTTGATCTCTTCCAGGTCGTCGCCCTGGTTGAGTTTCTCCTTTTTCTCGGCGAGTTTCTCGCGTTTCTCCTCGATCTTCTCGATGAGTTCGCGCTCGTCCTCGGCCGAGAGGACCTCGGTCTGCTGTTTGAACTCCAGGTCCTCGATTTCGGACTCGAGTTGCTCGATGTCCTTGCCCTCGTCGAGTTCGAGGTCGTCGCGTACCTCTTCGACCTCGTCGAAGAGCTCGTTGGCCTCCGCGTTGAGCTCGTTTCGCTGCTCCTTGTGTTCCTGGACCTGCTGGTTGAGCTCGTCGCGCTTCTCGCGATGTTCCTGGGCCTCGTCGACCTTCTCGCGCGTCTTGGCGTTCAGGTCGTCGCGGTCCGAGGCGCGCTCGGAGGCCAGCTGGTTGAGTTCGTTTCGCCTGTCCCGGAGCTGCCCGGCGAGCTTGATGAGCTCGCCCTTGGACTTGGTCTCCAGTTCTTCGTCTGTTACCGATACGTTCTTGGATTCGTCTATCGATTCTGCCATAATTGTACCTCGATGCCATACCCGCTCCGGCGCCCGACAGTCGTCCCTCTACGAAGTGGCTGACGCCGACAACAAGGGTTCCCTGTCATGCTGGGCGAAATGCGATACTGCCTGAACGCCGGAGACGTTCTGGTACTTCCTAGTTACGTTCCGCCCCGTTTAAGTATTGTGGTCAGCCACGACCCTGTTTCACACCCACAAGCGCCCGTAGCGGCCGCGTGAGCCGTTCACACACATCAGGCACCCCTTATAAACTATCCTCCAGCGGAGAACGCTAGCGGGGAGAACTCGTCCGCGGCCGAGCGCTCACGGCCGACGAGCATCACGGCCGACGAACATCACGGCCGACGGGCATCACGGCCGACGAGCATCACGGCCGACGAACATCACAGCCGATAGGTATTGGTGACCGAGTGCTCGGCGGTCCGGAGTTCGAGGTTCACGGATTCGGCGTCGGCAGGAATCGAAACCGTCTCGACCGTCGCCTGTCCGAATGCGCCGACGGTGACGTCGAGAGCGTCGTCCTCCTCACCGGCCTCCCAGGCGACCGTTCCGGAGACGTTCCGCGGCGTGTCGTTGACGACGACGAGGTCGCACTCGCCGGCCGACGCGCCGACGAGGAACGCCTGGACCGGTTCGAACGCCGCCGCCAGTTCGTCGACCGCCGCTTTCGGGTCGCCGTCGCGGGCGAACACGCCCATCCCGGCGGCGTCCGTGTCTCGCAGGGCGTTGGCGACGACGACCGGCGCGGCGTCCGTCCGCAGGCGCTCGGCCACGCCGCGGACGAGTTCCGCCTGGTAGGCCTGGGAGGCCTCGGGATCGTCGCGTCCGACGACGTCCTCGTGTTTCGCGCGGTCGAAGCCGGCGATGGGTTCGTCGTCCGCCAGGGACTCGCTCTCGGCCGTCAGCGACGCGGCGCCGAACTCCGCGACGATCTCGCCCAGCCCGTAGCGGTCGCAGACCCGGTCCAGATCGTCGACCGAGCCGTAGTCCCAGCCGGGATACAGCGCGGCGGCGTCCGGTGCGGTTCCGGGCTCGCCGACCACCGGATAGACCGGTCGGTCCCCGGGGAAGCCCTCGGCCACCTCGTCGGCGGCGCCGCGGTCGTAGCCGTTGCGCCACGCCCGCCAGCGCAGGCGCAGGCGGTCGAACAGGCCGCTCCCGACCCGCTCGGCGAAGGCGTCGGTCGGCTCGTCGTGGACGGCGAAGGCGGCGAGGCTCGGATGCCCGCCGTACGCGTCGGCGAGGCGGCCCGCCAGGTCCTGCCCCCTGCCGATGTCGAAGATTCCGGGGCCGACCAGCGGGAGGTCCTGCCAGACGAGCAGGCCGGCCTCGTCGCAGGCCTCGTACACCGCCGGCGACAGCGCGTGCGCGTGAGCGCGGACGAGGTTCGCGTTCATCTCGATGGCCCGCTCGACGTCCGCGACGGTGCCGTCCTGAAGGGTGACGCCCCGGACCGGAACGGCCTCGCCGTTGACCATGATGCCGTCCTCGGTTTCGGTAACCGTCGCGAGGCCGGTGGCCGCCGTCTCGACGGCGTCCCCGAGTTTGGCGCGCACCTCGTAGCGGTTCTGTGCCCCGTGGCCGCGGGGCCACCACAGCGACGGGTCCCGGAGTTCGATCGTGTGTTCGACGACGGTCCGCTCGCCGGCGGCCGCGTCGACGCTCGCGCGGTCCATCATCCCCCGCCCGCGGCGCTCGCCCGCGGGCCGGGTCGTCAGCGTGATCCGGTCGTCGACGGCCTCGCTCGCGTACACCCCGACGGCCGCGTCGATGGCGGCACCCTCGTCGGTCACGCGCGGGGTCACGTCGACGTTCGTGACGAACGTCCCGGGATGGGTGGTCACGTCAACGCCCCACCAGATCCCTGGGACGCTGTCCGCGTCGGGGACGCGGTCGGTGTCGTGGATCCCGCCGTAGCGGTCGTCGGGCGCCCGGCACTCGACGACGAGTTCGTTCCCGTCGTCGGGGACGAAGGGCACGCACACCGGTTCGAAGACGGTGTCGGTCTCGGCGACCAGTTCGTCGTTGAGCCAGACCTCGCCGCCATCGTACAGGCCGCGAAGCTCCAGCAGGGCCACGGCGTCGTCCGGGCCGCGCGGGTCGGGGAACGTCGTCCGGTAGGCGACCCGATCCTCGCCGGCGAACCGCGCGGGCCGGCCCGGAACGTCGACGGCGTGCCACTCGTCCGGCGTCGGTTTGCCGCCGCTCGGCTCGGCCGTCCCGGCGCTCCACTCTCTCGGCATACGTGCGAGGGCGTGCGCTGGTGGTATATCCTTTATGTCCGGCCACCGACGCGGGTCGTGCGCACGTCCGACCGACCAGCGGGTCGTATGCACGTCCGACACGCCAGTTGGCGCGCCAGCTATGCGCCGCCGAAGATCACCCCCGATCCGGCCGTTTCTGCCGTCGACCCCGCCGCCGTCTTTTACTTTCACTTTCACTCCGGGGACGGCTCGGGTTCATATACCCCCCGAGCAAATGATCGAATATGCTGAGCGAAATCGCATGCCGGTGCGAGGCGGAAGGGTGTTCGCGCGAACTCACCGACGGCGACTGCCAGCTCGTCTTCCGGACGCCCGGCGGCGAACGGCGCGCCTACGAGTGTGACTGCGGGTTCGTCACCGTCACCGTCGCACGCCCGACCGAGTGACGCGACGAGGTGGCCGGCGTCGACCGGGATCGACCGCCTGAAGTGGTCCGCCGCGAACCCACGGACATGACCGGAGACGCCGACGGCGGAGACGCCGACGAACTCGTGGAAGTCATCCGTGCGACGGGCCACGAGAACGTCACGGGCGAGCACGCGAGCACCCTCGAAGTCACCAGCGACGACTGGCTGACCCCGGCGGGCGACTGCATCCTCGCCGTCGACGCCGACCGCGTCCCCGCGGACTTCGACGAGGAGTTCGTCGCCGCCTGCCAGTCTCGGGAGGCGACGATCACTCTCACCGTCGAGGCCGACGGCCACACCGAACGCGTCGAGGGGCGTGGCCATCCCGACTTCTCCTTCGAGAACGAGCGCTCGCTCGTCTGCCGGACGAGCGACTACGTCGACGACCGGACCGTGATGGTCGACGCCGACGGCGCCGCCGCGGACGTGGATCGTGACCTCGTGGCCGCGCTGGCCGGGGGCGCCGACGCCACGGTTCGACTGCGCGTGGAGTGAAACGGGTCGGTTCGTCGTTCCCGAGCGTTGTCATGGTCGTCCCAGGACGCGTTCACACAGTCTCCAGTTGGTACGAGCAGGGACCGTTATGTGCCGCCAGTCCCGAGACCCGCCCATGAGCGAGGACCCCGAGCCGGAGCGCAACATCAGCGGTGGCGACGCGGGCGGCGGCGAGGCCGCTGTCTTCGACGCGGACACCGCGGAAACCCGCGCCGAGGCCGTCGTCGACCGTCTCGGCGACCGCTACTGGCAGAAGGCCTACGGCGGCCGCGACGCCTTCGAGTGTCTCGTCCGGACCATCCTCTCGCAAAACACCTCCGACGTGGCGAGCCAACCGGCCCACAACGCCCTGCTGGACCGGTACGCCCCGGACGAACGCGAGGGGACCGAAACGGGTCCGGACCTCGTCGACGCGCTGGCGGCGGCCGACCAGCAGCGACTCGCCGAGACCATCTCCTCCGCGGGGCTCTACAACCAGAAGTGGTCAAATTAGTATAGCACTCTTCTACACGATTTCGGGGGGTAGAAGAGTTCTATAACGGTTGCAGCCCGTCTATGAGCTTTATATACGAGTAGTGATGTCGATAGCAGCGGAAAATGGGTGAGAAGACGCAAGTCAACATCCGCATCGATGAGGAGAAGAAGGAGAATTGGTGCGAGTACGCGGAGGAGAGTGCGGAATACACCTCCCTGAGTCATCTGATGCGCCTCGCGGTCGAACGCGAGATTGCAGGAAACCACTCACTCGATTCCGGTCACGACTCCGATGTTGATCTCTCCCCTGTCATCTCTCGGATCGAAGATCTGGACGACACGGTGTCCACTATGGCCGCTCAGATGGATGCGCTGGAGACTGGACAGTTCGCCGACAGCGAGCAGATCGACGAGATGGCTGACCGTCTCTACGACATCATCCCCCGTCGTAATGTCGGCGACCGAGAGACGGTGGTGAGTGCGGCGCGCGACTTCGTTGAGGATGCGGACTACTGGCTCGATAAGAAGGATGCGTCGTTGGCTGACCTCGCCGACGCAGAACCTGATCTGGAGTATGGCATCGTCGAGGCGTATCGCAGGATGCTGGGTGCAGACGAGTACGAGATGAGACAGGCAATCGATCGGTTGGATGACTACTCTTCCCGCATTGAGCACGTTACAGCGACAAAATACGACGTTCTCTTCGAGGTGGCTTAGATGAAGAACATCACCCGAGACAAGTTCGATCACGAACTGGGTTACGAGTTCGTCGCATCCCAACGGAACAAGAGCGAGAACCAGACGCTGACAGGGTATCGAGTTGCATCCGACGGATTCCTCACGTTCCTCGATGACCGCGACGTGGAACTCGAGGACGTGGACTGGACGGACATCGACGCGTGGATCAGCTCGATGGTGGACGACTACGCCGAGTCGTCGATCAAGACACGCTTCAACCATCTGCGGACGTTCGTCGCTTGGCTACAGGCTCGCAAGGGGTATTTCCGCGATAGGGACGTGCTCCCGACTGACTCGCCACATCTGGACATCACGGACTACATCACCCGCGGGAAGACGCGCAAGGAGGAAGAGATGCAAGCGAAGGGCGGGGTCGTTTGGGTGCGGGACGAAGAGTACGAGCTGCTGAAGCAGAATGTGCCCGCGCCGAAATATCGCAACGAGCTGATCCTCAAAATGCTCCGTGGGATGGGACTGCGTCGGTCTGAGGTCACCGGGCTCCAAATCACTCCGCAAATGGAACATCAAGACCGTTATGGAGCGATTGACCTCGATGAGGGCAAGCTGATGACTCCCCCGGTCAAGAAGACGAACGGTCGCGAGCTGTGGTTCGGATCCGCGATTGCTCGCCCGCTCCGCCGCTGGATCGAAGTCGAGCGTGAGTCGGTCTACTATGCCGACGAGTCTGACTACCTATTCCCCTCCCGGAACTCGGAGCAGCTGACCCCAAAACGTGTGACAAATATGGTGGTTACTGCCGCTGAACGGGCAGGGATTCAGTCGACGATGTACACGGACGCGAACGGGAACAAAAGGAAGCGAATCACCCCTCACGCTCTCCGACACGCCTACGGCGTCACTCACGTCCGTAACGGGACGGACATTATGACACTGAAGAACCTGATGGGGCACGCCGACATCTCCACCACGCAGATTTACCTCCAGTTCAAGGATGAACAGATGAGAGAAGCTCAGCACCGGAACGCACCCGAAGTGTAGACCCATTAGGTAGGGCCGTCCGAGAATCGATGTTCTATGCCCTGTATTTGCACTTCTATATCCTCGAGAACACTACGAACAGTTTTTTATCAGAACCGAGGGGGTAGGAAGGGTCGAGAGACATCAACTAGCCGATGATTATTAGGATGTCCGCTGCTGCGGGCCCCATCGCGATGCCGACAGCATCCATCGAACTCCCACAGGAGTTCCGCGACCTCATGGAGGAACAGATCGCCGACCACGACCAGTTCGACACCGTCGACGAGTTCGTGGCCCGAGCGACCGCCGAGAAGCTCCAGCAAGAGGCGAAGGAAGAACACCGCAAGCAGGGCACTTACACTGACGGCCCGATCACCGAGGAAGAGCGCGAACTCCACCGCCGGCTGGTTGACCTCGGTGTGATTGAGCGCGATCCTGTCCTCCTCGACGAAGTGTAGCCGTCAGTCCGCACGGGATAGCTCGTTTCTGACCGCCGAGTAGAGGAAGTCCTCCGCGTCCCGGTACCTCGGGTCACCTTCGACCTCCTCCTCGATCATCTGCCACAGGTCTTCCGGCACCTCGACCTGTCGACCGCCTGTCTGCGCCTCCTGCAGCGCCTCGAGATCGATGTCGTACGCGTCCTCGTCGTAGTGGGCGTTGAATGCGGCGTCGGCCGCCTCAAGGTCAGTGTGAGCCTCGGGGACGTCCGGCGCCGACTCGGCCTCGTTGACCACCGCACGAAGGTTATACACCTCGTACGCCTCACGCACGTCGTCGACGAAGTCCCAGTACTCCTCGACGGACGCCGTCTGCCGATTGGGGGCGTCGTAGCCGAGCGCCTCCATTCCGAGCACGGCCCGCTTGTTGAGGATCGCGTAGGTGTCCGGGGCGAGGACGTGGAGCAGTTCGGTCGCGGTGGCCCAGCCGAAGCCGTCGAGTTCCAGCACCTTCTCAAGCGCGTCGCTGTCCTCCAGAGCCTGCTCGACCGCGGCGGCGACCTCGTCGGGCGTCTGGTCGTCGAAGACGATGTCGTCGACGTAGTAGTCGATGCTTCGGCGAGGCTCGGTCGCCCAGAAGCCGTCGTGGGCGACCAACTCTGCGAAGGCGTCGCGCGTCGGGCCCTCAAGGAACGCCTTGGCCAGTTCTCGCTTCTCCTCGATCTCGTCGTTCCGGTCAGGGTAGTACGTCATTCTGGTTACCTCCGTTCTTTCTTGTGCGCCATCTCCTCTCTTTCGCGTCCAATCTCCAACCCTGTATAGAGAATATACAAACATAAATCTTGCTCTGGTTAGAGACAGGATTTTCCCTATTTAGAAAAATCTTAGAGAAATACGGCATCTGCGCGGGAAATCCACCGAACGACGCGAATGAAGAACGAACGACAGGCTACAGGGTTGTCTCGACGCCAATGGCTCAGAAGAACGGATGGAGCGCGTAAACGGCTTAATCCGGCGTTGCCGTGTTGAGCGGCACCCACTCCATCTATGCATCCACCCGAGTCCGTTTGAACCACCGCGGTCTGTGGGATCATAATGTGACAGTCGGCGATCCACTGCAACCACCGCAAAGCAGATTATCAATCGGACGAGATTGAGGCCGTACGTGAGCCTCTCGAGTCTCCTCCGGAAGGCGGTGGGGGACTACCGCCACAACAAGTCTGCGGCCTTCGTTCACGGCGTTCGAGTGCTGACGACCGCGATCCTCGCAGGGCTTCTCCTGCTGGCCGGGCTCGCCCATCTGGGAGTCGTCCGCCCTGTCCAGTTCTTACAGGCTGCGGGGTACGGGCTCTTTCTCCTCGTGATGGACTACGCGATGGTCAGCGACCTCGCCTTCGTCTTCCGGTTCGTCGCGCCTGACCTGTTCGGGTTCCTCAGCCTTTCGATGCTTGTCTCGGTCGTGACGGGCGTTGGGGCCATCTCGATCGCTTGGCGGTGGCATCGAGCGTAGCGACAGTCGAAGCACCACATCTACGGCTAACCGTTCACCGCGGGACGAGTGTCGTCGGGTTTCCGTCGGACGGCTGGAGCGGGTCGTGCGGGCCGGGCTGCTCCAACAGGGTATCAAGGTATGCACGGAACTGCTCCTCGGCGCCGTCCGCACCCTCGAGGAGCGCAAGGACGCCGGACACGAGATCGGTCGCGTCGATCGCGTCCTCGCCCGGCTTATCGACGTGTGACGCGTACGCCGTCCACGCCACCTCTCGAAGCGCCTCCGCCGGCCCGAACTGGCAGAGCCGGCAGCCGAACTTCTCGGGCTGGAACTGCGTCCCGTACCAGCCGTGATTGGGACACTCGATCGCCGTCCACGGCTCGTCGATTCCTCGGCACTCGACCTTCAGACCATCCTCGTCCAGTTCGACGATGAAGTAGGCCCCCAAGTACCCCTTCCGCACCTTCTTCAGGTGGGCGGAGTTGAGCGCCCGGCCCCGGTGCCAGCCACGATGCGTATGCCCGCAGAAGTAAGCTCGGCCGTCGAACGAGTAGAAGGGCTCCGGGAGCTGGCCGTGCGTAACCAGCACGTCGTCGTCGCCGACATCGTCGGGATCGGCCGTAAACCGCTGACCGGCGACCTCGATGGCGCCACCCTTCGGGAGTTGGGTTCCGGGGGACAGCTCATACCGGTCGGTGACGTGCTTGTTGCCGCCGCGCTCGCTATCCCGGTTGCCGTAGATGTAGACCAACTCGCCGCGCTCGGCTAGATCCACGAACAGGGGCTCGAGTTCTCGAAGCTGGTCGGCCGCGGTTCCGACACCGCGCCGGTGCGCGTCCGTGATGTCCCCCGTGTGAACGATGTAGTCGAACTCGGCGCCCTCGGTTTCTTCGACCACCGTTTCAAGCGACTCCGTGTCACCGTGGTTGTCGCCCATCACGAGCAGGCGCTGGCACTCCATTTTCAGTACTCCCTTTCGATCTCGAGCTTGCGCATTGCCCGCTCAAAGACCTGCTCATGGCGATGGGCGAGCTTCTCGATGTGGTCGCGGATGGACTGCGAGACATCGACCTCAACCTCGTCGGCGTCCTGCAGCTCTTGGTAGAAGGCGTGCATCTCCTCGTTGACCGCGATCCCGATGGTCTTCTCCTTCGGCCCAGCGTCGAGCGCGTCGTAGTAGCGGTCGAGGGCGAACTCGGACTCCGCGTCGCCGCCGTCGCCCGCATCTCCTTCGGCCTCATCCATCGCCTCGTTGAATGGGTTCTCGCTCATTGTTGTGTATTAGGATTGAGGATAATGTTAAGATTAGTCTTCGATGTACTCTTCGAGCGTTTCAGCAGTGATTTCGACGCCCTCACCCTCCGCGAACTGGCGGACGCCGGCACGGAAGGCGTGGTAGCACTCCTGCCGGACGCTCCGGGGCGTGCCGTCGCTCCGCTCGACGACGCGCTCGATTGCCGACGCCGCGAACGGGTCGGACGGGTATCCCTCCTCGTACTCCTCGTCCCGCGCCCACGCCAGCCAGCGGGCGATCAGCTCGTCGGTCTCCGTGAATCCGAATCGCTCCAGCGATCGGTTCTTCGCGACGAGCCGCGAGGAGAGTGTCTCCCGCAGCTCGGCGATACGCTCGGCGGCCAGCGGTGTGCCGAACAGAAAGAGAACGAACACGGGCTGGGAGTCTCCGAGGTCGCCCACAGACTGCAGCGCCGCGAGGAGCTGTCGGAACGTCCGCGCGTTACGGGCGGCGTCCTCGAGCTGGTCGACCTGCACAACGCACGCCTTGTCCTGCGCCTCGAGTTGCTCGGCGACATCCTCGACGAGTTGGCGCACGTCGTCAGTCGCGTGGGGGTACTCGTCGGGGATGTCGAGGCCGTCGTACTCGGCCAGCGCGTCGAGGAGCCGGATGTAGACTCGGCGCGTGGTCAGGCTCTCGACCTCGCGGATGCGGGCGATGTAGAACTCGTCGCTTCGCGGGCCGTTGGAGAGCGCGTTGTAAACGAGGTCGCGGAAGTGGCTCTTCCCCGCGCCGCGTTCGTCGATGATCGAGACGTGGCCAGCGCGGTTAATGAGGTGACTCGCGACCTCTTGCAAGAGATCTTGGTTGACGCGGACGGCGATACGAGCATCAGGAAGCGTCTCGGCGGTGAACGGGATGCGCTCGGACTTAATCCCGAGCTGCTCCACATACGCCCGCTGCGCCGACTCGGTCTCGTCCAGCACCGCGGTGAACTGGTCGGTCATTCTCCGTATTACTCATATGGTTATCCTTATTCTTAAGGTTAAACGAGTTTGCTGCCAGACATCTGTGCGTCGTGGTAGTCGCTAGCGAGCGATCACCCCGTCAAACAATTCTGCCACATGTCGTTCGGTCTCGTGGCGAATCTCGCCCACCTCACCCGCGACAATCTATTGGGATCATCCAAGCCCCAAAACCCTCGAGGTACCCCCAAGACAGCGAAGATAGAAAACTCGCCAAACAGCATTCTATAACTGGGCTAAATCCGATATGACGAAGGACATCAGCCAACAATTAGAAACCCTCCGCAATAAGATACAGAACGGCTTCCGAGATGTAGATAAAGCGAATCGAGATGCACTGCTGAAATTTAGTGATGAGCTGATGCTCATCCCGAGTCAAGTAGGCGATCATCGGCATCTCAAACTTCTTCGTCACAATGTCCGAATGGCGGAACACGCTGGAAGTCTGGTTGATGCTTTGGAGGATGAAGACGAAGCGAAGGAGATTGTTCGGTGGATTCATCGAACCTACGATAATCCAGAGACGAATCGAGATTACCGAGTAGCTTTGAGGCAATTCGGCCGGCGAGCTACAGAGGTAAATGGCGATTCTCCGCCAGAGACCATGGAGTGGATTCCGTCAAATACTCCCAGTACATACGATCCGGCACCTGAGCCCAGTGATATGCTGAAATGGGAAGACGATGTCCTCCCTCTGATCGACGAAACACGAAATCCACGTGATGCGGCTTTGGTCGCTGTTGCATGGGATGCTGGCCCTCGGTCAGGAGAGCTTCGAAGTCTCACGCTTGGAGATGTCACAGATTACGAACACGGCTATCAGGTAACGGTACGTGGGAAGATGGGACAGCGGTCGGTCGGGTTGGTTCCAAGCGTTCCGTTCCTTCAGCGATGGCTGGAGGCCCACCCCGGTGATGCACTCGATGATCCGCTGTGGAGTAAGTTGGAGGAACCGACGGCACCGACTTACAACGCTCTTCGGACGGCGATCAAGGACGCAGCCGAACGTGCAGACATCAATAAGCCAGTCACATTTACAAACTTCCGAAAATCAAGCGCGTCTCATCTGGCTTCCCGAGGGATGAATCAAGCACACATCGAGGATCACCATGGGTGGACGCGTGGGAGCGACGTCGCCTCGCGATACGTCTCGGTGTTCGCCGAAGACACCGATCGGGAAGTTGCTAGGATTCACGGAATCGACGTTGACGCGGATGAAGAACCAGATCCAACCGCTCCCGTTGAGTGTCCTCGATGTCACCAGAAAACGCCACGTGAGAAACAAAACTGCATCGCTCATGTGAAGCACGTTGTTGATTTTCAGAGGGCCGCGTCGAGAGCGTGTTTGAGTGCTTCATCACCTGGTTTTCTGTAGAGTTCACGGCGGAGTTGGAAGGCTCTGAGATACGGTGTGAGCTT
>Ga0207719_100341_pt1 | contig 31711 bp, 41 predicted proteins | sample A23P1SouthBayCA_2_FD_187279 | JGI IMG/M metagenome (GOLD analysis project Ga0207719, IMG submission 187279) | Aerobic enrichment media microbial communities from Eden Landing Ponds, California, USA - A23 P3 (3) (SPAdes) | ecosystem: Environmental > Aquatic > Marine > Unclassified | place... | reverse complement strand
CGCGGCTGCTCGTGAGCGGACGGCGTGGACAGAGACGACGCAGTCCTGTCACGACGGCGAGCACACGACGTTCCTCTACGACGAAACCGGGAGCGAGGTTCGCACCGAAGCTCGTCTTGCAAGCCTACGTGAGGACGCAGACAACGACCTCTGGCTGGTGCCAGCGATTGCGCTCCAGAAATCCGTTGACAAGACCGATACCGAACAGCCACGACGCGAGCGCCCAAACAGAACTCACCTCGAGTGTCGAGAGTGTGATCGGGAGACTAAGCATCGATTCCGCGAATTCGAGGCTGTCCCCGATGACGAGTGGACCGGGCAGCCAATGTGGGGCTGTCAGCGGTGCGGCACGCCACGCTACGGGCCCGAACCCGAAGCCGATCAGTAAAGACGACGTCAAATTAACCAACAATTCTGGTGTCGGCTCGGAGTTGTTGGTTAACAGAAGCCAGCTCGCGACCACCCGACGATACCACACCTGCTGACTGCCCGCCGGTGTTTTTCGGCGCCGAGAATTGGCGGAGGCGCACACATGGATCCACGAGACACCCCCGGCTATCGACTCCACCGCGCGCTCAGTAGCCTCACCAGTATCGACAGCGACCAATTGGAGCCCGCTGATCGAGAGCGAATTAGCACCGCGACGACGCTCCTCGAGCAGGTAGATTTTCTCACCCAACCGAATACGACGAGGGACGGTGACATCAACAGAGAATCCTGACAGCTCGACGCATCGGCAGCGCAACGTCATGTGGCCGTCACAGCGTGAGCAGTTGCTCGCCCCCTGAAAGGGTGCGGGGGCGCGAGACCGCTCCCGAGAACAATCCATGGCAACATTGCAAGCCGCAACGACATCGACCGGCGCGCTCGTATCGGATCCACAGGCAGTCCGCGAGCTCTGTGAGAACCACTGCTTCGGGACGCTCAACTGGGAAGTGGACGACGACGGCGAACTCGTTATCTGGGGCTACGACAGCTTCGAAGTGTACGAGGCCCGTGAGAACGGTCTTCCTGACTACGACGGTGGCATCGTCACTCACGAGTTCCTCCGGTCGCTCGCGGAGTATCTCGAACCGAACGAAGAATTCGACATCCAGACAGCCGGATTTACCAAGTGCCGGTTTCCCGTGCTGGCGAAACGGTACGTCGTTCGCGACGGCGAAGTCCTCCACGCGGACCTCAGTTCCCCCGACCCGATCGACGAGTAGCGTTGTTCGGCCCCCGGGAGGGGTGCGGGGCGATCCAGTCGTGGGTCGTCCTGCAAGGAGATTGTTCAATGGGCCACCGCGCACTCGTTGCGTACGAACGCACAGACGGACAGTACACGCTCCACTACTCTCATTGGGGTGCAGCGAATCTCAAGCTCAAGCACCGAATCTCGGCCGAAACACCGTTCGGTGGCGACGACACCGACTCCAAGTGGGCGAAACAGCTGCTGGCGGAACTGGCCGATGGCCTCGAAGCAGATGGCGTCGACGGCTACCTCGCCGGCGAGGATCGTCCGTCGTCGGTCGTCAAGCCGAAGCCCCGTGCCACCGGGCTCACCCTCGACGAGATCGTCGCGGACCACCTCGACTATCTCCACCACGAGGCGATCTTCGTGGTGTCACCCACCTTCGAGGTGACCGCCTATCGGACGCTGTGGTTCGGGCTGCAGTACGACTCGGAGACGGTCGAACAGGGAGAGACAGTCGGGAACGGCGCGCTCGCGACGGTGCGCTGGTACGACGGCAAGCCGGTCGGCGACGGCCACCTACAGGGACAGTTCGCGGCCCTCAAAGACGTCGTCGGCGACATGCTCGATAAGGGCGTCTTCACGCCGTCAACGGCGATACAGTATCTGAAACGGAAGCTCGCTGAGCGGGTCGGAGACCGACAGGAGCTGCTCATTCCGACCGGAGAATCACCCTTCGAGACAGCGAGTCTCGGCAAGCCGTAACACCAATCCCTTAGTGGATATCGGGGGACGTCTAAGTATGTCAAATCAGTCTGAAGATGACGTTCGTGTTTGGCTTGTCGAACGGACGTACTCCGATGACGAGCAGAACCTGATCATCCTCACCTACGCAACACCCGATGGAGAACAGTACTATCGGAAGGAACGCGCACTCACGTCCTTCACCGACGTCCGAGATACGACAGCAGCAGTCGATGCTGAACCCGGCAATCTTGGCATGGTCGATGACCCCGACCTCCAGGAGCAATACGCGGCCGAAGCACAGCGAATGCAGGAGGTTCACGACCCGGACGACGTGATCTGATACCCGCCAGTAGACATCGCCCCAAGCCATGGGTTATGTCGTGGCAGGCCTTAGTCGGGGTATGCGCGAACTCGTCTTCGCTCTCGAATACGAGCCCGGCTGCAACAGGGTGGCGGACGCCCTCGCAGACCACCCCGACGCTCGCGTTCGTTCACTCTCGCTGCACGCCACTGCCGACCAGCTCTGGCGAGTCGACCATGCCACCGGCACTCCGGACGCACTCGACGCCATCGAGGACGCGTTTCGCAACAGCGACTACTACGCCGACTGTCTCGCCACCGAGGACTGCGGCGCAACCCAGACCACCCGTGTCCTCGACCGCACGGACGACACGCTCATCCTCTACTCCGACTGGGAGCGGACCCCTGCCTGTGCCTCAGTCCCCCACATCGCCCGCGACCACCTCGGCGACGGTGTGCTGTTCGAGACCCGTCACGAGGGCCGCCACTACACGTGGCGGCTCATTCACTCCGACGAGGGCGATGTGGCGGCGTTCTTCGATTCCCTCGGGGTTGCCGTCGGGGAATGCGCCCAGATGGAGATGCTCCGCACCGCGGATACGACGACATCAGCTGGGGGAGGCGACGGGACACCGAGCGGCCTGCCGCCAGCACAGGAGGCCGCACTCCAGGCCGCTGTCGAACACGGCTACTACGAGTCACCCCGCGAGGTCGACGTCGGCGAACTCGCCGAGCATCTCGACGTGCCACGGTCAACACTCACCTACCGACTCCGTCGGGCGGAAGAACATTTGGCGAAGCAACATGTCGCCGGCGAGCGGGTAGCGGAAGAACGGCTGGCATCGCACTGAGGGCCGCAGTTGGAATATTCCAACAAAGACATATGGAACTCCCACTCCTACCGTGAGGTAATGACAGAGAATCCGGACGCAGCAGGAGAAACGAGCGGCGGCGGACAGCGACGTGAGCTGACCGCCCGCCTCGCCGTTCCCGAGATGGACTGTCCCTCTTGCGCCCAAAAGGTGGACAAGAGCCTCCAGCGTGTCGACGGCATTACTGACGCCACGCTCCAGCCGACCACCGGCACGGCCAACGTCACGTACGACCCTGATCGGACTAGCGAAGCCGACGTAATCAAGGCGATTGAAGGCGCCGGCTACGAGGTCGTCGGGGGCTCGGACGCTGAGGGCGATGATGAGGACAACCAGGCGACCGACGGCGTCGACATCGCGCCACCATCGGAGGTCTGGACGAGTCCTCGCGCGAAGAAGACGTGGCTCGGCGCGGCGTTCGTCACGCTCGGCCTCCTCTTCGAATTCCTCCTCACCGGACAGAACGTCACGGTGGCGAGCGTCCTCGAGTACCCGCTCCACATCGCAGATGTCCTGTTCCTCGGCGCCGTCGCCGCCAGCGGCATCCCCGTCGTCCGTAGCGGGTACTACTCCGCGAAGAACCGAAGCCTCGACATCGACCTGCTGATGGGGACGGCGATCATCGCGGCGACCGGTATCGGCTACTTCGTCGAGGCCGCCACGCTGGCCGTCCTATTCAGCATCGCCGAGCTGCTCGAGGACTACGCGATGGACAGGGCACGGGACTCCCTGCGCGAGCTGATGGAACTCTCGCCCGACGAGGCGACCGTCCTTCGCGATGGTGAGGAAGTGACCGTTCCCGCCGAGGAGGTCGACGTTGGCGAGACCGTCGTCGTCCGCCCCGGCGACAAGATTCCGCTCGACGGAACGGTCATCGACGGCGAGAGTGCAGTCGACCAGTCGCCGATCACGGGCGAGAGCGTCCCCGTCGACAAGACTGCCGGCGACGAGGTCTACGCCGGCGCGATCAACGAAGAGGGGTACCTCGAGGTAGAGGTCACCTCGACCGCTGGCGATTCGACGCTCTCGCGCATCATCGAGATGGTACAGGGCGCACAGGCGAAGAAGACCGAGTCTGAGCAGTTCGTCGACCGCTTCTCCGGCTACTACACACCCCTCGTCGTCGTGCTGGCAATCCTGACCGCCGCTATCCCGCCGCTGGTTATCGCCGACCCCATCTCGGTGGACGTGGCCGGGTACGGGTTCACTTTCGCCGGCGACTGGCAGACCTGGTTCATCCGCGGGCTCACCCTGCTGGTAATCGCCTGCCCCTGTGCGTTCGTCATCTCCACACCCGTCTCGGTGGTGTCGGGCATCACCAGCGCCGCGAAGAACGGCGTCCTGATCAAGGGCGGCAACTACCTCGAAGCGATGGGCGAAGTCGATGCCGTCGCGCTCGACAAGACGGGGACGCTCACGAAGGGCGAACTCGCCGTCACCGATGTCGTCCCGGTCGGCGACACCACTGAGGATGATCTGCTCCGTCGCGCCGCCGGGCTGGAGCGGCGCAGTGAGCACCCCATCGCTGCGGCGATTCTCGCCCGTGCTGAGGAGGCGGGCGTGGGCGACCTGCCCGACCCGAGTGGCTTCGAGAGCCTCACGGGGAAGGGCATCCGGGGCGAGATCGACGGCGAGACGTACTATGCGGGCAAGCCCGCGCTCTTCGAGGAGCTGGGCTTCGACCTCGCTCGAGCACGCCGCGAGACAGACGGCGGCGTCGTGGCGGAAGAGGCGACCGAGGCCGACGACGGGGCGTTCGCCGAGGACGCGCTCACCTCACTGGAGCGGGAGGGCAAGACGGTCGTTATCGTCGGGACGGAGTCGGAACTGCTGGGTGCGATCGCCATCGCCGACGAGGTGCGCCCGGCCTCGAAGTGGGCCGTCGAACGCCTGCACGAGCTGGGCGTCGAGCGCGTGGTGATGCTCACCGGCGACAACGAGGGCACCGCCCGCGCCATCGCCGAGCAGGTCGGTGTCGATGAGTATCGCGCAGAACTCCTGCCCGACGAGAAGGTCGACGCTGTCGAGGAGTTACAGGCGGAGTACGGTGAGGTCGCGATGGTCGGTGACGGCATCAACGACGCGCCCGCGCTCGCCACCGCGGAGGTCGGCATCGCGATGGGCGCGGCCGGCACCGACACCGCTCTTGAGACGGCCGATATTGCGTTGATGGGCGACGACGTCGGGAAACTCCCGTATCTGTACGATCTGTCGCATACGGCCAACGGCGTGATCCGGCAGAACATCTGGGCGAGTCTCGGCGTGAAGTTCCTGCTCGCGCTGGGCGTGCCACTGGGGCTGGTCAGCGTTGCGTTGGCGGTCGTTGTCGGTGATATGGGGATGAGCCTCGGTGTCACTGGGAACGCGATGCGATTGTCGCGAATCGAGCCCGACCGGTTCTCCGACACCTGACTCTGCACGCGGAAAGTGCGGTCAGGACGCTCCTCTTTCGCGACTTTCCTTCGCTATATCGAGACAATTTGCAGTTTGTCTGGGGCAGTAGAGACTGAGCCCCTCCGTAGGCTCGTGATTGGATGCCCGAGAAACCAGACGACGACCCATTCCACGATTGCGAGTTCGGTCCCGACGCAGTCCTCGGGACCCGCACCTTCCACGATGTCCTGTTCACCGACGACACGGAGACACCGGTGAACGTGCTGACCGGCGAGACGCCCGCACATTCGCAAGCAACCGTCGAGGAAGCGAAGGCGTTCGCTGCGAGTATCGATACGGACACACCACAAATCGCGCTCCCGGCCTCTGTCGAGACGCAGATCGAAACCCAGAGCAAACCCTACACCTCGGCTGCGTTCTTCCACTTCAAGGCGACCGGGTCGCTCGAACTGCACCGTGCCTACCACGCCGCCTACGACTCCGACGCGTTTAGCGTCGACTTCGAGGCCGACTACGAGTCGGGCGACCTGACGATCACCGTCGAGCAGACAGGCGATTCCTGAACGCGATCTCGCGAAGCGAGTTTTTCGAGCGCCGGCGATGGGTGCCGGCGCACCGAACAGACAGTGTCGAGCAGCGCCCGGTGAGTCGGCGTTCCGAGGTGAACCAGATGCATATGGTCATCTACGCGTTAGTCGAGGCACCGACACAGCACGACGCCCTGGTCGAAGGAAAAGCAGTCTTCGACCGTCTCGTCGGCGCGAATCCCCACGGCTGCGCCGTGTTTGATTACTACTGCACCTTCGACGAAGAGGATACCACGGTAGCTGGGAAGGCTCGCTGGGGAGACCTACCGACTGCAGCACCCATCAATTCAGAGGAGGGCGGTGAACTGCTCGATCGAGCCTGGAACGCCACAAAGGAAGAGTTCCAGCGGAATCTCGACCGCGTGAAGGAGGCGCTCGACGAGCTCAGCGACGAGGCGATCATGCGCGACGAGGACCTCGCCCGCCACGCCTTCCACCAGGTCGGCGCGTACGACGGGCCCTCCATCCCGATGTACGACCAGCACGCGATGGGGATTCGCCACCGCGATCAGCTCGATCGTGTCCTCGAGGAAGTCGAGGACAGCCAGACGCTCTGGATCGTCCCCGCAGACGTTCACTTCTGATTGACAATGCCCAGAATCACCAACTGGTCCCGGGAGAGTCGTACGCCAACACTTGCGTATCGTAACACCGAGACCGGTGCCCGAGCCGTGCTACACCGGGCTCCGGACTCCTATCGATACAAGTGGCGGGGAGCGATCCTCGTCGACGGCTATCCGGTCTGGTCGCGAGGCTTCGAGACGAAGGAGGCGACAACGTTCCGGGATGCGCTTCGAGAGCGGCCAGCGCCCGAACTGAACTGTTCGGAGTGTCCGAACAACGACGTCCTCGTCGGCGAGAAGGCAGCAGACGGGGCGAAGGTCCAGCGCTGGTACAACTGCCCGGACTGTGGGTACGAAGCCCCCTCACGTATCGTCTACGGCCCTGAACGCTGAAAACGGACGCACGTAGGGTGTTTTTCGGCCGGGGCGGAGAGAGTGACCCGGTCGAACCGGGTCGGCCCAACAATGAGTCTTGAAGTACTCGACCGACACAGCGAGGCACTGTTCGAGTTCCTCTGGTGCCCCGTCTGCGGTCAGGAATTGTTCACCCACATTCCCTTCGAGGGAGTGTTCTGCAAGAACTGCAATACGCAGGTCGTCCTCCGAGAGTCCCAAGAAAACCGTGGCTACGAGGAGGCTGTGCTCGCGTGCTTCGACACCGACTCGACGTGGAACCTTCACGTCGACGAGAAGCTCCGTCGCGACCTGCCTGACGGCTCGGCACGGGTGAAAATCCTCGGCGCACCGGGGGCCTACAAAGTCGACTGGTGGAGTCCAGCACCTGGGGAGGATTGGGAGCCGGTCAAGCGCGGAGAGTTCGACGATGTCGAGGAGCCTAAGGAGGTCTCCCACCTAGCGTAACGAGAAAATTTTCGTTGTGAGATTGAGAGGACCACTTATCGGAGTAGAGGGTGTAAGTGGGAGTGTATGCCTGAAGAAGTCCTGTTCAAATCCGAGAGTGCCCAGAACCGAGACGAAATCGCGTCGTACCTTCGGAACGTCGCCGAAAAGCTCGAGCAAGGAGATTCCATCACCCTGAGGGCGGGGGAAGAGTCCGTCACGATGGACCCCCCGGGACGTCCGACATTCGAAGTCAAAGCCGAACGGGAAGGGCCGGCCGATGGCCCCGGTGAGCTAAGCATCGAATTCGAACTCGAATGGGATGAGAACAGTAAGAGTGCTGAGGGGGCTCAGATAGTCTCGAGATCGAATAAACACAGGAAGACCAACGCAACCGGCTACGACTGATCGTGGACGGTGATAACCGGCACAGGTGCTGATCGGACCGTCTTTTCCGCGACACTCCCGAGAAGAACTCGATCGACGCCACGGCGGCCACTAGCCCCCATCACGACGGCATGGACCTCATTCGTTTCAATATGTTCACGGATCATTTCCGCAGGCGACCCATGTTCGACGTACGTTTGGACGGATGCCAGATCGTGTTCATCGGCTTTCGTGGCCACCTCCTCGACAGCCTCTACTGCCGGTCGCTCGAGTTCGTCATCTGAAAGCACAGAGCGCACGTCAGGGCCCAGCGATGTAACATCCACGACAGAAAGGATGTGGACAGTGGCGTCAAGCGCCGCCGCAAGTGTCAGCCCATGCTTGGCGGCAGCAGTCGAAGCAGGACTCCCATCGGTCGGGATAAGAATATTCTCGTACGGGAATGCTAGCTGCTCATCAGATTGCATTCGAGCGGTCAGAACGGGGACATCGGACAAGCGCACCACTTTCTCCGTGACGCTTCCAAGGAGATAGCGTGAGATGCCGGTCCGGCCGTGGGTGGGCAAGACGATTAGGTCGTGGTCGTATCGCTCGGCGTAGTCGACAATTGTTGGTGCTGGGCTGCCCTGAACGACGTCGGTGTCGTGCTCGACACCGAGAGTTTCGAGCGTCTCCGCGACATCCGCGACGATCGTCTCTCCCTCCTGTTCCAGTGCATCAACGACGGTCCCGTCGACAACAGTGACGCTGTCCTGAGTCGTATCGGCAACGAACAGCAGCTGAATCGTCGTCCCGGTCCACTGCGCGAGCTCGGCCGCATGATGGACGATTTTGGCTGCGTGTTCGCTGCCGTCAACTGGGAGGAGAATCGAATCGTACATGTCACTACCGGCCGCTACGGTGAACAGTCACAAAGGAGTTCCCACGGCACGTACCTTACCGGTGACCGACAGACATCACCTGCATTCGGCAACAGAGCGGCGAGAATCGTTCTACGATGTAGTCCCCACTGGGGACCCATACACAGTTGATTCAGTGACGAGTGGGCTCTCCAATCTCGAACTGCCGACTTCGTCACGTCTCCAGCAACACCAATGGAGCTCCGGACTCTCTCGACGTGTTCATCGTACGCCCTATCATCGCCGTAGCGAGAAAGGGACAAGATCCTAACGGGTGCCGTGAAGGCGCCTGTTTATTCTGCGCCGGCGATGGGTGCCGGCGCACACGCGCCGGCGAGTACCGATGTCGACACGGAGCCAACTCCGATTCGTCCAACGAATCGAACAGCCCGGTGAGACGGATGGCGGCGCCGACCGCGTCGCGCAGGTGTATCGGCATTCGGATGGCTACCCGGGGAGCGTCCTCCGGGACCTCGCACAGCTGAAAGAGCTGCTCGATGCGACCCGTGCCGAGCGCGGACCGGGCTACACGGCCGCGACGTTCGTGTTCCTCGACAAGCTCTCGACGGTCGGCCTCTATCTGGATGGCGACCCAGAGCGAACGATCGACGCAGCCCAGCCCGCTGACCTCCTCGAGCCGGCCAACATGGAGCATCTCGACCAGCCGCTGTTCCTGCTGGGCCACGGTATCGAGGCTCCTGCTGACGGCATTCACGGCGACGAGGAGTACCTCTATGTGGTGGAGCTCCCGACGGAGAACCCGTTCGACGAGCCCGCCGAGTGGACCGTCAAGGTGAGCGGTCACTCTGCATTCCCCCGCTGGGACGGGCCGACTGACGAGGCTTTCGAACGGGCAACCTGGCAATTCCGCGGCCCGCTCGAGGACGCACTCACCGACCTCGTCACCGAATAGGAACTTCGTAAACCTAAATACAGAAACGTATTTATACGAGTGGGTGTTAGAGTATACACAGATGATTTCGAAGGCCGGACTCGCTGTGATCGACGCCCTGAGTACCGGTCGCGAGGCGACACCAGGAGCCCTCGCAACAGAAACCGGGTATTCACAGCCACACATCTACGAGGTGCTCGATGACTTGCTGGACGCGGGGCTCGTGGTCGAACGCCGTGGCCCCAACAACCAGCGGCACGTCCGTGTCGCCGACCACCCGGTCATTGAAGCGTACCGGACGCTGCAGTCGGAACTCAGCCACGTTGATTGGGCTGCCCTCCTCTCGCCTGCCACCCTCCAGGTGTGCTGGTTTCTCGACGAGCCCCGCCGCGTCTCCGCGATTGCAGCACGACTCGAGATTACGCGACAAGGCGTTCACAAAGCGCTGTCACCGCTCAAAAATCGGGCGATGCTGTCCCCGTCCGGCCCCGAGTATGCGGTGAGCGAGGACCTCGCACCGCTGCTGGCGTTCGCGCAGGCCGTCGTGACCCACGAGCACCGAACGCGAGCCCGAAAGCTCGCGCCGAGCGCAACTGTCGAATGGTGCGACCCGAAGCGTGCGCTCGTCCGCGTGCAGACCGCCGAGGATACAGACGCACTACTGGACGCCCCTGAGTGGCAGGTGTCCGGACTCGGTCGCTTCGAGGAGTACGGCCTGCAGTTCTTCCTTGCAGGTGAGCCCGCGTTCTGGTATGCACCCGACGAGGAACTCACGCCCACCGACGTGGTGTGTCACACGCTCGTCCTCGATAGCGGCTCCCGCCGCGTTAGTTATGCAATGCTGTTGATCGAAAAGCTGGACATCGACCAGGAGACGCTCACAGACACTGCAACGTGGTACGATCTGGAATCTACGATCGCGGCGATGTACCAGGCACTGCAGGGAGGGGTTGAGGACGCGGATGAGTTCCCTGTCGTCCTTCCAAGTGAAACAGAATTTATGGCGCTCAAAGAGCAGTACGGGGTCGTATGACTGTATTCACGGGTGGCGAGGCGATCAAAGAGTTCCTCGAGGAGTTCGATAGCTGGCTGTCGGAGTCCGCGACGGTGTATCTCCTTGGCGGATCGGCGATGACGGTCCGAGGATTGAAAGATCAAACCGAAGATATCGATCTCGCAGTGGGTGTAGTGTCCGAATTCGAGCACGTCTACCAGACGCTCACGTCGCAGGGATTCACGGTTGTCGACGAACCAACGGAGTCGTTCGAAGGCGTCGGAAAAACCGTCGAACTGCATTACGAAGATCGCGGGTTTCGGATCGACCTCTTCGAACGGCAGATCGTCGGGAAAGTCTGGATCACCGACCGGATGCACGACCGGGCCGAAGAGTTCTGGACCGGGCGTTACGTAACTGCGTTCATTCTCTCGGATGAGGATATGTTCCTGCTGAAAGCAGTCTCCGGCGGGGACCTCGCGAGTGGCCGGCGCCGCGACATCGAGGATATGCGGAAATACGCCCAGCGTGGGCTGGACTACGAATCGATTCTGACCGAGATCGACGAACAGCGACCATTCAACACCGGATCCACGGAAGCACAGCAGATCCGTGATCGTTCGCATCCGCTGTTCACGGTCGAGATGGCGGTGAATTCGCTCTCGGGACTGCCGAACACATTCACCTCCCGTATCGAAGCATTTGCGACAGAGTTCGAGATCGAATACACTGTTCTGGGAGCAGTCGACGACGGCATCGACACCGTCGACGCCATCCGGGAGCGAGTCCTTGCGAATGTGCGAGCGTTGTCGGACGACCAGGAAGATGCCGTCAACGACGCGATAGACCGACTCGTTGCAAAGAAGGTTCTCAAGCGCGACGGGGATACGATTCAGCTTCGGTAAGACGACACGCCGACTCCGGAGTGTATTTTCCCGTCCCACAAGGGGTGCGGGACGGCACGACCGTCCCGGGTCATCGATGAGTTCTGCAAGCGACAGCGAAAACGCACCTGATCACTGGTGGCTGTATCGCCGAACAGACGACGAGCACTTCGTCTTCGCATACGAGTTCTCGAAGTCCGTCCTCTGCCACGTTCAGCGACCCTCGGACTGGCTGGTCCGGGTCGACCGGGCTGATGGGACGATCCTCTTCAGCCAGCACGACCTCCAGTCGCGAGCAGCGGCGTTCGACCTCGCCGAGAGCGTCATGGAGCTCTGTACGATGCTTCATCGGGAGGTCGTCACGGAGCGGAGCCAAGCGCGAAAGCCGATGTACGTCGGTCCCCGACCAGCGGGGGGTGCAAACGCGAGGACTTGGGGGACTGGCCATAGTCCAGACACCGCCCATCGTCCATCCGATTCCCGTCCACGGCATCCACCGGGGCGACCGAAAGAATTCGGACGGCGATGGAGTGGCTACCGATGACTGCCGGCCGAGCATACCGAGGTGAGCGCTGTATGGGCGGACAGCTGGTGTACACGCCCGATGGCGATGTGCTGGACAAGCACCTCCACGTCCTGCGGCGCGCCCCTGGTGGATTCGACTGGGGGCCGGAGGCCGACGAGGCACGCATCGATCAGCTCGCGATAGCACTGCTGGCCGATTCAGCGACGAAGAACATCGCGCTCGACCACTACAAGGAGTTCGCTCAGTACCTGCGTGAAGAGCTCGCGGGTGACGAGTGGCGACTCCCAACTAGCGACATTTCGTCAGATACCTGGTCGCGAGCCATCCACGTCGCCGATGAGATGCCGTCACCGGAGGACGTCGACATCACGGCGGTCGATTTCGACGGGATAACCTTCGCGGTCGAGCGAGCGCTCTGCGAGAAGCACGACATCAGCGTCCACCAGAGCGTCGACAATCGCCGCGAGAAACTGGTGGCCGCTCGCCAGGCAGTCCAATCAGAAACCACCGACTCGGAGGAGTCACGGAGCGACACTGACGGCTTCGAGTTCCCCGCAGCTAGCCAGTAGGGACGGTGAGGGCGTTTCCGGTTCTGTTTGTAGAACCCCCGAGAGGGGTGCGGGGGTTACCACTCCCGCGACGTACCGATGAACGGGAACGCACGACGCCCCACGTCGAACGTAGTCCAGACAGAAGCGCTCGCTAACCGTCGCGACGACTCCGTCGAATACGTCGGCTTTCGCGTTGACGGCCACGCCGTCGTTCTGAATCTCTCCGAACACCAGTGTCTCACTCCTGATCGAAGTCTCGATCTGGTCAACCACAGCCCGACAGGCTTCGAGTGGGGATATGCTGGAAGCGGGCCCGCACAGCTCGCTTGTGGGCTCCTCCTCGACTACTACGACGACGCCCGGATCGCCCGAGAACACTACATCGGGTTCCGAAATCGCGTGATCAGCCAGCTCAAGTGTGATGGGGCCGCGGCGTGCTGGCACCTCACCGGCGAAGAAATCGACGCGGCGATGGCGACGATCACCGACGACGTCGTCGCCCTTCCCGACGGCGGGCAGCTGTCACCGTCACTCCCCGAGAACTGGCGAACGGTCACTCGCCCCGACCGGCGAGTCTTCCAGCGGGCTGATCACGACCACTACATCGTGCTCGGGGAGGGAACCGACGGCTGGCTGGCCGTCCTCTGCAGTCAGGGCGATCGCGCCTATCCGGCACCCCTGGCAAGCCGGACGGTTTCGGACGATGCCGATGTCGAGCGGGCCATCCGTGCCCTCGTCGACGAGAGCAACGACCTCATCGAGCCACCGGAGGGGGAGTACTGATGGAGAGGCTTCGACTGTCGCGAGCCACCCACCAGCTGCTCGAACGCGGGGTCGAGGCACTCGAGAAAATCGGTCGCGAACTGGAACGGTACAACGATCGGCAAGAGCAGACTGACGGCACTGACTCGTGACTCAGACACGTTCTCCCGGCCAGTGGCGGAGTACCGGGTTCCAGTACACGCGCACTCCCGAGGGGTGCTCGTGTCCCATTCATCGCGACGGCCAGCCGGTCACGGCGCCGCTCGGGTTGCGGTTCGCAGAGCGCGTCCATATCGAATCGATCCCGCGGCACGTCGCCGGCGCGATCTACGAAGCCCATCATTCCTATATGGACAGTGTTCCCCGGACGAACCTCGTTCATCACGGGCTCTGTTACCAGGACCAGCTACTGGGTGCGATTACGTGGCGCTATCCGCTGATTCGCTCGCTGGAGTACGACGGGACGCGATACGAGGGTGACGAGATCGTCGAGGCAGCACGGATCTGCATCGGCGTCGACTTCCCGAATCTCGCCTCCGCCGCCCTCGCCCGGTCGATGGAACGATTCGTGCGTCGGCACGGTCGGCGGCGAGGCGTTCGCCTTCTGCTGACGTTCGTGCGAGCTGACTTCGACGGCTCGATGATTAAAGCGCTCAGAGACAAGGGCTGGCACTGCGCCGGGAAAACGGAACCCGGACAGGCAGGTAACCGGCCCGACAAGCAAATCCGAGAGCGGCCGAAGTGGCGGTTCCTCTGTGAAGTTCCTGATGAGTCTGAGCGGGAACAGTCCTCACTCGGACGGTGGGCTCCGTGACTACGAATGCTCGTCTCGATGAGTTTGCAGCAGAGGAAGACTCGGACAACCAGCCGGAGCGCGATCCATCTGTAGTCGAGCGACTGTTGGACCCGATATCACCGGCCCAGGGGCTGCGACTCATCCCCGGCCAAGGTGACCCGGTGTACCTCCAAAACAGGGGAACTGAACGCTACCTGTTCCGGGATGCCCACGAGCGGTGGTTCATCCTCCAGCCCTCGGCCAAGGAGTCGGTCGACGACTTCGTTCGCTGGGTGTATCTCCCCGACGGCAAACCCGCCGAGATTGCCCGGACAGCGATCCGTCAACGGACGGTTCGCGGCTACCGGTACGTTCAGCGAAGCGGAGCTCCCGAGCCGGTTGGGACGACGGTGACAGCGATGTACGTCAGTGAGCCCTGGCCCGACGATGTCTACGAGTGTGGATCCTGCGGAGCCGAGTTCGAGTCGCCCCATGCTCACGCCCTTCACTGCTGGGAGGACCATCCCTGGGTTCCGAACCCGGAGCAGGTTCGGCTACGCCGCTCCAGCACCGAGTAACGACAGTGCGACAGTTTCCCGACGGTGGTTCGATTAACCAACAGACAGCCGCTTCCTAGGTTAGTGTTGGTTAACGTGGTGTTGTTGTTGCGCCCGGCAGAGGGGCGCAGGGCGCGAGACGATGCAGGCAGCCGTCGATGAGCGTTCCTGCGTCGAGGTGACTACGATGAAAGACCCAGAGTCGAGAACCATCTTCGCAGGCGTCGATGGACGTACCGACACCGAACTACCCGAGTGGTATCGTCAGCGTCACGGCGGCAAAGACACCGTGAGCTTCGCTGAGGCGATCCGCGACCTCCCGCAGGCCGTCGAGACGACCGTGGCGTACCAGAATCCGTACACCGACGAGTGGGTCGAGACGGAGCGGTTCAACGCGCTCGTCGAGCCGAGTCGCGCTCGAGAGCAGGCCCGTGAGGAGGACGCCGAAACGGATTCTTTGTTCCATATTCCGACCGACTCGTACTCGATCATCAACCCGGTCGACGTCTACGGCCCTCTGGAGGAGGTCCTTCGGGAGGAGACTATCGACCGAACGCCGCTGGGTGACGTGATGTTCGGCGAGATTCGTCGCTACCGGGGCGGCGGCGAGGTCCATATGGACATCATGTTCGACGGCCTCGAAGTGCGCCTTCCCGGCCGGTCGGACCCGATCACGATGGGCGTCACGTCGGGCTACGACTTCTTCGGTGAGCACGCCGTCTACGTCGAGGGGTTCGCCCAGGACGGGTACTGTTCAAATACGATGCGTTCGCTCACCGACAAGGAGGTCATCAAACACGTCGGCGACGTGCGGAACTTCCGCACCTGGTGGGAGGAGCTTCTCGCACAGGTCGAACTCGTCGCCGACGACCTATTCGAGTTCATCCGGGACGCCCAGGACATCGACCTCGACTTCTCGGAGCTCCCGTTCACCGTCACGGAGTTTTACAGTCTTCTGGGCTTCCCGGACTACCTGGCCGAGCGCGCTGCGAGTGATGCGGAGGCCAACGCGACCTCCCCCGTCGAGATCGATATGTGGACGCTGCATTCCGGCGCCACGTACGCGCTCACCCACTTCTTCCAAGGCAAGGAGGGTGCGTCGCTGGACGGCTACGTTCGCACGGCCAACGACATCCTGTTCAACCCGGAGGGCACCATCGAGCGCGTCGAACGCGCTTACGAGGAGGAGCTGGAGACAGACGGCGATGACGGGTCGCAGGCGTCGCTCGCCGGCGAGCGCGCGCTCGCGAGCATCGAGCGCATCAGCGACGATCTGCAAGAGAAGGTCAACCAGTTCGAGGAGCGCGAGGACGCGCTTCGTGAGCGGTTCCAAGATGCCATGAGCTGATTGTCGGAGCGGCGTTCACTGATACAATCCTAAAATAGCAGTCTACGTTAGAGATTCCGGTTCCTCGTTATATTCGACTACTAATTCGACATCCTCAGGACCGAATTCATCACGTTCCGCTTCAAGCGTATCAAGAGCGTCTTTAACCGGGAAGAAATCCGGCTTCTCGAGTGCATCTTCTGTCGCCCAGGCGTATCGAATCGTTTGCTCGGAATCAATGAGAAACACGGCACGCTGCGGGACGCGCTCGTGGTTCTCCCATTCATCATAACAGATGTCATATGACTCGGCAACCCGCCCGGAACTATCACTAAGTAACGGGAAATTGAGGCCGTATTCCTCGGCGAATGCTCGATGGGCGTAGACGCTGTCACCAGAAATTGCCCAGACATCGAGAGCGGGCGTTAGCTGAAACCACTCTGCATCGCGAATCGCACACAGTTCGTTTGTACAAATAGGACTGAAATCAAACGGGTAAAATACCAGCAACGCAGCCCGATCATTGGCTGTTGACTCATCCAAGCAGTACCCGGTTTGTTCTCCGTCACGGAGACCCGGAAGAGTAAATGACGGTGCAGACGCTCCCTCGTTTATCATACGACATAGTAGCACACGAAGACAGGATAGTCATTGGGTCAGCACTCCGATCTGAATTGCTCACCACTTGATGTGGGATGAAATTCACTAAAGTCCGTACGTCAGGAGTTCGCCGTCGCCCACTCAAGAAGCGGTTCTAATCTCGAACGAATCTCATCACCCTCGTCAGTTAGCGCGTATTCGACGCGTGGTGGAATTTCGTTGTACTGCGTCCGTGAGACGAGTCCTGCCTCCTCGAACTCGTCGAGTCGTTTCGAGATTGTCGAGGTACTCGCCGTCGGGAGGTGCTCCTCAATCTCCGCGAACCGCAGCGAATCGTGTGCGCCGATGATGCTGACGAGTTGCATCGCGTATTTCCGGCTCAACGTGTCGATGACACCCGTGAGCGGACAGTAGCACGTCCCCTCGACATCGCACGCGGGCGCCGATGACGTAGTGTCTGCCATAGCTTCGTGGCCTCCAACCTACTCCATAGCTTCGGACTCTGGAGTACAAGAACTTCCCGTCGTAAAGTATAGGCACAGATGACTCAGACAGCCGACTACGATCTCGTGATTCTCGGTGGCGGCGCCGCAGCCTTCGCCGCAATCACCGAAGCGAGTCGACGCGATCTCTCGACAGCGATGGTGAATACCGGCTTGCCCATCGGCGGGACGTGCGTGAACGTCGGCTGTGTTCCGAGTAAGCATCTCCTTGCCGTCGCCGAGAGCGGAGCTGCAGCGTCGGAGAACCCCTTCGACGCCGTTCGATACCCCGAGGAGCCGACCGTCGATTGGGCCGCCGCCCTCAACGACACCGACGAACTCGTCGAGCGGTTCCGGCAGGAGAACTACGTCGACGTCGCCGAGCACTTCGAGATCGACATCTACGAGGGGTACGGCCAGCTGGTCGACGATACTACCATCGAGGTCGTCGACGGCGCCGACGAGGGCGCACACATTACTGGGAAGAAGGCCCTCGTCGCGACCGGCAGTTCACCGTGGGCGCCGCCCATCGACGGCCTCTACGACGTCGACTACTACACGAGTGAGACCATCCTCGAGGAGCGCGACCTTCCCGAGAGTATCCTAATGCTCGGTGGGGGATACATCGCGCTGGAGTGGGGACAGATCCTGCACCGTGTCGGCATCGACGTGACGGTTCTCCAGCGCTCCGACCGCGTCCTCTCGGACATGGAAGGCCAACTTGGTCGCGAGATGCAGCGTGCATTCGAGGAGGAGGGCATCGAGGTGATCACCGGCAACGACTTCCAGCGCGTCCGCACGCTAGCAGCCGACGGCGGCGCCGAAGCGATTCAGTCAGGCGTCGCCGTCGAAACGACCATCGACGGAGACGAGCGAACGGTCACCGGCGACGCGCTGTTCGTCGCGACCGGCGTCCAGCCGAATAGCGAGGGCATCGGCCTCGAAACGGTTGGGATCGAAACGAACCCCGACGGGACGATTCGTGTCGACGAGTACTTCCAGACGACGAATCCCGACATCTACGCGGCGGGCGACGTGATCGGCGAGCCCGAACTGGAGACCGTCGCCGCCAAGGAGGGCAATCACGCCGTCAAGAACGCGTTCGGCAACGAGGGCGTCAGCATCGACTACGACGCGGTGCCAGCAGTCGTGTTCACCAGCCCGGAAGTCGCCGCAGTCGGGACGACAGAACGCGAGTATATGGACGAGCACGGCACCTGCTCGTGCCGAACCGTCCAGATGGCGGATGTCCCGCGAGCGAAGGCCGTCGAGAACACGGATGGCCTCGTCCAAGTCGTCAAACACCACGAGACTGACGAGATCGTCGGCGTCCACATGGTCGGCCCCCGTGCCGCCGACATAATTATGGAAGCCACGCTTGCGGTGACGTTCGGCCTCACGGTCGACGACATCATCGACACCGTCCACCCGTTCCCGACGTTCTCCGAGGCGTTCAAACAGGCCTGTCAGGCGTTCCGACGGGACATATCGACGATGAGCTGCTGTATCGAGTGAATCTCACTCCGGGTCGGCCGGCGCAGTACTGCGGAGGAGCATCGTCTTCACACGACCAACCCCATCGAAATCACGGAGCCGATACACGAGTTCCCGCACCCGCGCCGCATCGCCATGACAGAAGACGGTCTCTAAACACCACTCGCCCTGGTGGGTATGGCTCATCGTTTCGATGACGTCCTGAAACTGGTGCTGGGCCGAATGGAGATCGTGAATCACCTCGTGGTGCTGGTAATCGAATGCCAGTACAGCGACGACCTCGCCTGAAACCTCCTCGAGTTGTGAATGTCCCTCGATGTATTCCTGCATCGCTTCACGAATCGCCCGCGAGCGGGAGTCCAACCCCTCAGCCTGCCATGTCTCGTCGAACTCCTCGAGAATGTCCTCAGACACGTTCAAGCTCGTGCGCATACTCCCCAATTGATCCCCTACTGTCTTGACCCCTCGATTATTACGGAATTCACGTTTCAGTCTTAACAACCGCTATACAGCGCAGGGATAGAGGAATATATGAATGCTCCACGGCGAGGCGTTTCCACTGTTGGTCGGCGCGATTGCGCTCGGATTCGTGCACGGCATCGAGCCCGGACACGGATGGCCGGTCGCCGCGAGTTATGCACTCGATCAATCCAATAAGTGGCTCTACGGACTCGCCGCCAGCTCGCTGATCGGCATCGGCCACCTCATTAGCAGTCTGGCGATGGTCGGCGTGTTCTTCTACGCGAAATCCTACTTTCAGCTGACCCAAGTGAACGAGCCGATCTCGATTCTTGGCGGCGTTTCCATCGGCGGTCCAGTCAGCATCGTCGCAGGCGTCTTACTCATCGGACTCGGGATTCGAGAGTACACGCACGGCCATTCTCACCAGCACGAGGACAGCCACGGACACGACCACGATGAGCATACGGAGGAGCAGTCGAGCCACCACAGTCACGGCACGCCACCCACGCACGAACACTCCCCGGATGGGCTCCTTACACGGGTGAAAATTCGGCTTGGAAAAATCGGAGGGCACTCCCACGAGCACGGGACCGATCCGGCTCCTGACGCCGACCGCGGACTCCTCGGAATCGCCTGGTTCGCATTCGTCCTCGGGTTCGCTCACGAAGAAGAATTCGAGATTATCGGCCTCTGTGCCGGTTCGACGTACTGTCTGGAGCTGATGACTGCGTATGCGCTGACGGTCATCGTCGGCATTGTCGGGTTAACGATGCTCCTCATCGCCGGCTATCAGGAGTACGAAGAAACAGTCGAGCGGTATACACCGTACCTGCCGCTGTTCTCAGCGACCGTCCTCATCGTCATGGGACTCGGCTTCATCGCCGGCGTCTTCTGAATCACGCCGAACACTCTCCAGCGTCCCATTCTCAGTAAGGTCAATAAGCGCGCGATTTAGCAGTTCACGGAGGACGAACTCCTCGTAATGCTGTGTTGCACAGTACTCGCACGGCTTCATTTCTCGTGCCACCGCTTCGATGTCGTCGCCGTGCTCCCCATAGAGCGTCTCAACGAGCCCTGCTAATTCGGCTGCCGCGGTTTCCTGCGCCCCAGCGAGCGTCTGCTCAGCGTCCTCTGGTAGGTCATACGAAAAAATCCGCGTGTTCGACTTGTAGTACTTCCGCGTCCCCCCACCAGCTTCTTCGAGCCGGGCAATCTCGACCATCCCCGCATCCTTCAGGACGTTCACGTGGTGGCGCACCGTCGTCTCCGCCTTTTCTTCGCCACGACGATGCAGTTCGTCGTGGATCTCCTCGATCGTCATTTCCTCGGTTGCGAGCATGTCGAGGATCTTCACCCGGACATCGTTCTCCAGTGCCTTCGCTTTCTCCGGGTCCGTCGTCACGACTTCGCGGATCGGCACGTCAGATTCGAGGAGCGCCATTCTTGTGACGACATAGACGGACAACGACAGTAAGAGTAACGCCATTCCAACGACAGTGGTAGTATGATATCGAGACCGCTATAACTCTCGTCATAATGGTTATCCGCGTCGCACGATAACCAACAGGTACGATGGGAACGACACACGACCAATTCAACGTCGGGGGGATGTCCTGCTCGTTCTGTGCCGAGAGCATCAAGAAGGCCTACAGTCGAACCGACGGCGTTGAGGACGTCGACGTGAGTCTCGCCCACGAGGAAGTTCTCGTCGAATACGACGACGACCTGCTGAGCGAGGTCGAGGTAAAGGACACGCTCCGAGACCTCGGGTACACCATCCGCGACCCTGACAAAGCGAAGCGGTACGAGCAACAGCAGGCCGAACTCTCCGACGGCAAGCGTCGCCTCCTCATCGCCGGTGGCGCATCCATCGTTATCGCTGCCCTGATGGGATGGATGATTTTCGTGATGGGGCGCTTCGAGTCAACATCTCTCGGGATGGATCTGGTGACTCTGGGGCTGGCACTCGGGACGATGTTCGGGCCCGGCCGCTATATCAAAGAGAAAGCCTTCCAGAGCGTGCGCCGGGGTATCTTCAACCAGCACGTCCTCCTGGAAGCGGGCGCGTTCGCCGGACTCGTGGGTGGACTGCTTGGCCTGTTCGTCTTCCCGAGCTTCCCGACCGTTCACTTCTTCGCCGTCTCCGTGTTCATCACCACCTATCACATCCTTTCGGAGTACACCAGCCTCATCGTCCGCACGCGAGCTTCCCGAGCCGTCCAAGGCCTTCTCGACCTCCAGCCCGACACGGCACGCCGCGTCAGTGATGACGGTGATGTCGAGGAGGTCCCTGTCGACGACCTCGACGTTGGCAATCGCGTCCGCGTCAAGCCCGGCGAAAACATCCCCGTCGACGGCACGGTCGTCGAGGGCGAATCGATGGTCGACGAGTCGGTCGCTACCGGCGAGTCCATTCCCGAAGAGAAGGCCGCCGGCGACGCGGTGATCGGTGGCAGCGTCAACGAGACCGGGACGCTGCTCATCGAAGTAACTGCAACCGGGGAGGACGCGTTCCTAAACCAGGTCGCCCGCGAGATCGAGGAGGCGCGGGCGATGAAGCCCGGCATCATCCAGCTCGCCGACCGCGTGCTCAAGTATTTCGTCCCCGGCGTCTTGACGATCGCCGCGCTCTCGTTCCTCTTTTGGGTGGTCGCACCACTCGCGTGGGGGGCAGCCCCCAACGTCCAGCGCGGGGCGTTCGCAGCCTTGGCGGTTCTCGTCCTCGGCTATCCGTGTGCGCTTGGGATGGCGACACCGCTCGCCCTAATTCGGGGTGGCGGGAAGGCGGCGAACCGCGGCATCCTGATGCGCTCCGGTGACGCCTTCCAGATATTTCCCGACGTCGACCACATCGTGTTGGACAAGACCGGCACCATCACCGTCGGCGAACCCGCCGTCAGTGAAGTCGTCGCGTTCGGTGCCGACGAGGTGGATGTACTCACGACTGCGGCTAGCGCGGAGGCCTTCTCTGAACACCCGCTCGCAGATGCGATCCTCGAGTTCGCCGACGAGCAAGATGTCGAGTACGCTGACCCCGATGATTTCGACTCCGTGACCGGCAAGGGCGTCCGGGCAACCGTGGCCAGCGACGACGTGCTGGTCGGGAAACCGGGATGGCTCAGCGACGAGGGGATCGACCTGTCGAAGGGGAGCGACGACATCGAGCGACTTCAGGGCCACGGCCTCACCGTTGCCGGAGTTGTTCGTGACGGTGACCTACTCGGTCTGATCGGTATCGGTGACGAGGTCAAGAGCGACGCCGCTGCGACCATCCAACGGATGCGAGACGCCGGCATCACGCCCGTGATGATCACTGGAGACAACGAGCGCACCGCAGACGCGGTCGCCGAGGAGGTCAGTATCGACCGCGTCATGGCCGACGTGCTGCCCGACGAGAAACGCGAAGAGATCGGTCGCCTGCAGGACGAGGGTCACCGCGTAGCGATGGTCGGCGACGGCATCAACGACGCTCCCGCACTCACGCAGGCCGACATCGGGATCGCCATCGGCGCCGGGACCGACATCGCCATCGAATCGGCGGACATCGTCCTGATGGGCGACCGGCTTGGTGGCGTGATGGACGCCTACGAGATCGGGAACGAGAGCTACCGGAAGACCCGTCAGAACCTCGCGACGGCCTTCGCGTTCAACGGGGTCGGTGTCGCCGCCGCGACCACGGGGCTCGTTCACCCGGTGTTCGCGATGCTCGCGATGGTGCTGTCCGTCTCGGCCGTCCTCGCCAACAGCTTCGCTGGTCAGCTCCTCTCCGGCGAGGGTGTCAACACCGAGTTCGCCCTCGACGACCGCACCGACGGCGAGCGTGGAGACGGCCGAGTGACAGCCGATTAAGCCACTACGTCGTAGCCAGCTTGTTCGATTGCCGCGTTCACGTCGTCGTCTGAGACTCCATCCTCGAGGACCACGTCGACCGTGTCAGCTTCGTGGTCGGCCTCGATCCGATTCACATCATCGAGGTTTCGCAGGGCGGTCTCCACGTTCTGTTCGCACCCGTTGCAGGACATCCCGGTGACTGAGATCGTCTTTCGCTCCATGCGGGCCTGTAAACACTCGCGGGGAATGACCATTACGGTAACCGTTGTATCGGTTTCATCTCTATTAGAGGTGGACATTATCGTCCGGAGAGTTGTTTGTGTCGGCCCCAAAGGGGTGGAGGCTCTTTGAGATGGGAACCACTGACGACGAAGAGAGCGACGAATTCCCTCCAGAGAAGCGTCTGGAAGCACCGAACACGGGCCTGATCAAGGCAGGGATCGCGACGATTCCCGATATGGAAACCTTGCAAGAGTGTGTAGCCTACGAGAACGCCCACCAAAATCGAACGCAGATTCTGCGCCGGCTCAAGTGGAAAGCTGAAGAGTTGCGTGAGGACGAAGGGTAAGCGCTGTCCTTAACCAACACACTCCGCGTGAGTTTCCCTATTGTTGGTTAATATGCTGTGCCGCGGTTTTTCGGGCCCCTGAATGGGCGCGGGGCGACCAACAGCCGCCTCGCGAGTTCCGTTATGTCCCTCGGTTTGAGTCCAGACTCCAGCACGGCTAGCGACATCGCTGTCGCCAGACAAGCGGACCATGTGGCGTTCCTCCATCGAGCCCCATTCGTCGCCGATTCTCTCGCCCTCGGATTTCTCCCCGGGTTTCGGGAAGACTGTGGGTACCAGACGGACCAGTACCTGAACCTCGAGATTCCTGTCGGGATGCTCGACAACGATTTTCGGGATCCCGATCTGGAGCGGTTCGTCGACCGCTTTTTCGAGTACGAACCACGTGTCGGGGTCATCGGGGACGTCGACGAAATCGACGACGTCGACGCCCACGTCGCTGCTGCTCGTGAAATCCAAGCGAGCTACCCCGAAGCTGAGCTCATCGTCGTTCCGAAGTCGCGGGCGGTGATCGACGCGATACCTGAGAACCTCGTCCTCGGGTATTCACGGGGATACGCCGACCGCCTGGCCCACGATTTCTCCGATCCAGCCGATTGGAGAGGGCGGCGCGTCCACATTCTCGGCGGGAGTCCGCCCAAGCAGCTCGACGCTATTCGACAGTTGACCCGACCGACACTCACTGACGAGCCACCGGCCGATATCGTCGGCGTCGACTGGAACGGGCTGCATCGCGGCGCACAGTTCGGTGAGTTCTGGACGGCCGACGGCTGGGACGACAGCGGTCGCGACGCCGACCACGTCACCGTCCGAAAGACGGTGCGCCACAGCCTCGCTCGGGTCCGTGAGTTCTGGAGGGCGCACGGAATCTGGCCCGAAACGACACCGCAAGACGAGGGGCTCAACGTCGAGTACGAGGGACCGAGCCCTGCCGATCTCGAGGACGCCGCCTGTACCGAGTGCGGGACGAACGTCTGGCGAACCCGCCGCGGCCCGTACGTCGCCGAATACGATACCGGCGCAATCTGTGGATACTGCAGTTACGAGTGCTACTTCAGCCACCGTCATCGAAACAACCTGGAGGAGATCGCCGGTGAGCAGAGCGTCTACCTCCCGCCGGCGTGACTTTGCGACCTGTTTTTCGTGCCCCCCGAGAGGGCGAGGGCTCCTTCGAAAGCTCTCAGAGGTGACTTCCAGTGAGTCAACAACAGAGTCCCGACAACGTCTCGATCGACGACATCCCAGTCGATATCGCAAACACGCAATCAGAGAAGATCAATCCCGCCGATGTCCCCGACGAGATAGAGTCTATCACCCGTGGGCTCGCCGGTGAGCAGCCGCCGACGAATCCCATAGTGGTTCTCAAAGCGGCTCGCTGGTGGTATCTACACGGCAAGGGCGGGTCGGATCCCGCCTTCCAGTGGGCTATCGAGTGGGCACGTCACCTTGCGACCGACACGCCTAGCGACGTCGAGCAGTTCGACGAGTTCCTCGAGTACCTTGTTTCCCTTGACTTCGCGCAGAATCGGCAGACACTTCGAGGAAGAGCAAACGACTGATTCACCAGATACGTCAAGAGATTCGGATTGCTATTCCTCCAGATCGTCAGCAGTAACAAGTCCATCAGGCGTTTCCGCCGGCGTGTAACTCTGATCCTCGCCCATTTTATTCTCCTCAGAGAGTGAATTCTCGAAGTAGCTCCCGTACTCTGCCTCCATATCGGGAGCGAGTTTAGTAAGGCGTTCATGGGCTTTCTGATATGCTCGGCGGCTGGCTTCGTCATCAGACAGATCTTCTGGTGCCTCGAAATCCTTTGCCGAGTCCCACACGATCTGCCATCTATCCCCCGTATGGTCGACCGCGATCAATCCACGATTCGGGAGATTCAGTAATAACTGAATTACGACCGGGCTGTCGTTCGTGTAGTATCCACGCACCGCGACAACCTGCTCGAACATATCATGCTCCGCCAAACTATTGACAATCTCACCAGAAAGCGGTTGGTCTGGGAGCGATTCAAGTACTCGTGAATCATCAGTTTCGGTCATCTGATGGGATGTTACCTCCCCCAGTATTTAACAGTCAATCCCAACGCACGAATTTCCCGTCATCATTCCGAACGAGCGGTCCGAGTGGATCAGGCCGATCACTTGATAGATACTCAGCGAATTCCTCCTGAAATCCAGGTGGTGGAGACTCCCATAGCCCGATTGCGTACTCAATCAGTTCATCCTCTGCTGCGAAATCTCGATTCGTCTCCGTGGTAACACCATAGAACGCTGCGCTCGCCATCTCTCGCATCAGTAGAATTGGCTGCCAGCAATACATACAGCTGTGGTAGTCTGGGCCGATTAGAATCCCTCGTTCCTGGTGTTGTTGACAGACAGTAGTATCGAGTCGCCCAATATTTCGGAGGTCAATGTCGAACGGGGGTTCGTCCTCAACGGTCACCACGAAATAGCCACCATAGATAGCTGAATCGGCCTTTGAGTCGTCACGGTACAGAAACGCCGAGTTGAGCATCCGCTCCTTGTATCGGCCCGTATGCGTATGGCCACAGAAGTAGGCACGACCGGGAAAATGGTCAATCATTCCCGTCTCTTCCCAATGAGTGACGAGTATTCCGTCGCTCGATACCGCTTCCGGGTCTTGGGTGAACTGTTGCCCGCCAACCGTGACGACGTCGTCCGAGGGGATATGCGTCCCAACGCTCAGATCGTATTCAAGCTCGCCGTAGTAATCTCGATTGCCATAGACGTAGAGAAGCCCGTTTTCAGCGCGGTTAGCGAGGGTTTCAAGATATGGCTCTACAGCTTGGAGCTGTTCAACACCGGCATCTTCCCCTTCGTTATGAGCATTTGTGAAGTCTCCCACGTGAATGATGAAGTCGAAACGTTCATCTTCCGTTTCAGCAGCTACCCGTCTCAGAGCTTCTGTATTTCCGTGATTATCCCCCATTACGAGGAACTGTTGTGTCGACATAGCATTCGATTTGATTCTTGAGTATATGACTGCGGTGTTGTGAAATCACGCTCAACACCAGAACAACGGCTACGTCTCCATCTCTAATCGAATCCCTGCTAGCTATTCAGTCGCCCCATTGAGCAACCGCCGATGTGTTTTTTGGCCCCCGAAGGGTGCGGGGCGCTCATCCGGACGTGAGCGTCGCCTGAATTGAGTGATAATGTTATCGAGTGCCAATTCGCGGGTTAGCTTCGGTGATTCGGATACCCGACACGATCAGATGCATAGTACCATCGAACAGTGGATCGACGACCTCGTCGCCGGCGTCGACGACGCGCAGGCCAGCGCGGAGTTCCAGGAGTGGCTTGACGTCCAGAGTCGCTTTCACGACTATTCCTACCGGAACACGCTCCTCATCAAGCGGCAGTGTCCCGAGGCGAGCCGGGTGGCGGGCTACCGGACGTGGCAGGAGGAGTTCGATCGCCACGTCACGGAGGGTGAGTCGGCCATCTGGATCTGGGCACCGATCATCACCAAGCAGTGCCCGGAGTGCGAGAACTCCCCGAGCTACCACGAGGACAGCGACTGTGAGTACGATGAGACCCCGCCCGAGGAGTGGTCCGAGGGCCTGGTCGGGTTCAAGCCCGCGCCGGTGTTCGATGTCTCCCAGACCGAGGGCGAGCCGCTTCCTGATCTCGACACGGAAGCGACCGGGGACACCGGCGACCTCGTCGAGCAGTTGACTGCCGCCGCTGATGACCTCGGCGTGACGGTGCGGATCGTTCCAGCCGAGGAGTGGACCCACGGCGAGGCGAAGGGCATCTGCGAGCAGCTGAGCCTCGTCGACGTCCAGCCGCTCGTCGAGGTGCGTGATCGGGAGAACGAGGCCGACCTCGCGCGGACGCTAATTCACGAGTACGCCCACGCTCTGCTCCACTTCGACATCGACGACGACACCGAGCGAGCGAAACGCGAAGTCGAGGCCGAGGCCGTCGCGTACGTCGTCGGGCGGTACTGTGGACTGGATACTAGCGGGTCGGCGTTCTACCTCGCTGCGTGGGAGTCGGACGATTCCGAGGTCGTTCGCGACCGACTCGGGCGGATCAGTCGGACGGCAGAGGAACTCATCGACGTTCTCGAAGGCTGAGCAGCTGACTTCGCGGGTTTAACCAACAGATTCGTCGGTCACTCACTTTGTTGGTTAAGTTTTTCAGCGCCCGCCGAAGGGCGGAGGCGCATCTCACCCTCCGTCAAACCATGACTGATCGATATCTCACGGCAGTTCTCGAGGAAGCCGAGCGCGTCGCAGAGCAGCACAATCAAGTCGCGCAATCGGCGGACAACCAGGCCCACGAGTACCTCCGATACGCTGTCCTCCGACTCCTCGAAGGCGAGACCGGAGAACGACCTCACGCCTTGCAACTCGACGGGGTAACCGTCGGATACGGGAGCGACGAAGCGATGTTCGACAGCTGGAGTGACGCCGTCGAGTGGTGGGACCATATTCCGCCGCAAGAAGGGTGCACTCGGTTCCGCATTTTCTATCCTGCCGAGTACGAGACGGTTCCTCGAACCATCGTCGACGCGATGGGAGCACTCGGCGCATGGCGCGTCTGGTCCGGTGACGCTGCCGCCTGCGGGTCCTATGACCACCGAGACCGTCGCGAAGTCCACTACCTGTGGCGAGAGGGGCATCCGATCGAAGCCCGGCTGGTTGACCGGCTGCAGAGCCCTGACGCCGCTACGCCTGACGGGGGCCAGACAGGAGATATGCGTGATCGGATGGTCGTCGCAGAGTCTTCTTCTCAAAGCGACGATCTCGATCCCCGAACGAGGCGAGCCGTCACCGAGGAAATGTCGATTTCGTTGCTCGAAAAAGGCGGTCGGTATGAGGTGCGATCCGGGTCGGGAAACCGATACGAAGTCGACGTCGTCAGTGAGTCGTGTTCCTGTCCCGACTGGCAGCAGCGAGCACCCGATGGAGGATGCAAGCATCTGCGGAGAGTCGATCTCGAGATCAAGCGCGGCAGTGTTCCACGGCCCGACGGGCGACTCCCAAAGACATCGATTTGAGGCCTTTTCGCCGAGGGACCGTTTTTTCGGAGCATATCGTCTACCTCGGAACGTCGTCTACTCCCGTCGCTGCAATCCACTTGTTCGGTTCGTTCTCCAGGATGTCCCCAATGTAGAAGGACACGTACGACATTAGTCGAGCTATGGAATTCTTCACGGCGGCCGACGTTCTCAGCCACAGAACGGCCGCGACACCAGATGAGCCCGTAACTGTCGATCTGGATGACTCGATTCAGAATGCCTTGACGCTCATGCTGGAACACGATTTTGACCAGCTCCCAGTGGTGAGCGATGATGGTGTTGAGGGTACAGTCACGTACAAATCGGTCGCAAAATACGTGAAGTCAATGGACGATCCGCGGGTCGAGGAGACCTCCGTCAAAATCGCCCTGAATACGAATCCCGAGTTCGTGGACCGAGACCACGATATTTTCGAGTTGTTCGATACGCTTGCCGAGGATGACTATGTCCTGATTGGCGACCAAGATGGCCTGGACGGGATCCTGACCCGCTACGATATCCTCTATTTCCTCGAACATCAGGTCGAACCGTTCCTCCAGATTGGCGAGATCGAGGAAAGTCTCCGCCACCTGTTCCGTGCATCCTTTGATGACCTAGACCAGGCTATCGACGAGACGTTCGCCGATCGCGCTGAGCATGACGAGAGCTATGAGACGCCTGATTGCCCCGAAGACTTCTCGTTCGATGACTATCGGATGTTCATAATGCGAAACCTCGATCACCTGCCACCACGCCTCTCACAGGAACGCGATATGGTCGAAAGCCTGCTTGAAGATATTCGCGAGACGCGGAACGCGCTTCTCCATTTCCGGGCCGAAGCCGATGAGGTTGATCGGGACCAGCTAGATATGGCCCATGGGTACTTCACTGGCATTGCAAGTACCGTGTAGGGCACCACCAAGTCCACCGAACTTCACCGGTACTCTCAATCACTGACAGAGATTAAATATCGAGTCTACAATGGGCAATTGTAGAGGTAGCTCTCGTTATGGATTGGCCGTATTTAACGCAGACGTCCGGACCTTCGCCCGATGCGAGCGAAAACCAGTATTTCACGATCGAGGGCAACGTCCGGAACCACTATGTGGACTTCCCGAACCATCTCGTCGACGCGTTCTTCTCGAAGGTACTGCACGAAGTGCCCGAAGCCTATCCGAATGATCCCGAGAACCAGTACAAGACGGCGCTCGAAGTCACAGAGCGATATAATGAGGCACTTGATGAGATGGGGCTGGACTTCCTCCAGCTCCGAATTGTTGACCGGTCCTCATCACGCCCCCAGCCGTACTATGGGCTCCAAATCCATGGACTGGATAGCTCCAAGTTCGATGCCTTTCTCGACTCGTTCGCAGAGACAGACGAAGCGACGCTAGAGGAGAAATACCACTATCTCCACGGCTCAAAATACCCGGTCTCGGAAGTGGCCAGCAAATCGCAATCGGATTCAATTGCGTCGAGAAAGCAGGTGCAGGAGGCTGTCAAAGCGCGAGTTGAATCGGAGAAGGACTCGATCACAAAGACGACGGAGACGTTGCTCTCCAAGATCGACGAATGGCGTGACGAACTCCAAACGTACTGGCGGCGGACGACGTGGCAACGGTTCAATACCTTCCCCGCAGTGCATCTCTACCTGCTGGAGATGGAAAGCATCATCACCAATATCGATGTGCTTGCAGACCGCGGTTCGATCCCGCCGTGCTACCGAGAACTACGGAAGCTCTTGGAGAATTTGAGCTGGTCGGTGTTCGACGATCTCCTGTTCATCAACGCAGAGTACGCTACCATCTACGATGACTCCTCAGTACCGGCGCATACCCCGCCACGTCCATTCTTGTCCGCTAATCAGCAATGGTATGACTGGGTTAGAGGTCGACAGACTCCGAGTTTTGAGACACAGCGCAGTCAGCTCCGGGACCGTCTCTACGACCACAGTACCCGGTCACGACTCAGCTACGACGACAAGTACGGCATCACCAAGGGTACCATCACCGAAGTGCTCAAGACGAACCTCTCCTACCCGCTCTACATCGCGCTGGCAGGACTCGAAGTAGAGACCACCGAGTCGGTCGAATCGTTCGTGACTCCTGTCAACCCTGCCCATCTCAAGCCTGGCGTTCGCCGCACGATACAGAATGTCGTCCGATCACTGAAAGAGGGGCGACGGCTTGGCCAGCTTGACGAGGAGTTCATCGATACTCTCACCGACGAACTACTTGACATCAAAGCCAACTACCTCGTACCGCCGTTCCCATCCAACAATCACGTCATCGGTTACTTGGATTCGCTCTGGCACCACGAGCTTCCCTCCCGCCTCGATGACTTCTACGGCGAGTACAGCTTTTTCATTCACTCATATCCGTCTTCGTGGCAGATCCACCCTCACTCTTCCATCCTCGAGTTCAAGATTCTCGCTCACGAGATTGATCGATTCAGCCACGCGGTTTCTACCCTCATCGAACAGTATCTCACAACGTACCATCGGAATTGAGGGAGGCCGGTGATTAACCAACAATCTATGGCTCTGGCGAGTTGTGTTGGTTAATACGAAGGGTCCCAATGTCCTACGAGCCACCGACGCCGCCGGCAGACCTTCCGGCGGACATCGTCGACACCCTCAACGAATACTCCTCAGACCAACTCCGCCACGTATCACGCTATGCGGAAGCGTTGGCCGAGTACAAAGAGCGAACGGACCGTCTCGAGTCGGACAACGACGACGAGGACGAAGAGCGCCCACCCGATCTCCCGGACGACGTCCTTACCAAGGCAACGATCACGATCAAGGAAATCAACGATAACCGCTACTACTACTGGCAGTGGCGAGAGGGCGAAACGGTAACCTCCAAATACAAAGGTCCAGTCAAGCCGGGCGACTGAACCGATCGGGGCCACCCGCCCGATAGCAATGTGTTCGCTCACTAAGACGAAATCAAATCAGGGAATCACACCCTACGTTACGCAGAGCGCCGGTTTGACCGCGCAGAGCGGACGTCGGCACCGTCGCGGAGTTTGTCCGGACAGTACGGACACACCCGTGGCGTATCGACATTATCCGGGGGTACGTGTTTAGCCCCGTCTGATTTCGTCACTGTCTCGTAGGTGGTGGCCTGTGACAGATACATGGTCTGTCAGCAGGGAGTCAGTCTACATTCTCAGGGATGGTCTCCGCTGCCCGGAGACCATCC
>Ga0207719_100338_pt1 | contig 31769 bp, 29 predicted proteins | sample A23P1SouthBayCA_2_FD_187279 | JGI IMG/M metagenome (GOLD analysis project Ga0207719, IMG submission 187279) | Aerobic enrichment media microbial communities from Eden Landing Ponds, California, USA - A23 P3 (3) (SPAdes) | ecosystem: Environmental > Aquatic > Marine > Unclassified | place... | reverse complement strand
CGCCCGCCTCCCCCGAAACGACCGAACCCGACGACGCCGTCGAATCCGGCGACGCCGAGTCGACGGCCGAGTCTGACTCCGACTCTCCCTCCGGGTCGGCGACTGACGACGAAGGCGCCGCCGTCGACGAGAGCGCCGAGGTCGACGAAGAGGCCGAGACCGAGACCGAGACCGATACGGAGTCGGGCGGGTCGGACGCCGACCTCGAAGACATCAAGGGTATCGGCCCGACGTACGCCGAGCGCCTGCGCGAGGCGGGCGTCGCCGACGTGGGCGAACTCGCCACGGCCGACCCCGACGACCTCGCCGAACGGGCGGACGTCCCCGCAGGCCGCCTCTCGGACTGGGTCGAGCGCGCGAAGGCGTTCTGAAACCGCAAGACCGTTACTCGCTTCGTCCGTACCGATCCCCAATGCGTAGCACCCGGATCGTCACCGACGAGGACGCCTTCGCCAGCGTCGCGGCCACGGCGCCCGCCGGCGCCCGCGTCCCCGTCGAAGTCCGCGTGACGGTTCCGGACCCGTTCGAGGCCTATCGGCGCGCTCGCGACGGGCCGGGCGGCGCCTACCTCGCGACCACCGGCGGCCAGTCGGGGTGGGGCTACTTCGGCACCGAACCCGCCGACTTCCTGGAAGTCGACCCCGGCCGCGACACGCTCGCGGAGCTGACGGGGCTCCTCGACGGCGAGGCCCTGGTCCGGGGCGACTGCGAGGTGCCCTACCCCTGCGGGGCTATCGGCTGGCTCTCCTACGACGTGGCCCGCGAACTCGAAGACCTTCCGGCGAGTGCCGACCGCGACCGGGAACTGCCTCGGTTGCAGGTCGCGCTCTACGACCGTCTCGCCGCCTGGGAGGAACCGCGAGACGAGGGACCGACCGCGCTCCGCGTGACCGCCTGCCCGCGGATCGCCTCCCCGGACGACGCCGACGCCGTGACAGCGGCGTACGACCGGGGCCGCAAGCGAGCCCGGGAACTCGCGCGCCGGGCGGTCGAAGGCGATCCCGAAATCGACGACCCACCGGTGGCGACGGACACGGCGGCGTTCGAGAGCGACTGCGGTCGCGCGGCCTTCGCCGAGCGAGTCCGGCGGGTCAAAGATCTGATCCGCGACGGCGACACGTTCCAGGCGAACATCTCCCAGCGACTGCGTGCCCCCGCTGCGGTCCACCCGGTCGCGGCCTTCGACGCCCTGCGCGAAGTGAACCCGGCGCCGTACTCGGCGCTGCTGGAGTTTCCCGGCGTCGACCTGGTGAGCGCCAGCCCCGAGTTGCTACTCGAACGCGACGGGGACTGCCTCCTCACTGAACCGATCGCCGGGACCCGCCCGCGCGGTGCGACCGACGCGGAAGACACCGCGCTGGAAGCCGATCTCACGAGCGACGAGAAAGAACGCGCCGAGCACGCCATGCTGGTCGATTTAGAGCGCAACGACCTGGGAAAGGTCAGCTCCTACGGCAGTGTCGACGTGACCGAATACCGCCGCGTCGACCGGTATTCGGAGGTGATGCATCTGGTCTCGCTCGTTGAAGGCGAGTTGCGACCCGAGTGTGACCTGGGCGACGCCACCGCGGCGATGTTCCCGGGCGGGACGATTACGGGCGCGCCCAAACCCCGCACGATGGAGATAATCGACGAGGTCGAAGCGACGCGGCGCGGGCCCTACACGGGGAGCATCGGGATTTTCGGCCTCGACGGCCGGGCGACGCTCAATATCGTGATCAGGACGCTCGTGCGTTACGCCGAGGAGTACCACCTGCGAGTGGGCGCGGGCATCGTCCACGACTCCGATCCGGATCGGGAGTACGACGAGACCCTCGACAAAGGGCGCGCCCTGATCACCGCCATCGACGCGGCCCTGGGCGAGCGCGCGGACCTCGAAGTGGCCGAGGAGGGCGAGTGATGTGGGCTCGTGGAGGTGACGAGTGATGGACGTCCTCGTCGTCGACAACTACGATTCGTTCGCGTATAATCTCGTCCAGTACGTCGGCGAAGTCGTCACGACCGACGCGTACCTCCCGGAGGTGACCGACGGCGAAGTCGTCGTGCGGCGCAACGACGCCGTCGACACGGCCGCGATCCGGGCGCTCGATCCGGACGCGATCGTCGTCTCGCCGGGGCCCGGGACACCCGAAGCGGCGGGCGTCTCGATGGACGTCTTCGCCGACCTCGCGTATCCGACGCTGGGCGTCTGTCTCGGCCATCAGGCGCTGTGCGCGGCGGTGGGCGCACCCGTCGGCCACGCCGAGGCCGTCGTCCACGGGAAGTCCTCAACTGTCGACCACGACGGACGAGGGATCTTCGCGGGCCTTCCGGAGCGGTTCGAGGTCGGGCGGTACCACTCGCTGGCCGTCGAGCGCGCGGACCTGCCCGCCGAACTCGAAGAGTCCGCTCACACCGACGACGAGGCCGACGTGGTGATGGGCGTGCGCCACCGCCGTCGGCCACACGTCGGCGTCCAGTTCCACCCCGAGAGCATCCTCACCGACTGCGGGAAGGAACTGGTCGAGACGTTCTGCCGCGCGGCGCTGGAGGGGGCGCTGTGAGCGACGACGCCGACCGCGGGGCCGCCGATGGCGACCCGCTCCGCTACCACGTCGACGGCGAAGTCGTCCCCGCCGACGAGGCGACCGTCTCGGTGCGCGACAGGGGGTTCATGTACGGCGACGGTGTCTTCGAGACGCTGCGCGTGTACGGCGGCGACCCCTTCGAGTGGAGCGCCCACCGCGAGCGCCTCCAGCGCTCGGCCGAGCGGCTGGGCTTCGGCGACGCCGTCCCCGACGACCTGCGCGAGCGCGTCGCCGAGACGCTCGCCGCCAACGACCTGGACGACGCGTACTGCAAGGTGTCGGTCACCCGCGGCGCTCAGCCAGGGAAACTCACACCTGACCCCGACGTTGACCCGACCGTCGTCGTCTACGTCGCACCACTCCCACGGGGCGGCGTCGACGGCGAGTCCGTCTGGGACGACCCCGCGACGGTCCAGACGGTGCGGACGCGCCGGCCCGCCGACGCGGCGCTCCCCGCGGACGCGAAGACGCACAACTACCTCCCCGGGATCCTCGCCAGACTCGAACTCCGGCGGGCGGCGACCGACGACTTCGCCGCCGACGAGGCCGTGATGCGCGGGCCCGACGGGAGCGTCGCCGAGGGCGCGACGAGCAACCTCTTTTTCGTCGACGGCGGCGTCCTGAAGACTCCCAGTGCAGACCTGCCCCTGCTTCCGGGCGTCACGCGCTCTGTCGTGATGGGCCTGGCCGAGCGCGAGGAATTCACCGTCGAGACGGGCCGGTACGGCGTCGACGCCGTCCGCGAGGCCGACGAGGTGTTCCTCACCAACTCCACCTGGGAGGTCCGCCCCGTCACGAGCGTCGACGGCATCGACGTCGACGTCGGCCCGATGACGAAACTCCTCGCGCGCCTGTTCGCCGAGCGCGTCGAGCGCGAGCACTACGGGTGATGCCGTGACGACCGATCCCGACACCGACACGGCGTCCGACCTCGAGGTAACGCCGCTCGACGCCGTCGCACTCGGGGTCCGGTTTCTGCTCGAGCTCGCGGCGCTCGTCGCGGTCGGCCTCTGGGGCTTCGCGGCGGCATCGGGACCGGCGCGGTACGCGCTCGCCGTCGGCGCGCCGCTCGCGCTCGCGGTGGCGTGGGGCGTGTTCGTCTCGCCGAAGGCGCCCCATCGGCTCCCGGACCCCTGGCGCCTCGGCGCGGAACTCCTCGCGTTCGGTCTCGCGACGGCGGCGCTGCTGGCCGTCGGACGCTCGGCCCTCGCCGCCGCGTTCGCCGCCGTCGCGCTCGCTGACGAGGCCGTCGTCGTCGCTCGTGACCTGCGATGACTCGCTGCCCGGTGTCCCCGCTCTAGGTATTTTGACCCGTGCCCGACCGAGGCGGGTGGTCCGTTCGCTGTATGGTTCAGGGCCGCAAACGGACGAAACACCTATTCCGGTCGGACTGAACGTCAGCGTATCGGAGGGAACTTCGGATGGCTGACCTGACGGACGGACTGAAGGGGATCGGCACGGGGCTGGTGATACTCGTCGTGGGGGCCGCGATCGCGGGCGGCGGCTGGTATCTCTACCAGGACGCACAGGAGGCGACCGAGAACGCCGTCGAGGTTGAGGCGACGGTCGTCTCCGCCGAGGTCGTCCAGGAGCGCGTCCAGGACGACACCGGCTCGCACATCGCCTACGAAGCCAGTATCGAGTACCGCTACGACTACGAGGGCCAGACCTACACGAGTTCGAACCTCTGTCCCGGCATGGGGTCGGGCTGTTCGGCGGCACAGAACAAGGACACGCGGAGCGATGCCCGCGACGTCATCTCGAAACACACCAGCGGCGAGACGGCGACGGCCTTCGTCCTCCCGAGCGATCCCTCGGAGTCGTACCTCGTCGACACGGACTCCGCCTCGAAATCGTACTACATCCTGATCGGTATCGGCGGCCTGGTCGCGCTGTTCGGACTCGTCGGACTCGGCAGCGGAGTCAAGGAACTCCTCGTCGGGTAGGTGGTCGGCGCCGTTCGGTTCGCGTCGACGGCTTCGACCGTCGTTCACTCCGCCTCGACCGCTTCGACGGGTTCGTCCGACCGCTCCACGCCGTCGACCGCGAGGATCAGGTCCGGGCCGTACGTGCCCGCCGGGGTCTGGAACCCCGCTTCCCAGTCGCCGCTGACGACCCGCGCCGCTATCTCGACCGCGGTGAGTTTCGTCAACCGGTAGGTGCTGGGACAGACCAGCCGCGAGACGGCGCGCTCGTCGTTCGACTCGATTTCGCCCCAGACGTAGCTGCGCCCGCTCTCGCGTTCGTCCTCGTCGGGCCCGTCGACGCGCGAGTCGACCAGCGATTCGAGGAGTCCCGCCACCGGTCCCGCGCTCAGGAGCGGGTTCAGGAACCGGGCGACCCGGAGCAGTCGGACAGTTCGGGGGTGGGTCGCCGCGTACGCCTCGACGTTCTCGATCCCGGTGGTGTGGTACGCGGTCGAGACGTCGCCCCAGGGGATGGTCATCCCCGTCTTCACTCCGTCGCCGAAGTCGATTTCCCTGGTGCGCCAGACCGCGGGGACGGATTCGATCCGGCCGTCGCGGCGCACCGCGCCGCCCTCGCCGAGATTCCGGACTGTCGTCTTCGCCGTGCCGGGCGACATCCCGCCCGTGGCGCGAAAGCCCAGCGCCAGCGAGTCGGCCTCGGGCACCCGGTCGGCGAGGTGGGCCGCCAGACAGTCCGTCGGTACCACGTCGAACCCCACACCGGGGAGAACCATCACCTCAGAGTCCCGTGCCCGTTCGTCCGTCTCCGCGGCGGCCTCGAAGACATCGATTTCGCCGGTGATGTCGAGGTAGTGCGTACCGGTGCGGAGACAGCCCTCGACGACGGGACGGAACGTCTCTTCGAACGGCCCCGCGCAGTTGAGTACGACGGGAACTTCTTCGAGTGCCAGATCCAGGAGCTGGCGCTCGTCGAGGCTGAAGACGCGCTCGTCGCACTTCTGGCGGATCGCCTGGTTCTCGACGGCGGTGCGGTCGCGACCGGCGACGACGACGTCGAGGCCGCGGTCGAGGGCCTCCGCGACGATCAGCCGCCCCGTGTAGCCGTACGAGCCGTAGACGAGCAGGTCAGCCATGGACGGCGTTGGGCGGGTCCGGGAATAAAGGCTTGCGCGCCTCGCCCTTCCAGTCCGCCGGGGACCAGTCTGTGGCGTCGAGCGTTCGACCGTTCCACGTCGAATCGGCCTGTGGAACCTTCCACGTCGAATCGGCCTGCGCGACGTGATTTTCCTGGTGGACTGAAAGGGCGAGGCGCGCTCGCGTCCAGTTCAGTCGCCTGAGCGGGCACTATCCGGGCGGGCGGTGCGGAGAGCGCGGATATCCCGCTTGGTTCGAGAGAGCGATGCTCTCTCGTCATCCCGGAAATCTTCGATTTCCGGAGACAGCGACCGCGAGCGGGGCGAGGGCTTTCACCGCTCGCGATCAGGTGCGGTGGCGGTGTTGTCTGCAGTCGCGGTACGGGCGCCGGTCGCGGTCGGGTCTGTCGGCTCGGGTAGCCGAGCACGTCACTCGCCGACGGCGCAGGTGGCTTCGTAGGTCACGTCGTCGACGGACTCGACGGTCGGGTCGTCGCCACAGACCGGACAGGCGGGATTGGGCCGAACGGTCACCTCGTCGAAACTCATGCCGGCGGCGTCGTAGGCGACCATGCGGCCGTCGAGCGTCTCGCCGACGCCGGTGATCTGTTTGACCGTCTCGGTGGCCTGGATGGCGCCGACGGTGCCGGGGAGCACGCCGAGCACTCCCGTGGTGGCGCAGTCTGGCACCTCGCCGGCGGGCGGTGCCTCCGGGAACAGACACCGGTAACAGGGCCCGTCAGTGGAGAACGTCGTGACCTGCCCCTCGAAGCGGTAGATGGCGCCGTGGGAGAAGGGGACGCCGGCGAGCGTGCAGTGGTCGTTGACGAGAAAGCGGGTGGGGAAGTTGTCGGAGGCGTCGACGACGACGTCGTGGTCGGCGACCAGGTCGGCGACCGTGTCGGCGGTGACACGAGTCTCGTGGGTCCGAACGGTCACGTCGGGGTTGAGTTCGCGGACGAACTCGGCGGCGCTGTCGACCTTCGGGCGGCCGACGTCCGCATCGCGGTGGACGACCTGTCGCTGGAGATTGGATCGCTCGACGACATCGTCGTCGGCGATGGCGATGGTCCCGACGCCCGCGGCGGCGAGATACTGGAGGACCGGCGATCCCAGCCCGCCCGCGCCGACGACGAGCACCGCCGAGTCGAGCAGCGCGACCTGCCCCCCCGGCCCCAGTTCGTCCATGATGATGTGCCGGGAGTAGCGGTCGAGTTGCTCGGGGTCCAGATCCGGCGCTGGCATACCCGCGAGTACGGCCGTGGGCGGCATAAACCGATTGCTGTCGACCCGGCTCGCCGGATCCTGTCGCTCGAACGAACAGATTTACCTGTCAGTCGGCGGAACGGCCGGGCATGCCGCCCCGCACGCCCCTCCTGCAGCCCGGTGAGTACTTCGACCAGTACGACCGACCGTCGCTCGGCGTGGCGGCCGGGATCGTCGCCGTCCAGGCGGTCGCGTTCGCGGTGCTGGTCTGGTGGTTCGTCACGAGCGTCCTCGACCGGATCGACGCGCCCGAAGCGGCGGTTTCGAACGTGCGTGGCGAACTCGTCGGTCAGGCGATATTCCTCGCGGTGATGGTCGTCGTCGGGTGGTTGCTCGCCGCGGCGGTCATACACGTCTTCGTCTGGTTCGCGGACGGTGACGAGACGTTCCTGACGACGCTTGCCGTCGTCGGCGAGGCCGAACTCGTCTCCCTGCTCGTCCTACCCGTGGTCGTCGTCGTGTTCTACTCCGTCATCGGGCAGGTCCCGTCGGACCCGGAGTCGGCCGCGGAGTTCCTGCGCGGGATCGTCGGTCGCGAGCGAGCGCCGCTGGTCGTCGCGTCGCTCGTCGCCACGCTCTGGAAGGCGTACATCACGGCCGCAGGGCTGGTGAAAGGACAGGGGCTCGACAGTGACAAGGCCTTCCTGATCGCCTTCGCGCTCGGCATCCTCGGCTTTCTGGTCGGCCTGGCCTGAGCGAGAGGGGGTGCTACCGACGACTGCCGCTCACTCGACCAGTCTGTCGGGCGCGGGTCACTCGACTAGTCTGTCGGTCGCCTGGTTGATATCGACGATCTGGTCGGTCTGGTCGTCGACTTCCGCGGCGATCTCGGCGGTGGAGTCGGCGATCTCCTCGGCGGCGTCGGTCGACTGGTCGACCATGGCGGCGACCTCCTCGGTGGAGGCGGCCTGCTGGTCGGCGGCGGCGGCGACCTCCTGGATCCCGTCGTTGACCTCCTCGACGGCGCCGTGGATGTCCTCGAGGACGCCGATGGCTTCCCCGACCATCTCGATGCCCTCGTCGATGCGCTCGCTCGACTCCTCGATGGTCTCGACGGCGTTCTCGGTGTCGTCCTGGATGCCCGCGACCATCTCCTCGATGGTGCCGGCCTGGTCCTGTGACTCCTCGGCGAGCGACTTCACCTCGTCGGCGACGACGGCGAAGCCCTCGCCCGCTTCCCCCGCGCGAGCGGCCTCGATCGAGGCGTTGAGCGCGAGCATGTTCGTCTGGTCGGCGATGTCGTTGATGACCTCGACGATCTCGTCTATCTCCTCGACGCTGTCCTGGATGGTGTCGACGTCCGACGCGACGCTCTCGGAGGCCTCGCCGATGCTCTCCATCGCCTCGGAGATCTCCGCGGCCGAGTCCTGCCCCTCCTGTGCGAGTTCCTGGGCCTCCCGGCTCGCGGCCGAGACCTCCTCGGAGGAGGAGGCGATCTCCTCGACGGCCGCCGAGAGGTTCGACACCTCGCCGGCGACTTCGGACATCCCGTCGTACTGCTCGGCGGCCTGCTCCCGGATGTCGTCTATCTCCTCTGCGATGTCGACCGACGACTCGTGGAGCTCCGCGATCGAGGTCTGGATCTCGCTGGCGGCGTCGGAGTCGTAGCCCGCATCGCGGTCGATCCCCTCCGCGATGTTCCTGTCGATGTCCTCGTCGATGTCGCCGTCGATGTCCTCGTCGATGTCGCCGTCGACGCCCGTCGTCTCGATGTCCGTCTCTACCTCGCTCCCTACTTCGCTCCCCGTGCTCTGTGCCATCGTGTGACTGTGATTTAACTCACAACATAAAAAATCGCATACCAAATTATGTTGGATGATACTCGAATGTGTGGGGTAAAGAGCCAACAGAGGCGGTCTATTCGACTATTCTGTTGGCTCGGCCACGCTGTTCTCAAGTTCGATTCGCGACTACAGCTCGTAGAGGTCGCCGAACTTCTCGGTGGCGTAGTCGACGAAGTAGTCGGCGGTGAAGGGTTCGCCGGTGGCCTCGCGGACGAGGTCGTCGGTCTCGTAGCGACAGCCGTGGCGGTGGACGCGCTCGGTGAGCCAGTCGTGGAGCGGGTCGAACTCGCCCGCGCGGACGAGTTCGTCGACGGTTTCGCCCTCGCTCGCCAGGTCTTCGCGCATCGCGGCGTCGATCTGGGCGGCCAGCACGCTGCCCAGCGAGTACGTCGGGAAGTAACCCAGCGAGCCGTGGGTCCAGTGGATGTCCTGGAGACAGCCCTCGCTGTCGGTCTCGGGGCGCACGCCGAGGTACTCCTCCATCTTGTCGTTCCACACGCCGGGCACTTCCTCGACGTCCAGATCGCCGGAGATGAGGTCGCGTTCGATCTCGAACCGGAGGATGATGTGCATGTGGTACGTCAGCTCGTCGGCCTCGACGCGGATCAGGTTGTCCGGGTAGATCTGGTTTGCGGCCTCGTAGAGGTCGCGGGCGGAGAGGTCGGTGTCGAGGTGGTCGTTCACCGTCGGGGTGAAGAAGTCGGCGAAGGCGCGGGTGCGACCGACGTGGTTCTCCCAGAACCGGGACTGGGATTCGTGGACCGAGAGGTCCCGCGACTGGCCCAGCGGCGTGCCGTAGTGCTCGTCGGGGAGCCCGAGCGTGTAGGTCGCGTGGCCGAACTCGTGGACGGTCGAGCCCAGCGCTCCGAGCGGGTCGGCGGGGTCGAACCGCGTGGTCACCCGGGCGTCGAACTGCGTGCCGGTCGAGAACGGATGCGGGGCGGTGTCGAGGCGGCCCCGGTCCCAGTCGTAGCCCAGCACGTCGAGCGCTTCGCGAACCATCGCCTCCTGGTCGTCGGGGTCGTACTCGCCGTCGAAGGGGTCGGCCAGATCGACGTCGCTGTCCTCGATGTCGGCGATGAGCGGGACGAGTTCGTCGCGGAGCCGCTCCAAGATCCGCTCGGCGGTGTCCAGACCCAGGTAGGGCTCGTACTCCTCGAAGAGCACCTCGTAGGGGTCCCGGTCGGGGTCGATCGCTTCGGCGTACTCGCGTTTCAGTTCGACCATCGTCTCCAGCGTCGGCGCGAAGCTCTCGAAGTCGTCTTCGGCTTTGGCCTCCTCCCAGACCGGGAGCGCGTTCGAGGCGGTCTCGGAGATTTCCGAGACCAACTCCTCGGGGACGTTCACGGCCCGTTCGTGTTCGCGACCGACCTCGCGGACGACCGCCTGCTGGCCGCTATCGAGGTCCGCGCCGTCGAGGGCGTCGAGCCACTCGCCGACGTCGTCGTCGGTCAGCAGGTCGTGGGTGACCGACGACAGCGCCGCGGACTGTTTCGACCGCGCGGGCGTGCCGCCCTCGGGCATCGTCACCTGCTGGTCCCAGCCCAGCACGCCGCCGGCGTCCCGGAGATAGACCAGCTGATTCACGTGTGATTCGAAGGCGTCGTAGGTGTCGGGGGCGTCGCCGCCCTCGGCGTCCTCGGAGGTCTCTGTCGCCACGTCCGGGAACACGGCCCCGACCGTTACAAATCCGCGGGTCGCGGAACTCCCCGCGACGCCGGCTCCGTCCGACGCCGGCTCGGGCTCTCCCCGCTCAGGTGACCTGATTCTCCAGGTCGTCGTAGCTGCCCGACTCGCCAACCCGCTCCAGGTTCCGCGCGAGGATGTCGGCGACGCGCTCCCAGTAGTGAGGCGTGTGGCCGGCGTTGTGCGGCGTGATGAAGGCGTTGCCCAGGTTCCAGAGGTCGTGGACCTCGGGCAACGGTTCGGGGTCGGTCACGTCGAGCGCGGCCGCGTGGAGCTTGTTTCCGCGCAACGCCGCCACGAGCGCGTCGGTGTCGACGATGGGGCCCCGACCGACGTTGACGAGGACGGCGTCGTCGGGCAGATGTCCGAGCTGTTCCGCGCCGATCAGCCCCTCGGTCGTCTCGGAGAGCGGGCAGGCGACGACGAGGTAGTCGACGCCGCGCAGCGCCCGGTTGATCTCGTCGAAGCCGTACACTTCGTCTGTCGGCCCGCCCTTCTCGGGCGTGTACCGAACCCCGACCGTCTCCAGGTCGAACCCCGACAGGCGCTCGACGAGCGTCTCGCCGATGGCGCCGAGGCCGACGACGCAGACCCGCGAGCCCTGCAGTTCGCCGGTCGCCTGGAAGTGGCGCCACTCCCGGCGCTCCTGCCGGCGGAGTCCCTCATCGAGGCGGCGGGTGATCATGAGCATCCAGCCCAGCACGTGCTCGGCGATGTTGGGCCCGTGGACGCCCGAGGCGTTCGTGACGGTCACGCCGCGCTCGCGGAAGGCGCCCAGGTCGAGGTGGCCGACGCCCGCCGACGAGCAGGCGAACAACTCGAGAGCTGGCGCGGCGTCGAGGTCCGCCTCGGAGAGCGACCCGCCGACGATCACCTCGGCGTCCCGGAACAGGTCGCGCTCGGCGGTCACTTCGCCGGCGTCGAGCGCGGCGGCCGCGTCGAGAATCTCGTGGTCTGTGAGTCGCTCGCGGAGCGCGTCGGCGCACTCGCTCGCGGGGATCCCGTGGGCGCTCGTGTCTCTGACGACGATGGTGGCCATACGGGCCACTCGGCTGCGCGGCGGTTAAAGCGACCCGTTGCGGAAGAATCCTCGTCTGGGGCGGGTCACAGAGCCGTCGCGACCGCCAACAGCCTGAAAGCCCCGCGATGAACCGCTGGGACCGCCACCGCAAACAGCGTGACAGTCACTGATTCAGCCACCGCACACAGCCTGAAAGCCCCCGGTCGCTCGTACCGCCGCGTCTCGCTGCGCGCCTCGTCGCTCGTTGCACTCGCTCCTGCGGTGCTTGCGTCGTCGGGGCGGCGACGAGCGACCGGCCCCTTTCATTCCCACCCGTGTCGGCTGGTTCGACAGTCTAAGCGGGTGGGAATGAAAGGGGCGACGCGTTCGACCCGTCCCGGACGATGTAAGCCGCGAGGCGTCAAAGACGCCTCGGCCCGTGCGAACGGCGCCGAAGGCGCCGTGCGCAGACACCGCAGGCCGACGTCCTCGTGAGCGAAGCGAACGAGGACTGAGGCTGAGGCGCGCAGCGAGGCCCGGACGGTCGAACGCGTCGGGGCTTTCAGGCTGTGTGCGGTTGCGGTCACGATCACTCCTGCAGGGGTTTTCAGGCTGTTTGCGGTCGCTATCTCCGTCGATCTGGCAGCGGCTCCCGCTCTATCTGCGATGACAGTTCCCGGAACAGTGGCGGCCGCTCTCAGGTCGTCTTCGAGTCGGCGTCGATATCGGGTTCGGGGGCTTCGACGCCCTCGGCGGCCTCGACGACCTCGGTCTCTTTCTCGGTGTCGACGTGCCAGCGGTCGACGTCCTGTTCGAAGTCGGCCAGTCGGTTCGACACCTTGATCTTCAGGTCGTCGTCGTTGACGTTGATCTCGAAGATGTACTCGGGACGCTCGTCGTCGCCGACGCGCTGGAGGTTCGCGCTGACGAGTTCGTTGTCGAAGTAGTAGGGCGCGATGCGGGTCATCACGTTGCGATAGACGGCGTCCTCCACAGTGCGAAGGGCTTTCCGGCCGGCGGAGTCGGCGGCGCGGGCGACGTAATCGAGGGACTCGCCCCACTTGTCGACGGCCTCGTCCGGTTCGTCGAGGTTCTCGTAGGACTCGGTGAGCTTCTCGCCGGCGGTCTGGAGGTCCTCGTCGGGGTCCTTGCCGGCTTTCTCGCCGTCGCCCTCGTCGACGCTGGCCTGGTCGGCCGTCTTCTCGTTGACGTCCTCGTCGAGGCGCTCGTGGCTCTTCGGGCGCCAGTCGTCGAACTCCTCGAGGGCGTTGCGATTCACCGCTTCGTCCTCGTCGTCGAGGTCTTTCAGCGCGCGGACGACGCGCTCGCCGTGTTCGACCACGTCGACCCAACCGCCGCGAGTCTTGAATCCGGAGACACTCTCTTCCATGTGTGTGTGCTGGCCCCGCTCGGCGGAACCTGCGTTCATCGTCACTGTGTCTGCGCGACGCTAAAGCCTGTCGGCAGGTCCGGTACCGTGGGCCGTGCCGACCGGTGACACTCCCGAGCGGTGCCGAACGCCGGCCCCAAACGCCGGCCCCGAACACCGGTTCCGAACGCGAGCGCGGGCCTCGGAGGCGCCGCCCGGAGCGGCAGGTGGCTATTTGTCACCCGCGGCCGCACGGGCCGACATGGCAATCGAAGACCGCGGCGAGGCCCACGTCATCACCCACGCCCTCGCCACGGACGTGCTGACCCAGCTCCGCGACGTCGAGACCGAACAGGTCGCCTTCCGGAAGGGACTGGTCCGACTGGGCCGGATCTGCGGCTACGAGATCATCGACGGCGCGATGGAGACCGAGTACGTCGCCGTCCAGACGCCGCTGACCGAGACGATGGGCCAGCGCGTCAAGGGACTCGACGACGTCGTCATCGTCAACGTCCTCCGCGCGGCGACACCGTTCGTCGAGGGGCTGCTCAAGGCCTTCCCCCGCGCCCGCCAGGGCGTCATCTCCGCCAGCCGCGACGAGGAAGCCGGCATGACCGACGACGGCTCCTTCCCTATCTCCATCGACTACGTGAAACTCCCCGATATCCGCCCCGAGGACACCGTCATCGTCGCCGACCCGATGCTCGCGACCGGGTCGACGATGTGTGCCGTCCTCGAGCACGTGATGGAGGGCGCGCCCAATCCCGAACACCTGTTCGTCCTCTCGGCGGTCAGCGCGCCGGACGGTCTGTTGCGGGTGAGCGAGGCGGTCCCCGAAGCGACCCTGCTCACCGTCGCCATCGACGACGAACTCGACGACGACGGCTACATCGTCCCCGGGCTCGGCGACGCCGGCGACCGCGCGTTCCGGACGACGTGACTGTGCGCGTTCCGGACGACGTGAGCGTTCCCGCGGACGACGTGAGCGTCTACAGCGCGACCTCGTCGAGCGCGTCGGAGGCGTCGGCGATCTCCTCGTTGAAGGCGTCGACGAAGCCGGCGAAGCCGTCGGCGTGGGCGCGCAGGTCGTGCGCGGAGGGGGGCTGGTACTGCGAGAGCAGGTAGATGCCGCCCTCGCCGCCGACGCGCAGATAGCTCGTTCGGCTCGCTTCCCACTTGAGCTCCCAGCGCGAGCCGTCGACGCGGGCGGCGAAGGACCCGTAGTCGCCGCCCTCGTAGCGGCGCAGTCGCTGGGCCATCGCATCGCAGGCCTCGCGCATCCGCGAGAGGACGCGCTCGCGCTCGGCGACGACGTCGTCGACCGAGGCGATGTCGGGAAAGTCCGCGGGCGCGTCGTCGAGCACGCCCGCCAGCGAGCGGACGTGGTCGTTGAACGCGGCGACGAAGGCGTCGTAGTCGGCCAGCGCCTCGGCGAGGGCCTCGGGTTCGGGGGGCTGGTGCGTCGAGACGACGTACGTCTCGGTGCCGCGGCGCTCGAAGCGCAGGTACTGGACGTCGCCGGCCTCGTACTTGAGCGTCCACGCGCCCGCCGCCGTCTCGAAGGTCTCCTGTCCGTAGTCGCCGCCCTGCAGGCGCGCGAGTTCGCGCGCGACGCGACCGGCGTGTTCGGTCACCGCCGTCACCACCTCGTCGCGATGTTCGGCCGCGGCGTCGGCGCCCACCACCTCGGCGTCCAGGTCCGCTGTCATCGCCGGAGGGAAGGGCTCGACAGGCATAACCCCGGCGAGTCGGGACTCGCCGCAGCCGCGTCGACTCGAGCGCGGCGACGGTGGCTCGCCGCAGCGATGGCGTCTCGTCTCGGTTACGTCGAGTCGAACGCGGCGCGGACCAGCGCGGCCTCGGCCTTCCGGAGGTGCTCGCCGGCGGTGGCGGGGGCGCAGTTGGCGGCGGCGGCGACGTCTTCCTGTGTGGCCGTCCGGGGGTGGTCGTAGTAGCCCACCGCCAGCGCCGCGCGGACGACCTCCTCCTGGCGGTCGGTCAGCGCCGCGGCGACGCGCTCGGGCGGCCGGTCGTAGTCGGTCAGTCGCTCGACGGTCACCGGGAGCTCCGCGCCGACCGCCTCGATCCCGGCCTCGAGGTCCGCGGGCTCGCCGAGCACGCGGAACACGACGCTGCCGTCGCCGAGAAACTCCACGGGCGTCGCCGTCACGAGACTTCCGCGGGTGAGCATCGCCTGCAAGCCGAGTTCGATCTCGGTCGATTCGGCGCGGACGTAGACGAGGCCCCGATCCCCATCGTCGACGACGATCTCGTGGTCCTCGACGCCCGGTTCGGCCGCGAGGGCGTCCCCCACCGCCGGGACCTCACCGACGACCGAGAAGACGTAGGTGCGCGGGTCGCTGGCGGTCACACCGCCGAAGCGCAGCGCCGCCCGGTCGAACCCCTCGCAGTCAGTCGTCGCCGCGTGGATCGGCGAGAGCGGGTCGTCGGGTTCGACGCGCAGTCGTGCGAACTTCACGTCCCCGCCCAGGCCGGCGGCCGTCAAAAAGTCACGGGAACCGTTCCGGCCGGCGCTGGCGGCCGCGAGCGACCGCGAGGGCGCGATTCCGCTGCCGACGGGCTTTTGCCTCGCGCGGCCGAACTCCGGCCGATGAGCACATCGGTCCAGTCGAAACTCGACGCCGCGCGCGCCGACCTGGCCGCCCGCGACGGCGTCCTGGTCGCCTTCTCTGGCGGCGTCGACTCCAGCGTCGTCGCCGCCATCGCTCGCGACGCACTGGGCGACGACGCCGTCGCCTGCACGGCCAAAAGCGAGACCCTGCCCGCGGCCGAACTCGACGACGCCCGCCGCGTCGCCGAGGAGATCGGCATCCGCCACGAAATCGTCGAGTTCTCCGAACTCGACAGCCAGGCGTTCGTCCAGAACGGCGACGAGCGCTGCTATCACTGCCGGACGATGCGCCTGGGCGCGATGTTCGACCGCGCCCGCGACCTGGGCATCGACGTCGTCTGTGACGGCACCAACGCCTCCGACGCGGGCTCGGGCCACCGTCCAGGCCTGCGTGCCGTCGACGAACTCGACGCCTACTCCCCGCTGCTCGAACACGCCATCGGCAAGTCCGAGGTCCGCGAGATAGCCGACGAGTACGACCTCTCCGTCGCGGACAAACCCTCGATGGCCTGTCTCTCGTCCCGGGTCCCGACCGGTCTCGAAGTCACCGAGGAACGGCTCTCCCGCATCGAGAAAGCCGAGCAGGTCCTCCGAACGTGGGGCTTTCACCAGTTCCGCGTGCGCGACCACGACGGCATCGCCCGCATCGAGGTCGGCGCGGACGAACTCGACGTGGCCCTCGATCCGGCTTTCGCCCGCGCCGCCCGCGAGCACATCGGCGACCTCGGGTTCGACCACGTCACGCTCGATCTGGCGGGCTATCGCACCGGCAGCGTCAGTCCCGAAGGTCAGGACAACGGAGCCGACGACGGTGACGACGGTGACGCCGACGCCAACGGGGGTGGCGACGACTCCCTCGTCGAGGACGTCTTCGCGACCGACTACCCCGGCGCCGACGAGAGCTGATCGTCGCCCGTTCCAGCGCTCGTTCGATCCACGCACTCGTTCGGTCCACGCACTCGTTCGGTCGGTTGTAGTGTCCCGGTGATTCGCTGGGGTCTCCGGCGGATCACGGAACTGACTCCCGACCGACCGTCTCACACGTCGGGCCCGAACTCGTCCAGCACGGCCTCCACGACTTTCGCCTCGGCCTTCTGGAGGTGGTCGCTGGCGGTCGCCGGGCCACAGTCGAGTTCGGCGGCGACGTCTTCGTGTGTCGCACCGCGGGGGTGGTCGTAGTACCCCAGTTCGCGGGCGGCTTCGAGCGCCTCGCGCTGTCGAGCAGAGAGCGCCGACTCGGGCGCGTCGGCGCCGCCGCGGAACTCGCCGACGGCCTCGACGTCGACGTCCATCTCGGCGGGGACGTTCTCCAGCGCGCGCTGGAGGGCGGCGGGGTCGCCCACCGCCCGCCCGTACATCGCGCCGTCGCGGTAGACGAAGGGGGTGCGGACGACGAACCCGACGTCGTTGCCCAGTTCGTGGATCCGGTCGAACAGCGGCGTCTCGGGCGAGTGCATGACGAGCGTGGCGTAGGCCCGTTCTTCGCCGACGGCGGTCACGTCGACTGACTGGACACCGGGCGTCTCTTCGGTGCCCGCGGCGAACGCGGAGTGGTCGCCGTCGATGGCGATGAGCAGCGTCTCGACGCCCTCGGGGGTGGTGTTCACCTCGAGCACCCGCGCCTCCTCGATCGCCGAGTCGTGGGCGAGGAGGGTGAAAAACGCCGGCGCGTCCCCCGGGTCGACCGTCGCGCGAGCGCGGATCTGTTTCATGGCCGAGCGAGCGCCGCGCGGGGTGTTAAATCCCGCCGCCACGCGCGGAACGACGCTGTTCGCTACCACGCATTCAGCGCACCCGCGTTCAAGAGACGCGTCTAGCGCGCCTGCGTCCGGAGGTAGGCGTCCACCGCCTGTCGAATCTCGTCGACGACGCCGGTCGTCGTTTCGGCGGGTTGTTTCGTGATCATCCGGTCTTTCAGCGTCACGACCGCCCACGGCGAGACGTACGACCGGCGGGACAGCTCCCCTCGTTCGAACCGTTCGTCCGTGAGTTCGATGGCCTCGTCGCGAGCCGTGGTCGTGACCGCCGCCGCGATGTACTCCTCGCCGTGGAACGGGGTTCGACCGTTCGAGACAACGAGGTACGGTCGTCTCGGAGCCGTCCCGAACGGGTCCTCGGCGACGACGACCGCCCCCTGCGAGTACGCCACGGGCTCACTCCTCCTCGCTCAGGTCGGGCAGGTCCTCGTCCCAGCCCTCGTTTCGCGCGTACCAGTCGTCGCCGAACGCCTCGCCGATACTCTCGACGCCGACGAACGACGCGACGGCCGACGCGACTCGCTCGTCGGACGTGGCCGCCCAGTAGGGCTCCTTGTGACGGACTAGCCCAGCGCGCTCGAGACGCTGTAACGTCGGGCCGATACTCCCCCGCGGGACGTCCGTCTCCGCCGCCAGTTCCGCCGGCGTGTAGCCGACGCCGGGGTTCGACAGCAGCAATTCGAGAAGCGCCCGTGCGTTCGTCCCTTCCGAGAGGTCCAATCGGGGCGTATCCGGGTCGTGCGTCTCGAAGTCGACCGGCATAGTACGAAAACTGTCTCAGAACTGTATTAGCCTTTCGCCGGTGTCGTCGAATTGAGGCTGACTGTGGTCAGGTGCGTGGTAGCAACGACGACCGCCAGCACGCCGGTTTAAACCCCCCGATCATACGGGGCAGAATCGGTACGCGGGCTCCGCCCGTCGATCCGATCGATGCACGAAGACGCTCTGCGACGGTGGTATCGCCGCCCCGCACCGGGAGGGAGGAAGAGCCCGACGCGGGCGAATCGCGGGCGAGTCACAGGGGGGCGCCGATGGGCGTGATCGACCGCGCCGCGAGCGTCGTGGCCCATCGGAGCCGCTACGTCGTCGCCGCGATGCTCCTGCTGACGCTTGCGGTCGGCGCGGGCGCGGGGATGGTCGAGCAGTCCTCGACGATGAACGCACTGGCGACGGACTCGCCGGCCATCGAGAAAAACGAGTACGTCGACGCCAACTTCTCGGCGCGCGGCGAGAACACGACGACGACGCTGATCGCGGTGCGAACCCCCGACGGGAACGTCCTCTCGAAAGACGAGCTCGTGCGCTCGCTGGAACTCCAGCGGGCGCTGCGGGCGAACGCGACGCTGAACGCGACGCTCGTCGACGAGCGACCGACGACCGGCATCGCGAATCTCGTCGCCCGCTCGGTGCTGGCCGCCGAGGGGCCAGTCGCTGACGGTCATGCCGGAGCGGCTGACCGCGCCGAAACGGGCGCCCCGTCGCTCGACCGCCAGATCGCCGCGCTCGACGCCGCGAACGCCTCGGCGGTCCGGCGGACGGTTGACCGCCTGCTCGCGCCCGACAGCGACCTGCCGGGGTCGCGGGCGGCGACGCGACTCCTGCCCCGGAGCTACGAGCCCGGATCGCCGACGGCGAACGCGACACTGGTGGTGCTGACCCAGCGCACCGAGCAGCCGGTCCGGGTCGGCGCGGCGCTCTCCCAGCGGGTCGTCGACGGGCAGGTCGCCGCGCGAGCCATCGCGACCGACCGCGCCGCCGGGTCGACGGAGCCGCTGGCGTTCGGTCGCGGACTCCTGACCCAGCAACAGAACCAGGCCATCGGCGATAGCCTCGGACTCCTCGGACCGGTCGCGCTGCTGTTCGTCCTCGCGGCGCTGTCGGTGGCCTACCGCGACCCCGTCGACGTGGTCCTGGGTCTCGTAGGCGTGGTCCTCGTGCTGGTCTGGACGTTCGGCGCGATGGGGTGGGCCGGCATCGAGTTCAACCAGATGATGATCGCCGTGCCGCTGTTGCTCATCGGGCTCGCAGTGGACTACGCGCTCCACGTCGTGATGCGCTACCGCGAGGAGCGGGCGGAGCGCGCGGCCGGTCGTGAGGCGAACGCCGCGGACAGCGACGCGGGCGGACCGGCCGTCGTCCGCGCGGCGATGACGCGGTCGCTCGCGGGCGTCGGCGGCGCGCTCGTGCTCGTGACGCTGACGACGGCGGTCGGCTTTCTCGCCAATCTGACGAGCCCCGTCCCCGACATCCGGACGTTCGGCGTCGTCACCGCCGTCGGCATCGTCTCGACGCTGGCGGTTTTCGGGCTGTTGCTCCCCGCGCTCAAAGTCGAGACCGACGCCGCTCTCGAAAAGCGGGGGGTCGACCGCGCCCTGCGGCCGTTCGGGACCGGCGGCTACCTGGGACGCGCGCTCAGCGGCGGGGCGACCCTCGCGAAGCGCGCGCCGCTTCTCGTCCTCGTGGTCGCGCTGGTCGCCAGCGCCGCGACGGCGGCCGGCGCGGCCGAAATCGACGGCGAGTACTCGCCGGAGACGTTCATGGCCGACGACCCGCCGGGCTGGACCGAGGCCGCGCCCGCCGCCGTCGAACCCGGCGAGTACTACCTCGTCGACAGCCGCGAGTACGTCTACGCGCACTTCCAGTCGCCCGACAAGCAGGTGTCGATACTCGTCGAGGGAGATGTGACCGCGCCCGACACCCTCGAACGAGTCGCCGACGCCCGGGCGGCCGCCGCGAACGCCAGCGGGGCGTTCACCCGGTCGAGCGATGGGACCGTCGCGACGCCGCTGACGGCGATGCGCGCGACCGCCGCGCGCAACGAGAGCTTCAACGCCACCCTCGCCGCGGCGGACGCGAACGGCGACGGCGTTCCCGACCGGGACCTCGCCGCCCTCTACGACGCCTTCGACGCGGCGGCGCCCGACGCGGCCGACCGCCTGCTCCACTCCGCCGACGGCGAGTACGTCGCCCTGCGTCTGCGCGTCCCGATCGTCGGCACCGCCGACCACGACGCCGTCAGGGACGACCTGTCGGCGGTCGCGACTGGCATCGAACGCGGTGAAACCTCGACAGCCGGAACGGCGGAGCCCGGTGAGAACAGCACGCTCACCGCCACGGCGACGGGCGGTCCGGTCGTCCAGACGGCGGTCGCCGACAGCCTCGTCTCGACGATCTTCGAGAGTCTCGCGGTGACGCTCGCGGTGCTCGTCGTCCTGCTCGCGGTCGCGTTCCGGATCAGGGAGGGCAGCGCCGCGCTGGGCGCGCTGACGGTCGTGCCCGTCCTGTTCGCGGTGTCGTGGCTGCTGTGGACGATGACCGCTCTCGACATCCCGTTCACGCTCGTCTCGGCGCTCGTCGGGAGCATCTCGCTGGGGCTGGGCGTCGACTACGCCATCCACGTCACCGAGCGCTTCGGCCACGAACTCGACGCCGGGCGCACGCCCGAGGTGGCCCTGGAGCGGACCGTCGTCGGCACCGGCGGCGCGTTGCTGTCCAGCGCGGTCACGACCGCCGCCGGGTTCGGCGTGCTGGCGTTCTCGCTGTTGCCCGCCCTCGCGCAGTTCGGCCTCGTCCTCGCGGTCGGCATCGGCTACGCCTTCGTCGCGAGCGTGTTCGTCCTCCCCAGTCTGCTCGCGCTCTGGGCGCGCTACGGCTCGCCCGCCCCCACCGTGACCGGTGACGCGAACGCGGTCGCGAGCGACGACTGATAGTGAGTAGTGTAGATTATTTCCGGATCGCGCCGACGACGGGGTCGGCGCGTACCGGTAAATCACTACACAACTCACTATGACGACCGGCGGTAGTGAGAAAAGAGCGACTCTCGATGGGACGGCTCCGCGGCGGTCGGTCGGTTTTTCCGCCCGCTCAGAACGCGTAGGCGAGGACGCCGACGAACGCGGACCCGATCATCAGGAAGACGAGCGTCAGTGCCATGATCTGCTGGCGGTCCAGACCGGTGAGGTTCATACCTCGGCATACGCGGCCGCACAGATATGCGTTTCGCGCGACACTCGCACGCGGTTCACGCGGGGCGCGTCGCGGCCGCTCGACCACCGATACGTTTAACCACTCGGTAGTAAAACTAGGTTATCAATGACGACGCAACTCGAGCGAGCGCGCGAGGGCGAGGTGACGCCGGTGATGGAACGGGTCGCCGAGCGGGAGAACCGCGACCCCGAGTTCGTCCGCGAGCAGGTCGCGCAGGGACAGGCGGTTATCCCGACCAACCACGCTCACGACAGTCTGGACCCGATGGTCATCGGCCGGGAGTTCGGGACGAAAGTCAACGCCAACATCGGCAACAGCGAGGATACCAGCGACCTGGCCGGCGAACTCGAGAAACTCCACACCGCGGTCCACTACGGCGCCGACACGGTGATGGACCTCTCGACGGGCGCGAATTTAGACGAAATTCGAGAAACGAACGTCGAACACTCGCCCGTTCCGGTCGGAACCGTCCCCATCTACGAGGCGGTCAAACGCGCTGGCGACTCCGCCGACATCACGCACGAACTCCTGCTCGACGTGATCGAGAAGCAGGCCACACAGGGCGTCGACTACATGACGATCCACGCCGGCGTGCTGATGGAACACCTCCCGCTCACGGACGGCCGCAAGACTGGCATCGTCTCGCGGGGCGGTTCCATCCTCGCGCAGTGGATCGAGGAAAACGGGATGGAGAACCCCCTCTACACGAAGTTCGAGGAGGTCTGCGAGATATTCGCCGAGCACGACGTGACCGTCTCGCTGGGGGACGGTCTCCGGCCGGGCTGTCTCGCCGACGCCAGCGACGAGGCGCAATTCGCCGAGCTCGAAACCCTGGGAGAGCTGACCCGGACGGCGTGGGACCACGGCGTGCAGGTGATGGTCGAGGGGCCGGGCCACGTTCCGATGGACGAGATCCGCGACAACGTCGAGCGCCAGCAGGACGTCTGTGACGGCGCGCCCTTCTACGTGCTCGGGCCGCTCGTCACCGACGTGGCGCCGGGGTACGACCACATCACCAGTGCCATCGGCGCGACCGAGGCCGCCCGCGCCGGCGCCGCGATGCTGTGTTACGTCACCCCGAAAGAACACCTCGGCCTGCCCGAGCGCGAGGACGTCCGCGAGGGGCTGGCGGCCTACCGCATCGCCGCCCACGCCGCCGACGTGGCGACCGGTCGGCCCGGGGCACGCGACTGGGACGACGCGCTCTCGGAAGCCAGATACGAGTTCGACTGGCGCCGGCAGTTCGACCTCGCGCTCGACCCGGAGCGCGCCCGCACCTACCACGACCAGACGCTCCCCGGCGACAACTACAAGGAGGCGCGTTTCTGCTCGATGTGCGGCGTCGATTTCTGCTCGATGCGTATCGACCAGGACGCCCGCGACGCCGACGGCGAGATGGCGGCCATCGACGACGAGACCGACCTCGACGCCTCCCCCGCGGCCGAGGTCAATCGCCCGCCCGTCGGCGAGCACGACGCCAGCGACGTGCCCGACTACTCGCACCTGCTCGACGACCGCCACGACGAGGGCATCGCCGACGACTGAGGTGGCCGACGACTGAGGTGGTAGTCGTGCTGTCGGCGCGCGCCGTCGCGCCCTGCGTGGCGCGACGAAGCCGTGCGAGGTCTTCGCGAGCGTGCGAGCGACGGCTCGTCAGAGCTCGCTCTGACGGTGGATGAGCGAAGGCGGTCTGAGCGAAGAGGTTGGGGAGGTATGAGGCCGTCTGCGGTTGCGGTGCGGAGCGGGGCGGCCCCTGGTGGACTGAAAGGGCGAGGCGCGCTCGCGCTCGTGTAGTCGTCTGCGAGACCCCTATCCGCGCGGGCGGTGCCGAGAGCGCGGATATGTCTCGCAGCGACCGCGAGCGGGTCGAGGGCTTTCAACGCTCGTGATCGAGTGCGGTCGCGGTGTCGTTTGTGGTCGAAAACACAGCTAGCGAGCGGGTCGAAACCGATGGTCTCCCACGGATCCCCACATCACCGACCCCAACAAACGATAAACCCGATCCAAGTTCCCCAGAGTGCCAGCGGGCTTAAGCGAGTGGCACGCTAGACGTGTCGTATGCCAACACAGATCGAGGTGTCCGGATGACAGACCAGTTCAGCCTCGACGGGACGGCGGTCGTCACGGGCGCGTCGAAGGGGATCGGCCGGGCGGTCGCCGAGCGCTTCGCCGCGGAAGGCGCGAACGTCGCGATCTGCGCCCGAACCGAGGACGAAATCGAGGCGGCGGCCGCCGAAATCAGCGACACGCACGCGGGCGACGCGGTCGGCGCGGCCTGTGACGTGCGCGACAGCGAGGGCGTCGAGGCCCTCGTCGAGACCGCGACCGACCGCTTCGGCGGCGTGGACGCACTGGTGAACAACGCCGGCGCGAGTTTCGTGGCGGGGTTCGAGGACATCTCCGAGAACGGCTGGCAGTCGGTCGTCGGCGTGAACCTCACCGGGACGGTCAACTGCACGCAGGCAGCCGCCGAGCATCTGAAAGAGCGCAACGGCGCGGTCGTCAACGTCTCCAGCCTCGCGGGGGTGCAGGGCGCGCCGCACATGAGCCACTACGGCGCGGCGAAAGCGGCCATCCAGAACCTCACGCGCTCGCTGGCCGCGGAGTGGGCCGGCGACGGCGTCCGCGTCAACTGCGTCGCGCCGGGGTACGTCGCCACGCCCGGCGTCGAGGCGCAGATGGGCATCTCGCCCGGCGACGTCGACCGCGCGACCGTCGACCGGACCGTCGGCACGCCCGAAGAAGTCGCCGACGTCGTCCACTTTCTCGCCAGCGACGCCGCTTCCTTCGTCACCGGCGAGACGCTGCCCGCCGCCGGCGTGCCCGAGATCGAACACACCCCGAGGACCTGACCATGAGCGACCAACCCACCGACACGACCGCCGACACCGACACGACTCCCCGATCCGAGTCCGGGCCGGCCCGCGACATCTTTCTCCCGGTCGCGGCACAGCCTTCCATCGACACGCTCGTCGCCTACGCCGAGGACGCCGAGAACCTGGGCTACGGCCGCGCGTGGCTCCCCGAGACCTGGGGCCGCGACGCTGTCACCGTCCTGACCGCCGTCGCAGAACGCACCGACTCGATCGGGATCGGCACCTCCATCGTGAACGTCTACTCGCGCTCGCCCGCACTCCTCGGACAGACCGCAGCGACTCTCGAGGAACTCTCGGACGGCCGCTTCCGCATGGGTCTCGGACCGAGCGGCCCCGCCGTGATCGAGGGGTGGCACGGGATTTCCTACGACCGCCCGCTCCGGCGGACCCGCGAGACCATCGACATCGTCCGCGCGGTGCTCTCGGGCGAGTCCGTCGAGTACGACGGCGACATCTTCACCCTCTCCGGGCTCCGACTGCGCTGTGACCCGCCCGAGACCCCGCCGGCCATCGACGCCGCGGGGATGGGACCCACGTCGGTCGAACTCGCCGGCCGGTTCGCCGACGGCTGGCACGGGCTGATGCTCACCAAGGACGGGGTGCGCGAGCGCCTCGACGACCTGCGTCGCGGGGCCGAACTGGGGGATCGCGACCCCGAGGACGTGCGCGTCACGCTCTCGCTGCCCTGTATCGCGCTGGAGGACCGCGAGCGCGCCCGCCACCTCGCCCGCGAGCACCTCGCCTTCTACGTCGGCGCGATGGGCACCTTCTACCGCGAGGCGCTCGCCCGCCAGGGCTTCGAGGATGAAGCCACGGACATCGCAAGCGAGTGGGCCAACAGAAATCGCGAGGCGTCGCTGGCCGCGATCTCGGACGAACTGCTCGACGCGCTCGGGCTCGCGGGCACCCCCGAGGAGTGTCGCGAGGGGTTCGAGGCGTGGGCAGACATCGACGGCGTCGACGCGCTGTCGGTGTCGTTCCCGCGCGGCGCCGAGCCGGGGGAGATCCGGACGACGATGCGGGCGCTGGCGCCGGAGTGAGGGTGCCGGAGTAAGAGCGCCCGAGAGGCTGCGCCGCGCTGTCGGTTCAGGCGAATTCCTCGGCCACCACAACCGCTTTTTCCACCCATCGCCAGCGAGCGGACAGTGACGGACACGAGACGCCAGTTGCACGCGCTCTTTCTCGCGCGCTTCGCCAACTCCTTCGGCTTCGTGACGCTGTTGACGCTGCTGTCGACGTACATCAACGTCCTCGAACCCAAGGGGTTCGTCCTCGGGCTGTTCGTGACGGGGCTGACGCTGACACAGGCGGTCGCTGTCGTCCCCGTCGCGTGGGCGGGCGACCGCTTCGACAAGCGCGCCATCCTTCTGGGTGGACTCGCGCTCGCAGTCGTCGCATACGCCGCGTTCACCCTTGTCGAGTCGAGCTGGGGGTTCGTCCTCGCGCGCGGCCTGCAGGGGGTCGCGGCGACGACCGCCGGCCTGCTCAGTCTGGCGCTCGTGGGCGAACTCGCCAGCGAGTCCGAGCGGGGCAACACGATCGGGATGGCCAACGCCTGGCGCTTCGCCGCGGCGATCGGCGGCTCCCTCTCCGCGGGCGCGCTCTACGACGCCTTCGGGTTCGAGGCCGTCTTCGGCCTCCTGATGGCGATCACCGGCGTCGCCTTCCTCGCGGTCTGGCGCTGGGTCGAGCCCGACGAGACGACGATCACCGGTTTTCCCTTCTCGGATCTCGCCTTCAACAAGCGCATCCTGACGATCACGAGCTTCCGCGCGCAGTACGCCGTCGCGGTGACGCTGGTGCGCAACTGGGTCCCGATCTACGCCGGTCTCGCCGCTGCCGACGGCGGGCTCGGCTGGGTCAACAGCGCGACTGCGGTCGCCATCGTCATCTCCGCCGAGAAGTTCACCAACATGCTGAGCCAGCCGTACATGGGCGCGCTCTCGGACCGCGACGGCCGCGCGAAGTACGTCTTCTACGGGGGGCTGGGCTACGGTCTCGTCGCGGTGCTGGTCCCCGCGACCCCCGCCATCGGCACGGCACTCGGCCTCCCGGCGACGTATCCGTTCCTCGGGACGCTCTCGGCGGCGTTTCTGCCGCTGGTCGTCCTGAACGGCCTGCTCGGGGTCGCCGACTCGATCCGCGAACCCGCGAGCATGGCGCTGTTCGCCGACGAGGGGGCGGGTCAGGGCGTCGCCTCCAGTTTCGGCGTGCGCTCGCTCGTCTGGCGGCCGGGGTCGGTACTGGCCCCGCTGGCCGCGGGCTGGATCACGACCGAGGTCGGTATCACGTGGGTGTTCTACCTCGGTGCCGGCGCGGCCTTTACCGGAATCGCAGCCTTCCTCGGCATCCTCGCGTACAGCCACGGCCGCGACGCGCTGACGGCGTGGTGAGTCGCGCCTGCACCACGGCACTGCAACCTCCGACCGCCACCCCGACACACTGAAACTGCCCGCGCCCTTCCCGTCGAGTGATGTGGCCCTGGGGACACCTCGCCGCCGCCTTCCTCGTCTACGCCGCCTACTCGCGGCTCCGCTACCGCCACCGGCCCACCGAGGCGGCGGCGATCCTCGTCGCCTTCGGCTCGCAACTGCCCGACCTGGTCGACAAGCCGCTGGCCTGGACCGTGTCGGTGCTGCCCTCCGGCCGGTCGCTCGCGCACTCGCTGCTGGTCCTCGGACCCCTCTTCGTCGCCGCGTACCTTCTCGCGCGCCGACGCGATCGCGCCGCCGACCGGGAGAACCGCCGCGAGGGCGCACGTGCGCCGCTGGTCGTCGCCGTCGGGATCGGCGCGGTTGTCCACTCGCTCACCGACGGACTCTACCCCGTCCTCTCCGGCGAGTTCGGCGCCCTCGCGTTCCTCGCGTGGCCGGTCGCCGACCTGCCCGAGTACGAGGTCGAACAGAGCTTCGCCGCCCACTTCGCCCAGATGGCGCTCACGCCCGAGTTCGCGTTCGAGCTCCTGCTGGTCGCGCTCGCGTTCGCCGTCTGGACCCGCCAGGACTACCCCGGTCTCGACACCGTCCGGATCCTCCCCGCGCGGATCGTGCGGAGCGTCGTGAACGACGACCCGTGACGGCGCACGAACGCCGAACAGCCGGTCACCACGTCGCGTCGAGCCCGTCGTTCGCGTCCGCGATCCGCGACCTGATGTCGGCGACCGACTCGAACCAGTACCCGTCGACGGTGACGCCGATCTCGTCGACGCCGCGGTCCTGAGCGACCGAGAGAGCGCGCTGGTACGCGTCGATGGCCTGTTCGTAGCGCACCTGTGCCCGCTGTCTGTCGCTGTGTAAGAGGGCGTCGGCGGCCGCGAGTTCCTGCTCGGCCTCGCCGAGAATATCTGCCACCGCGGCGACATCCGGGCCGGTCGCACCCGGTACTCCCGCGCCGCCACCCGCCGGCGGGCCGCTGCCCGGTGGTTGGCCGTTCGGCTGGTTCGGTGGTTGGTCGTTCGGTTGTCCAGACGGTTGGTTCGGTGGCTGCTGTCCGGGCGGCTGGTCGGGCGGCTGCTGTCCGGGCGGTTGATTAGACGGCTGGTTCGGTGGCTGGTTCGGTGGTTGCTGTCCGGACGGTTGGTTCGGTGGTTGCTGTCCGGGTGGCTGGTTCGGTGGTTGCTGTCCGGACGGTTGGTTCGGTGGTTGCTGTCCGGACGGTTGGTTCGGCGGCTGTTCTCCGGGCGCGCTCGGGCTCTCACCCGGAGCGCCGCTCGCCGCGGCAGTCGACGGATCGGCGCCGGTGTCAGGGGCCGGTTCGGGGCTCGGCGGCTGGTCGGTCCGCGGAGCCGACGCTGGTCCGGCATCCGGACCGTTCCCCGCGGCGACTCCCCGCTCGGGCTGGGCCGGAGACCCCGTCGCGCCAGCTGACCCGGGCGATCCGGCGCCCGGAGACTCACCCCCACCGACCTCCGGTGGCGACCCATCGTCGTCGTCGCCTCGCTGCGAGAACAGCCACACGCCGGCGCCCCCGATCCCGAGGGCGCCGACCGCGGCCGCGGCGAGCACTTCGTACCCGGGGAGGTCGCTGCCGCCACCCCCGGACTGACCCGGTGCCGCCCTGGTTCCCGGCCCCGTCGGCGTCGGACTGTCGGTTCCCGGCGTGTCACCTCCCGGCGCGGGCGTCGGTGTGGGTGTCGGCGTCGCAGTCGACGTGGAGGGCTGGGTCGCAGTCGGGGAGGCGGTCGGTGACCGGGTCGCGGTCGGGCTGGCAGTCGGCGTCGGCGCGCGCGCCACGTCGACCGTGACGGTCTCAGTGGCGGTCTCGCCACCGTCGTCGGTAACGCCGAGTTCGACCGTCCGCAGTCCGGCCTCGGCGAACGTGTGCTCGACGGTCGGGCCCGTGGCGGTCGTCCCGTCCGGGAACGTCCACTCGTAGGAGGCGACTTCGCCGTCGGGGTCGGCGGAGCCCGACCCGTCGAAGGTGACCGCCGTCTCCGTCGTCACGTCCGTCGGCGCGTAGTCGACAGCGGGATCCGGGGCTCGGTTGGTCACGCGCACGCTCGTCGCCACCGTGTCGGTCGCGCCCGCGTCGTCGGTGACGGTGAGTTCGACCGCGTACTCGCCGGCCGCGTCGAACGTCCGACTCACCGCGACGCCCGACGCCGGCGCTCCGTCGATGACCCACTCGTAGGAGACGACCTCGCCATCGGGGTCGGTGGAGCCCGACCCGTCGAAGGTGACCGTCTCGCCGGTCGCGGGCTCGGCCGGCGCCACCGAGAGGTCCGCCGACGGGGGCGCGTTCGCCACGGTGACGGTGCGGGTCCGCGTGTCGGTGGCGCCGCTGTCGTCGGTGACGGTGAGCGTCACGTCGAACGCACCGCTCGTGTCGAAGCTGTGGGTCACTGTGGTGCCGCGCGCGCCGAACGCCGAATCGGGGCTCGTCCACTCGTAGGAGACGACGTCGCCGTCGGGATCCGTTGAGCCCGACCCGTCGAAGGTGACCGATTCCCCGACGCCTGGGTCGGTCGGCGCGTACTGGAACGCCGCCGCGGGCGATTCGTTCGCCACCGTGACGGTCCGTGTCCGCGTGTCGGTGGCGCCCGCGTCGTCGGTGACGGTGAGCGTCACGTCGTAGGAGCCCGGCGACCCGAAACTGTAGCTGACTCGTCGGCCGGTCGTCTCGAGCGACGCGTCGGGACTCGTCCACTCGTAGGAGACGACGTCGCCGTCGGGGTCGGTCGACTCGCTGCCGTCGAAGGTGACCGTCTCGCCGGGGGCAGGCGTCGACGGGTCGTACGCGAACGCCGCCGAGGGGGCGGTGTTGCCGACCTCCACGGTCCGCGTTCGGGTGTCGGGCGCGCCGTCGTCGTCGGTGACGGTGAGCGTCACGTCGTAGGTGCCCGGCGACCCGAAACTGTGCGTGGCGGTTTCGCCGCTCGCCTCGAAGACCGAGTCCGCGCTGTCCCACTCGTGGGCGGCGATCTCGCCGTCGGGGTCGTAGGAGGCGGACTCGAAAGTGACCGTCTCGCCCGCGCTCGGCGCGTCCGGGGAGACGGTGAACTCCGCGACAGGTCGTTCGTTCTCGATAGTGACGGTTTCGGTCGCGGAGTCGGTGGCGCCGCTGTCGTCGGTGACGGTGAGCGTCACCGTGTACGACCCCGCGCTCTCGAAGGTGTGGACCGTCGTCTCGCCGTCCTCGTCGAACGGCGCGTCGGGGCTCGACCACTCGTAGGAGACGATCTCGCCGTCGTCGTCGTCGGATCCGGTCGCGTCGAACGCGACCGGTTCGCCTGGGTTCGGCGACGCGGGAGCGAACGAGAACCGCGCCGTCGGATGCGTGCTCGCTCCCGCGTGCCCGACGCCGAGCGCTGGCAGTGAAGCGATGCCGATGACCTCGAGGACCTCCCGCCGCGTGCGATTCCCGTCCCGCATTGTGGTGAACAGGTAACCACAACCACAATAATCATTTCCTCGCGGTGAAAACCGCAGTCCGATGTACGCGGTCGTCGGCTGTAGCGACTGTCAGGCGCTGTGGATCGTCGAGGGGCGCCCCGAGACCAGTGAGTGTCCCCGCTGTGGGGCCCAGCGCCAGTACGCCAAACGCCGGAAGTTCGTCAGCACCGACGACGAGGACCACGCGCGCGAGGTCCGCTCGTCCATCCTCGCCAATCGCCAGGGCCACGGCGACGCCTTCGCCGAACTCGATTCGTTCGCCGAACTCGACGAGCAGGTCGACGCTGTCGGCCCGACCGACGAGGAGTACCTCGAAGGGTCCGGACTCGACGTCGACGCCGTCGCCAAGGCCGGCGAGCGCGCCGAGTCGGGGAGAGGGAAGGAGGGCGGAGCCGGCGGCGGATCGCGCAGCCGCCAGCAGGTCGTCCGCGACGCCCTGGACGACCTGGACGACCCCACCGAGGACGCCGTCGTCGCCTACGCCGACGACCACGGCGTGCCCGCCGACTACACCCGGCGGGCGCTGGAGAAACTCGTCCGCGCCGGCGAGGCCACCGAGAACCGCGGCGTCTATCGGCTGGTGTGAGCCGGGCGCGTGGGTCGACTCGTCCTCTCGGGGAGTCGCTTCCGTGAACGGCGTGAAAGTCCCGTCCGCTCAGACTCCCCAATCAGCCGACCCGGGTGGGAATGAAAGGGGCCGGTCGCTCGTCGCCGCCCCGGCGACGTAAGCACTGCAGCGAGTGTAACGAGCGAAGCGCGCAGCGAGCCGCGGCGGCGACGAGCGACCGGGGGCTTTCAGGCTGTTTGCGGTCGCGGTTCCCGAGGGTCATCGCGGAGCTTTCAGGCTGTCTGCGGTTGCGGTCACGGTCGTTCCTGCGGGGGCTTTCAGGCTGTTCGCGGTCGCCGTCAGTTCGGCCACAGCCACTTAGACGCGGGTCGACCGGAACGCACTTTTCGACCGCGTCGCCACGTCGGGGCATGGACATGGCAGACGTGCGGGAGCTGGACCAGCAGTTCGTCTACCAGTGGCTGGCGGTGATGCTGTTCGGCGCGGCCATCGTCGTCCTGGCCGTCACGACGGTCCAGCCCGGCGACGACCCGGTGGTGCTCGCGTTCGCGAGTTTGCTCGCGGTCCTGTACGTCGGCTTCGCCGTCGCCGAGCGGAAAGTCGGCAACGGGCTGTCGGCCGCGGGCAACCTGGTCGTCGCCGTCGGCTGGGTCGCCCTCGGCGCGACCGCCTCCGGCATCGTCCTCCCCGATTCGATGTTCTACCCGAGCCTCGCGGTCATCGTCGTCGGCGCCATCGTCGGGATGTGGGAAGACTACGGCCCCGGCGCCGGCGGTTCCGATTCAGACTCCGGTTCTGATCCCGACGCCGGTTCCGATTCTGACTCCGGTTCCGATCCCGACGCCGAGTGATTTGGGGTCGCGCGCCGGGACCTTCTCGGGCGACGCTCACAGCCAGCCCAGCGCCTTCGCGACGGCGACGAGCGCGGCCAGCGTCGTCGCGACGAGTTTCGCCAGTCGGGCGAGTCGCGTCGCCCGCAAAAGTGGTTGAGGGTCGCCGTGTCCTGTCGACTCTGTGCTATCGGTGGCGGGCGCGTCGGTCGTCATGGTGGCGGCGCCCGCCGGTGCTCCCGGCCGGACGCCAGCGAGTGTAGCGGCCGTCGACGGATAACCGCCAGCCGGACCCGGAGTGAAACTGAAAGTGGAACTGGCCGTCGGCACTTCCACGACCGCACCTGCAGACGCTACCGCGACTGCCGTCAACCCTGAGAGATGAAAGCCCTCGCCCCGCTCGCTAGCTGCCTTCTCGACAGCAGACACCACCGCGACAGCAACCGCGAGTGATCCTGAGCGCTGAAAGCCCTCGCCCCGCTCGCTAGCTGCCTT
>Ga0207719_100337_pt1 | contig 31879 bp, 35 predicted proteins | sample A23P1SouthBayCA_2_FD_187279 | JGI IMG/M metagenome (GOLD analysis project Ga0207719, IMG submission 187279) | Aerobic enrichment media microbial communities from Eden Landing Ponds, California, USA - A23 P3 (3) (SPAdes) | ecosystem: Environmental > Aquatic > Marine > Unclassified | place... | reverse complement strand
CCCCGCCACAGGCGTCCCCTCGCTCGCGCAGTGGCGGCGCTCCCCGGTGGTTACAGCCCGGCCCGGCGCAGTCAAGCTCCCTGTCCAGTTACAGACTGTCGGTGACCTGCCGACCGCTCAGCACCTCGGGGATGACCACCTCGTCGGCGCCGGCGCGGCGGGCGACCGATTCGTACATCTCGTCGCCCGTGCGGACAACGACTGTCGCGTCGGGCCCGAGTTCGCCGGCCGTGATAGCGATCTGGATGTTGGCGTTGGCGTCGTCGATGGCGCCGACGACCGCGGCCGCGCGTTCCAGGCCTGCCCGTTCGAGCGTGGCCTCGCGGCGGGCGTCGCCCTGGACCGCCAGGAGGCCGTCGTCGAGCGCCCGCTCGAACTGCGCGTCCTGCGATTCGACGACCACGACCGGCCTGTCGCGGTCCCGAAGCGTCCGTGCGACCGTCTTGCCGAAGGTGCCGTAGCCACAGACGACGGCGTGGTCGTCGAGCCCGGCTATCTGTCGTTCGGTCTGCATCTGTCTGAGTTCCATGCCGATCTGTCCGCCAAAGGCAGCCGAGAGGACCGTCTCGCCGATCCACAGTCCCGCGAGGATGAGACAGACCTCCACCGCGACGGTGAACGCCCGCAACCGGGTCGCCGGCGTGTCGTGAGCCGCGAGATAGATTTCGACGCTCGTCGGGTCGATCAACCAGAACGCCGCCTCGACGGGGCCGATCCCTGCGAGCGCGACGAACCCGGCCATACCGACCGCGGCGACCGCCACGAACGTCGCGACCGGGCGGAGCGCACGGCGCGACAGCGGGCCTCGCAGTACCACTCGAACGAACTCACTCGCCACGTCAGGTGGTTCCGGCCGGCGGTGATAAGCGTCGCCTTGTACCCCCTAAATCGTCCTTGCAGGATCGGGAATCGATCCCGGGTGCAGTCACCGCGACCGCCACCGGTCGCTTCCGGTCGTTGTGACCGTCGCGACGGCCGCCAGTTGTCGGTTGCCGGTCGTCGGGACCGTACCGGTCGCCGTGGCCGCTACCGGTCGCCGTGGCCGCTGCCGGTCGCCGTCGCTACCGGTCGTCGTCGCTGCCGGTCGTCGTGGCCGCCGTCGGTCCCTCGGCGCAGTTCCCACTCGTCGACGAAGCAGGGTGTATCGCCGGTTCGAAGTTTTGAAATACGTTTCCGTCGAAGCAGCTTGCATGAAGAAGCTCATCGTCCACGGTGACGCGGGCTTTCGCAAGGACGCGACGATCGAGGTCGACGGCGAGGAGTACGTCGTCTTCGGCGTCGCCCGCCAGGGCGAATGGCACGGCCCCGACCGGCCCCAGCTGTGGTGCACCGTCGGGTCCGAGGACGAGCGCGAGACCTACGCCCGCCGCGACTACATCCCCAACCACCTCGACACCGAGGCCGTCGACGCCGAAGCGATCACCGTCGTCGACGAGGCCCCCGCCTGAGACGACCCGTCCCTCGTCTTTGCGACCTACTCCTCGTCTTTGAGCCGATCCAGCGCGCGTTCCTGTTCCTGACGCGCGATACCGCCGCTCTCGGCGTGACGCCCGCCGTACTGCCGTTCGGGGATCGCGTCCCAGACCGTCCCGTCGTCGCCGCGACTTCGAACCACGAGCACCACGCCGAGAGCCGCCGGGATCGCCGCCGAGACGACGAACGCAGTCAGGCTCCCGCCGGGGACGTTCAGGGCCTCGACCACCGGCGCGACCGAAACGTAGAGGAACGGGAACACGAGCAGGAGGAACGATCCCACGGCGACGATCCGGAGGGCGCGCCCCGAGAGGTCGATCGATCGGGTCACATTCGAACGTTTGGTTGACACGAAAATAAGTGTTGTCGTCGTCGGGGGTGGATCCCCGCCGAAAGAAACCCTTTACTCTCCCCCGCGGGGACGGACCACCATGGATACGGCCGAGCGGTTCGAGCTGGCGACCCGGAACACGGCCGAGGTCGTCGAGGAATCGGAGCTAGAGGCACTGCTCGCGGACGGGACACCGTCGGCCTACATCGGCTACGCGCCGACCGGCGAGATGCACATCGGCCACTTCACGACGATGCGCAAGCTCGCCGATTTCCTCGGCGCCGGGATGGAGGTCACGGTGCTGATCGCCGACCTGCACGCCCACCTCGACGACAACAAGAGCCCCTTTGACCTGCTCGAGGCCCGCTCTGCCTACTACGAGGAGAGCATCGAGGCGATGATCGAAACCGCCGGCGCCGACGCCGACGACATCGAGTTCGTCCGCGGCAGCGACTTCGAACTCGACGAGGACTACTCGCTCGAACTCCTGCGGATGGCCGCCGAGACGACCATCTCGCGCGCCCAGCGCGCCGCGAGCGAGGTCGTTCGCGAGTCCGACTCGCCCAAACTGGGCGGCCTGCTCTACCCGCTGATGCAGACGCTGGACGTCGACGCGCTCGACGCCGACATCGCCTACGGCGGCATCGACCAGCGCGGCATCTACATGCTCTCCCGCGAAATCCTCGCCGACCACGGCGGCGAGGCGCCCGTCTGCATGTTCGCGCCGCTCCTGTCGGGGCTCTCCGGCGGGAAGATGTCCGCCTCCGACGAGTCCTCGAAGGTGAACCTCACCGACTCTCGCGAGGCGGTCGTCGAAAAACTGGAGGCCGCCTACTGCCCCGCTGGCGAACGCGAGGACAACGGCGTGCTGGAGTACCTCGAATACCTCGTGTTCCCCATCCTCGACGAACGGGGCGAGGACTTCGAGATCGAACGGCCCGAAGAGTACGGCGGCGACCTGACCTACGAGAGCTACGCCGACCTCGAAGCGGACTTCTGCTCGGGCGACCTCCACCCGGCCGACCTCAAGCCCGCCGCGGGCGCGTACATCTCCGAGGTCATCGCGCCGATCCGCGAGCGCCTGACTGCCCAGCCCGATCTGCTGGCCGAGGCCTACCCCGAGAGCTACGACTGACTCGTGACCGACGACTCCCCGTCCGATTCGGACCCCGGCTTCCCGCCTGATTCTGCGCCTGATACAGCGTCGGTCCAGGCGACCTACGACCGGATCGCCGACCACTTCGCGAAGACCCGGGCGTATCCCTGGCCCGAAGTCGAGGAGTTCCTCGACGGCCGCGCGGGAAGCGTGGGCCTCGATATCGGCTGTGGCAACGGCCGGCACACCGAACTGCTCGCCGAACGCTGTCGGCGCGCGCTCGGCGTGGACCTGAGCACCGGCGTCCTCGACACCGCACGCGAGCGTTCGCGTGACACCTTCGCGCTGGCGCAGGCCGACGCCGCCGCGCTCCCGGTGCGGACGGGCACCGTCGACCTGGCCGTCTACGCCGCGACGCTCCCCCATCTCCCGACCCGAGAGCGCCGGGTGGCGAGTCTGGACGAACTCGCTCGCACCCTCGCCGACGACGGGCGCGCGCTGGTGAGCGCGTGGTCGACCGAACACGACAACTTCGACGCCGACGAGGGGTTCGACACCACCGTCGACTGGACGCTCCCCGGCGGCGAGACTGTCGACCGGTTCTATCACATCTACGACCCCGCGGAGTTCCGCGCGGACGTGGCCGCGAGCGACCTGGAACTCGTCGATTTCGAGATTTCCAGCGGGAACTGCTACGGCGTCGTCGGCCCGGTCTGAGCGTGCCGTCGGACCGCAGCGCTTGATGGTCCCGGTCGGTCCGAAGGGAAACGGTCTTACTTCGAGGGGTGAAAATCGGGGATGCGAGCAGACGAAGTGAGGCGAGGCTCGGGGCGAACGAACGAAGTGAGTGAGCGCCGGTGGTCTAGTGGTAGGACCTGAGCCTTCCAAGCTCATGGCCCGGGTTCAAATCCCGGCCGGCGCATTCCTGCGAGGAACGTACGTGACGAGCGGAATCGCCAGTGGGATTTGAACCACGCGAGTCGCAGCGACCGAGCGAAGCGAGGTCGACCGTCTCGCAGTCGGGTTCAAATCCCGGCCGGCGCATGCAAGTCTCGAACTACGTGAGGGCCTCGACGCGAGCGGTGACCGCAGGGAGCCGCGAGCACTTCTGAGAGGAACGAACCCAAGAGGCGAGACTGCCAACGGGGGACGAAACAGCAACGACACCCCCGGATTTCAACTCACAAGCCCATACGTGCATCTATGGATTCAACCAGAAACTAACCGGATACCTGAAGGTGGACTCGGCGGACGACCAGTATCCGACGAAGACGGAAATCTGACAGAAGATTGGGACGGCACTAGCTCCGCAGACTTCCTCCAAGGAACAGACCCATCAGGACTAGTAACATCAAGCCAGGAACTGGTTACACCCGTGGAAAACTGCCTTGCGAGGGCGAAGCACACGGACAATGGCTCGACAACAACGCCGCCCCAGCAACAGCCGAAAAACCCAGCACCTTCGGCCTCTGGCCAATGTACCCAGAAGGCGGAAGCGGGGGGCCTTCAGGTACTGGAGGTTCCGAGATTAGACATCCGGGCGTTCGGTTTGATGACAATAATTAGAGATGAAGAGTAGGAAATTTAGGAGAAGATGCCAAGAAGGGAAGATGATTCATTTTCTTCTCTCGGCCATTCCAAGTATTGGAATGGATTCATTTCTTCGTATTCTTCATCGCTTATTTCTACTTCTGCTGTGAACTCATCTGCGTCTTCATCGTATCCGAATGCAAAGTTATCTAGTTCTGGATTATTGGCTAGCCGGGTTAAGTCGTCGAATAGTTGTTCTGCGTTTCCTTCTGTAACTTTCTCTTCTGCCTTGTACCAAGCATCCCAGCTGTGAGGAATCAGTCCTGTATCTATATTGTGGCTATTATAAACGAGAGCGGAGAACATATCTCTCGCTCTGTTTTGAGATTCTTCATCCCAATCATCCGGAGCAGTATGGTTCTCAAAGTTCTCCTCGTAAATACTTGCATCCAAGATATGATGATTAGACGCATTGTCGTCCCAGAAGCTGCTTTGGGTGAAGTCTTGGTAGAGGTGTCTTTGGTCTGTGCGGCTGCCGTTGGCTAGGATGGCGTCGGTGTATTGTTCTCCGGTTTCTGGGTCGGTGTATTCGGCGATGACGAATGGTACTTGGCCGACTTTGTATGCGTGGTGTGCGATCGGTGTGTCGCCGTCTGTTATTTCGAATTCGTCGATGTTTTGCTGGAGTGCGGCTGCTGCTTTGAGATGGCTGTTTGCACTGTCGAATCCGCCACCGAGGTTCCAGCCGACGTAGCCTTCCTGTGCACCTTTCAACAGAACCTGTTGAACTCGTTCTCTGTACGATAGGTCGTCGTTAACGTCGACATCTACATCGTATTCTCCGACTGCTTCTTCCAGTATTTCGTCAGCTGTTTTACTGGTGTCCCCCGGCCGTGCCACCGGCTCACCGCTCGGTGTGTCCGTCGGAGTCGGTGTATCCGTCGGTGTCGGGGAGTCAGTTGGAGTGTCAGTCGGTGTGTCCGTCGGAGTAGGGGAATCCGTCGGTGTCGGTGTTTTTGTCTCCGTTGGAGTCTGCGTATCTGTGGGGGTAGGGGAATCAGTAGGAGTAGCAGTATCGGTCGGTGACCGTGTCGGCGATTGCGTATCAGTCGGACTTCTCGTAGCAGTTCCTGTCGGCGTACCCGTTGCCGTACCTGTCGGTGTCGGAACCACCGTCGGCGTACCCGTTCCCGTTGCGGTATCCGTTGCAGTTGGTGGTTCGCTACTGGTCGGATCAGCGCTATCAGTTCCATCTCCCGAACACCCGGCCAGGAATCCAACAGTGCCGAGAGAAAGCGCAGTAGCGATGAACTCGCGCCGGTCCCACCTCTCGCTCATACCGATCCCTACAAGCGACAACAATTAAGAAAGTACCTCACTGGTTCTCAGACGAGCGGGCTACTCGAACAGATCCCTCGCCCGTCTGTAGATCGGCTGCCCGAGCCAGTCCCGCCGTGCTGCGAGTTCGTCGAGTTTTGCCAGCGCGTCTTCTCGTTCCAGTTCGTCTCTCTTGACGAGCGCTCTGAGGACGATCGGCGAGATCGCGACCCGCGCTTCGGCGAGTGTCCGGAGTTCCGGGAGCGCTCGGAGGTCGTCCGTGATCAGGAACTCCGCGTCTATCTGTCGGGTGAGGAGTGTGCAGGTTCCCTCGCCTCGGTCGACTCGGGAGGACTCGAACTCCCCGTCGACCTGATGTGTGGGTATCCGATGTTGGCTGTCGAGTACCGACCCGGCGGCGTCGCCGTGGACATCCGCGTACTCCGCCGTGTCCTCCAGCTCTCGGATGACTGTGTCCGTGGTGTGAACGTCGAATTCGGTGAGAAAAGTATCGAGGAGGTCGATCGAAGCGATAGCGATCAGCGCGCTGGTATCCGCGACGATCATGCTTCCAGGGTGCTACAGTTCCGCGAGATCGTCGGCCAGGTCTTCGCCCTGTTCGAGAACGGTTTTCGACGCGCGGACGGATTCGGCGTCCTGTCTGCCGATGCATTCCGTGAGGACATCGAACCCGATCCGGTCGTCGAGGTAGAGTTCGACGACCGCCTCTCTGAACGCCTCGTCGTCTTCGATCTCTTCGAGATACTCTCGAAGGGCTTCGACGACGATTCCGGTTCGGTTCTTGTGTGAGACTTCGGCAGCGACATCCGCCCGCTCGATCAGTTCCTCGGGGAGCCGGAAATTGACGCGAGTCGTTCCCATCCGCTGTCTACCTCGTGTATATACACTGTACCCACAGATAGATAATCGTTTGGCCCGGTGGACCGGCAGTGGTTAGTTACGCAGGAATCGGAGGGAATCGGGTGAGAGACAGCGTGAAGGCCCCGAAGAAGTGACCTGAACACCGCTAGAGTAAACACCACCCTACCGCGACGACGAGGATTCAAGAGCCGGCGGGCCGAAGCGACGGCCGTGAGCGAGGACAGCGGACCCAGTGAGGGCGCGGACGAACGAGCGGGAAGCGGCGGAGACGAGGGTGTATCGGACGACGGGACGGCCCGCCACGACCGGGTCACCCGCCATCCGACGCCCGGTCCGCACAACTCCATTTTCCACTGGCCGGACGCGCGCCACCCGCTCCGGGTGATGGTCAACTACGTCGTCATCCTCGCCTGCCGCGTCTGTCCGAGCATGCGGCTGAAAAACTGGCTGCTGGCCCGGATCGGCGTCACCGTCGGCGAGGGGGTGGCGTGGGGGCTCGAATCGACGCCCGACGTGTTCTGGCCGGACCTGATCACCGTCGAGGACCACGCCATCGTCGGCTACGACGCAACCGTGCTCTGTCACGAGTTCCTCCAGTCGGAGTACCGCACCGGCGAAGTCGTCATCGGTGAGCGGGCGATGGTCGGCGCCGGTGCCGTGGTGCTCCCGGGCGTTGAAATCGGCGCCGAGGCACAGGTGGCCGCCAACTCGCTGGTCGCCGACGACGTCCCGCCGGGCGAGACGGTGGCCGGCGTGCCGGCGACGCCCGTCGAGGAGTGACCGCGGCAGGAGGTGACTCAGTCGCGGATGCGGACGATGCCGGACTTGAACACCTTCTGGTTGGGGACGATGTACTCCTCGCCGTCGTTCTCGATACGGGTCGTGAAGATGTCGACCTCCTGGACGATGCCCTCGTTGCCGTCGATGCGGACCCGGTCGCCGATGCTGTAGGGTTCGCTGAGGAGGAGGTAGATGCCGGCGGCGCCGGCCCGGAGCAGGTCCCAGAACGAGAGGAGCACGAGGATGACGATGCCGAGGGCGTAGACGCGCAGGAGGACGAGCAGGGCGCTGATGGCGACGCCGAGCTGTGCCAGCGCGACGAGCGCGGCGACGAAGAAGATGCTGTACTTGACCAGCGCAGGGAGGACGCTGACCTCGGGGAGTTTGACGCTCTTGAGTCGTTCGCTGACGTAGAGGCCCGCCTTGTCACCGAGCACGAGGCCGGCGATCACGGCGAGTGCGGCGACGAACAGCCGCGGCAGGTAGGCGGTAAAGCGCGACCAGAACAGGTCGGGGTTGCCCAGTTGCGCGACGTTGATCGCGAGGATGATCGCGGAGACGTAGACAAAGAGCGCGGCGATGATCGAGACGACGCCGACGGTCGAGGTGCCGAGGCCGCGTGCGGTCCGCTCGAAGGGTGTCCCCTCGACGGCCTCGTCGACGCCCAGGTTCCGCAGGAACCGTCGGGTGCCTCGCCAGACGAGCGTGCCGACGATCAGCCCGCCGACCAGGATGACGATCGACGCGACGAAGATGCCCTGTTCCGAGAACGCGGCCCGGATCGCGTCGGCCCAGTCGACATCCAGGTCGACCTGCATCAGTACTCCTCCGGGTCGAGTTCGAGGATCAGCTCACCTGCCTTGAACGCGCGGACGAGGCCGTCGCTCTCGCTCAGGACGATAGCGATGGCGTTGGTGTCACGGGTGATCGCGCCGGCGGCCATGTGCCGGGCACCGAGCCCCTTCGGGATGTCGACGCCCTCTGCGGAAGGTTCGAGATAGCGGTAGGCGGAAACGATCTTTCCCGAGTCCGAGATGACGAAGGCGCCGTCCAGCCGCGAGAACTCCTTGAGCATCACGTTGACGATGGGGTCGCCGACGTGGACGTGCGATTTCTCGAAGGGGTTGTAGCTGAGCGGGCGGGACTTGTTCATCACCTTCCCCGCGTCGCCGACGACGAACAGCGCGCCGACGGGCTTTCCCTTCTGGCCTTTCTTCCCGAGTTCGACGGCGACCTCGAGCACGTCGCGGATAACGGGAGGCTCCGCGCGGGAGTTGGCGAACAGGTCGTAGACGCCCGACTTCGAGAACTCGTCGGCCCTGACGCGCGTGACGGTGTCCAAGTCGTCGGAGAAGACGCTCGCGAGACAGACCAGCGAGGCCTCCTCGTCGACGTAGCCGTTGTCGACGGCGCCCTCGACGCCGAAGCGGACTCGCTCGGTGATGTCCTCGAACTCGAGTGGCAACTCGACGAACGTCTCGGCGTCGACGGCGTTCTCGGGGCCGACGACTACGACCTCCGCCTCTTCGGCGATCGACTCGTAACGCGCCGTTCCCGGCGAGAACAGGAACACCGCGTCCGTATCGGCGACTAATTCGTCGAGAAACTCGCCCAGGCCGGTCATTGTCGTATCAACTCATCCGACAGGAAAAAGCCTTGCGGCCCGTCCGCCGCCCGTCTGCCGCGCGTCTCACGTGCCCTGTCCGCCCAGGACGCGTTCGTCGCGTCCCAGAACGAAACACACGTACGGTGATACGTCCCGATGGCCGTCGATGCGGGTACCGCAGTCGGCAGTCCGAGGTGGAGGCGAATCCGCCCCGCGAGCGTATTCTGCTCGCCCCGAACGGCGGCTCGCAGTGAGTAAATTTTATCTGTCAGGTTCACACTGTCCACGAGTATAGATGAGAGGGGTGTCGCTGTTTGCGTGTCTTTGCGTTCTCGCGATGCTCGTGCAACCGGCGGCCGCGTACGCGATGGGTCCCGACCGGGGTGGGGCCGCGCCGGGGGCGGCGCTCGCTGGCGAGAACGGCGGGGGACTGGTGGACAACGGGCACAGTGGGCTGACGGAAACCGCGGGTGACCGGGCTGTCGAGCAGTGGCGCACGGTCGGCGGCGAGCGGTCCTGGCGACAGGTCGGCGCCGGGAGCGCGACCGAGGCGTCGACGTCGATGCAGTTGCGCCGCCGCGACCCGACCTGGATCCGCAACGGGACCGCCGCGGAGGTCCCCGAGTCGATCCGACAGGAGTTCAACGTCACCGACAAGTACGAGCGCGGCTACCAGGTCGTCGGCGCGCTCTCGGGGGTCGAGGCCTACCGCTACGAGAACGGGAGCGTCACGGTCAGTCACCGGGGGCAGACCTACGGTGCGACCGTCCACCCGGGCGGGTCCGCGGTGCTTTTCAGCGCCGAGGTGCCCCTCCGGGAGGACCCGCCGGTCGAACTGGACGTGACGGCGCCGCGGCATCCGGTCTCCGAGGCGAGTCCGCCGGACGTGTCCGGCGACGTGGAGACGAGTCTCGTCTGTGACGGACTGTTCGGCGGGTGTCACGGCGAGGCGACGGTGTCCGTCTCGACCGACGACGGCTCGCCGACCCGCGGGATGACCATCGAACACGACGGGGAAAGCGCCGACCGGAACTTCGCGGTCGAACCCGTCTCGGGCGCCGACGTGACCGTCGAGACCGACACCTCGTGGGTCGACGGCATCGTCGGAACGCTCTGGCAGCGGTCGGCGACCGTGACCGTCGAGGACCCCTACGGCAACACCCGGAACGAAACCGTCGGCGGGACCGGCTACCTGGCCGATGCGGTGTTGTTGCCCTACCGGGCCGCCGAGAGCGCCTTCGACGCCGTGGCCGGCGCCCTCGGCGGACTGTTCGGTGGCGACGGCGGCGAGGAGCCCGCGCAGTTCAGTGCGTCGATGACCCTCGACGGCGACAAAGTGCCCGGGAAATACGAGCGGGAAGTCCTCGGGACGGACCCGCGAGACCCCGACAGCGACGCGGCGATCACCGAGACGAACGACGCCGACGACGGCGTCATCGACGGCCACATCCAACTCGGCGACGGCGAGATGCCGGTGTTCGTCCAGTCGCGGATCGGTGCCGACCCGACCACGAACGACACCGACGGCGACGGCCTCACCGACCGGTTCGAACTCGACGAACTCGGGCTCGTGGGGGTGGCGGTCGACTCGACCGACGGCGACGGGGACGGCGTGCCCGACGGCCAGGAGGACCCCGACACCGACGGCCTGTCGAACATCGAGGAACAGCGCCACGGCACGGACCCGCTCTCGGCCGACACGGACGACGACGGGCTCTCGGACGGCGCGGAGATCGCCGCGGGGACGGACCCGCTGGACCCCGACACGGACGGCGACGGCATCTCCGACGGCAACGAACAGGAGATGGGCACGGACCCGCTGTCGGCCGACTCCGACGGCGACGGTCAGCCGGATGGGAGCGAGACCAACGAGGTGACAGAACGGGACACCAACACGAACGCGACGCTGACGCTCCGCGGGCAGGGGTATCCGGCGCGGAACCTCTCCGTCTCCGCGGACGAGGACCTGGCAGAGATCGAGTCGGCGGCGGGACCGGCGGTCAGCGTCGACACCGACTCGCAGTTCCGGAACGCGACGGTTACCCTGCCGTACAACGAGTCGGCGGTCGAAGCCGACGGCGAACTCGCGGTGTATCGCTTCGACGAGGAGGAGGGGTACGTTAGGCTGAACTCGACGGTCGACCGCTCGGCGGGGACGGTCACGGCGAACACGACCGAGTTCTCCTCGTTCGTCGTCTTCGCGGTCAGCAACTGGAACAGCTACTTCACCGCCGAGAAGGTCGAGGACCGCTCGGACCGGGAGGACGTGACGCCGGTCGACGTCTCCTTCGTCATCGACGAGTCCGGGTCGATGGACGAGAACGACCCGCAAGGGTTCCGCAAAGACGCAGCCCAGCGGTTCGTCGGCGCCTTGCTCGACGTCGACAGGGGCGCTGTCTCCGCGTTCGACACCACGAGCGACCTCGAACAGGGGTTTACCGGCGACTTCGAAGCCGTCAACCGGACCATCGAACGCGTCGGGGCCGACGGTGGGACCGACATCGGGTCGGGCATCCAGTCGGCGCTCGGCGAGTACGAGCGCAACAGCGACGACCGGCGAGGGAAGATCATCGTCCTGTTGAGCGACGGGCGCAACGACGAGGGCTTCGGAATGAGCCAGGAAGAACTGGACGAGAAGGCTATCGAAGCGGCCCAGCGGGCCGCCGAACGCGACGTCCGCATCTTCACGGTCGGCCTCAGCCAGCAGGCCGACGCGGATCTCCTCGCACGGATCGCCAACATCACCGACGGGACCTTCGATACGGTCACCAGCGCCGAGGACCTCCCCGAGGTGTTCGAGCGCGTCGCGGGCGCCTCGACGTACAATCAGGGGCCCGACACCGACGGTGACGGCATCGCGGACAAACTCGAACGACAGGGGATCCGGCCGCTCCACGACCCAACCGAACGCGTCTTCCTGAACCCCAACGAGACCGACACCGACGGCGACGGCCTCTCGGACGGCGAGGAGGTCGGCCGCCCGGCGCGGATCCGGGTCGGCAACCGGACGGTGACGGTCTTCCGGTTCAACAGCCACCCGCGATACGTCGACTCCGACGGCGACGACCTCATCGACTTCCTCGAGGCCGACATCGGCAGCGACGCGTTCGACCCCGACACCGACGGCGACGGGGTCCGCGACTTCAACGACTCGACGCCGATCCCCGAGGTTCAGCCGCCACAGCCGACCTCCGGCGGCCCGAAGCAAGCGGTCAAGTACATGGCTCTGGGCGCGGCATACGGCGAGTGGAAGGAGGGGACCGAGGTGTTCAAGAAGCCGAGCTACGTCGTCGGCTGGCTGGGGACTCAGCTCGGCCTCGACCTGAGCAGCGAACTGATTGCGGGCACCGTCGTCGGCGTGCCGGCTGGCATCGCGCTGAAAGTGGTCGGCCTCGGAATGGACCTGCGCGACTTCGCCGCCAACCTCTGGCAGGGCGACTTCGTGGACGCGGTCATCGACCTCGGCGGGACGCTCATCTCCGTCGGCGAAGTCGCCGACACCGTCTCTGACTTCTCGAAGTGGGCGACGAGGGTCTCCGGGTCACGCGTGATCGACGGGCTGAAGATGCTGGTCGGAAGCCTGCCCGACGAGGTCAGCAAGTTCTCGAGTCGGCTCTACGAGGCCGCCGGCGTCTCGGGCGTCACCGACGACCTGGCGCGGACGCTCTCGGACGGCGACATCCGTCACCTCTTCGGCAGTCTCCCGAACGACGTCTCGATCACCGACGTGGCAGGTGCGATCGCTGCCCGCGGCAAGCACTACGTCGCGGTGAACGTTCCGGGTCTCGATTCGGCGGCGAACGCGCTCAGCCGGATCGCCCCGAGCGGCGACACGATCGCCCGCCTCGGCCGCGCCGGCAGCGGTCTCGCCACCTCCGTCTCCGGGGCCGTCGTCAAGCTCTCGACGAACCGGTACATCAACGCCCTCGTCGAGAACGGCCGGCGACTCGACAGCAATGTCGACGACCTGGCGGACACGCTGACCGACGCGCGCCACGTCCCCGACGCGAGCGACCTCGCCTCCGACGCCGTTCGGCAGAGAGATCTGCTCGTCCGCCGGGCCGGCGACCTCCCCTCGTCGGTCACGGACGTCTCGGCCGACAACGCCTACGCCGTCGCGCGCCGCGCCGACGACACCAGTTCGTCCGCGTCGGAACTGCGCCGACTGGCGAGCCAGGTCGCCGACACGGCACGGACGAGCGGCAACGACGAGATCGCCCGCCGGTGGGACACCATCGCGCGCCAGGCCCAGCGGACCCAGCAGCGGGCCGACCAGATCGCCACCAGCGCGCGCTCGATCGACCCGCGTGTCGCGACCACGGGCACCTCCTCGGCCGACAGCGCCTTCGAAGTGGCCGTGACGACTGCGCGTGACACGACGTCCGTCTCGGTCGTCCCGACGGTCAGCAACCTGAAGGCCGGCGCACCCGGCGCTACCGACGCGTTCCAGATGGCCTACACGGTGGCAAAACACCCCATGACGGAGGGGACGGCCCTCGACGGCGTCCGCGACTGGCTCGTCAACACCACGACCGACATCGACAACCTGGTCACGGGCACCGACGAGGAGGCCAAGACCGAAGAAGTCAAGGGCCAACTCGTCGCCCGCTGGGTCGAAACGATGACCCGGAGCTGTCTGAACGGCGAGTACGGCACCTGCACGGTTCCGCCGGAGTACCGCCCCAACGCGACGGCCGACGAGCAAACCACGGGCGAGCGACCGGGCGATGAGCCCCCGAACGGCGACTCCCCGAACGGCGACTCCCTCGACGACACTCCGAGCGGTGAGTCCCCCGATACCGACGCCCCCATCGATGGCTCCCCCGACGTGGCGCCGCCACAGTCGGGCGGACTCTCGGTCGGGCCGGTCCACGAACGGGTCCGTGACGCCGCCAGCGTCCCAGCGGGGGTGAGCCCGGCGTGAGCGAGGCGTACCCGCCCGAGACGGGCGCGGGGTCGACGCTGCGCTGGCTCGCGGTCCTCCCGCTCGTCGGCTACGTGGGATTCGCCGCGTACGCGGCGCTGCTGGATGTCGTGCTCGACCCGGCGACGAGTCGGCTCGTCTTCGTGCTCCCGGTCGAAATCGTGCTCGGCGCCGCCTACGTCGTGCTCGTCGGCCTTGACCGCAAGCAGCTCTCGACTGCCACGTGGTCGCCCGGCCGCTGGTGGTATCTCCCGGCGTTCGTCCTCGGTGCGACCGTCATCGCCGCCCCGGTCTTCGTGGTGGCGTACTTCTACCGGCGCCGCCAGCGGACCGGAACGCCACCTCGGGGCTGGGTCGGCACCGTCCGCCGCACGGTTGGGGTTTGACCGCCCGCAACGGTCGGCGTCTGACCGCCTGTCACAGTCGGCGTCTGACCGTCCGCCTCGCCGCACGGTCGGGATTCACCTCTCACCGCCAGGTCGCCGTCAGTGGCGGCTGGCGGTCGAGCGTCTCGGCGTGACGTGAACGTCGGACTGTAAGAAGCTCAGTCCGAGATCTAGTCGGATTCGATGTCCGGAATCTCGGCGCCCTCGTCGTGGCCGTTTTCGCGCTCGCCGGATCCGGCGGCCATCGGGATCACACCCTCCAGCGACTCCTCGACGGCTTCGCGGCTCTCGATGTCGGACTCAGACTCGGGCTCGGACTCGGCCGCGTCGTCCGTGTCCGCGACATCGTCCGCGTCCTCGGAATCCGGTTCGTCCGCGTCTGCTTCGTCCGCGTCTGCTTCGTCCGCGTCCGTCTCGTCCGAACCTGCGTCGGCCTGTTCGTCCGGTTCGGACGGAGCGGTTTCGTCGCCACCGTCGGCGTCGTCGGCCTCGCTGTTCGCTTCAGCCGCGTTCGTATCGGCGGTGGCAGCCGCTTCATCCGCCTCGTCCGCGGTAGTCTCGTCCTCGGTCGCGCCCTCGGCGGACGCGGGTTCGGGGCCGAGCGCATCGCGGATCTGGGTGAGTTCGCCGCTCACGCGAATGGTCCCCTCGACGACGGCGTGCTCGTGGAGGTGGACGTCCTCGGCGGAGACGTCGCCCCAGACGTGGGCGCCGCGCTCGATTCGCACGTCGCCCGCCCGGGTCGTCACGTCGCCCTTGATCTCGGTATCCTCGCCGACGGCCACGTCCTCCTTGGCGCGGAGGCTGCCGAAGACGACGGTGTCCGCGCCGACAGTCAGCGACTCGGCGCGGAGGTTGCCGTGGAGCCGACAGTCGTCGCCGACGGTCGCGGGGGTCGAGACGCGCCAGGCGTCGTCGCTGACGCGCGCCCCGCGGGGCACGACCACGGGCTGGTGTTCGCGCTCCTGTGCGTCCATCAGCTGGGTCGCGAGCTGTTCGGCGGCTTCCTCCTCGCCGATGCGGAGCAGTTGCGAGAGGTAGACGACGAGGAAGACGATGGTCGGCATCGGGTTCCGGATGACGATCCAGCCGTTGGCCTCGAAGCCGTCCTCGATGTCCACGTCGTCGCCGATGTCCAGGTCACCGGCTACCTTGAGTTCCCCGCCGATGTGAACGCGCTCGCCGAGGTAGGCGTCGTCCGCGACAAGCACGTCCTTGGCCACGTCGCTCCACATGTCCAGCCGGCAGTCGCCATCGGCCTCGATGTGGCCGCCGAACTCGACGCGCTCGCCGGCGATGACGTTGTTCCCGCGAACCCCGAACTCGATTGTGGACTGGCCGCCGACGATGACATCGCCGTCGGTCACCAGGTCGTGTTCCTCGACGGTCGTCCCGTCGGGAATGGCGAGTTCGTCCAGCGGGTCCGAGCGAATCGACACACGTTCTATACCTGTTTCAGGCGTAATAAACCCTGACGCCGCGCACGACGGGCGTCTGACGCGCGTCAGACACCGCCCTCGACACCGCGGGCGGCGACCCCAACGCTGCGGGCGGCGACCCCAACGCTGCGGGCGGCAACCCCCACGCCGCGGGCGTCACTCCGTCTCGCGTTCCGGACTGGCGTTCGCGTCGGCCCGCACGTGGTCGCGTGCGTCCCCGTCGGCCCCCGTAGTCGACTGTCCGTCCGGGCCGTCGTCGGGACCGTAGTGAGAGGACGCGTCGTCGACGGACTCGGTTTCGAGCAGGCGCTCGACCCGGCGCTCGAACTCCGCTTCGCCGATGTCGCCGCGGGCATAGCGGCCCCGTAACTCGTCGAGCGCCGCCGCTTCCTCGTCGCGGGCGTCGGAGTCGTCACCCGCCTCGTCGGACTCGGCGTGGCGAGCGAGCCACTGTGCAATCGGCGTGACGACGATCCAGCCCACCACGAATATCATCCAGAACCACGAGAAGCCGACCGCCAGGGCCCCGAGGCCGGCGACGAGCGTCAAAACACCGAGGAAGGAGCCTACCTGGTCGGCGAGGGAGTCGTCCGTATTGGCGCTGTCGCTGACATCCGCACCCCGGAGGTCCGCGCCGGCCAGCTCCGCGCCGTCCAGAGTCGCGCCGTGGAGGTCCGCGCCGGTAACGGCGGCCCCCGAGAGGTCCGCATCGCTGAGGTCCGCGCCGGACAGGTCCGCACCGCGCAGGTCGGCGTCGTGCAGGTCCGTCCCGGAGAGGTCGGCATCGTGCAGGTCCGCGCCCGTCAGCGACGCTCCCGAGAGGTCCGTCCCGCTCAGGTCGACGCCCGCGAGGTCCGCGCCCCGAAGATCCGTCCCGGCGAGGTCCTGCCCGCCGAGTCCCCGTCCGCCGGGGTCCGTCCCGGCCAGGTCGTCCCTGCCACCGTCCGCCTCGTCTATCATTCCTGCCGAGTCCCTCTCGGCCCCAACTCATAAAACCGGTCGCTGCCGACCCGTTTGGACTGCTGTCGGCCCGTTCGGGCCGCCGTCGACGGGGCCGCCGACCTCGGGATATTTAACGGCCACTCGCTTACCGTCGGGCATGACCGTACTTTCGTTCGACGAACAGGGCGTCGACGTCGTCTACGAGGGTCACGACTTCCGCCTTGACAAGGAACTCGTCGAGGACGCCATCGACAAGCCCTATCCCGACATCACCGACCACGAGGTCCTCCAGATCGTCGAGGAGGACCCCGCGCTCTCGGGCGAACCCCAGCGGATCGCCGATATCGTGCGCTGAGTAACCCTCGACCGCTCATACGGTCGGTTGTCCCGATGGTCCGGGATTTCGCCGAACGATCCGTCGAAATCCGGAACCGACGTACAACCGATCGTATCAGAAGAGGTCCCCCACGACGGTTTCGTCGTCCTCGCTCCAGTCGGGGACCGACACGGTCGTAACGAGGAGTTCGTCGTCCGGGCGAGTCTGGTGGATCTCGTCCGGTTCGATGACCACTTCGGTCCCGGAAGCGAGGCGATACTCCTCCGTGTGACCGGCCTCTCGATGTCGCGTCCTGAGGACGCCCGTCCCCTCTTCGACCCGATACAGTTCGTGGGCAACGTCGTGGTAGTGCGCCTCGGTCCGCCGACGAATGCGGACCCGAGCGGTCGAGAACCCGTCGTACGTCGCTCCTACGGTCAACGGACCGCACGTCGAGGGAGCGGCCGCCTCCCAGTCGTACGTGATCTCCTCTGCCATACGTTCGAGTCCACGCGATCGGACATGTCACTTTCGGCGACAGCGGGCGGTGCACACATACGACTGTCGAGACTCGCGGCGTTGCTCGCCCCGGAGTGTCGCGCGGAGTCGTCTACGCCACCTGCGAGTAGACGAGAAACGGGACGACGAACAGGATCGCGAACATGACAGCGAGGATCAGACCGTAGCTAGCGAGTGTGCCGGCCGCCGTGACCCACGCTGGGTGGTCGGACCAGTCGAACGCGTTCATACCGGCGGTTCGGCGGGGGCGCTCTTAGCGGTTGGGGCGAGGGAAGACGAACATCCGCCGAGCGAAGCGAGCCGTCCGGCCTTTTTCGCCACGTTTTTGCGGCTGAGAATCCCCGCAACGCGCCGAAGGCGCGCAAGGAGCTCTCCGCCGCAAAAACGTGGGTAGGCAGAGCCCGATAACACTCACGTCACCCGGTTGCACGGCCGCCGCCGAGAGGCTATATGACCGGCGTACGTACGCCAGACAGAGATGGCCATCACGACACCGCTTTTGGACCACGTACCGACCGTTGCCACCCCACTCAAGGAGGAGGTCTGAATGGACGGCCCGCATCAGGACCAGCAACTCGTGACCGCCGGTACCCCGCTCGACGAGGCCACCGCCGCCGCCGTCCTGATCCACGGCCGCGGCGCGACGGCCCAGTCCATCGTCGGGATGGCCGACGAGTTCCACCGGGACGGACTGGCCCTGCTCGCGCCACAGGCCGCCCGCAATACCTGGTATCCCAACTCGTTCATGCGCCCAGTCGAGACGAACGAACCCGGGCGAAGTTCAGGACTGCAGGCCGTCGCCGACGCCGTCGGGACCGCGAACGACGCCGGAATACCCACGGAGAAGGTCGTCGTCCTCGGGTTCTCGCAGGGTGCCTGTCTCGCCAGCGAGTTCGTGGCGCGGAATCCGACCCGCTACGGGGGGTTGGTGGTCCTCAGTGGTGGCCTCATCGGCGAGACCATCGACCGCGAGGAGTACGAGGGAGACCTGGAGGGGACGCCCGCCTTTGTCGGCTGTAGCGACGTCGACCCGCACATCCCCGTCGAGCGCGTCCACACGACCGCCGAGGTGCTGGAACGGCTGAACGCCGACGTCGAAAAGCGGATCTATGAGGGTATGGGTCACGGCGTCAACGCCGACGAGATGACCTTCGTCACAGAACTGGTCGCGGATGTCGTGAAAGACTGATAATTGAGGGCGCTAAGCCCCTTCCTCAGCGAGCGTCGAAGACGTGTGCAGGGAGGAGCAGCGCCCGCACGAGTTGCTTGCACAGTCTCCGCAACGCGTACTACTCCGGTCGAACGGGGTAGTACGGTGCTCGCCACGTCTCCGACGGTGGTCACACGCGACACGAAGCGCGCACCGTCGGTTGTGGCCGAGCGTCCATCCGGTAAGAGTGGGACACCTGAACCACCCGCAAAAGGAGATCGCCTGCGGGGTCTGGAACCGCTGTGTCCACGTCGGATACAGGCTCCGACACAGAACCAGGACCCCCCACCCTCAACAAACGAGGGGTGAGTAGCCCCAGGCACGATAAGATGGGGTAGTTCACCACGACGGTTCCGATCGCGTGTTTACACAGTCCCGGTTGCGTCGTGTTGATTCACCATTCTTCGATTGGGGTACCCTCCCCAAATGACGCGTAATTGATGATAACGAACAGAACCGTCAGTATCCCAGCTACTACGACAAAGGCCAACGACCATTGACGTTGATCCGCTGGTGACATGTTCCAGCGGGCGGCCGCCCATCTCGTCGAAACCATTCCTGCGAGAACCAACGAGATGCCGATAGCCGCGATATGAATGCCACCAAGCAACGACGTTTGGAGAACTAATAGCCCCACTCCGGCGAGTACTGCGCCAACGGTCATAGTGAGGGCAGGAAGCACCCGGAACGTATTACCAGATTCCGGATTCGAATCACGAGCCATAGGTGTAAGGAAAGTCGGTGAAAGTGCGGGACAACGGTGGTCGGATGGTGGTGGGAACAGGTGGGTGTTCGAACGGCGGAACGATGAAATCGTCTTCCGTGTCGAATGTGTATTCCAATGGGTATTAACCCCCCACTATATTTCAGTTAATCAACAGTGATACCGTCAGTGACAGAGTGACGGTGGTGCGACCACCCGGTCGCGCCTGAAAGGTTATGCCACTGGATCACAGAGCGACAGGTATGCCCTCGACGCTGGTCCACATGGCCTTCGCGGGTCTTCTCGCGGCGGCGCTCCTCCAGAACACCTTCGACAGGCGTGCGATCCTCGTGGTGATGGCCGCGACGGCGATTCCCGACCTGGACTCGTTTATCGCGCTCGTCTCGGTCGCCGGCCACCGGACCGTGTTGCATACGTATCTCCTTCCGGCCGCACTCGGCGTCGCGCTGGCGGCGGACACGCGGTGGCGCGCCCGGTCGGTCGTCCGCCGGCGCTGGGGCGAATGGGGAGTGGCCGTCGGCTGGATGAGCATCGTCTGCATGGCCGTCGCGGGGATCGGCCTGGACTTCATCGAGGCCGGCGTCAATCCGCTGTGGCCGCTCCACGACCAGTTCTACGTCCTTAACGGGAAGGTCGAACTCTCCGACAAGCGCGGGCTCGTCCAGACGTTCGTCGAGGTGGATCTGGACGGTGGGGGCAGCGGTGGCGGTGGGACGAACGGGAGCGGTGGGGGCGGGGGCGGCCCGTCCATCGCGCCCGAGAACATCGGCTCATCGCAGGAGGTCAACATGAGTACGGGCGTCGACCCCGACCCCGATGGAAACCAGAAAGATCCCGAGCGAGTGTTCCCGATCGTCCGTGCGGGGTGGCAACTCCACCTCCTCCTGACCGGGTTCGCCGTGACTGCCGCGCGCCTCTGGCGCGAGGACTGACCGGCCTGGCGGGCGATTTGATCGACCTGGCGAGCGGTTTGATCGACCTGGCGAGATCGGCTACGGTCTCAGCGGCCGGGGTCTCGCTCCATCGTTGGGTCGTCAGCGATTGCCAGCCGAGTCGTCAGCGATTGCCAGCCGAGTCGTCGGCAATGGTCCGCCGCGCCCCCGCGGTGTCTTTCAGCCCGCTTCCGGTCGCGACGACGACGACGCGTTCGTCCGGGTCGATACGACCCGCCCCGACCGCTCGCTGGACGCCCGCCACCGCGGCGGCGCTTGCGGGTTCGACGAAGACGCCCTCCGTTCCCCCCAGCAGCGCCTGCGCGTCGGCGATGGCCGCGTCGGTGACGGTGACGGCGTCGCCGCCACTCTCGCGGAGGGCGCGACAGGCCGCGCCGGCGTTGTGCGGTTCGCGGACGTCGATGCTGTCGGCAGCCGTCCCCGCGACGCGTTCGCCGTCGCCGGAGTCGTCGCGTTCGCTGTCGCCGGAGTCGTCGCGGTCGGCGTCGCCGGCGTGGTCACGGTCAGCGCCGTTCTCGGCCACGAAGCGGTCGTAGATCGGCGCGGTCCCGGCCGCCTGAACGCCGAGCATCCGCGGCGGGTCGGCGAGACGGCCGCAGCGTTCGTACTCCCGGAAGCCCTTCCAGGCGCCGGCGAGCGAACAGCCGTTGCCCATCGGCATCGCGACCCAGTCGGCGGCGGGCGCCTCGCGGGCGAGTTCGAACCCGAGCGTCCGCATCCCTTCCATCGCGTAGGGGTTCATCGCGGCGTTGCAGTTGTACCAGCCGCGCTCGCTCGCGACCGCCCGACACCGGTCGTAGGCGTCCTCGTACCCGCCCTCGACCGCGAGGACGGTCGCGTCGTACAGTCGGGGCTGGACGGCTTTCGCGTCCGGTAGGTCCGCAGGCACGAAGATGCGACACGCCAGACCGGCGCGGGCGGCGTAGCCCGCCAGCGAGGCGGCTGCGTTCCCCGTCGACGCACAGGCGACGACCGCGTGGTCCCGCTCACGGGCGCGCGTGACGACGACGGCGCTCGCGCGGTCCTTGCTCGACCCCGTCGGGTTCCCCGTCTCGTCTTTGATCCGCGTCTCGACGCCCACCCGCTCCGAGAGCGCCGGGGCCTCGAGCAGCGGCGTCCCGCCGGCGCCGAGCCTGACGGGGTCGCCCGCGACCGGCAGCAGCGACTCGAACGCCCAGAGGTCCGCGACCGGTCCCGGATCGTCGCGGTTGCTGAGCATCGATTCGTCGTCGTGATCGTAGCGCACGTCGAGAATCCCGTCGACGCCCTCGTGTTCGGGACAGGTGTACTCCACGTCGCCGGGATCGTACCTCCGGCCACAGTGGCGACAGACGAGGGCGTCGACAGGCGTCATCGGTCGGTCGTGAGTGGGCGCGAGAGTCACAAATGCCTTCTGGCTTCCGGGGCGGTCACGCGTGGGGGCGATCTATTCGGAGATGTCCTATGCGGTGCCGCCCTATTCGGAGCTGTCCTATGCGGTGCCGCTCTATTCGGAGTTGCCCTACTCGGAGTTGCCCTACTCGGAGACGCGGACGACCTGCTTGCCGATGTTGTCCCCGGCGAACAGTCCGAGGAACGCGTCCGGGGCGTTCTCCAGTCCGTCGACGGTGGTCTCGCGGTGTGCGATGTCGCCGGCCGCGACCCACGCGGCGAGTTGCTTGGTCGCCTGCGCGAACCGAGACTGGAAGTCGTAGATGAGAAATCCTTCGACGCTCGCGCGCGTCGCGATGAGTTGCGGGAGCTTTCGCGGCCCCGTCGGGACGCTCTCGTCGTTGTAGTGGGCGATCTGACCGCAGACCGCGACACGCGCGTCGAGGTTCAACTGCGTGAACACGGCGTCGGTGATCGGGCCGCCGACGTTGTCGAAGTAGACGTCGACGCCGTCGGGCGCGGCGTCATCGAGCGCCGCCCGATAGTCGTCGACCGTTTTGTAGTTGATCGCGGCGTCGAACCCGAGGTCGTCGGTGAGCCATGCGACTTTCTCATCGGAACCCGCGAACCCGACGACGCGACAGCCGTTCAGCGCGGCGATCTGGCCGACGACGGAGCCGACGGCGCCGGCGGCGCCGGACACCACGACGGTCTCGCCGGGCTTGGGGTCGCCGACGTCGAGCAGTCCGAAGTACGCCGTCCGGCCGGGCATGCCGAGCACGCCGAGGTAGGCGGGGAGGTCCGCGACGCTCGGGTCGACCGCGCTGACCTCGTCGGCGTCGAGGACGCTGTAGTCCGCCCAGGTCCCGTTCCCGGTCACGAGGTCACCGGACTCGTAGGCGTCGCTCTCGCTGTCGACGACTTCGCCGACGACGCCGCCGCGCATCACGTCACCGACCGCCCACGGCTCCGCGTACGACTCGGCGTCGCGCATCCGACCCCGCATGTACGGGTCGACGGAGAGGTACCGGTTCCGGACGAGGAGTTCCCCGTGTCTGGGTTCGGGAACGTCGCCCTCCCGGAGTTCGAAACTATCCAGGTCCGGTTCACCCTCGGGTCGTTCCGCCAGTATCCACTCGCGGTTCGAATCTCGCATACTCGACGAGCGGGGCTCCGTTCCGAAAACGGTGCTGTTTCGGACGGGCTGGTCACGCTGTGTCAACGGATGGCCCCTCGCTATGGAGTCGGTTCCCGGTGATTGATGTACCCGCCTCGCATCGTCGGGCACATGGACGAGGGGCTCCAGGTGCGCGACCGGCTCGGCGTCGCGGACGTCGTCACGCTTGGAAACGCCGTCGTCGGCGTCGTCGCCGCTGTCGTCGCGCTCTCGGACCCCTCGCTGGCCGCGCGACTCGTCTTGCTCGCGGCCATCGCCGACGCCCTCGATGGTATCGTCGCCCGCCAGTTCGGGAGCACGGAAGTCGGCCCGCTGCTCGATTCGATCGCCGACGTGGTTTCCTTCGGCGCCACCCCCGCACTCTTCGTCTACGGCGCCGCCGCGGCGGAGTGGGGCTGGCTGGCCGACGGATTGGCCGAGGCGCCACCCGCCGAAGCGGTGGCGGCCGTCGGCATCGCCTCGCTGTTCGTCATCATGTCTATCCTTCGGACGGCACTTTACACGCGCTTTGTCGGCGAGGGCGAGAATCGCCCGGGCATCCAGAACACGCTCGGCGCGACGATCATCGCGGCGGCCTATCTCGCAGGACTGACCTGGGTGCCCGGATTGTTGGCCGCGAGCGCGGTGCTCTCGCTCGCGATGGTCGCACCCGTCTCGTATCCGAAACTGCTCGCGCGGGACGCGGGGATTCTCGGCGTGGTGCAAGCGGGGGCTATTCTGGCACCTGAAGCGGGGTCGCGTCTCCTGCCACGCGTCCTCCTCGTCGCCGCGCTGGCCTACATGTTCCTGGCGCCGCGATACTACTGGGCCGAGTGAACGGAACGTATTCGTGAGTCACGCAATCTCGTGGAGGCAAGACGGATCGAGTAACGTCCCCTTATCGGGTTGAAACCCACCGTTTCCGCGGGACCAGGCTGAACTGTGGGAAGGCTTATTAGACGTCCCGCCGAAGCGGTGATCGAATGAGGGCTGTTACCAAGCCACTCGACGAGCAGGCCCAGTCGATCTTCGCGGACCTTGGGTACACTGTGACCGGTTGCGGCGAGGAGTTCCGCGCGGAGCGGAAGTGGCGCGTCGTACACGTCACACCGGCCGAGGATATAGACCAGCCACCCGAATCGGGGGAGTACCGCTGTTTCGTAACCTGGTCGGATGACGTGCCGCGGCTCGAACGCCGACTCGCGAGGTCCGACCCGGACTACGAGTGGGCGATAATCGGCGTCGACGACGACGGTGACTACGAGGTGGCCCGCCGCGGCCTCGCCACCTGAACGGTCCGGTTCGGTTCGTCCCGGTTCGGTCCGTCCCGGTTCGGTCCGGTCCGGTTCGGTTCGTCCTGGTTCGGTTCGGTCCGGTTCGTTTCGGCCCGGTTCAGTTCGGCCCAGTTCGTTTCGGCCCGGTTCGGTCCGGTCCGGTTCAGTTCGATTTCCACGTTCTCCGAAATTTCGACGCGACCCAACGGCACACCAATAGCGAGTGAGCCGATAGTATTTCCATCCTGGATCCCCTTCCCCGACGTATCGATGTCCGGATCCGACTTCGGCGAGTTGTTATCAGACGGCCGAGTCAATGCGGTCGCCGCGTGGGCGCTGGTCGGCCTGTTCGCACTGGCGGTGGTCGAGGGCGCGATCACGGGTGATTACCTCTGGAGTGCGTTCGCGGCGTTCGCCGCGGCCGTCGTTGTGATCCCGGCGGTCACGTTCCGCGATCCGCTGGCGATGCCGCCGTGGGAGGTCGTCCTCGTCGCCGGACTCCCGGTCGTCGGACGGGCCTTCGCGACGTTCTCGCTGACGAGTGACCTGGCAACCTACATCTCGATCGCCGCGCTGGCGCTTCTGGTTGCCGCCAACCTCCACCTGTTCACGACCGTCCGGATGAGCGTCGGCTTCGCCGTGTTGTTCGTCGTGGTGACGACGCTCGCCGCGGCCGGCGTGTGGGCCGTCGCACGGTGGGGCGCGGACGTGTGGCTCGGGACCGAACTGCTGTACGAGCCCGGACTCACCGACGACGAGATCGAACACGACCTGATGCTGGAGTTCGTCGCCTCCGCCGTCGCCGGCCTGTTTGCCGGCGTCTTCTTCGAGGCGTACATCCACCGGCAAACGAACGCCGGCGATCACATCCCGGAGGAGTCGGCATGAAATTCCGCGACTATCTCGGGATCAGCGATCGCCGACAGAAACAGATCGCGCGGCTGATGGAACTGGGACTCGCGATCATCGTCGTCATCGGCGTCGTCGACCGCAACGCCGGGATCATCGTCAACGCGGCCGTCGGGCTTGCGGTGACCCAGATCGTCCCGATACTCGAGCGCGACTACGACATCCCGATGGACCCCGCGCTGACGCTGTGGATCACGAGCGCCGTCTTCCTCCACGCGCTGGGCACGATCGAGATACTGGGGTATTCGAGTCTCTACCGGGACCTCGGCTGGTGGGACCACCTCACCCACGCGCTCTCGGCGTCGGTCGTGGCCGGCGCCGGCTACGCGACGGTGCGCGCGCTCTCGGAGCACTCCGAGGAAATCCACCTCCCGAGCCGGTTCATGTTCGTGTTCATCCTGACGTTCGTGATGGCCTTCGGCGTCGCCTGGGAGGTCCTCGAGTTCGCCATCGCCGAAGTCGCGGCCGTCCTCGGGACCGGGACCGTCCTGACCCAGTACGGCCTGACCGACTCGCTGTGGGACCTGGTCTTCGACACGGTCGGCGCTGTCGTCGTCGCCATCTGGGGCACCGCCCACCTCACCGTCGTCTCCGACTACATCGAGAAGCGACTCGAACATCGAGCGGAGTGAGCGCTCGGGTCCGGCTGATTTCAGTCGACCGCCCAAACCCGACAAGTCCCGCCGAGCGCCCGAACATTATAAGGCCGGCCGCCGTAGCCGGTCGGTGCGATGGTCTTCAAGAAAATTACGCTGATAGGAACGAGCCCGGACAGCTTCGACGAAGCGGTCGACGACGCAGTCGACCGCGCCGAGGAAACGCTCGAGAACGTCCACTGGGTCGAAGTCGAGGAGATGGGCGTCGAAGTCGCGAGCGTCGAGGGGCGGGAGTATCAAGCAGAAGTAGAGGTCGCGTTCGAACTCGCTGACTGATCCGAACGAGGCTGGACCCCGTTAGGTCCGAAAGCTTTCGCCACAGCCACACTCGCTGACGACGTTCGGGTTCTCGACGTGGAAGCCCTCGCCCTGGAGGCCGCCCTCGAAGGACAACACCGACCCGCCGACGTAGTTCATGCTCGCGGGGTCGACGAACACGCGCAGTCCGTGGTGCTCGTAGACGGTGTCGTCCTCGTCGGGTTCGTAGTCGAAGCGCATTCCGTAGGACAGCCCCGCACAGCCCCCTTGCTGGACGAACAGTCGCAGGCCAGCCTCGTCGATGTCCATGTCCTCGCTCTCCAGCAGGGAGAGTGCCTCTGCGGCGGCCTCCTCGGTGACCTCGATGCCCTCGCCGCCGGGGTTGGGGTCGTGCTCGCGCTCGCTGGTCGAACTCATAGGGATTCCTTTTCCCCCGAAGATGTTAACCCTGTTGGCGTCGGCGGTCGAACGCTCTTTTGCACGCAAACGCGAGCGACGGTCACAGTCGCTTGCGTAACAGTCACAGTCGCTTGCGTAACAGTCACAGTCGCTTGCGGTAGATGCGCTCGGTGACGGCGACGCCCTTGAACTCCGTCTCGCTCTCGTCGACCTGCTCGAACCCGGTCGCCTCGTAGAAGCCGACGCCGCGCTCGTTGGCCGCAAACACTTCGACCTCGTAGGACCCCACGTCGCGGTCGTAGAGCGCCTGTTCGATATCGGCCAGCAGCGCCTTGCCGATGCCCTGGTTCCAGTAGTCGGGGTCGACGTAGATGCGATAAAGCAGGTGGACCCGGCGGGGCGGGTGGGGCCCGACGTGGGCGTAGCCGACGACGGTGTCGTCGTCGACGGCGACCACGAAGTCCTGCGCGTCGTGTGAGATGCCCTCCGCGATGGCTTCGTCCGGGTACCACTCGTCCATGACTTCCTCGACCACGTCCGGGCCGAGGATGTCGTCGTACGTCTGGTGCCACGTCCGCTCGGCGACCGCCTGGATGCCGTCCACGTCAGCCTCGTGGGCCGGCCGAACCATCACGTCAGTTGCCATACGCCCGGTAACGCGACTGCGGCGGAAAGGCTTGACGGCCTGCGGCCGACGGGGATTTGCATCTCCTTCCTACTCGTCCCGGTCCTCGCCCTCGAAGCGCGCGTCGACGCTGTGGGCGTGTGCCTCCAGGCCCTCGGCGTCGGCCAGCGTCGTGACCGTCTCACGGAGGTCCGCGAGCGCGTCGCGCGAGAGGCGCTGGACGGTCGTCGACCGCAGGAATGTGTCGACCGACAGCCCCCCGGTGACCCGAGCGCCCCCGCCGGTCGGCAGGACGTGATTCGTCCCGGTGGCGTAGTCGCCGGCCGCGACCGGGCTGTACGGCCCGAGGAAGGCCGACCCGGCGCTCGGGATCCGTTCGAGGAGCGCCTCGTCGTCGGTGGCCTGGATCGAGAGGTGCTCGGGCGCGTACTCCTCGCCGAAGAGGACGGCCTCGCTGGTCGACCGCGCCAGGAAGACGCCGCTTGCGTCGTTTTCCAGCGCCTCGCGGATCACGTCCTCGCGGGCCCGGCCGCTGGCTTGCTCCTCGACTTCGGCGGCGATGTCCTCGGCCAGGTCCGCCGCCGCGGTGACCGCGACGACCGACGCGTTCGGGTCGTGTTCGGCCTGGGCGACCAGGTCCGCCGCGACCAGCGACGGGTCGGCCGTGTCGTCGGCGACGACCATGATCTCGCTCGGGCCGGCGAGGAAGTCGATGGCCACGTCGCCGCGGACCTCGGCCTTCGCGGCGGTGACCCAGCGGTTTCCGGGGCCGACCACCTTGTCGACCGCGCCGACCGATTCGGTGCCGTAGGCGAGCGCGGCGACGGCCTGTGCGCCACCGACCTGATAGACGCGGTCGGCGCCGGCGACGTGACAGGCCGCCAGTGTCACGGGGTTCAGTTCCTCGGCGGGTGGCGTCGCGACGGCGACGTGGTCGACGCCGGCGACGACGGCCGGGACGACGCCCATCAGGACGCTGGAGGGGTAGGCCGCGGTTCCGCCGGGAGCGTAGACGCCGACACTCTCGATAGGCGCGAACCGTCGCCCAAGTTCGCGGCCGTCGATATCCGCGCGCCAGTCCTCGGGGAGTTGGCGCTCGTGGAAGGTGCGAATGTTCTCGGCGGCCCGTTCGATCGCCGTCCGGACCTCCTCGTCGACCGCCTCGTAGGCGCGCTCAGTCCGGTCGCTCACGTCGACGTTTCCGACCGTGACACCGTCGAACTCCTCGGCGAACTCCCGGAGGGCCACGTCCCCCTCGGTCCGCACGCGATTGACGATTTCACGGACGTCGTCGCGAACCGACTCGACCCCGGCGTCGCGGTCGAACAGCGCCGCGCGTTCGTCCGGGCCGAGCGACTCCACGCGTCGTACGTTCATACGTCTCCTTTCCCACGAGACGCCCATACGGTTTGCCATCCGAAGCGGACCGCCCGAAGATCCGGAGCGGGCCGCCCGAGAAGTGACGACAGTCGGTCGCGAACCGACAGCCGTCAGCGAAGCCCGCTCAGGACTGCGTGTACCACCACGCAGCCATCACGCAGAGCATGAATGCGCCGCCGACGAAAAAGGCGATTCCGGGGTCGGCCAGCAGAGCGTCCGACCCGCCGTCGGCAGCCTGGCGGACCGTCTCGGTGGCACCGCTGTCGGGGATAGGCGTCGTGGCCGGTGCGTCGGTCGGCGTCGCGGTCGGCGTCTCAGTCGGCGTCCTGGTCGGCGTCGCAGTCGGCGTCTCGGTCGGTGTCTCGGTCGGCATCGCGGTCGGCGTCGCGGTCGGTGTCTCGGTCGGCATTGGCGTCGTCGACGGGTCCGGTGTTCCGGACTGTATCGGGGTCGGCGTCTCGGTGGATACCGGTGACGGCGTCGGTTGCGGCGACGCGGTGGGGGCCGCGGTGCTTTGCCCCGTCGGGCCCGCAGTTCCCTGGGGCGTGGCCGTCACCGTATCGTGAAACGCCCCCACGTCGGTTTCGGTGGGCGTCTCCGTCGCGTTGGCGCCGCCCGGACCGGCGGTGTCGGTCCCCGGTAACACCTGGTCGCCGAGCCGTCCGACGTTCGTCCCCGTCGATTCGACGAACCGCTGGACGGCGTAGCTAGCGAGCGCCAGCAGCCCAACCGACCCGAGCAGGCGCGACAGCGCGGCCTTCAGCCGCGACCGGTCGTGTTCCTTCCCGGCAAAGAGGACGAACGCCTCGTTCGCCGGGCCGTACACCGTCATCTCGGTCCCCTTCTCGGAGTAGCCGGTTCCGGCCTCCTCTATCAGGTCCGCCTCGGAGAGTTGCTCGATGTGGTAGTGGACGTTCTGGAGCGAGGTCCCGACCTCGTCGCGGATCTCCGGGGGCGTCCGGGGCTCCTCGTAGACCGCGGCGAGAACGTTTCGCGCCGTCTCGGAGGACAGCGCCGAGAGCGCGGCGTCGGTCGCCTCGTCGTCGAGGTCGAGGACGCGCGGCTCGTCGGGGGTGCTCGTCGCCTCCGACTTGAACGGCAACAGGCGACTCATTACTCCTCCGTTGACACCCCGTCCTAAAGGGCGTTCCCGTGGCTCAAAAACCCGTTTGAAGCACCTCTGTCAGGGTTTGATACATCCCGTATCCGGACGATAACGGAGTTCTCAGCGGTAAATACGCGAAAGTACGTGCATCACCGAGAGGAAGACCGCGAGACAGGCTTCGGCGATCATGAGAAAGACGAAGGGAAGCGACGACGACGGGTCGGAGACCAGCGTCGTGATTGCGTACCAGCAAGAGCCGATCGCTATCGTCAGGAAAACAGCGTGGACGACGACCCACGGTCCGAGCGCTCGCAGGGCCGCGCCGAGGCGGGCGGCGAGGGGGTCGCGGCGGCTCGTCCCGGAGTAGCCGTCGCCCGGACCGTGCGCGTTCCAGAAACTCGTCTCCGCGTACGTGCCGCCCGACGCGGTAGTATGACGACCGCTCCGACGGTTCGTCGCGCCTGCCGCGCCGCAGTCGGCCGGAGAGGACGCAGTCACCCCACCGGTCGAACCCGTCGCGGATCCGTTCCCGGCCGTCGGTTCGGCGTCCGGTTCGTGCCGCTCGGATCTGGAGCGGGGAGACCCGTCCGAGGGATCCGACTGGTCGTCCCCTGACTCGCCGCGTTCCTCATTCCCCGACTCACCACGTTCCGCATTCCCCGACTCGCCGCGTTCCGCATTCCCCGACTCGCCGCGTTCCGCATTCCCCGACTCGCCGCGTTCGCCCTCCTTCGGCTCCAAACCGTCGGTAACGCCGTCCCAGACGGGGCAATCGAGGTGGGCCTTGACGTAGGCGTCGTGTCCGACCCGGTCGTACAGCGCGCGCTCCCGGTCGTCCGTAAGCGTCTCCCGGGCCGCGGTGAGTCGCTTGAACCGCTCGCTCGCACGAGGGTCGGAACTCACGTCCGGGTGGTGCTCCTTGACGCGCTCGCGGTACGCGTGGCGAATCGCCTGCTCGTCGGCGTCGGGTCCCACCCCCAGGACGCCGTAGAACACCCCCGTCATACCCGGCTGTCCAGATTCTATCCGCTACTTCCGAGCTATCCAACATGAAGTTTGGGGACGAACCCGTTTTCAGCGGGTTCGGCCGCCGTCGGTCATCGCTCGGTCTCCGGCATCCACGTCGGTCGCTTGGGCCGCGGACTCCCGCGCATCGGCCCGCAGTTGCTCGTTCGTTTGCCGGTCGCGTGCCGCTCCGATCAGTTCGGGGTGGCAGTCCGCACAGACCCAGCTGGGACTGTGGTGGGTCATCTCCTCGTCGCGCTCCCGGAACCGCCATACCGAGAACACCTCTTCCGTGCAGTGGTCACATCGTACCATCGTATCCGTCTCCATGTGGATAGTTCACAAATAGCTTGCCCTAATCGGGAACTAATGTCCCCGCGTATCTCAATATTCCTTATACGGTTTCACCGTGCCGTCAGTCCCGACCACGTCCGATAAATAATCATTTAATCTATATGAAGGTGCTACTAGTTAATCCGCGGCCGGCCCGTAGTCAGTCCCGTGATATCCCGAATTCTCGTCCCGATGGACGACTCGGAGATGGGCCAGCGAGCGCTCGAGTACGCCCTCGAGAACCACCCCGACGCGGAGATTACAGTCTTACACGTCGTGGGCGAACCGTCACCGTGGGGCGGAGCAGCCACATCACTCGTTCTTGCGGACGATCTCGAAGACGCTGCAGAGAAGCGCGCAGAGGAGGTATTCGATGCCGCTCGAGAACGTGCAGCCGAGTACGACATCGAGATCACGACCGAGGTCCAGTTGGGGCGTCCAGCTCAGGCCATTTTGAACAGAGCGGACGACTTCGATGCGGTCGTAATCGGGAGCCACGGCGGATCGCTGGTCGACCAACTGGTCGTGGGGAACATCGCTCAGAAGGTGTTCCGCAACTCACCGGTCCCTGTAATCGTCACTCGGTGAGACACGGCAGTCGCGTCGATATCGTGCCGATCGGCAACAGCTTCGTGGTCTTCCCCGACACCTGCAAAAACAGAGGGTGTCATAGAACGACACTCATTCGGCTACAAACAGTCGGAGGCCGAAGCCTCATATTTCGAGCAACCCGACAACAGACTGCCCCATTGGTTCCGAAAAACACGGTATGCGGTCGCTCTCTGGTGGGACTGTTTGTACTGACCGTGAGTATCGCGTCTGCAGACCATTCATAGTGATTGCTCTTGGGAAGGGCCGTGTTTAGACGCCCCTCGATCGGCGATTCACGGACCGTTGCGGTTGATCTACAATCTGTCCCGAGTGTCTCATTGTGTCGATCTACTCGTGGAGCATACGCCGCAAAAGCCGATTTGTGCCGC
>Ga0207719_100336_pt1 | contig 31950 bp, 27 predicted proteins | sample A23P1SouthBayCA_2_FD_187279 | JGI IMG/M metagenome (GOLD analysis project Ga0207719, IMG submission 187279) | Aerobic enrichment media microbial communities from Eden Landing Ponds, California, USA - A23 P3 (3) (SPAdes) | ecosystem: Environmental > Aquatic > Marine > Unclassified | place... | reverse complement strand
GGCGGAGCCGGTGTTCCGGACGGCGGACTGGCACGAACGGGAGGCCTACGACCTCGTCGGCGTCGAGTACGAGGACCATCCCGACCTGCGTCGGATCCTCCTGCCCGAGACCTGGCAGGGCCACCCGCTTTCGAACGACTACGACCAGAACCGACCGCAGGTCGTCCCGCTCCGGGAGCACGCGAACCCGCTGGAGGAGGATCATCGCGCCGGCGAGGACGCCGACACGATGTTCGTCAACATCGGGCCCCACCACCCGGCGACCCACGGCGTCCTCCACGTCAAGACCACGCTGGACGGCGAACAGATCGCCGACCTCGAATCCGACATCGGCTACCTGCACCGCTGCGAGGAGCAGATGTGCCAGCAGGGGACCTACCGCCACCAGATCATGCCCTACCCCGACCGGTGGGACTACATCTCGGCCGGCATCCTCAACGAGTGGGCCTACGCCCGCGCGGCCGAGGACCTGGCGGACCTGGAGGTGCCCGAGTACGCACAGGTCATCCGGACCATGTCGTCGGAGCTGTGCCGGATCGCCAGCCACATGCTCGCGGTCGGCACCTTCGCGCTGGACGTGTACGGCGACTTCACTGCCATCTTCATGTACGCGGTCCGGGACCGCGAGAAGGTCCAGAACATCCTCGAAGATCTGACCGGCCAGCGGCTGATGTTCAACTACCTCCGGCTGGGCGGCGTCGTCTGGGACCTGCCCGAACCGCGCGAGGAGTTCTTCGAGAAGATCCGCGATTTCCTCGACGAACTCCCCGAGGCCCTAGAGGAGTACCACGACCTCATCACGGGCAACGAGATCCTGCAGGCCCGCACCGTCGACACCGGCGTCCTGCCGCCCGAGGTCGCAAAGAGCTACGGCGCGACCGGGCCGGTCGCCCGCGGGTCGGGGATCGACTACGACCTGCGCCGGGACGACCCCTACGGCTACTACGACGAACTCGACTGGGACGTCGTCACCGACGACGGTTGTGACAACTTCTCGCGGCTGTTCGTCCGCCTGCGGGAAGTCGAGGAGAGCGCCAAGATCATCGAGCAGTGCGTCGACCTGCTCGAGGACTGGCCCGAAGACGAGCGCACCATCCAGTCGAACGTCCCCCGGACGCTCAAGCCGGAGGCCGACAAGGAGATCTACCGCGCCGTCGAGGCCGCCAAGGGCGAACTCGGCATCTACATCCGCAGCGACGGGACGGACAAGCCGGGCCGGTTCAAGATCCGGAGCCCCTGCTTCTCGAACCTCCAGACGCTGCCGGAGATGTCCGAGGGCGAGTACATCCCGGACATGATCGCCTCGCTGGGCAGCCTCGACATCGTCCTCGGGGAGGTGGACCGCTGAGATGCCGGTCCCGCTGCAAGCGAACGCCACCGCCAACGCGACCGCCGGGCAGCCGAGCGCCCCGCTCGCGGACACCATCGCGGGCGCGCTCGGCGTCGGCGGCCTGGGCGGGGACGTGCTCGGCGCGCTGCTTGGCGCGTTCCTGATCGCGAACGTGATGCTCGTGATGACCGCGGTCGCGGGACCGTGGGCAAAGCGGAAGATCACCGCCGCCTTCACCGATCGCATCGCGGTCAACCGCGTCGGTCCGTTCGGCCTGCTGATCATCGTCGCCGACGCCGTCCGCCTGCTGTCGAAGGAGCTCATCATCCCCGACGGCGCCGACCGGCCGGCCTTCGACATCGCGCCGATCCTCATCCCGTTCTCGGCGCTTTTGGGCTTTGCCGTGATTCCGATGGGCAACGGCATCCACCTGGCCGACCCCGAGACGGGGCTGGTGTTTGCTTTCGCCGCGGCGTCGATCGCCTCGCTCGGCCTGGTGATGGCCGGCTACGCGTCGAACAACAAGTACTCGCTTCTGGGTGGCCTGCGCTCGATCGCCCAGAACCTCGCCTACGAGATCCCGCTCGTGCTCACGGGGGCGTCCGTGATCCTCTTCACGGGGACGCTCCAGATGAGCGGCATCGTGGCGGCCCAGACCGAGACGCTGATCAACATCGGCGGGATCCGGATCCCGCAGTGGTTCGCCTTCGTCAACCCCTTCGCGTTCGTGCTGTTCATGCTCGCGAACCTGGCGGAGGTCGGGCGCAATCCGTTCGACATCCCGGAGGCGCCGACCGAGATCGTCGCGGGGTACCAGACCGAGTACGGCTCGGTGTACTTCGTGCTCATCTACCTCGGGGAGTTCATCCACATCTTCCTGGGCGGCGCCATCGCGGCGACGCTGTTCCTCGGCGGCCCGGCCGGGCCGGTGCTGCCCGGGTTCGTCTGGTTCGTGATCAAGATCTGGGCCTTCTTCCTGTTCACCCAGTGGGCGCGGTCGGCGATCCCACGGGTGCGCATCGACCAGTTGATCGAGATCGGCTGGAAGGGAATGCTCGTGCTGTCCTTTGCGAACCTGGTGCTCACGGCCGTAATCGTGGGGGTGCTGGCATAATGATCGGACTGCTCAAAGGCATGGCGACGACGATGAAACACGCGCTGGACGGGTCGACGTTCACGGTCGAGTATCCGGACGTCGCACCCGAGGTGTCCCCCCGGTTCCGCGGGGTGCACAAGTTCTCACAGGAGCGGTGCATCTGGTGTCGCCAGTGTGAGAACGTCTGTCCCAACGACACGATCCAGATCGTCCAGGACGACCAGCGCAACGGCGAACAGTACAACCTCCACATCGGACAGTGCATCTACTGCCGGCTGTGCGAGGAGGTGTGCCCGGTGGACGCGATTTTGCTCACGCAGAACTTCGAGTTCACCGCCGACACCAAAGACGACTTCGTCTACAACAAAGAACAGCTCAAGAACGTCCCGTGGTACAAGGACATCGATCCGCTCGCCTCCCGCGAACCCGACCGCGGGGCGTGGATCGGCGAGGGCGAGGGCGAAGTCGACTACCAGTAGCTTCCGGACCGCCGGTCTCGCGCCGGACGGTTTTGGAAATCTTCAAAGGACACCCACAACGACACACACACAATGCTTCATGAAACCGTCGCGTTCGCGCTGTTCGCCCTCGTCACGGTGGGCTGCAGCCTGGGCGTGGTGCTCGCGCGGGACGTGTGGCACTCCGCACTCCTGCTCGGCGGCGCCCTGTTGAGCGTCGCGGTCCACTACGTGATGTTACAGGCGGAGTTTCTCGCCGCCATGCAGATCCTCGTCTACGTCGGCGGGGTCCTGATCCTCATCACGTTCGCCGTGATGCTCACCCGAACGCAACACGACCCGTCGGAGGTGCAACGCACATGAGTAGGCCGGAACTACAATCAGATATCAGCTACACCAAGGGCCTCGCGGCCCTCGCGCTGTTCGTGGTGATGGCCGCGGTCGTCTTCGCCGCGGACTTCGGGCCCGCACAGGGGTTCCCGTCCGACGCGAACGTCACCGAGAGCATCGGCTACGCGATGTTCAACCTGGATCTGGGCTCGGTGCCCGCGGAAGGGTTCCTCGTGGCCTTCCTGCTCATCGCGGTGGTGCTCGACGTCGCGCTCGATGGCGCGCTCTACCTGGCCAAACGCGAGAACGAGGACGACGAAACTCTCACCGCCCTGATCGCGGACGGCGGGCGAACCCTGCGCCGCACTGTCGCGGACGACGGTGCCGATGGGGACGAGACGCACGGGGACGCCGACGACGACGGAGGTGACCGGTGATGGTGCCGCCACAGTGGTACCTGCTTTTGGCCGCGGCGGTGTTCTGCATCGGCGTGTTCGGCGTCCTGACCCGGCGCAACGCGCTGATCTTCCTGATGTCGGTCGAGCTGATGCTGAACGCAGCCAACATCAACCTCGTGTACTTCTCCCAGTACTGGGGGAACGTCACCGGCCAGACGTTCAGCCTGTTCACGCTGGCGCTGGCGGCCGCCGAGGTGGCCATCGGCATCGGCATCATCCTCGTGCTGTACCGTAACTTCGACGACGTCGACGTGACCAAAGCAGTCACGATGAGGTGGTAACCATGGCAGGAATCTTTGACTTCGCGCCCGCGATCGCACTGCTCCCGCTGTTCTCGTTCCTGATCGCCCTGCTGGCCGGCAGGCGGATGCCGAAGGGCGGCGCGCTGGCGGGCATCGCCGCGACCGCCGGGTCGCTCCTGCTGTCGCTCGCGACGATGCTCTCTCTCGCCGGCGGCGAGCCCTACCACGCCACCCTCTACGTGTGGGCCCAGGGGGTCGAAGCGGTCGACCTGACTCTCGGGGTGCTGATCGATCCGCTGAGTGCGATGATGCTCGTCATCGTCTCGCTGGTGGCTTTCCTCGTCCACGTCTTCTCGCTCGGGTACATGAACGACGAGGGCGAGACCGGATTGGCGCGCTACTACGCCGGTCTCGGGCTCTTTACGTTCTCGATGCTTTCGTTCGTGATGGCGGACAACCTCCTGATGGCGTTCATGTTCTTCGAGCTGGTGGGGCTCTGTTCGTTCCTGCTGATCGGCTTCTGGTTCCGCGAGCGCGGGCCGCCGTCGGCCGCGAAGAAGGCGTTCCTCGTCACCCGGTTCGGCGATTACTTCTTCCTGATCGGCGTCGTCGCCATCTTCGCCACCTTCGGCACGGCGCAGTTCGCCGGCAGCGAATCGTTCCCGCACATCGCCGAACAGGCGCTCCACGGCGAGGCGTCGGTCAACACGCTCGGGTTCGAGCCCCAGACGTGGTTCACCATCGTCGGCCTGCTCGTCCTGGGCGGCGTGATCGGCAAGTCCGCGCAGTTCCCACTGCACACGTGGCTGCCCGACGCGATGGAGGGCCCCACGCCCGTCTCGGCGCTGATCCACGCGGCGACGATGGTCGCCGCCGGCGTCTACCTGGTCGCGCGGATGTACGGCTTCTACGCGCTGTCGCCGACGGCGCTTGCGATCATCGCCTTCGTCGGCGGCTTCACGGCGCTCGTGGCGGCGACGATGGGCGTCGTCAAGCGGGAGATCAAGCAGGTGCTCGCGTACTCGACGATCTCCCAGTACGGCTACATGATGCTCGGGCTGGGGGCCGGCGGCTACGTCGCCGCGACCTTCCACCTGATGACCCACGCCTTCTTCAAGGCACTCCTGTTCCTGGGGGCGGGGTCGGTGATCATCGCCATGCACCACAACGAGAACATGTGGGACATGGGCGGGCTCAAAGAGCGGATGCCCGTCACCTACTACACGTTCCTCGCGGGGTCGCTCGCGCTCGCGGGCATCTTCCCCTTCGCCGGCTTCTGGTCGAAGGACGAGGTGCTCTACGAGACGCTGATCCACGGCCTCGGCGGGAGCCCGCTGCTGCTGGCGGCCTACGCCATGGGCCTGCTCGCGGTGTTCTTCACGGGGTTCTACACGTTCCGGATGGTCTTTTTGACCTTCCACGGCGAGCCCCGGACCGACACTGCGCGTGACCCTCACGGCGTCCGCTGGAACGTCAAGGCGCCGCTGGTCGTCCTCGGGACGCTGGCGGTCGTCGCCGGCGTCGTCAACATGGTGCCCGTCGAGAAGCTGCTCGGGATCGGCGGCATCGACTTCCTCCACCAGTGGCTCGACGGCAGCTTCGAGGGCCTGACCGCCCACCACTACGAGGAGGTGCTCCCGTACGGTTCGGCGTACCTCGGCGGTGGCGAGACGGCGACCGTCGCGATCGGCGCGGCGGTCTCGCTCGGGCTGGCGCTCGCGGGGGCGCTTTTGGCCTGGCGGCTGTACAACGTCCCCGAGCCGGTCGAGCACACCGATCGGCTCGGCGGCGTCAAGACGCTGCTGTACAACAACTACTACCAGGACGAGTACCAGGTCTGGCTGGCCGAGTCGGTCACCTACCCGCTCTCGCGGGCGGCCGACAAGTTCGACCAGGGCATCGTCGACGGGATCGTCAACGGCGTCTCGTCGGTGAGCCTGCTGAGCGGGTCGCGGATCAAGCGGATCCAGACCGGGGTCGTTGGCACCTACGCCACGCTGTTGACCCTCGGGCTGACGGCCCTGCTCGTGGTCGTCGGCCTGCTGGGGGGGTGGTTCTAGATGATGATCGAACTCCTGATCGGCTTCACGTTCGTCGCAGCGCTCGCGACCATGGTCGCCCCCGACGAGTACGCGGGGCGGCTGGCCTTCGCGCTTTCCCTGCTGCCGGTCGCGGGCAGCCTGCTCATGTGGGGACAGTTCGACGCGGTCGGCAACGCCCTGATGGGCGGGCAGATCGCGTTCGAGACGACGGTCCAGTGGTTCACGCTCGGCGGCCTCGACCTGCAGTGGCACGTCGGCGTCGACGGGATCAGTCTCCCGCTGGTGGTGCTGACGACGATCCTGACGACGCTGTCGATCGTGAGCGCGTGGTCGCCGATCTCCGAGCGTCAGTCCCAGTTCTACGGGCTGATGCTGCTGATGGAGGCGAACCTCCTCGGCGTCTTCACGGCGCTTGACTTCTTCGTCTGGTTCATCTTCTGGGAGGCTGTCCTCGTGCCGATGTACTTCCTCATCGGGATCTGGGGCGGCCCCCGGCGCAAGTACGCGGCGATCAAGTTCTTCGTGTACACGAACATCGCGTCGCTGGTGATGTTCATCGGCTTCGTCGCGCTGGTGCTCGGCCTGCCGGTCGACTCGCTCGATCTGCCGGCCATCGCCCAGTCGCTCCGGGCCGGGGAGATCGCCGGCTACGCGGGGCTATCGGCCGCGAACCTGAAGCTCGTCGCCTTCGTGGCGATGTTCCTCGGCTTCGCGGTGAAGGTGCCCGTCGCGCCGCTGCACACGTGGCTGCCCGACGCTCACGTCGAGGCGCCGACGCCAGTGAGCGTGATGCTGGCCGGGGTCCTGCTGAAGATGGGGACCTACGCCCTGCTGCGATTCAACTTCACGATGCTGCCGGACGTGGCGACCGCACTGGCGGTACCGATCGCCGCCATCGCCGTCATCTCGGTGATCTACGGCGCCATGCTGGCGCTGGCCCAGCAGGACTTGAAGCGGATCGTCGCCTACTCGTCGGTCTCCTCGATGGGCTACGTCATCCTGGGGCTGGTCGCCTACACCACCTACGGGGTCGGCGGGGCGACGTTCCAGATGATCGCCCACGGGCTGATCTCCGGGCTGATGTTCATGACCGTCGGGGTCATCTACAACGTCACCCACACCCGGATGGTCGGCGACATGTCCGGGATGGCCGACCGGATGCCCCTGACGGCCGGCGTGTTCGTCGCCGGCGCCTTCGGCTACATGGGCCTGCCGCTGATGGCCGGCTTCGCCGGGGAGTTCTTCATCTTCAAGGGCGCGTTCGCGTCGACCACCATCCCGTCGATGCCGCTGTTTACTGCGGTGGCGATGTTCGGCATCGTGATCGTGGCCGGCTACCTGCTGTTTGCGATGCAGCGTACGCTCTTTGGCCCGTTCAGCTTCGACGGCGACTACGAGGTGCGGGAGGCGCCGCTGCGGGATACCGTCCCGATCACGGTCCTCCTGCTGCTGGTGATCGCACTCGGCATCGCGCCGAACCTGTTCTGGCCGATGATCCAGGACGCCGTCAACCCCGTGTTGCAGGGGGTTGGCGGCTCGCAGGCGTCGGTTGATCTGGCCGGGGTTCTGGGAGGTGGGCTGCCATGACGGCCGCCGACCTGGTGCTCCAGAGCGGCTCCCTGCCGCAGTGGACCGCGGTCGCGCCGGCGCTCGTGCTGGCGCTGGCCGCCCTGCTGGTGTTCGCCATCGACGCTGTCGATCCGGACTCGACGAACAGCGAACTGCTCGCCGGCGTCTCGGGGCTCGGCGCCCTGGCTGCCTTCGGAATCGCGGGCTGGTACCTGCTCGCCGGCACCGGTCAGGAGGCCACCGGCGGGGCGATCACGCTGTTCGCCGACGCGCTGGTCGTCGACGGGATGAGCCTCTTCTTCGCGCTCATCTTCGCCAGCGTCGCCGTGATGGTGATCGTCGCCTCCTACGACTACCTGGCCGACCGCCCGAACCAGGCCGAGTACTACGTGCTGGTCCTGTTCGCCGCGACCGGCATGACGCTGATGGCGATGTCGAACTCGCTGGCGACGGCGTTCATCGCCCTCGAACTCGCTTCGCTGCCCTCCTACGCCCTCGTGGCGTACCTGAAGCGAAACCGGGGCAGCGTCGAGGCGGGGATGAAGTACTTCCTCATCGGGGCGCTCTCCTCTGCGGTCTTCGCCTTCGGCATCTCGCTGGTGTACGCCGCCACGGGATCGCTGCTCCTGGCCGACGTGGCGGACGCGCTGGCGAGCACCGACCTGGTCGGCGTCGCCGGCCTGGGGACGCTGATGATCGTCGGTGGCCTGGCGTTCAAGACCGCCTCCGTCCCGTTCCACTTCTGGGCGCCGGAGGCCTACGAGGGCGCGCCCGCGCCGGTGTCGGCGTTCCTCTCCTCGGCGTCGAAGGCCGCCGGGTTCGCGCTCGCGTTCCGCGTGTTCGCTGGCGCCTTCCCCGTCGAGGTGATCCCGGCGGGCATCGACTGGGTGCTCGCCTTCCAGATCCTCGCCGTCGTGACGATGACGCTGGGGAACTTCGCGGCGGCCACCCAGGACAAGGTCAAACGGATGCTCGCGTACTCCTCGATCGGTCACGCGGGCTACGCGCTGATCGGCCTGGCAGCCATCACGGCCGGCGGCCCCAACGGTGACGTGGTCGGTGCGTCGATGGCCCACCTGTTCGTCTACGGCTTCATGAACACGGGCGCGTTCCTGTTCATCGCGCTGGTCGAACACTGGGGCGTCGGCCGCACCTTCGAGGACTACAACGGGCTGGCGTCCCAGGCGCCGATGGCCTGTGCCGCCATGACCGTGTTCATGTTCTCGTTGGCCGGCCTGCCACCCTTCGGCGGCTTCCTCTCGAAGTACGCGCTGTTTTACGCGGCCATCGAGGCGAACTTCTGGTGGCTCGCCGCGGTGGGTGCGATAAACAGCGCGCTGAGCCTCTACTACTACTCGCGGGTGGTCAAGGCGATGTGGATCGAGGACCCCGGCGCGAGCCTCGACATCCGGTCGAAGCCCGTCGGCCTCTACGCCGCAGTCATCTTCGCCGCGGTGGCGACGCTGCTGTTGCTCCCGGCGTTCGGGCCCGTCGTCGAGACGGCCCAGACGGTGGCCGCGGCGCTGTTCTGATCGCCCGGTTTTTTCCCGTCCCGGATTCGTTCGGGCGCGCCCGATTCGTTCGGCCGGGCTCCCCCTCCCTCGCACTCGTCGCCGGCAGAACCATTAGGTTGTTTACAGAACGGTTTTGTGACGCCGTGCCGACCGTTCTGTCATGTCGGGAGTCGACCCCGCCACGGCGCGCCGCGACGCGGACGTCCGCAGGGGCGGCGACCGGCTGGTACTCGTGGATCCGGTCGGCGGACTCGACGAGCGGTTCGGCGCGGCCCTGACCGCCGCGGGCTTCGACCCGACGACCGTAGGGTCGGCCAGCGACTGCGTGCGTGCCCTCGAAGCCGGCGGCGTCTGCGGGGTCGTGAGCCGGTACGACCTGCCGGACGTCGACGGGCTTCACCTGCTGCGTTCGATCCGGGTCTCCAGTCCGGCCCTCCCGTTCCTGCTCGCGCCGGTCGATGACAGCGAGGAACTGGCGACCGACGCCGTCGTCGCGGGCGCCACCGAGTACGTGTGGACCGACTGCGACCCGGACGCGGTCGCCGCACGGCTTCTGAGTGGCGACGGGGGTGGTACGGCCGAGGTCGAGAGCCACCGCCTGTACGGCGATCTGGTCGAGATTTCGCCGGCACCGATCAACCTGTTCGACGGCGACGGCCGGTCGATCTGGGGCAACGACGCCGTGATCGACCTGCTGAATCTCGACGGACGGGGGGACCTCGTCGGGCGATCGATCTTCGAGTTCATCCACCCCGACGACCACGACCGCGCCCGCGAGGAACTGGAGGAGGTAGTCGACGCGAAGGTTCCAGCCGGGCCCACGGAGATGCGACTCTGCCCGCGGGGCGGGGGAGTGCGTCACATCAGGGTCGCAACTGCCGTGGGGCGGTTCCTCGGCACGGACGTCGGCCAGGCGATTGTCGTCGACGTGACGCCACGGAAAGTCCGCGAGCGCCAACTCAAAGTGCTCGACACCTGGCTCCGGCACAACATCCGCAACAAGATCAACCTGATCGACGGATACGCGGAGGACATCCTCCGGGAATGCGGGGCCGCCGCCGACAGGGGGACGACGCGGGAGCGTGCCCGTCGGATCCGGGAGGTCACCAGAGCGCTCGTCGATCAGGCCGACCGCGAACACCAGCTCATCGAACTGCTGCTCGACCCCCCGCCGAGGCGGACGATCGACGTCGAAACCGTCGTCCGTGAGGAGGTCCGTGCCTGCCGGGACCGCTATCCGTCGGCGGCCGTCGACCTCGTTCGCGTCGAGGAGTTCGAGGCCAGCGCGATGCCCGGGTTCGCGGCGGCGATCCGGGAACTGCTCGACAACGCGGTGGGCCACCACGACGGCGACGCCCCGCGCGTCGAGGTCCGCGTCGAGCGGCGGGGGCCGGGTCGGGGGAGCGTCCGGATCGCCGACGACGGCCCCGGAGTACCGGCGGCCGAGCTTCGCTTTCTGGACCTCGATGCGCCTGTCAACCAGTTGCATCACAGCTCCGGCCTGGGACTGGCGTTCGTCTACTGGGTGACGCGGCTCTCCGGCGGCGACCTCACCATCGAGACACCCGACGGCGGCGGCAGCGTCGCCACGCTGACGCTCGGGATGGATCAGCCGGACGAGTCCGGGGGGCTGTGGTGACGCCCCGCCTCAACGACCCACCGTCACCGTGACACGCGGCTCCCGCTGTCCGGCGGCGCCGTGACGGTACGTTCTTGCGGGGCGAGCCCGACCCACCGTGTATGACCGACCGGCTCGTGCTCGGCTGTGGTGCGGCGGGGACCGCAGTCGTCGAGTCGATGGCGAGGTGGGGCGGGACGCTTCGGGTGGTGGTCGAGGAGCCGCGCCGCGCCGAATCCCTCCGGGAGGAGTCCATCGACGCCGTCGAGGGCGACCCCACCGACCCGACCGACTTTCCGTCGCGGGCCGACGTCGTGTTCGTCTTCGGCGAGGTCCCCGGCCGCAACGAGCGTGCCGTCGAGACCGCTCGCGAGACATTTCCCCACGCTCACATCGTCGGATACGCCGGCGGGGGCGACGCGGCCCACCGGGCACGGATCGCCGAGTTCGCCGACCGGGTGATCGACCTGCCGTCGGCGATGGTCGACCGGATCCGCGACGTGGCGGTCGGGGAGCGCGCCGAACGGACCCGTCGGCTGCTTCGCGTGCTCCGGGGAATCGACGGCCGACTGGCGGTCGTCACCCACGACAACCCCGATCCCGACGCCATCGGCGCCGCCCTGGCGGTGTGTCGGCTGGCCGAGACCGTCGACCTGCCGGCAGACATCTGCTACTTCGGTGACATTTCTCATCAGGAGAACAGGGCGATGGTGAACCTGCTCGACCTGAACCTCCGACAGCTGGATCCCGATGCGGACGTCTCGGAGTACGGGGGGGTCGCCCTGGTGGATCACTCCCGACCGGGAGTGAACGACGGGCTCCCGACGGACACCGCGGTCGACGTCGTGATCGATCACCACCCGCCGCGAGCGCCGGTGGAGGCGTCGTTCGTCGACCTCCACCACGAGGTCGGGGCGACCAGCACGCTGCTCGCGGATTACCTGGACCGCCTGGACGTCGATCCGACCCGGACGGTGGCGACGGCGATGCTGTTCGGCCTGCGGGTCGACACGAACGACTTCGTCCGCGAGGTGTCGCCCCAGGACTTCGAGGCCGCGGCCTTCCTCCTGGCCCACGCCGACGCCGCCCTGCTCGACCGGGTCGAGGACCCGAGCATGAGCGCGGACGTACTCGACACCCTCGGCCGGGCGATCCGCAACCGGGAAGTGGAGGGCTCGGCGCTCGCGACCTGTGTCGGGGAGATCAGGGACCGCGACGCCCTGGCCCAGGCCGCGGACAAACTCCTCGACATGGAGGGAGTCTCCGTCACGCTCGTCTACGGCTTCACGGACGACTTCGTGTACGCCTCCGGCCGGGCCAGGGGGGCTTCGATCGACCTCGGCGAGACGCTCCGGGACGCGCTCGGTCCGATGGGGAGCGCCGGCGGCCACGCCGACATGGCCGGCGCACAGATCCCGCTCGGCATCCTGGCCGACGTGGGCGAGGCGTCGACCGAGCCGCTGCGGGAGGTGCTGGAGGAGGTGATCTCCGGGCACTTCTTCGAGACGCTCGACCGGGCCCCGAGCACCCTCACGGCCAGCGGGGACCGGTCCGACATTGCCTTCGAACGCCCCGTCGACGACGCGGGCGACGAAGTCGAGGAGACCGACGAATTCGACGCGAGCGACGCCTAACGGGAACACTCATGGAGAAAGACGACGCGCAGGACGAACTCCCGGCCGAGCGCGGTGGGGCAGGCTTTTGCCCTCACCTCGCGTATCTCGAATCCATGAGCGGCAGCGCGCGGGTCGAGGAGTACATGACGCGGGAGGTGTCGACCGTCGCGCCGACGGACACGGTAAGCGAGGTGGCGACCCGGATCGTCGAGAGCGACGGCCACAACGGGTTCCCGGTGTGTGACGGCCGGAAGGTCAAGGGGTTCGTGACCGCGCGCGACCTGCTGACAGCCGACGACGACCAGCTCATCTTCACCGTCATGAGCACGGACCTCATCGTCGCCCACCCCGACATGGACGTCGACGACGCCGCGCGGGTCATCCTCCGGTCGGGCATCCGGAAACTCCCGGTCGTCGACGACGCGAACAACCTCGTCGGCATCATCTCGAACACCGATGTGGTTCGGTCACAGATCGAGCGAGCGACCCCGGAGAAGGTCACGAAGCTGATGCGCACCCTCGAAGGGATCCACGACGTCTCGGTCACCGAAGAGCGTCGATCGGTCGATCTGGCGAACCTGATCCCCACCCAGAGCCGGGTGTACGCCGACGAACTCGAAGGCCGTCGGTACGAACTCGAACGGGGGCTGGCCGAACCCCTGGTCGTCATCGACAACGGCGGCACGCTGTTGCTCGCCGACGGTCACCACCGCGTCATGGCCGCCGACAAGGTCGGTATCACGGAGATGGACGCGTACGTCATCGTCATCGACGACTCGGTCGAACTGGGGATGCACCGTACCGCCCGCAAGGAAGGGCTCGAGTCGATCGACGACATCGACATCGTCGACTACGCGCGTCACCCACTGGTGGAGACGACGCATCGACTGCAGTAGTCGGCGTCGGCGACGCCGACCGGCAGCGACCCACGAACTCCCCGGGTCACCCCCGACCGCAGACCCGGGCCCCTGCCCCCGTCAGGCGGTCGGCGCCGGACGGCTCGGCGCCTCGCAGGCTGGACAGACGGCGTAGCCCAGACTGTCGTAGTCGACCAGGTGGGCCGGAATGCGCTCGCCACAGTCCTCGCACTGGAAGTGGGGTTCGAGGTCGGTCGGCATACTCCCCGGTTGGGGCTTCCCACACTTAGTTAATGACAGCCGAAACCCGGGTTTGCACCTTTTACGGGCGACAGAAACCACGAATGTCGACTGGTTCCCGTATCGAGCTTAACGAACGGAACCGTGGGGTGACCGGGGACGGTCCGTCACGGGGGCACCGGATCGCGGGGACTTCACCGGGCCCCCTCGTTCGAGGTGTCCGTCGGGGGGCCGTCCGGGTCGTCGTCGCCGGCGGCCGCGGAACCGTCGTCGCTCCCGTCGTCCCCACGAAGGTGGGTCACGAGATCGAGGTCGGCGTCGACCGCTCCGAGGACGAACAGTGCGTAGTACCGGAAGAAGACGACCACCGGTGCCTGTACCACGGCGGTGACTGCGACCACGGCGAGGACGTACAGTACGACGAGCGCGCCGAGGAGCACCCAGAACGCCAGCCCCGGACCGCCCGTGGCCGTCGCGAGGAAGACCCCCGCGCCGACCGCGAGGAAGGGCAGGGCCACCACGAGGGCGAGCACCGCGACCACGAGGCTGACACCGATCCCGGCGGCGATGCCGAGCAGAAAGCGCACGATCACGTAGAGGGCGAACTCCTGCCACCGGTCGCGCATCGTCGGGAGGAGTCGTCGCCAGGCCCCGAGGACGCCGCGGTCGGTCGCGAGCATCGTCGGGACGACGAAGTCCGTCGTCAGGCGGGTGAGCAGCCAGCCGACCAGTGCCACCAGCGCGACCAGCGCCAACAGGGGCACCAGCAGGAGCAGGAAGGCCGGCGAGACGCCGACCCCGCCGAGGACCGCGGCGACGACCGGGAGCGCGACCAGGGCGACGCCGACGAGGACCACCGCGATCCGGAAGGCAAAGAGCCGGAGGCCCCGACCGAGGTGTGTGCGAAACGGGCGACGGACGCGGATCTCCCGGTCGACCAGGCCGGTCACGAGGACGAACTCCATGACGGCGCCGACCAGGCTCCACGCGATCCCCACCAGGACGGCGAGGGCCACCAGAGCCAGCGCCACCCCGAGGAGGGCGTCGCCCCCGCCGACGTCGGGGAGGGTGCCCCCGTCGACCGGGACGTTCACACCGCCGTCGGGCGTTCCGCCGCCGAAGTTGGCGCCGCCGGGGGCACCGATCCCGCCGACGAACAGTGCGAGGAAGGCGAGTCTGAGCCACCGCCCTCGATCGAACGGGAGGAGGAGGGATCGGGTGGCATCGCGGGTGGGCGTCAGGGCGTCGGTCGCGATCCACGACATACGATCACCGGCGCCCGCGACCAGTATAAATCCACACGCCCACTTGCCCGCTCTGCAACTGCACTCTCGACGCCGTCGGGGGGCGATCCCCCGTCGCCCGGAGGCAACGGTAATCGCCCGGCCGGCGCTCCCCCGGCATGTTTTGGCCGGCCGGCGCTAACCCCCCGCCATGTCGACTGACGCCGCCGACGCTTTCCGCGCCCGCACCGAGCGGTGCCGCAACCGGCTTCGCGAGGTGGGTGCCGACGCCCTCGTCTGCTTCCCGGGTCGCAACCTCCAGTACCTGACTGGCTTTGCCGAGGACCCCGGCGAGCGGCACCTCTTTCTGTTCGTGCCCGCCGACGGCGACCCGGTCCTGCTGGTCCCCGCGCTGTACGAGGCCCAGGTCCGGACCGAGACCCGGGTCGAAGACGTGCGCGTCTGGGGGGACGGCGACGACCCGCTCGCGGCGACGCGGGCCACAATCGAGGACCTGGAGCTGTCGGACGGGGGGCGCCTGCTCGTCGACGACCGGATGTGGGCACGGTTCACTCAGGATCTCCGGGCGGCCTGTCCCGGCGCCGAGTTCGGTCTGGCCAGCGAGGCGCTCGGCCCACTCCGGCGGCGAAAGGACGCCCGCGAACTCGACGCGCTCCGGCGGGCGGGCGCGGTCGCGGATCGCGCCCTGGAACGCGTCCGCGAGCGCGGTGCGGCCGTCGTCGGGGACACCGAGCGCGACCTGGCTCGACGGATCGAGCGTCTGCTCGCGGAGGCGGGTGGAGAGTCGCTGGCTTTCGACGTGATCGTCGGTTCCGGGCCCAACGGGGCGATGCCCCACCACGCACACGGCGACCGCGAAATCGGACCCGGCGACCCGGTGGTGCTCGACTTCGGCGCCCGCGTCGACGGCTACCCGAGCGACCAGACGCGGACCGTCGTCTTCGAGGGCGACCCGCCGGCAGCGTTCGAGCGCGTCCACGAGGCGGTCCGCGAGGCCCAGGCCGCTGCCGTCGCGGCGGTCGAACCCGGCGTCACCGCGGCCGCGGTCGACCGTGCCGCGCGCGAGGTGATCGAGGCGGCCGGCTACGGCGATGAGTTCGTCCACCGGACCGGCCACGGGGTCGGCCTCGACGTCCACGAGGAGCCGTACATCGTCGCCGACAACGACCGGACGCTGGAGCCCGGGATGGTGTTTAGCGTGGAACCCGGGGTGTACCTCCCGGGGGAGTTCGGCGTCCGGATCGAGGACCTGGTCGCGGTCACCGAGGACGGCGCCGAGCGACTCAACCACACCGACCGCGGGTGGCACCCCTGACGCGACGGTGCCCCACGACGCGGAACGCGCCGGCCGGGCTCCGGTCGCCGTCCCCGGTTTAGGCCCGCCAAAACTATCACGTTAGTGATAATATTTTTGGGCGTCGGCGCGGAACTGTGGGCGATGAGTCTTCTCGCCAACCTGACGTTCGTCTTCGTCGCCGGGTTCGTGACGGCGCTGGCCACGGGCGTGGGCGCGATCCCCTTCTTTTTCGTCGACGACGTCGGCGACCGGTGGAACGTGACGCTGTGGGGGATCGCCTCGGGGATCATGGTGTCGGCCTCCCTCTTTGGCCTCATCCTCGAGGCGCTCGGGGAGTACGTGTCGGTCTCTCTCGACGGCGTGCGGGCCACGCGGGTGCCTGGCGACGTCCTCGGGTTGCTGGGCCTGGGTCTGCTCGCCGGCGTCGTCCTCGTGGTCGTCGCCCACGAGGTCATCGACGACTACGACCTCGAACCCCGGCAGTACGAGGCCGCAGACTTCAAGAAACTCGTGTTGATCCTCGGCATCCTTACGGTCCACTCGTTCCCCGAAGGGGTCGCCGTCGGTGTCGCCTTCGCCGACCTCGGCCTGGAGGGCGGGCTGTCGATACTCGGGCTGTCAGTCCCGCTGCTCGCGGTGTTTATGACCGTCGCCATCTCCATTCACAACGTCCCCGAAGGGGTGGCGATATCGATCCCGTTGCGGGCGATGGACGTGTCTCCCTGGCGGATGGTGTGGTGGGCGGTCTTTTCGAGCCTCCCCCAGCCCATCGGCGCCGTGATCGCCTTCACCTTCGTCAGAGTCGCACGCGAATTTCTCCCGCTCGGCTTCGGCTTTGCCGCCGGGGCGATGATCTACCTCGTCGCAACCGAGTTCATCCCCGAGGCTCGAACCCTCGGCCGTCGGCTGCCAAACGGTGGGACCCCCGAACTCGTCGGCGGCTTCGTCGCCGGCGTCGCGGCGATGGCGCCGCTGGCGGTGCTCTGAGCGAGCGACCGGCCGCCCCGCACGACGGCCGTCGCGACCCGATCACGCCACGACGACGTTCGCCTCCGGGTCGTACTCGACGACGCCGTAGTCGTCTAGCCTCGGCAGGTGTGCGTGGTGGAGAGCCGTTTCGACGCGGACCTCAGCGTCGACGGCGGTCGCGTCGACGTCGTCGACCCGCGCAGCCACCGCTGAAGCCACTTCCGACAGTTCGACCCTGCCGCTCCTGTCGTCGAGAACGGCGATCGTGGCCCGTCGGAGGTCGTTCGAGAGCAGCCTGTACCGTTCGTCGGCGGTCAGGTCCGCCCCTCGAACGAGAGCAGTCGTGTGCTGGCTGGATGACTGAGACATCAGGGGGATACGACGTGTGGATTACCGAACTGTAAGCCTGTTCTCGAAAGAATTAGGTTAATTTGGTTGAAATTATCGCCGGGTTCCTGTTCGTTCCCCTGACTCGTGACCACTTCGGTACGACTTGCGGCCTCGCGGACCCCGATTTGCTGATTCGGGTTCCGCCGGCGGAAGGCTCAAGACGACGCAACCCCGAACGCGACTGATGGACGCTGCTCTGCTCACCGAGAGCCTGCGGGAGACGCTGGCGGTTTTCGACGGTTCGGGGACGCCGCTGACGACCCCGGAGGTCGCGGATCGACTCGACCTCGGCCGGCGGACGGCCTACGCCCGTCTGGAGCGACTCGTCGAGCAGGACGCCCTCGAAACGAAGAAGGTCGGGGCCAGCGCCCGTGTCTGGTGGCGTCCTCGGGACGACGATCCCTCCGACGACGGGTCGGCCGCCGCCCGCGGGAAGTGGGCGATCGGTTCGCGGGAGGAGGAGTTTCGCTCGCTCGTCGAGGCGACCGAGGAGTACGCCATCTTCCTGCTCGATCCCGACGGGCACGTCAGGACGTGGAACCCCGGCGCGGCGCGGATCAAGGGGTACGAGACCGACGACATCGTGGGCGAGCACTTCTCGACGTTCTACGACGAGGACGACCGGGCGGCCGACGTCCCCGAGCGGAACCTGGAACTGGCCGCCGAGGAGGGGTCGGTCACCGACGAGGGGTGGCGCCTCCGGAAGGACGGGTCGCGCTTCTGGGCGAACGTGACCATCACGGCCATCCGGAACGACGACGGCGACCTGGAGGGGTTCGCGAAGGTCACCCGCGACATGACCGACCGCCGGGAGTACGAGCGGCAACTCCGCGAGGAGAAGACGTTCGTCGAGAATGTGCTCGACACCCAGGGGGACGTGCTGTACGCCTTCGACGCCGACGGCCGACTCCTCCGCTGGAACGACAGCCTCACCGAGGCGACGGGGTACGCCGACGACGAAATCGAACGGATGGAGCTCGCGGAGTTCATCGCCGCCGACGCCCACGAGGAACTCCGTGCAGCCGTCCGTCGAGTGTTCGAGGACGGCGAACAGATGCGCGTCGAACTGCCGCTCGAAACCGCTGACGGCGAGCGGATCCCCTACGAGTTCACCGGCGGCCCGCTCACCGGCGAGGACGGCGAGATCGTCGGCCTGACCGGTATGGGCCGGGACATCAGCGAGCGCAAGGCCCGCGAGCGGCGACTCGAACGCCGGCGGGACGAACTGCAGGCCGAACTCGACGACGTGTTCGCGCGGATCGACGACGCCTTCTTTGCGCTCGACGAGGAGTGGCGGTTCACCTACCTCAACGAGCGCGCCCACGAGGTGATCAACCTCGACGAGAAGACACTCGTCGGGACGAGCATCTGGGAAGCGTTTCCGGAAGCGGTCAGCCGACAGTTCAAAGAGCAGTACGAGCAGGCGATGTACGAACAGGAGACCGTCACCTTCGAGGAGTACTACCCCGAGCCCCTGAACGCCTGGTTCGAGGTGACGGCGTACCCCTCCGCGGAGGGCCTGTCAGTGTACTTCCGGGACGTCACCGACCGCAAGGAGCACGAGCGCGAACTCGCCGAGGCCCGGAGACGGTACCGGACGCTCCTCGAGAACTTCCCTAACGGGGCCGTCACCCTCGTCGACCGGGACTGTCGCTACACCGCGGTCGGCGGGGAGACGATCGAAAGCATCGACGCGACGGGCGACGAACTGGAGGGGACCCGGGTCGACGAACACCTGCCGCCTGACATCGCCGACGTCCTCGTCCCGCGGTACGAGGCCGCCATCGACGGCGAGGAGAGTACCGTCGAGGCTACCTTCGGGGACCACACGTACCAGATCCACACGGTTCCAATCCGCGACGACGACGGCGAGGTGTTCGCCGCCCTCGGGATGTCCCAGGACGTCACCGAGCGCTGCGAGCGCGAGCGCGAACTCGTCCGCTACGAGACGCTGTTCGAGGGGTCGAAGGATGTCAACGTGGTCGTCGATCCGGACGGTCGACTCCAGTACGTCACCCCGTCGTCGTCGACCGTCTTCGGCTACGATCCCGAGGAACTCGTCGGCGACATCGGCTTCGAGTACGTCCACCCGGAGGACCGCGAACGGATGATGACGGAGTTCGCGCGCATGGTCGAGGACCCGGAGTACGAACCGGAGGTCCAGTTCCGCTTTGCACACAGCGACGGGTCCTGGATCGTGCTCGAAGGGGTCGGCCGGAATCTCCTCGATGACCCGGACATCGAGGGCTTCGTGATCTACACGCGCGACGTCACCGAGCACACCGAGCGCCAGCGGGAACTGGAGGCTCGCATCCGCCAGCAGTCGGCGGTTACGGAACTCAGTCAACGCGCCCTCGAAGATCCGGACCTCGACGCCCTGATGGCCGAGGCGGCGGCGGTCGTCGCGGAGACGCTGGACAACGACTACTGCAAGGTGCTCGAACTGGATTCCGAGGGCGAGCACCTCCGACTCCGGCAGGGGGTCGGCTGGGACGACGGCATCGTCGGCTCGGCCACCGTGTCGGCGGTCGAGGCCGACTCGCAGGCGGCCTGCTCCCTGGCGACGGAGGAGCCGGTCGTCGTCGAGGATCTCCTGGCCGAGTCGCGGCTCGACGGCCCCGACCTGCTGCGGAACCACGACGTCCGGAGCGGCATCAGCACGATCATCGGCCCGCCCGACGACCCGTGGGGGATTCTCGGCACTCACGACACCGACCCCGCCGAGATCCCCGAGCAGGACGCCACCTTCGTCCAGGCGATCGCGAACGTCCTGGCAGCGGCGATCGACCGCCGTGAGAGCGAGCAGGAACTGATCGAACAGCGCGAACAGCTGGCTGCGCTGAACAGCCTCGGCGAGGTCGTCCGCGACATCACCGGGGCAGTCATCGAACAGTCGACGCGCGAGGAGATCGAGCGGACCGTCTGCGAACGGCTCGCCGAAACCGACTCCTACCTGTTCGCGTGGATCGGCGAGGTCGACACCGTGACCCAGACGGTGACCCTCCGGGTCGAGGCGGGGGTCGAGGGCTACCTCGACGGGGTGACGATCTCGGTCGACCCCGACGACGAACGCAGCAAGGGGGCGACCGGACGGGCTCTCAGGACCGGCGAGGTGGCCGTCACCAACGACATCGCGGCGGACCCGCGGTACGAGCCCTGGCGCCAGGATCTGGCGGAGTACCGCTGTCGGTCCTCGGCCGCGATCCCGATCGTCCACGAGGGGACCGTCTACGGCGCCCTGAACGTCTACGCCGCTCGGCCGGGCGCCTTCAACGGCCAGGAGCGGGAGATGGTCACCCAGCTCGGCGAGGTCGTCGGCCAGGCGATCGCGGCCGCCGAGCGGAAGCAGGCGCTGTTGAGCGACGAACTCGTCGAACTGGAGTTCCGGGGGCGGGACGTGTTCGACCGGTTCGAGCTCTCGGGGACCCAGAGCGGAACGATCTCGATCGAACACGCCGTCGAGGTCGGCGACGGGGAGTTTCTGGTCTACGGCACGGCGACCGAGGACGGGGTCGAGACGCTCGCCCGACTCGGCGAGGACCGACCCGGCTGGGAGACGATCGACGTCGACGCCGGGGGCGACCAGCGGAACTTCGAGGTGCGGATGGTCGATCCCCCGATCCTCTCGACGGTGGCCTCCCGCGGCGGGTACGTCCACCGGTCCGTCATCGAGGACGGCGACCTGTCGCTGACGATCCACCTCGCGCCGAGCGTCGACGTCCGGGGCGTCATCGACGCCGTCACCGAATCATTCCCGAACGCCGAGATGCAGCGCCGCCGCCAGATCAGTCGGGAGTCCGAGGGCGGCCGGGAGTTCCATCGCCGCCTCGCTTCTGACCTCACCGACCGCCAGCGGACCGTCCTGGACGTCGCCTACCACGCTGGCTTCTTCGACTGGCCCAGGGAGGCCACCGGCGAGGAGGTCGCGGCGTCGATCGACGTGGCACCGTCGACGTTCCACCAGCACCTCAGAAAGGCCCAGCGGAAGGTGTTCGACTCGGTGTTCGACTCGTCGCTGGAGCGCCTGGAGTAGCTACCGTTTCGGTCGGGGGCTGCGTCAGTCGGGAGTCCGAGCCGGCGGCAGCGGGGCACGGAGTTCGAGTGAAGCGGATTCAACAGCAGTAACAGCCGGGGTCAGCAGGAGCCAGCAGCAGTAGAACGCGGAGTCACAGCGAACGGGGCCGGAAGCGGCCGCCCTAGTGAGAGTGACCCATCGCCTCTTCGAGCGAGACGCCGAACCGGTCCTGGAACAGCTCCTCCATCCGGTCGTTGATCGCTTCGAGGTCCGCCGGCACGTTGCCCTCGCCGTGGTGGACGGCCACGTGGGCCTGCTGGGCGAACGACTGAACCAGCACGTCCCCGACGACGTCCGTCGTGTCCTCGCCCTGTTCGGCGAAGACGTCGACGAGCCCCGCCGGGAGTTCGATCGTCTCGCTGTCGCCGTCCGGTCCCTCGATGGTGTAGGTCTCGGTGTCGACCATACGCCCCCTGGGCGACCCCGACGTAAGGGTCTGTGGGATCGATGCGCGGGAAACAAAGTCCGGCGACGAAGCCGATCGCAGCGGCCGTCAGTCGTCGCTCTCGGCGGCGGCGGGTTCGGCCTCGGTCGTCGGGCGTTCGAGGCTCTCCAGGTAGTCGTCGGCGTCGATGGCGGCCTTACAGCCCATGCCGCCGGCGGTGATCGCCTGCTGGTAGTGGAAGTCGACGACGTCGCCGGCGCCGAAGATGCCGGGGACGCCCGTCTCGGTCTGGCCGCCCTCCTCCCCGCCGACGGTCTTGAGGTACCCGTCCTCGTCCATTTCGACGCCGGTGTCCGCCAGGTAGCCGGTGTTGGGGGTGTGGCCGATGGCGTAGAACACCGCGCCCACGTCGAAGTCGAACTCCTCGGTGTCGGGATGGTCGAGCTTGTCCGTCGGGTGCCCCTCGGGGTTCTCGACGAGGGTGACGTGGTCGACGCCCTCCTCGGGCGTGCCGTGGAGTTCGGTCACCTCGGTGTTTTTCATCAGTTCGATCTCGCCCGCCTCGACTTTCTCCATCACGCGGTCGATCCAGTAGTCCTCGGCGCGGAAGTTCTCGCGGCGGTGGACCAGGTACACGGTGGAGGCGAACTTGGTGAGGAAGTTGGCCTCCTCCATCGCGGCGTCGCCGCCGCCGACGACCATGATCTTCTCGTCGCGGAAGAAGGCCCCGTCACACGTCGCACACGTCGAGAGGCCGTACCCCATCAGGTCGTCCTCGCCGGGGACGCCGAGGGTCCGCGCCGAGGCGCCCGAGGCCGCGATGACGGCGTCGGCGGTGTAGACGTCGCCGTTCTTGAGTTCGACCCGGAACGGCCGGCTGGAATCGTCGACGTCGGTGAGGATGCCGTGTTTCACCTCGGCGCCGAAGCGCTTGGCCTGCTCTTTCATGTTGTTGACCAGCTCCGGCCCGCTGATCCCCTCCGGGAAGCCCGGGTAGTTGTCGACCTCGGTGGTGAGCGTGAGCTGTCCCCCGGGCTCGTCGCCCTCGAACACGAGCGGTTCGTTGTTCGACCGCGCGGCGTAGATGGCGGCGGTCAGGCCCGCGATCCCCGACCCGGCGACGATGAGTTTCCGGTGTTCCACGACGTCGTCTGCGGCGTCTGTCATACCGAATGATTTGATACGAACCGGTTTTACCTTTGCGGGATCGGCGCCCCGCCCGCACACCTGTCCCGTGGTACCACGCCGCAATAGTGCGGTCCGACAGGCTTCAGTACACGCTCGACGCGGGGGTCAGTCCGCCGAGGGTTCGCACTCGAAGCTGTCGAGCCGTCCCTGCAGGTCGGCGGTCTGTTCGGCGAGGTCGTCCAGCCGCGAGCGGATCCCGGAGACGGTCGTGGCCGTCGTCTCGGCCCGGTCGGCGAGCGCGTCGCTTCGCTCCGCGACCGTCCGCGAGCGGTCCGCGACCTGCGTGATGGCGTCGACGACCTCCTCGGTGGTTCGGGCGCCGTCGTCGGTCGCCGCCGCGACCTCGTCGATCGAGACGTCGACGTCCTCGACGGTGGCGGCCAGGTCCTCGAACGCCTCGCCCGCGTCGGTCGTGGTCCGCTGGCCGGTCTCGATCTGGGCCCTGGTGCGTTCCATCTCGGACTGGACCCGCGCGACGTCCTCGATCGTCCGTTCGATCGTCTCCCCGATCGCCGTCGAGTGGTTCCCGGTCTCGTCGGCTAGCGACTTCACCTCGTCGGCGACGACCGCGAAGCCGTCGCTGCCGTTTTCGGCGCGTGCGGCCTCGATGTTCGCGTTGAGCGCGAGCGTGTTGGTCTGGTCGGCGATCTCCTCGATGAGGTCGGTGCTCTCGGCGACGTCGTCCATCCGGCTGTCGAGCGACCCCACGAGGGCCGCGAGTTCCCCGACGCTCGCCTCGATCTCCTCGATCGCCTCGACGGCCGCGGCGGCGGTGTCGGTGCCGGCCTCGGCAGCCGCGGCGGCGCTGCTGGCCTCGGCGGCCACTCCGTCGGCGTTGGCCGCGATCTCCTCGATCGTCGCCGACAGGCTGCTCAGCTCGTCGGTGGTGGCTTCGAGGTCGTCGGCCTGTCCCCGGAGGTCGGACGCGAACTCGCGGACGTCGCCGGCCAGTGCCTCCTGGCTCCGTTCGAGTTCCGCCGCGTCGTCGTGGATCGTCCCCGTCGTCCCCTCGACGACCGTGGCGAACTCGCGGAGGTCCCCCACGGTCGTCGAGAGTTCGGCCGTCATCGCCGCGAACGCCTCGTTGATCTCGGCGATCGCCTCGATGTCGGCGTCGGCCGGCGGTTCGGCGGTGAAGTCACCGTTCGAGACGGACTCCATGGCCGTCGCGAGTTCGTCGGCCCGCACCAGCAGCCGTTCGTTCAACTGCTCGACCTCGGCTCTGGCCTCCCGGCTGTCCTCGGCGTTCCGGATCTGTGCCCTGGTCTCCTCGCGGGAGCGCTCGATCGAGAGCCAGTTCGCCACCAGGGCCGCAGAGAGACCGAGCAAGAAGACCGCGTGGACGATCCCCCACCCCATCGGCCGCGCGACGGCGTCCGGATGGTTGTACACCGCCTCCGGGTAGGTCATCCCGAACAGGCTGTGTTCGACCGCGACGTAGAGGATGCCGACGACGAAGGGCGCCCAGTCCTCGTAGGCCGCGAGGACGCCCGCGATGACGAAGAAGTGAAAGTGTGCCTCGATGAACCCGCCCGAGAAGTACACGAGCAGGGCCGAGGACGTCATCAGCCCCATCGCCGCCGTGGCCGCACGCCCCCGCCGGGGGAGCCGCGACCACCAGGCGACGACCGCGAACGCGAGCAGGAGCCCACAGCCGACGGCGGCGTGTTCGATCGGCACCGCCTCGAAGGTCGTCCCCGTGAGGTACGGGTCCGTCCCGTCGAAGGTCCCGAGCGCGAACAGGAACGGAACGTGTGCCACGAGGAGCGCGACGATGTTCCGGTGGCGCGCCCGCCACGCCGTCTCCGGGATGGAGTCGCCGCTCGGAACGTACCGGACGGCGTCCCGGACCGACTGTTTCCAGTCGTCGATATCCGGGCTGCCGATCAGCGATCCTGGCGATCTCGTTGCCATGGACCCGTTCAGACCGCCTTTATTGAAATACGTTTGGCACTCTATATCACGAGTGATAACAGCGGTCACGCGTGATCTGCTCTCCCGTGGGACGACGACCGGGACTGGGCCCGAACGCGACGGCCCGCGGGGCTGATCGCCCCCGGCGGGGCGGACCGTCCGCTTCTTGACGACGGCGGCGAAACGGTCGGTCGATGAAGGAGTTCGACCCCGAAGACGTCGAAACGCGAGTGACGGATCGCCTCGTGAAGACGGCCGTCTCCCCGCGGCCGATCGCCTGGGTCAGCACCACGGGGGAGAACGGCGTCGACAACCTCGCGCCGTTTAGCTCGTACAACTACGTCGGCTCCCGCCAGCCGATCGTGACGGTCCACACCTCGCGGCGCGAGGGCGGGGACCTGAAGGACACGGCGCGCAACGCCATCGACACCGGGGAGTTCGCGGTCAACGTCGTCACCGAGGCGACCCTGGAGCCGATGGACCGGACCGCCGAGGGGCTCCCGCCGAGCGAGAGCGAGTTCGACTTCGCCGACGTCCCGCGCGCGGAGTGCCGGACGATCGACCCCCCGCGGGTGGCGAACGCGGCCGTCACGATGGAGTGTACGCTGCACGACTCGATCGAGATCTACGACCGCGTGATGCTGCTGGGCGACGTGACCTACTTCCACGTGGCGGAGTCGGTCACGACCGACGGCGAGATCGACGCCCGGAAACTCGACACGGTCGGCCGGCTCGGCGGGCCCTACTACACCGTCTCGGAGCCCATGGAGTTCGAACGCGAGTACTGAGGCGGCCGCGCTTCCGCGGGGCCGGCCTGACGGCGCCCGGTCGCTACCGGATCGACCTAACGCCGCCCGGTCGCCACCGGACCGGCCTGACGCCGCTCGGTCGCCACCGGCGTCGGAGCCACGCCGTCTCAACGTTTATCCCGGTCCCCGATCCAGAGCCACCCATGGCAGGGACCTACAAGACCGAGCACGTCCGCCTGGTGGTGCCCGACCTCGACGCCGCCCTCGGCTTCTACGAGGACGCCTTCGGCCTCGCGCGGGTCGCCCGCGAGGACGAGTGGGTGTACCTCGGCTGTGGCTACGACGAGAACTACGACCTCGCGGTACGGGAGGGGTCGCCCGGCGTCGAACACGTCGCGGTTCGGGTCGCGGACGCCGACGCGCTCCCGGCCTACGAGGAGCGCCTCGACGACGCCGACGTCCCCTGGCGCCGCACCGACGGCGCCGAACCCGGCCAGGAGCGGGGTCTCCGACTCACCCTCCCGAGCGGCCTTCCCCTGGAACTGGTGTCGGTCGCCGACAAGTCCTACAAGCACTACTACGAGACGGCGCTGCCGGGACGGGGCGGACTGGCGCCGCTCGATCTGAACCACCACAACTTCCACTCGCCGGACGTCGAGCGCGACGCCAAACTCCTCCGGGACGTCCTCGACTTCAAGGCCTCCGCGGTGATCAGGGACTGGCAGCAGGGGGCCTTCCTCCGGCGCGGCGACCGCCACCACGACGTGGCTATCTTCTCACACGCAGAGGGTCCCGACGACCGCGCCTCGCATCACCACACCGGCTTCACCGTCTCGTCGGTCGATCACATGGTGAAGCTCCTGGACCGGGTGAACGACCACGGCATCGACATCGAATTCGGCATCGGCCGACACTTCGGCGGCGACAACGTGTTCGCGTACTTCAAGGCCCCCGACGGCCACCGGATCGAACTCGTCACGGAGATGACCGAACTCGACGACGACACCCCGATCGAGTACGTCGACGACGTCGAGCGGGCGGTGTCGGCCTGGCACGGCGGCAATCTCGACATCCCCGAGTCGTGGCTCTCGGGGTCCGGCCTGGCCGAGTAGCGCGTGGGCCGGGGGGTGATCGCCGGTTCGGACGAAGCGGGTCGTCGGCTCGGACGAAGCGCTTAGGCCCCGCCCGCGACGACGGTGTGCCATGGCCGCCGACCTCGAAGAGAAAACCGACCGCTACGAGCGGATGCTAGCCGACGCTCTCGCGGTCGCCGACGTGGCCGCGCCCCCGGAGACGCCCCTCGGCGACGCCGCGGCCGACTGCCAGGAGATGGCCGTCTCCTACCTCGACGACGGCCGGCACTTCAGGGCGGAGGGTGACCTCGTCAACGCGCTCGCGGCCTTCTCCTACGGCTACGGCTGGCTCGACGCCGGCGTCAGGATGGGGCTGTTCGCGGTGCCCGAGGACACGGACCTGTTCACCAGTTGAGGCGGCCGTGGTTCCGGTCTGTGGACCGGTCACGGAGGGCCTCCCGGATCTGTCTGTACGCTGACCGGGTACGACTGCGATGGGTCACGGCTCGGCCCTTTCCCCTGTCGATGCGCTTACGTGTCGGGAGCGAGTCAACACTGCTGATGGAGGCGGTGCTCTGGTACGTGTTGACAGGGACGCGGGGAGGCCGGAACCGCGTCCGGATCCTGCGGGCCATAGACGACCGCCCGCGCAACGCGAACCAGCTGGCCACCGAACTCGACCTCGACTACAAGACCGTGCGACACCACCTCGACGTGCTGACCGAAAACGACGTCGTCAAGTCCAGCGGCGACGACTACGGTGCGGTGTACGTCCCGACCGACCGCGTCCGCCGCCACTGGGACGTCGTCGAGGAGATCATGTCGGAGGTCGGCTGACTATGGGCGAATTTGGGAAAGGGCATTTAACTGGCGGTTGGGAAAGTGAGGGCGGATGAGCATCTGGTTCGACGTCGCCCGGGTCGCGACGGTCCTCACCGTCGGCTTCCTGCTGGCGCTCAGCTACGTCTGGGGCCGCAACTACGTCGAACTCCGGTCGAAACACGCCCTCGGCCTGTTCCTGTTTGCCGTCTTTCTCCTGCTGGAGAACGTGCTCGCGCTGTACTACTACCTCGTCGACCCGACGCTGTCGGTGTGGTTTTCGACCGGCGTGTCGCCGCTGGCCTGGTCGGCGATGATGTCGCTGCACGTCCTCGAACTGGTCGGGGTGGCGTTCATCGCCTGGGTCACCTACGACTGACTCCAGCCCGGTCGGGCGGTCCGACCGATCGGGGGTCGAAACGGGAACTGTCCGGCTCAGGCAAAGCGGTAGGTCGGCCCCTCCGGGCCGTCCTCGATGTCGACGCCGAGTGCGGCGAGTTCGTCGCGGAGTTCGTCCGCCCGGTCGTAGTTGCCGGCCTCGCGCTCGGCCTCGCGGACGTCGAGCACGAGTTCGACGAGATCCTCCGCGACGCCGACGTCGCCGTCGTCGACGGCGCCGAACTGGAGGCCGAACACGTCGCCGCCGAGTTCCTCGAACGTCTCGACACACCGGCGTAGCGCCCGGTAGTCGTAGCGCTCGCGGTCCTCGACGTGTCGGTTGACCGCCGTCGCCAGTTCCAGCAGCGCCGCCATGGCCTCCCGGACGTTCAGGTCGTCGTCCATCGCCGCCACGAAGGACTCGCGGGTCTCCTCGATTGCCCCCCGGAGGTCGTCGTCGACGACCTTGGTGTACGCGTCGACGCCGTCGCAGGCGTCGACGGCCCCCTCGTAGGCCCGTTCGAGGCGCTCCCAGCGCTCGCCGGCCTCCTCGATGGCCCCCTCGCTCAGCGTCTGGTCGGTGCGGTACTGGGCGCCCAGGTAGAACGTCCGGACGACGTTGACGCCGTACTCCTCTAGGGCCTCCGAGACCGTGACGAAGTTGCCAAGCGAGGAGGACATCTTGTCGCCCTCCGTTTCGAGGAGGCCGACGTGGAGCCAGTAGCGCGCGAACTGCTCGCCGGTCGCGGCCTCGCTCTGGGTGATCTCGTTCTCGTGGTGGGGGAAAACCAGATCGCGTCCGCCCATGTGGACGTCCAGCGTCTCGCCGAGGTGGGTCGTCGCCATCGCCGAACACTCGACGTGCCACCCCGGCCGGCCCTCGCTCCAGGGTGACTCCCAGGTCTGGCCGTACTCGTCGGCGTCGACGGGGCGGTCGTCCTTGCGGTGCTCGGCGACGTCCTCGGGGGCGACTCCGCCGGCCTTCCAGAGCGCGAAGTCCGCGGGGTCGCGCTTCTCCGCGCGGGCGCCGAGCCCGTCTTCGGCCTCAAGGGCGTCGAGGTTCTGGTTCGACAGTTTGCCGTACCCCTCGAACTCCGAGACGTCGAAGTACACCGAGCCGTTGGACTCGTAGGCGTACCCGCGGTCGAGCAGCGTCTCGATCAGGTCGATGATCTCGGGGACGTGCTCGGAGACGCGGGGGTAGACGGTCGCCCGCTTGAGGTTCAGCCCGCGCATGTCGTCGATCACCGACTGGGTGAAGTGGGCGGCAACCTCGCCTTCGGTCCCGCCGAGGCCCTCCTCGCCGACCCGGGCGGCGATCTTCTCGTTGACGTCGGTGAAGTTCTCGACGTGGCGGACGTCGTACCCCTGGTGTTCGAGCCACCGGTGGACCACGTCCGCGTGGACCCAGGCCCGGGCGTGGCCGAGGTGTGCGTCGTCCGAGACCGTCAGCCCGCAGACGTACAGCAGGACCTCCTCCTCGTCCTCGTCGGCCGCGGTGAACTCCTCGCGTTCGCCCGTCAGGGTGTTGGTCACGGACAGCGTCATCGCCCGTGGGTAGTCGCGGCGCTTTTTTCAAGCCGTCGGATGCGACCCCGCGGTCGGCGCGGTGCCGGGTCTCGTCCTCGACGCCGTGACGGCGGAGCGGTCAGGCCGGCACCGCGTCGAGGGCGTCCTCGACCAGTTCGATGGCGGCCGGCCCGTCGGACCGTGGGACGACGACCGCGAGCGTCTCGCCCGCGACCCCGGCGGCGTCGACGACGACGTGGGCGGCGTCGAGGCGTTCGATCACGGCCGCCAGCGCGGTCGGGTCGACGTCGCCCGTCGCGATCACCGCCGTCAGGTCGCCGCTCCCGGGCGCCACGCCGACGCCGCCGACGGCGACGACGGGATCGGCGTCCGTGTCGGCTCCTTCTTCGATCAGCCCGACGCCGCTGCGCATCCGCACCACTGCGTCGCGTGACTCGACCTCGAACGCCGTCAGGTCGTCGGCGTAGCGGCGCAGCGCCGCGGCGACGGCCTCGTCGTCCCCGTCCAGGTCGAGGAAGGCCGCGGCGGCGGCGTAGTTGACGACGCCCGCCCGGAGCGCCGCGAGCAGGAACGGTCGGTCCCGAACGGCGGCGCGGGTTCGCGCGGCGAGTGACATGCACCCAGGGTGGGAGCGACACGAGGAAAAGTATGGGGGGACCCGGCGACCCCAGTTTGGGGAGTCTCGCCGTCCCGAAGTCCCTAAGGTCGCCGGGTCCCTGCCGTCGGACATGCAAGCGCTGGTCATCGTGGCCCACGGCTCCCACCTCAACCCGGATTCGAGCGCGCCCACCCACGACCACGCCGACACCGTCCGCGCGGTCGGCGGGTTCGACGAGGTCGCGGTCGGGTTCTGGAAGGAGGAGCCGTCGCTCCGGGAAGTGCTCCGGACCGTCGAGAGCGAGGAGGTGTACGTCGTTCCCCTGTTCATCTCTGAGGGGTACTTCACCGAGGAGGTGATCCCCCGGGAACTCCGTCTGGGGGGGTGGGACCCCGCCGACTGGGAGTCCGACGGGCTCTCGGCGGATTCGGCCACCTACGTCGCCGAGGACACGGGCCAGACCGTCCACTACTGCGGTCCGGTCGGGACCCACGAGGCGATGACCGACGTGATCGTCCGCCGTGCCGAGTCGGTCACCGGCGACCCCGACGTCGGCGATGGGTTCGGCCTCGCGGTCGTCGGCCACGGCACCGAGCGCAACGAGAACTCCGCGAAGGCCATCGAGTACCACGCCGACCGCGTCCGCGAGATGGACCGGTTCGACGAGGTCCGCGCGCTGTACATGGACGAGGACCCCGAGGTCGACGACCTCACCGACTTCTTCGACGCCGACGACGTGGTGCTGGTCCCCCTCTTTATCGCCGACGGGTACCACACTCAGGAGGACATCCCGGAGGACGTCGGCCTCTGTGAGGACCACACCGAGGGCTGGGACGTGCCCGAACTCGTCGACGACACCCGGGTCTGGTACGCCGGCGCGGTCGGCACGGAGCCGCTGATGGCCGACGTGGTCCTCGAACGGACCGTCGACGCGGGCGCGGACGTCGGCGACGCCCTGGCTGCGGTCCAGGAATCGACGCGGGTCGCCACGGGGGACTGACCGTGTCGGACGCCCCCTCAGACGCCGATGGCGACGACGCGGCGTCCGGAACGGCTCCGTCGATCACGCTCCCGGACGAGGCGCTCGACGCGCTGCTGTCGGCCGTCGAGTCCCTCGATCCCGGCGACGACCTCGAACTCGGGGCTGGGGGTCCCCGACTGTCGGTCGGCGATGATGGCTTCGTCTTCGCCTCCGACGACGGGCGCCGTGACGGCCTCGACGAGGACGGACTGCGAGAGGTCGCAAGCGAGCACGCCGCCGCCGTCGCCGACTGGTACTTCCTCGACTCCGTCGCCGGCGACCACCCGCCGCGTCGCGCGTTCCTCCGCTGGCTGGAGTACGCCGACGAGACCGAGGCGGGGGAGCGGTACGCCGCGCTCGCCGACGGCGTCGTCCGCGAGTGGGGCCAGCTGGCGATCACCGTCGCGCGCGACGACCGCGGCGAGCGCACGTACGAGGTGCGCAACGCCGACGAGGCCGACGCGCCCGTCGACGACCTGGAGCGGTACGACGACCCCCTCGACGCGCGCCGGCTGGTGAAGTTCGACGACGACGGCCGCTACCGCCCGCTCAAGACCGCGCCGACGCTCCCGACCGGCTGGGTCTTCGCGGACCTCGGCCCGCGGGAGGCCTACGAGGCTGTCGAGACGATCTATCCGGCGACGATCGAAAACTGGCACCGGGAGCGGGAGGGCGAGTTGGACGTCAGCCACTGGCGCGAGACGATGGAGCGCCAGACGGGTATCTACGGCGTCATCCAGACCTGGGACCGCGACGAGGGCCACGAGCACGTCGACTGGGTCGCCGAGGCGTGCTGTGCCGACTCGCAGTGTCTGAAGCGCCGCGAGTGGGAGTACGACGAGGAGACCGACCTCGACGTCGACGGCGGCGACGGCGTCTTCCCCTGTCGGGAGCCCTGCTCGGTCGTCGTCTCCGCGGCCCGCCAGTGGACCAAACTGGAGGGCGAACAG